>Ga0105053_10001850_pt1 | contig 33564 bp, 27 predicted proteins | sample BON01_FD_78093 | JGI IMG/M metagenome (GOLD analysis project Ga0105053, IMG submission 78093) | Freshwater microbial communities from Lake Bonney liftoff mats and glacier meltwater in Antarctica - BON-01 | ecosystem: Environmental > Aquatic > Freshwater > Ice > Glacier meltwater | place: Lake... | reverse complement strand
TGACTTCGCCAGCCTGCATGCGGATCCTCGGTTCCTGGCATTGCTGGAGACAATGGAAGCGCCCGCGAAATACGCCGCCCTATGGCGAGCCGACGTGGAATTTGAATCGAAGCTGCTGGCGGCAGTGTCGATGACGTCTGTTGTCGAACAACTCAAGCCGCTGCTGGCCGCTGGTTGGCGACCATTTGCGATGGCTGTTGATTCATCCGGCGTTGTGGCCGCTGTCGACCCAGTTGTGGCCGGTCTCCCGACCGAGCCACCCCCGCCGACCGCAGGTCTCCCGAATGCGGCAACGGGCGGCGACGCAGGGAGACCTCCGGTCGAAGGCAGTGCGGGGTCAGGAGACCCGCGCACAACTGCGCAATCTGTAGTGGCCGGTCTCCCGACCGAACCACGCTGCTCCATCATTCTCCACCGTCCGCTGATCCCCGACACCGCCAAAGAGCAACTCGCCCTGCAGCAATCCGCCGCCGCCACGGCCCTGCTGCGACTGAACGCGGCTGATAAAGTCTGGCCCCTGTTCCAGGATCAGCCAGATCCGCGTCTGCGGAGTTACCTGCTGCACCGTTTGGCAAATTACCACATTGATCCGCAATCCCTGATCACTCAACTAGCCACAGAATCTGACGTTACGCGTCGTCGCTCCCTGATCCTTGGCCTCGGGGAATTTGCGAAAGCGAAACTGCTCTCCGCGGACCAGCAAGAATCCGTCACCGCCGACGATCCGGATTCTGGCGTTCATGGGGCTGCGGAATGGGCTCTGAAGCAACTGGAAGCCGACGACAAGATCGCCGAAATCCGCAGGGCGTTTTCCACAGGAGACGTCATCAGCGACCGCCGCTGGTATCTGACAAAAACAGGCCAAAGTAGACATCACTCTCCGAGTGATGCAACCGCCGCTGAACTCCCAGCGTCGCCCAAGGAAAACAATACAGCCCTCACCTTTGCCATCCTTGATGCCAGCGACGAATTCCTGATGGGCTCTCCTGTATCTGAGGCCGAGCGCTACCAAGGGCCGACGGGAAAGTGGGAGCTTCGCCACCGTCGCCGGATCGGCCGCAGGTTCGCGATTGGAACGCACGAGATCACGGTGGCTCAGTTTCAAGCCTTCCGAAAGCAACACGATTTCGACCGCACGACAGCTCGCGAACTGGACGCCCCTGCGAACATGATCACGTGGTACGACGCAGCCGCGTACTGCAACTGGCTGAGTGATCAGGAAGGCATTCCGCGTGAGCATTGGTGCTACGACCCGGATCAGCCGTTTCAGGAAGGGATGTCGCTGTTGCCGGATTATCTGCAGCGGACCGGTTACCGGCTGCCGTCGGAAGCGGAATGGGAATATGCGTGCCGCGCCGGTACGATGACGGCCCATTACTTTGGGGAGACAGAAACGCTGCTGGGCGAATATGTGTGGTACACAAAGACGTCTGGCGACAAGTGGATGCTTCCCGTGGGCACTCTGCGGCCCAATGGAGCGGGTTTATTTGATATGCAGGGAAACGTGATGGAGTGGTGTCAGGATACGCCGTTTTACTTTGACACGAAAAGTGAAGGAATGGCGGATATGGAGGAAATGGGAAAGCTGAGTAATACTAGTACCCGTGTTTTGCGTGGCGGCTCTTTCGTCGATCTCGCAGCCTATGTGCGTTCGGCCTACCGCGTCTCCGCCCAGCCGGATGCCCGTACCAACGGCAACGGCTTCCGCGTTTCGAGGACTTTACCGCCTGTCCCCCTTACTGCTTTACCACCCGCCGCAGGCGGGAAAAATTTGGAAAATTGACCTGTTGCCGTGACTTCAGAGAGGCGACTTATGGCAGTCCGAAAAACAGCCGATGAGCTGGTGGTCATCACCAGAACGTATGACTTCATCCTGTGGTCATGCAACCACGTCAGTAAGTTCCCACGCAATCATCGGTTCGTGCTTGGTGAACGCATTGAACGCAAGCTGTATGATCTGCTGGAGACACTAATTGAGGCGAAATACAGTCGTTTAAGGACGCCACTTCTGCAGAAGGCTAATCTGCAGCTCGAAATCCTGTGGTTCCAAATGCGACTGGCCAAAGACCTGCAGTTGCCGTAGCGGGATGGTCGAGCGGTGCAGTTTCCAAACCCGTGAACCACTGGCACGGGGCCAGTGGGGGCAGGCGAGTTGTTCTGTTGTGGGCTGCTTGTAGTTTTCAAACCTTGAGTCCACTGGCGTGAAGCCAGTGGGGATTTTGTGGTTGCTCGAGTGCCTCTGCTCGCCGCCGACCCCGCGTCGGTGGAAGCCAGGTTTGGCAACTACACATCGGCTGTCGCCAGCGCGCGTCGGTCGGTCCGACCGAAGCAGTTTCGCAGAAGTGTGTTTCCAGCCCAGGTCCGACACGCCGAAGCGCCTACAGGCGAATAGCACTAGCCGGGTGCTTCTTTGTCGCAAATCCGGGGGAATTTGAGTAACCTCTCAGAGAAATCGTTTGTGCTTACAGATTCTCCTGACATCCAGATTCACGGCTCAACTCATATGACTAGAGCAAACTCAACCCGACGTGGCTTCGTTGGCTTCGCAGGCAATTCACTGACTGGAACCGCATTGGCTGCAATGCTGATGCGCGATCAGTCGGTCCGCGCGGATGCTGTTCCGGGTGAGGCTGACGGTTTGCCACATCACAGTCCGAAGGCTAAACGTGTCGTTCATCTTTGCTTGTGCGGCGGTGTGAGTCATATCGATTCGTTTGACTACAAGCCGGAACTGGAAAAGTTCCACGGCAAATCGTTGCAGGCCGATGAACGACCTGCGACTTTCTTCAATCAAATCGGCTTGATTCGAAAAAACGACTGGGAGTTCAAACAGCGCGGAGACAGTGGATTGTGGGTGTCGGAGTTGTTTCCGCATCTCGCAGAAGCTGCAGATGAATTGACAGTCATTCGATCGATGGTCGCGGATTCTGCGAACCATACTCCGGCGACATTTGAAGAGAATTCCGGATTTCGCCTGAACGGATTTCCTGTGATGGGATCATGGGTCTCGTACGGACTTGGCTGCGAAACGGACGAGTTACCATCATATGTCGTGCTGCCGGATGCTCGGGGATTGCCAGCGGGCGGGACGATCAATTGGTCCAATGGGTTCTTGCCAGCTCAACATCAGGGCGTGGCGTTTCAGACAAAAGGGTCCGCGATTCATGACCTGTTTCCAGCGCGTGAACTTTCGAACGCACACGAAATCGCCAGTCGCGAACTGCTGGCCAAAATCAATCGCATTCATCTGGACAATGTCGGCAGCGAGGACGCGCTTCTAGCACGCATGCGAAGCTATGAACTGGCAGCCAAGATGCAGTTGGCGGTGCCTATGGTGACCGATCTCAACCAGGAAACCGCCGCGACGCGAACTCTGTACGGACTGGACGATGAAGTCACAGCCGATTTCGGAAGTCGTTGTCTGCTGACACGTCGCCTGCTTGAAAAAGGCGTGCGGTTTGTGCAACTGTTCTCCGGTGGCTCATTCGGGTCGCCTCGCATCAACTGGGACGGGCACGAAGATGTGAAGGAGAATCACACTCGGGAAGCTGCTCGACTTGATCAACCTGTCGCGGCACTGCTTCGCGATCTTCGCGAACGTGGAATGCTGGACGACACGCTGGTCTTGTGTACGACAGAATTTGGTCGCACCCCGTTCACTCAATCCGCGCTCGATCAAATCGGAGCTGGCCGTGACCACAACATGTACGGGTTTTCAATCTGGATGGCCGGTGCCGGACTTAAGCACGGCATGGCTTATGGTTCAACCGATGACATTGGCTGGAAGGCCGTTGAAAACCCGGTTCACTGGTACGACTACCACGCGACAGTGTTGCATCTACTCGGCATTGACCATGAACGTCTGACTTATTACCACAACGGCATCCAGAGGCGTCTGACGAATGTGCATGGCGAGGTGTTGCGGGAGATTTTGACGTAGGACGGGAATTGAGTAGTCCGACCTGTCTCAGGTCGGATTCCTGCAATGCCGTTATATCTTTGACCACCGACTTTCTGCCGCTCGCCCCGTCCCGATCGACCATGCTGAAGGATGCAGACCTGAGGACAGGTCTGCCTACTTGCTTCGCACTAAGACCCGCAGCCGCTTTGAGGCCTAACTCCCGCCATTGCCGGTGAAAGTCCAGTCACGAGTCTGGCCCGTGCTGTTTCCGATTCCGATGTCAGCAGCATTTCCAACGACCCAATGATTGATCGCGAACAATGTCTGGCCAGCGGCAAAGTTATGGATCTGCATCGAGCATATCCGTCCATCGGAGGGAATTTCTCATCACCAAAGTCATAGACCAGCGTATATTCTTTGGCGACTGGCAACTGACTGAGAAAATCCGGCAGTTCGCCAGCTCGGCACGCACCGACCGGCAAACCAGATGCGCCGGTCAGGTTCGGTTCAGCCAGCATGTGCCACGCGAATCGAAATGCGACGGGCGTCTTGACGTTTTCGGCCGAGAGGATTACTGCGTCGCCATCGATACTGGCGGTCGCTGGTTGGAAACCATTCGATCCCGCACCAATGATTTCAAATCGCGTTGGCGCTTCACCGTCGCGAGTTTTCAATCCGCCACCGATGTTCTTGAACTTCAGTTTCAGTCGATCGCCAAGGACTTCCAGTGAGTCGAATTCGGGACTGTTGGCAACGAGATCCTGCTTACCGTAGTCATTCTTAAGTGCCAGCAAAGCCAGTCGATATCCGACATCCTGTTTGTTCGGTGGATGAATGTCATGCAGCGTGGCGATGTCATTGATAACAACCATGCCTGTGTGTGCAATCTGCCCAGCCCCAGATTCGAATCTTCATCTGCTGTTACAGAACCATGTGATCGCCGAAAACCGCAGGCAATCGGACGTCAGCGTGTGCCACACTACCTGGTGAAAGCAGTGCAGACACGAATGTCGCGATGAACAGCAATCGAAAATCAAAGTTCTTCATGGCGGGGGGAGATTTCAAGTTTGAGGTTTGAAGAGTAGACACCCGCTCACGTCGCCGGCTGGTGCTTCGCCAGTAACTCCGCAATCTGCACGGCGTTGGTCGCAGCGCCTTTGCGGAGGTTGTCTGAAACGCACCAGAACGTGATGCAGTTTGGATGCGAAATGTCTTTGCGGATCCGACCGATAAATACTTCGTCGCTGCCATCACAATTCGATGGCATGGGATACTGTCCAAGTTCAATATTATCAACGACCGTAATGCCTGGCGTCGCCGTGAACAACTTTCGAGCTTCCTCAACGGACAACGGTCGTTCCGTTTCTACGTTCACCGTTTCGCTGTGACAGTTTGAAACGGGGATGCGAATGCAGGTCGCGCAGATCTGAATGGATTCGTCGCCAAGAATCTTGCGAGTCTCGTAGACCATCTTCATTTCTTCGCTGGTGTAGCCGTTCTCCTTGAAGCCGCCGATCTGAGGAATTGCGTTGAACGCAATCGGATGCTGGAAGACCTTGTACTGATAGTCAGCGTTATTTAAGGCCGCTCGACTTCCGTCGATCAGATCCGCGGTGCCCTGCAGTCCTGCGCCGCTGGTGGCCTGATAAGTACTCACAACAACGCGGCGAACTTTTGCGGCATCGTGCAGAGGTTTCAATGCCAGCACCATCTGAGTTGTGGAACAATTTGGGCTGGCGATGATTCCCTTTGCATCAAGTGCTGCCTGTGGATTGATTTCCGGAATCACAAGAGCCACGTCCGGATCCATGCGCCAATAGCCGGACTCGTCAATGACTTTGCAACCGGCTTTGATAGCGGATGGAAAATATTCTGCTGCCGTCTCGTCCGGCGTACTTCCGATCACCAAATCGATGCCTTTGAAGCAATCGTGCGTCAGTTCTTCCACCGTGATTTTTTGGCCTGCGAAGTCGATCACTTGTCCGGCGCTGCGTGCCGATGCCAGAAAGCGGAAATTCCGGGCGGGGAAATTACGTTCAGCCAGCAATTGCAGAATAATTTGCCCAACGGCACCAGTCGCGCCGACGACGGCTACGGTGTTAAACACAGAACAGACCTTTCGAGGAAAACGGGGGGATTTATTGACGCAGGAGTATACAAATTGTTTGAGAACAATCCGCTTCAATTGAACGAATTCCCGAAACGGCTTGAATGATAAACGCCGCAGATTGATAATCTACACTTGGAAACACAGAGGGGATCCGTCGGTTAGCTGCTGGAGATCAGATCTTTGTTCCGACGCTCCTGCCTCGGAACATAGTCCTCTGGAGGCTCCTGCCTCTCGTGTTTTCGCTGGAGGCAGGAGCCTCCCACGCATTGAGTTCCAGGGCTGGAGCCCCGGAACGAGAAGTGAATATCGGTGCGATCATGCGGGGATTAAAATTCCCCGTTCGCCAAACTTAAACTCTGAAAATGAAAGCGTTTACACGATGCGTCGATCCTGCATCCTTCTGATTCTTTGTCTTGGTACTCACGGCGGCCTCGCACGTGCCGAGGAATTGCCCGGCATTGTGAAAGAAGAACCGGCCGACGGTTTTTCATTCAAGACAGACCAGGGTTGGATGGTTCCATACGATGTCAAGATTCCAGGCACGGAAATCGTGTTTCGCATGATGCCGATTCCTGGCGGCGAATACATGATGGGAAGCCCCGATGCTGAAGCCGACCGCAAAGCCGACGAAGGGCCTTTGCGAAATGTCGTTGTGGAACCTTACTGGATGGCGGAATGCGAAGTTAAGTGGGAAGAATACAAGCTGTTCATGCAGTTGTATCGGTCGCTGAAGGAATTTGAAGAACGCCGTATTCGCTCGGTCACAGATGCAAACAAGATTGATGCAATTACAACTCCAACTCCGCTTTACGAACCAGACTTTACATTTGAATACGGCGAAGATCCAAAGCAGCCGGCAGTTTCCATGACTCAATACGCTGCGAAGCAATATACAAAATGGTTGACGGCGATCACCGGGCAGCAGTTTCGGCTTCCTACCGAAGCAGAGTGGGAATATGCCTGTCGAGCTGGCAGTACGACGGCCTATTCGTTTGGTGACGACGCATCGGAGCTGGGCGAGTACGGCTGGTTCGCAGACAACACAAATTCTGAAGGCACAAAGCAAGTTCGCCAGAAGAAGCCAAATCCATGGGGACTCTACGACATGCATGGCAACGCGGCCGAATGGTGTATTGATGGATACGGACCATATGCCACGTCCACAAAACCCGTTAATGCCGCTGCGGACTGGGTTCGCACCGACCAACCGGATCCGCGCATTGTTCGAGGCGGAATGTGGGAATTTTCGGCCGCAGAATGCCGTTCTTCATCGCGACTTGGGTCGAACGATCTGGAATGGAAAGCTTACGATCCCAACCGCCCACGCAGCCCATGGTGGTACACGACTGACCCAGCGCGCGGTGTCGGTTTTCGCTTGCTGAGGGCTCTGAAGCCGCTGCCTCGTGATGAGATCGAAGAGTTCTGGAAAATTGACAGCGAAGATATCGATTTCGATGTTGATGACAGAATTCGTGGCGGTCGCGGGGTGTTCGGGCTGGTCGATAAAGATCTGCCTCAGGCAATTTTGGACCTGCAGAAATAAAAGTGCGATGCTGTTTGGCGGGGTTCGAGATCAACACAAGCTGACGTTGTTTTTTCATCAGGGCGGGTTTGGAGACACGTCCTACGGCAAATTGGTGAATCGATACCATCGCAAACCTTTGATTCCATGATTCTGCTCCGTCCTCAGGGGCGACGGCTGAAAGTTGTCGATGGCGGTAAAGAGATTGCCGCACTGCTTTCCTGACGCTGACGGCATTGAAAAACGCACGTTGACTTGTCACAACTCGCGTCATAACGATTTAAGCTGACGCGATTGCGCAGGACCGGGCGGAAGTCCCGTCCTGTACCAACATTCAACGACTACGATTTTCAATCAGGCGCACGATCTCATGGTTCAGGTGAACGAAAACTTTCTGAAACTTAAAGCTGGCTATCTGTTTCCGGAAATTGGCCGTCGAGTCACGGCGTTTTCCCAGGCGAATCCATCGGCCAGGATTATTCGGCTGGGAATCGGTGACGTCACTGAACCGTTGCCACCTGCCATCATCAAAGCCATGCACGACGCTGTGGACGACATGTCACGTCGCGAGTCATTCAAGGGATACGGCCCGGAACAGGGCTATGCGTTTCTTCGGGAACCTATCGCTCAGCACGACTTCGTATCACGCGGGATCGATATTTCGGCTGACGAAATCTTCATCTCAGATGGTTCCAAATGTGATTCTGGCAACATTCTGGACATCCTTGGTGCCAGCAACCGCATTGCAATTTCAGACCCCGTGTATCCGGTTTACGTCGATACAAACGTCATGGCTGGCCACACGGGCCCGGCAGACGCGAGTGGACGATTCGAAGGATTGGTCTACCTGCCAGGCAACGAAGCAAATAACTTTGTGCCGGATTTACCATCGGTTCCCGTGGATTTAATTTATCTCTGCTATCCAAACAATCCCACTGGCACGGTGGCGTCAAAAGAAACGCTCAAACGATGGGTGGATTACGCCCGAGCCAACAACGCATTGATTCTGTTTGACGCCGCCTATGAAGCCTTCATTTCGGATCCCACAATTCCGCACAGCATCTACGAAATTGAAGGTGCGAAGGATGTCGCGATTGAATTCCGTAGTTTCAGCAAGAGCATTGGCTTCACCGGCGTGCGTTGTGGTCTGACTGTTGTGCCGAAGCAACTTATGGGCACGACATCATCAGGTGAAAAAGTTTCACTGCATCAACTGTGGAACCGTCGACAGTCCACCAAGTTCAATGGCGCATCATACGTCGTCCAGAAAGGTGCGGCTGCGGCCTATTCTCCCGAGGGCCAGGCTCAAATGCGAGGACTGGTCGACTTCTACATGGCGAACGCCAAACTGTTGCGTGAAGGCCTTGGCAAAGTCGGAATCAAAGTTTTTGGCGGCGTGAACGCACCGTACGTGTGGTTACAAACACCAAACAATCTTTCCAGTTGGGATTTCTTTGATGTTCTGCTGAGCAAAGCTCATGTCGTCGGAACCCCCGGCAGTGGCTTCGGTGCGGCGGGTGAAGGCTATTTCCGCCTGAGTGCATTTAACAGCCGACAGAATGTTGAGGAAGCCCTGGAACGCATCTTCAAGGTGATTTAGCGTGAGTCGAAGTTGTCAACTGGGGCGGCGTTCATCCGCATTCGCGGATTCGCTTGCCTCAGGCTGATATACCCGAGCCTTTCAGGCTCCATCGCAGTGCCAGGTTCGTCGATCAACGCGAACGCATTTTCTGCGCGAGTGTCACCGCGCACTTTATTTCGCGCAGAACTGTGTTTAGTCAGGAAATACCGATTCAGTTTCGGCAGAATTGCGAATTAGCCCGTCGCCGATCACCTGTTTGCTGGCGAAATCCAAATAAATGCGCATACTGCGGACTCTGGGATGAATGTGTCATGCCGGTTTGCATCAAAAATGCAGGGTTTTCCGGCCATTTTCAAATAGCCAACGGTTGAGGGGTTCATCGTGATGAAGAACAAGAAGAAGAAAAAAGACGACGAAGCGACAACGTCAGCGGCAAGCACTGCGACCGTCGCGCGAGTCACCGAGATTATTGCTTCGTCCCCGACGAGTTTTGAAGACGCAGTTGCTGTGGGTGTTGCACGTGCCTGCAAGACATTGAAAAATGTCACTGGCGCATGGGTTCAGGATCAGAAAGTTGACGTTGTCGATGGCAGGATTTCATGCTTTCGAGTCAACTTGAAAGTGACTTTTGTGCTCAACGAGTAAAGATCAGTCCCGAAAAGTACGTCAGGCTTTCCAGCCTGACATGCAGCAACAAAAGTCAGCTTGGAAAGGTTGACGTACTTTATTTCCGGGAAGATACACCGCTCGACATACTCTACTTCAGGAACCAGCAGGACCTGAAGCGATGACGTTGAGATCGACAGCGTTTGCATATTTTTCGAAGTTTGCGCAAAACCGTGCGGCGAGTTTGCGAGAGGCGTCTTCGTAAGCTGCGGCATCGTTCCACGCAAGTTTTGGCTGCATCATCTCTGCGGGGACTCCTTTACATTCGGTGACAACATCCAGCCTCATAATCGGATCTCGTACGACCGGTGCTGATGCCAATGTTCCTGAATGAATGCCGTCAATAATTGTCCTGGTAAATCGAAGTGGCATGCGGCTTCCTGTTCCAAACGAACCGCCCGACCAGCCTGTGTTGACGAGCCAGACGTTAGCATTGTGGTTTCGGATTTTTTCCGCCAGCAATTTTGCATAAACGCTCGGATGCCACACCAGAAACGGGCCACCAAAACAAGGGGAGAATGTGGCTTCCGGTTCGTTGATTCCGACTTCGGTGCCAGCCACTTTCGCCGTGTACCCACTGATGAAATAGTACATTGCCTGTTCTGGGCTTAATCGTGCCACGGGCGGCAAAATTCCGAATGCGTCGCATGTCAAAAAGATGATGTCGGAAGGGTGATCTGCAACGCAGGGGATCTTCGCATTTCGCATAAACTCAATCGGATAAGCGCCGCGAGTGTTTTGCGTAATTGATGTATCATTGAAGTCCACATGGTGATGCCCTTTATCATAGACAACATTTTCGAGTACGGATCCGAACTTCAACGCTTCAAAAATTTCAGGTTCTGACTCCATCGTCAGGTAGACAGCTTTCGCATAGCAGCCGCCTTCGATATTAAATATTCCGTTATCAGACCAGCCGTGTTCGTCGTCGCCGATGAGAAATCGTTTGGGGTCCGCTGACAAGGTGGTTTTGCCGGTACCTGACAATCCAAACAGAACAGACGATGCTCCGGAATTGCGATCCATCGTCGCCGAACAGTGCATCGAGAGGATGCCCTTGCTTGGCAGGAAATAATTCATAAACGTGAACACGGCTTTCTTCATTTCCCCGGCGTACTCTGTGCCAAGCAAAACGACTTCGCGCTTTTCCAGACTCAAATCCACGCTGGTCCGGGAAGTCATTCCTGTGGTGTAACGGTTGGCCGGAAATCCGCCAGCATTGTAGATCACGAAATCCGGCTCACCGAAATCTTGAAGCTCAACATCTGTCGGCCGAATCAACATGTTATGCATGAACAGGGCATGGTAAGGTCGAGCACAGATAATGCGGACCTTGATGCGAGTATCCGGATCCCAGCCAGCATAGGCATCGACGCAGTAGATTTTGGTGCGAGTATTCAAATAATCGACAGCACGCTCGCGATTGATGGAGAACGTCAATTCATCGAGCGGGAAGTTGACGGGGCCCCACCAAACGTTGTTTTCAGAATCCGCGTGCCTGACCACACGTTTGTCCTTGGGTGATCGGCCAGTCTTGTTGCCTGAATATGCGATCAGACTGCCGGTGTCGGAAATGCTTGTTCCGGGTTCATGTCGAATCGCTTCTTCATACAAACTGCTGGGCGAAAGGTTTCGAAAAACTTCATTGACTGTGATGCCGTGCGTTTGAAGTGAAAATGATTCCGCCATCGTTTGCTTCCTTTTTGACCGTTGTTCCGAACAGGGCTTAAGTCGCCTTTCCGTGTTTTCGCTTTCTGCCCTGGAATGTCAATTGGATCAGCATTTTCGAACGCAACGTGTGACCCGAATCCTCTGTTCAGGAATACAAGGTGTGCCGATTTGAACCAATCAGAAGTCGATATGACATCGCACAGCGTAAATGCCACTGTGTCCATCAATCTGATTCGCTGCAAGTGGATCTGTTCCGAGAGGAGCCCCCACGGCACGGCTAAGATCCGAGGTGATGTAGTTGAACTGGAATTTTGTAAAGTCGTTCAGATACCAGTTGAGTCCATAGGTCATATTTTGCATGGAGCCACCGTTGATGCCTCCCGAATTCAGGTTCACTGTCGAATACCGTGCTGCGAGTTCCCATGCCCCTGCGCCGCCCTTGCCAACTGCACACGTTGGTTTTATGCGTCCAAGAACTGCATTTGGTTTATTGTATGGGCGATGCTCGCCAGTCAGAATATATCCAGTTTGAGCGTAAAACGATGGAAAGACCGCAGTGCCGCCGCTGGTCAGATTCATGACGTTGAAACGCATTTCAGATTGAGCGTGCCATGGTCCCCGTGTTGATGCAAATTCCGCATTGAACAAATTCGCGTTGTTCGCCCCAAACAGTCCTGTGCTGGTATAAAATGGAATCCCACCCAAGCCTGGAAGTGTGCCCGGGTCTGTAAGGCTCGTCGTTGCAATCGGGCCGGTTGTCGGGCCAACATATTCCGGGTTATTGGCGTAACGAAATTGGTTATGTGGATCGTTGACAAACGAATAGCCCGCTCCCGTATGTATCAGGAAATCAGACTGTTTGTCTTCGGCTGCGACCGCCGTAATTCGTGACGCCAGGCCATATCCGCCATCGCCAAAGCTATTGCCAAACTGATTGGTTCCAGTCCTGAAAGCCGACGCCGCCCATGTGACATTCTCGTCTGCGGTCATATCGTAGAACCCCAGACCAATCTGTCGAAACGGGCCCATTGGCTGTGTTACCGGTCGCTCCAGAAACGTCAATTCCTTAACGCTTGTCAATTCATCCATACCGAACGGCATGCGATACTGGCCAACTCGAACATTACCCAGCAGCGGGACTTTTGAAAATGTCACCCAGTTGTCCATGAATGTCGGACGACCGGCGAAGGCGAAGTCCAGTTCCAGCATGTAACTGGTGTTTTCCGTCAGCTTGCCCACGCCTGCCAGACGGGCGCGGCGGAAACCAGCATTGTCTTCAAGATTGCCCAATTGCGCGGTGCTGCTTGCGCTCTGTTGAAACCAGCCTGCATCTGCTTGAAAGAAGCCTGTCAGTTTAGCGGTTGGATAAATTGTCGGAGCGGGAGCGTTAAGTTTGTCTGTTAGTTTCTGCAGTGAATCCGACTTTTTGTCCGTGGCTGAAAGCTGGGCTTTCAATTCATCCAGCTCTCTTTGCAATTCAGAAAACCGGATATCAATCGGATCGACGCTTACCTGAGCGGCTGCTTCTTCAGCCGATCCGCCCGTGGTTGATGTCAGGTACGGGGTTTCAATGTCGTTGCTGAACGGGGTCGATCCGTCTTGACCAAAAGCCGTGAAACACGAGACCGCGAGTGTGATCGCTGCGGCTGATGCAAGACTTCGGCAGATGCTGCCGGTTGGAATGCATTTCCGCCACTCTTGACGTGTGATACCGCTCATACGAATCCTTCCGCAGCACTACGCTCTTGTCAAAACCGTCGGACCTCTGTGCTACCGAACTCCAATTCGGCTTTCGAACAAAGGTGTTGCTACAGACGGTCCAATCCTCCACGTGTATTTGGCGGGGCCTGCTAGTAGTATCGGTGGCACGGAATGTCGGGGAGATCGTATGGCTTTGTTTGGCTACAAAACGACCACAGGTGCTAATCCTGCAGTCGACAATGTCTCCGTAACCGTTGTTTCCATGATCTACGACATCACCAGCCCGCCAGGTCGCGATTTCAAGCGTTCTGAAAGTCGTGGCATCAGACCGTATGACAATGCCAGCAGCTTGATCGGATGAATTGTGGGAATGGTGGCAGCTTGTTCCATTTGCATGCGACATGCGCTGCAATCTGTCACGCCAGCAATGGCATCGACCGTTTGCATTTCGCGAATAAGTTCGGCACCGATCTCGATTGATTTTTGGAAGTTCGCCGCTGCAATTCCAAAGGTGCCCGCCATTCCCGTACAGCCTTTTTCGATAGGCACGACTGTGAGATCGGGAATGAGTGCCAGCAATTCCAGCATTGGCGTACCTTTTCGCAATGCCTTCACGTGGCAAGGTGTGTGCCATGCAATTCTCATTGACAGGGGAGCAAAATCGCGTTTGAGTTTGCCTCGGCGATGCAGTTCCGCCAGAAATGTTCCGGCGTCGATTGTTTGCTGAGCAACAACCTCCGCGTCATCGTTAGGAACAAGCATTGGGTATTCCTGTGTCAGGCACACCGCAGCCGACGGTTCTGTGCAGACGATAGGATAGCCTTCCCGCGCTGGTTCGATGAGTTCACGGATGTTTTGTTCCGCAAGAGCCCGCGCACCAGTGAGATCGCCGTTAGTGAACATTGACATTCCGGAAACCGTTTGAGCAGGTGGAATGAATACTCGATAGCCATTGTGTTCCACAACACGCACGAATGCTTCAGCAAGCTCCGGGTCGTGACTATTGGCGAAGTAGTCAACAAAGTACACGATTGTGGGTCTGTTGCCTCCGGGTGAACCTGAGTTTTCATTTCGCAATACACGTTGCGATTCGAGAAAGGGAGTTTGCGTGAATCGGGGAAGTCGACGTTGGGCAGAAATCCCGAGAAACCGTTGTATACTCTTTCTGAACAGCGAATTGTTCAGCAGTCGATTTGTCAGAAACGAAATTCGGGACGCCATTCGGGAATACGTGTGGACTCGCGATAACAACCATGCCGTTTTGCTAAGCCCGTGTGTTTGGACATGCTGAGCGCGTGCTTCGATCAGGAGATGCGGGATATTGACTTCCGAAGGACACTCCAGTTGGCATTGTTTGCAGTTGAAGCAGCTTTCCAGAAGTCGCGATGAGTTCTCGTTGGCAATCAAGTCATGGGCACTATCTGTACAAAGACTTCTGCGAATAATGTTTGCCTTGGCGCGAGGTGAAAGTTCTTCTTCGCCATCTTCTGAAGTGAAGGGGCACATTCGTTGAGGGGCGAGTTGGACTCGGCATGTCCCGCATCCGTTGCAGCGAACGGCAGCATCGGTCGCTTCTTCAGCGGTCCATGCCAGTTGCATAATCGGCAACAATGGTGTTGATCGTGCCGTCGCTGCGTTTTCGATCGTCGGCGCAGTGCGGCGCAGATACTTAACCGTTAACGAAGGATCGTTGCTGATGATTTTATCCGGGTTCAGCAATCGCTGTGGATCGAAGACGTCCTTGATCTGCTGGAATACGCGATAAAGCGGCCCATATTGAGTTCGAATGAACGCCGTGCGGGAAAGACCATCACCGTGCTCACCGGAAATCGTCCCTCCAAATTCACGTACTTTTCGGTACAGATCCCTGGCGATTGCTTCCATCGCATTTTCATCGCCACGATTCGGTACGGACATGATCGGTCGAAAGTGAAGCTGACCCGATGCTGCGTGGGCATACATAGTCGCCGTCACTTCGTGCTTTTGAAAGATCTTCTGGGCCGCTGGCAAAAATTCCGCCAGGCACTCAGGGGGAACGGCGATGTCTTCGACAAATGGCAACGGTCGCGAACTACCTCGCAAGCTGGCCAGTAACGATACAACTTTTGCCGGCAGTGCCCACAGGAGTTCGACGTCTTCGAAAGTGGATGCCTGCCGCGTTATCTGGAAATCTATTTTTCTATCCTGAAGCAATCGCTGCGAATCTTCTAGACGCTGGCGGACTTCCTGTTCACTGAATCCCGGAAATTCGATGATCAGTCCAGCTTCAGCATCCGGCAGAATGAGATCACGAAATCTTTGATCTGCGCCGCGTCCCAGACTCAAAAGTCTGCGGTCAAGAGCGTCACAGGCGCTGGGTTCAAGCGGCAAGATCAGTTGCATCGCCTGCACTGCGGATTCCAAAGTCCGAAACATCAGGATCGCCGCTGATCGATATTTTGGCAGCGGCATTGTGAATAAAGTGGCTTCTGTAAACAGGCCCAGTGTCCCTTCAGATCCTACCAGCATTCTGGCAAGATCCATGCTGTTTCCCTGCAGAATTCCTCGCAGGCGATATCCGCAGCAGTTTCTGAGCAGCGGCGGTTGATGTTCGCGAATCAACGCCTCGTTGTCTCGAAGAATCTGCTCAACCTGCTGCAACAACTGAGTGCGTCGTGTCGTTCGCGTCATCGATGAAAGTCGCAGTGATTCCGGCTGCGCGGAATCCGAAAGAATCACAGCGCTGTCTCGATTCAATACGTTGGCTTCGTTTGAACTTGATTCTCCAGCGAGCAGTTCGCGACCGAATTCTACACGCTGACCGCCAGAGAGAACACATTCAATACTTTCGACATGATCGCGTGCTGAACCAATTCGGACTGCGTGTGAACCAGCACCATCAACACCAAGCATTCCACCAACTGTTGTGATGAGGCCATTTGACGGGTCTGGTGCAAAGTATCGCTCGCGTGGCCGCAACTGTTGATTGAGTTTTTCCCGAACAACACCTGCCTGAACACGGACACGATCATCGGAAATTGAAATGATCTGATTCATGTGTCGTGAAAAATCGATCACGATACCGTGGCCGATCGCGCCGCCAGCCAGTCCGGACCCGGCCCCTCGTGCAATCAGTGGGACACTATTGTTGGCAGAATAGGCCGCAAGAATTTCGACATCCTTGGTGTGACGGGGAAAAGCCACCGCCAGCGGTTCCATTTCATACAGGCTGGCATCAGTTGAATAGGCGGCAAGAGCCACTCGATCGACGCGAATTTCTCCTTCGATCGCGTCGTTGAGATCTTCCGAAATTCGTCTTCGCCGTTCTTCCACTTAAACCCGTTCTGTATGCCAATGCTAATGAGTTGCTGCACGCTGTCGCAGATCCTGTTGTCGATAGCGTTCTGCTGTTTCGAGATCGAAGCGTGGATGTTCTTCGCTGATGCTGGTCTTGCGATGCCGTGCGGCGCAACGGTAACAGACCAGCATGTCGCCCATCATCGTATACAATACCATATCAACTAAACCAGCCACCATCAGAATACCGATCGCGATTGCCGGGTGATAGGTTGCCCAGGCAATGCAACTCAAAATGGCTGCAGTTGCTACAAGCGCTAAGCCTAACGCAGGTGGAAAATCCTTTTGACGCCATAAATCCTGGCATCCACATATCCGGCAGCGGCATAGCTTTCCATCAGCGAAGTCCTTTTCTCCTTCATCACGACGCCAATGGCATTCATCGCACTGAACAGCAGAATTGACAGGTGCGGGGGTTACCTGACGTCGCTTCTGACACGCGGGACATTGGAAAATAATTTGAGTTGCCATATTGGTAGTCTTTTGAGTTTTCCGACTATCCGGTCACTTTTATTAGTACGGTATCCGCAGATCACCTTCCAACAAAGCAGCGGCCATTTCACCCATAAAAACGAGAATAAGGGCTGCGAACAGTACCCCGGTTGCCGCCTGTGTATTTCGATATTTCAGAATTTTCACAACTACGATCGATGTTGTGAAGGGAATCAGGATGCCACCGATAATTCGCATAAGAAGCCACAACAAATGGACCAGGTCGTGTGATACGAAGCCGAATCGGCCAATTGCAATTCCTGTCATTAGAAATCGAAAGATGGCTGCAACCGCCAGAGTTTTAGCGAACCACGATAGAGGTCCGATCGACATGGTTGGGGTCGTCAGATACCAGTGTCCCAGAAGCATCCCCGTCAGTGTGGCGCCCAGCACCGTGGATGAAGCAAAATTTGACAGAAGCATCTGGCACGAATCCAGGCTGGTGCCGGCTTCCAGCGAGAAACAAACCTGGGAGAGCACAGACAGAAGGGCAATCAAATAAATTGCGATGGCACCCGGTGTTCGACGGCCCAACTTCCAGAAGATGTGTCCCGCATATGCGACGCATGCAGCAACAATTTGAGCGATGTAAACGAATCTGTTTGCGAAATCGGAGCGTGCTGCTGAAATTGCTGACGCAGGCTCGGATGGATCAGCAAATCGCGCCAGGCTGCCATCGGGATCCTGGCGGGACGAAACGATTAGTACTAACAGGACGCTCAATCCCAGCGCGACCAGCATCTGAATTCGAAAGAATCCATCTGTGACTTCTTTGCGCGGCATCAGCAGCCACATCATGGCGATGCCGACGAGAAGTTTCATTAAAAAACTCTCAATCATGACAGGCCATCACTTGCCATTAATCAAGGCCATGGCTTCTGCACGGCTGGCGAGATTGTTGCGAAACATTCCACGCACGGCACTTGTGACAGTTAACGCACCCGGCTTTTTGACGCCGCGAATCGTCATGCATGTGTGTTCGGCTTCGACTACGACGATGACACCGTGAGCTGTGAGTTCATTTTCGATCAGATCCGCAATCATGTGAGTCATGCGTTCCTGCACTTGCGGGCGACGGGCAATTTCATCGACGACACGTGCCAGTTTGCTTAGCCCAGTGACTTTGCCACGAGGAATATATCCAACGTGGGCCTTGCCCATGAACGGCAGCAGATGATGTTCACACATGCTGCTAAATGAAATGTCGCGAACCAGCACCATTTCGTCATACTGTTCTTCGAAGACTTTTTGCAAATGTCGACCCGGCTCAACATGCAGTCCGCCAAAGATCTCTGCATACATGCGAGCGACTCGGGCTGGCGTTTCTTTCAAGCCGTCTCGATCAGGATTTTCGCCTACGGAAAGAAGTATTTCACGAACGGCCGCTTCGATTCGCGGCTGATCGACGACGCGTGCTTCGGGAGGAATCGCTCCGCTGGCGAGGATATTATTGATATCGGTCATTGATGCCCCTGACTGTCCTGCTGTGTGAACTGAATTCCACAGAATTCATTGCTACCCTCGATTCTAGGATTCCCGCAGAATTCGAACACCATAACACGACGCGAATCGCAGGAACGGGGCGAATTTCGCAGGAACGGAATGGTCCTTCAGCGATAGAGGCTCATCCGCGACATGGCTACGGTCGATTGAGTTCCCGCAGGCAGACCGCTGGAAATGGCTGCGGACTCTCGATCGATCATTTCTGGAGGTGTAAAACGATCCAGACGCGGGCGGAAAACGACCAGCAAATACAAGGGCATATACCATTGAACGTAGGAACCGATATCGTCGGGATACCACATTTGAGCAGCAACAACCAAGGCTGTGGAATTGGCCAGCAGATTCTCCAGGTTCCGTGGACGCGGCAATACAGTCATTGCCGTCAGCATTACGAAGAAAATTGCGGCCATCGGAATGCGGATAAACAGATGACTCATCGGAGTCTGAGAAATGCTGAGCGTGTCGTCCAGCAGACGATAGACGGTCCAGTTTGTACTTGAGACGACTCGGTAGTAGAAAGAATCAGCGTCACCGGAAATCATCATCAGACATGTCGCGAGTACCACAACTACACCCAGGACAGATGCCCCGAATCGTATGGCTCCTTGACGTCCATAAAATACTGCCCACAGCGGGAGCAGGAAGACTGCAAAAAATAATGTTCCGCAAGCCAGACCGAGCAACACGCCAGCGACCATCGGTTTTCGGTAACTGGCAATCGCCCAGGTTAAACATGCGGCGGGCAATACGTGGCTTAACTTGTGTACGTTCGCCGCAGTGCATGGCAGCAGCAGATACAGGCAGCTCATCGCAACGCCAAGCTGGATGCTGGAAAAATGCTGACGTCCGATATACAGCAATCCCAGGATCACGACCATGTGTGCGATCACAACCAGAATTCGCGCGACGAGAAGTTCCGTACTGCGTGTTTCACCCGTATTGACTGAAACCGAATTCGGCAAGGTTCCCGACAATTGTGCCACCGCCGCCCCACCGGCTGCAATTAAAGTTTCCGTCGGGGCTGGTACGTCGTTGATTTCATTGCTGACGTGAACTTCGCGTCGCTGCAACAACGCGCGGCCGTGTTCGATGGCCTTCACATTCGTAACGGGGGCTGGTTTCAGAAATACTCCAAACGCCAGAATTGCAAATGCTGGCACGCACAGGAATGCCAGTCCCGCTTGATTCAAATTCTGGTCAAGGCGAGGGCGGCGTGTCAGAGATTCGTCAAACAGCAATCGGATCACCAGCAGAACCGCGAGCACTACAAGCGCGAGTGAGCTCCATGTATACATCGGATGTTGCACGTCAGACGTTGAATTCGATTCAATGGCTGGAACCGTCGCTGCAGATCGTTCAAAGTTGGAGACTGGGCTGCCGACTTGGCTGGATTCTGAGGAGGCATTTGTAAATGCAGGTGCTGGTTCCGATGGACCTGGTGATTTCGAGGCATCTTGTGCATCCGCTGCACCGACCTCACCGGCAGGAACCACCTCACCGCCAGGATTCGTCTGAATGCTGTCAGAGCTCTGTTCGTTTGATGCGTTCGACGCATCGAGAGCCGATACCTCCGCATCTGCAACATACGTCTCGTCACGAAAATGACTGGAAACAACGACTGCTGCCGCAATCAGGAGCGTAAGAATCAAATCCAGATTACGGATTGTCAGCGCGCGGGAAAACCGGAAGTAGACTGCAATGACGAGCAGTGATGCGTATGCCAGCCACGGAAGGTCCGCGACGGGAGCTAACGGGAATTGTGTTTCCATTGCTTTCAACCGTTGGAAGTAACGTCACCATGATTTCAACAGGACGACTCATTGCCTGGTGATAGCGACATCCGACCAAACAAAACACGCATACATCATGCAGCGTGAACCCAGAAGGCTTCCGTCCCCACGGAAGCAAAGGTATTGGAAATTCAGGCAGCGAAACGCCGGTCCTTATCGGGAACGGCGTGCTGCGACTGATGATTCAATGACCCTACGTCTCCATTGGACGTGTTTCTGAGCCGATTGGCAACTGGTTGTTGATCATTTCTGTGATTCCGTCAGGATTTTCCAAAGTCCCCCATGACTGGTTTGACACGTCGTGCGGGCTACGGCCGATTCGGAAATTTTCCCATGCAGCAAGTTCCCGTCAAATCAACGGTTTGCATCAAGACCACCGGAGCCTGATGAATTTTTTCCACCACCTTTGCCTTTTGAACCACGGCCACCACCACTTAAAGCAGCGCCGCCACTCATGCCACCACCGTAGCCACCACCCCCACCACTCATGCCCATGAAGCCACCTGCGCCGCCTTCTCCTGTCATGCCCTCGGGACTATACAGACCGTCGGTGTTTTCACTTTTCTTCAGGTGTTCATAAATTTTCAGTACTTCTTTGTAAAAGGTCTCGTCCATTGCTTCAGTTCGTTTATTGCCGCCGTTGTTGATGGAGTCTCCGGCATAGCGAATCACAATGGCTCCATTGCTGTCGATCACAGTCATGCGGTCCGCAAGTTGTTTAGTCTGACCACGCATGGAATCGATGTAGGACTTGAGTTCCGGGCTGTCGCCGCTGTTCAATCGCATCGACGGAGTTACAGCGGCCAGCAAATCAGGCGACTTAAACTCCACACTCTGTATTTCAACCTTCGACTTGGTGAGATCTACGACTTCCGCATCTGCCTTGCCACCAACGCGGGCTCCAACACGAATTTCAAGATTCGCCATGACAGGCGTGCCCGCTTTTTCATTCTCGTAGTACATGCCGACTTTCGCTGACTGCGGATTGTCTGCACGCTGCGTGTAGTAGCGATAAGACTGCGGCACATAAGTTGCCGGAGTTGGTTCACTCCAGTCTGAAAAAATTGTGGCATCATTTGCCAGATCTGGTTGTTCGAGTTCGTCGATTGGATATTTGAAGTTAGGATTTTTCATTTCCAGACGGACGCGATAGATGTAGGTATTACCACGATCGCAAGTGAAGTCCATGAAACGTACCAGAAGCACACGCCCTGCCGTCATCGCGGCAGTGATGAGTTTCTTAAGTTCTTCTTTGTTATCGTATTTCGATTTTGTGCCCGGGTCTTTAGTCTGCGACATCTCGGAAGACATTGCGTCCATGACACCTGAGGTATCGTTAACAGCATTATTGAGATCTGTGCTGTTCAGCATGAAGCGCGAGAAACCGCCTTTCTCCGTCTGATCTGGCAGCATTTTCCTTCGCTTTTCTGCTTCTTCAAGCAGCTTTGCCTGATAACGATCAACGAGCTTTTGTTCTTCTTCATCCAATTTGAAATTTTCAAGCTGCCTATGTGAGGCGTCTTTCGCCTGCCACTTGCCAGCAGCAAGTCGAGGTAGTGGCATGGTCAATTCGCTACGAGTTACGCCTGGATTGACGACGTCAAAATCGAATGCCAGCGATTTCTCCAGGATCTCACCGATCTCATCGGTTGACAGACTTTCCCATTCACCTGACCATGGGTCGACACCCTGTACTGCCTTCTTACGCTCAATCTGAAATCCGACAAAGTCAACCGCTCTTGAAACCAGTGGATCATTTTGCGGAAGATGCAACGACTGAGAAACCGATCGGATCTGCTCAAGCAGAGGAAAAATCATGCGAACCGAAACGCCGCTATAGTAGCGAACTTTGCGTTCGGCATTCGCGGACGTCATTCCTCCGTACGAATCATAACCGCCCTCGCCGTATCCACTTCCACCATAGCTGTCCATGGTATCCATGAAGCCAGCTCCGCCCATGGACGACTCGCCGCCAGAGGCACCGGGATAACCGCTCGCACCGCCTGACCCACCGGCGTAGCCACCGCCGCCAAGTCCTGGTGAAGACTGTCCGCCTGCCATGCCAAGTCCTCCTGCCATGCTAGGACCACCAGCCATTCCAAGACCGCCAGCCATCCCAAGACCGCCAAGACCGCCACCGGGTAACCCACCGCCGCCGCCAGTGGCACCGAAGATATTTGCTGCGTCGTCACTCACCTTCGAAGTTTTTTCAGTGCTGGTTATCTTCGCATCTGTGGATGCTTCAGTTTCGTCGTCAACTGCGTCAGGCTTTTCTGCCATAACAATCGCAATCGCTGTTGATTCCGGATTGATCGGAGCCATGACTGATACGGCTCCTCGACGTTCGCGTTGAAGATGAATCGGAGCATCCCATGGTCCCGCCATCGCAAACTGTTCAAGATCTTCCGTTTCAGATTGCATGCGCTGAGCCAGCGTCAACACATCGGGAGTGTCATCGAAGGCACTGCGTTTTTCTTCAGTAAACTGATTTGCAAGCCACGCAGATTTTGTCTTGTCAGCAGTCTGCTTCAGATCATCCGGCAGCTTTTCAGAACCGGACCAGCTGGCGGTTGCCAATCCCGTTAGTCCCAACAAAGCGACCAACGTTGCACCGATCTTTTCGCCGTGATTCAACAGCAATGCCTTGAAATCAAAACCTTTTGATTTAGCCATGGCTAGAACTCCTTAAAACTTATTAACACTGGATGCGGACTGCAGCAGAACACTGAATACAAATCACAAGGGTAGAAAACTGACTACGGGGCCTTCGATTCTGGTGGAGCTGAACTATTCGAAGGCTCCGACGAAGAACTTCCAGTCTCCGGATTTCCAGTTGCTGGTTCTGCTGGAGTTCCACCCGGTACAGCACTGCCATTACCCAGCGGAGCAGTCGTGGGGGCGGCTGCTCCTGACGGAGTTGTGTCGTTGTCAGGTAGCGGGGTGCTCCCGTCGGCTGGCGTTGCGACGACAGTCCCTTCAGGGGTGTCGTCCGACACTGGTGTTGAAATTGTTGTTGTGCCGTCAGTTGCGGAAGTTTCAGAAGTACCTGATGTCGCAGGAGCGGCCGCTGCTTCTTCTTCTGCAGATTTTTCCTCCGTCTTCTCCTGATTTAACGCTTCTTCTGGCGTCATATAAAGAGTTAATAGTCCGCCAATGCGAACTTCGATTAGCAATGGATCTGCCATTGCTGCATTCACCACTTCCACACCTTTCATCGCACCAGCGCCAAAGCCCGTTCCTGACTCCATCATGCCAGTGTCACCGGGATAACCACCTTCGGCTCCGACGCCATAGCCTCCTAAGCCACCGCCACCAGCAAGATCGCCGTATCCACCACTCGATCCGGAACTCATCAGGCCAGCACCACCGGGATAGCCGCCCATGCCACTGGATTCACCCATTCCTCCGGGCATTCCTCCGCCGTAACCACCTGAGCCGCCGCCATAACCACTCATCCCCTCACCGCCCATTCCACTGGATGCACCACCGGCACGAGACAGAATTTCTACACGAACAATTTCGACTGGAAAATCGGAGTTGGTGAGTTTGGCAAGCAGATCCGGTAAACGCTCATCACGAACTACGACATCAAGTAAGAAAGCTCGAGTCTTATACCCTTGATCCTTCTCTGCATCATCAACGTAACGAACTTCCTTCTTTGCGGCTGCCTTGCCGCCACCAAGACCGGGACCGCCGGACATAGGACCGCCAAATCCTTCACCACCTGGCATTCCCATACCGCCCATTCCGCTCATGCCCGCAGCGCCGGCGCCAGCTCCGAATTCCTCGGTCAAAACGTCTCCGCCACTTTTCCCTTCGAACGAAGTACCCGGGTGTGAAGTGCTTATGCCACCGCCTGTACCGCCACCGCCCATGCCGCCTGAATACATTGCGTCCTCACCACCGCCCATGGCTCCCATGGCCCCCATGGATCCCATGGCCCCCATGCCGCCACTCATCAATCCACCGGATTTCCCGCCTACGGCCCCTGGTTTAGTTTTGCGGTCTCCGCCGCGAAGATGAAGCCTCTTGATTTCACGCACCTGGGATTCAGTAATTCGCGTGGCGGAATCGTTGGCTTTTGAAATTGAAGTGAGCAGGGCTTTTAACAGCCAAATGTCCTCCTGATTTGACCAAATCTCATTTGAGGTTGGCCTGTTTTTTTGCCATGATTCATAAGGCTGCCGTGTAATTCGATTCGCATCGACGACCACAAGTCCTTCCCCTGTGTCGTTCTTGAATGGCTGTACGATCTTAAGCAAATCTTCAATCTGCGTTCGATAAATTGATGCCCAACGCTCACGAGTTTCTTTCGGCACATCCAAGAAATACGTAATTTCATTCATCTCGCCGCGAATCTGCTCTGGCCATTCGCGAGCTGTTTGTTGGCGTTTCCAAAGTTGAAGCGAGGCTGTTTTGTAGGAACCCTTATCTTCTTCGTTTTCCTTCTTGCCACCGGCAACCCAGGATTCATTTGGATCACTGGCACCCTGGCCTGCTTTGCCGAACGAACCTTCTACAGATGTTTTCCGTTCTGCGGTCCTGGCGGATAGATCGCCGCTTGCGTTCCACCATCCGAACAGCACAAAAACGACTGACAGTCCAAAACAGATCCAGTATTTCTGCTTCAAAATCGGTTGAAGTTTTTCCATGACATCAGCTCCAGACTAACACACTTAAGACAGATCAGGTTCAAACAGGATTTCTGGTACTACTTCTTTTTTGTCAACGCTGCTGCTTCTTCTTCAGTCACCGGAGGACGCGGATCTGTGCCGGGCCGATCCTTTTCCAGTGTTGGAATCCAGACCAATTGCACGACGAAATCCGTTCTGTCTATGATGCGAATCTTTTGTTTTTCATCTCCCGCCAGAAGTGGCCCTTTGAGAGCGATCTGATCACCATTTGCGGTGCCACCACCAGCACCACCATTCATGCCGGGATATCCGCCGGAACCACCCGGATAGCCAGAACCGCCACCAGAATATCCTGCACCTCCGCCACCAGGATTTCCTGCACCTCCGCCACCAGGATTTCCTGCACCTCCGCCACCAGGATTTCCTGCACCTCCGCCTAGATAGCCGCTCATTCCGCCAGCCATCATTCCTCCGCTTAGATCGCCAGGCATACCGGAAGTTTCTCCGCCGCCCATGTATCCTCCCATGCCTCCCATGCCACCCATGCCACCCATGCCACCCAGATATCCTCCGGCTCCTCCTGACCCACCTGTCAATTGAGCACCAGCACGCTGATTTGGGTCGTATTGAACTTTGTTTGTCAGCGAAAATGCCAGGATAGGATGTGAAATCCCAATCTTGCCCACCGGTACAGAAACTCCACCCGAATTAAGTTCCCACTGCCGCAGATTCATCAGTAGCGTTTTTTCCAGATAGTTACGTTCCTTATCCAGAAGATCGGCATTCTCGTTGTTATGCAGATGGAAGCCTTTCAGCGTAACGACATAACCCTCTTTTTTCTCAGGCGCTTTTCGATCACGTGGATCGAATTCTTCCAGCATTGATTCTGGCTTCGCATCGGCAAAGGCTTTGTGCCATGCTGAGACATCAGCAACCTTCATCGTCGTAAACGACTGAATTCTAATCTTGTTTTGCAGAGTGATATCTGACTCATCCAACGCATTGTCTACATCGCGTGGCATGCACTCATTCACGGCCTTGAACAGTTCCATCCAGATGGCACGTTTTTCGAGTGGTGCCACCAGACGATTCATGTTTTCAATGATCTTCTTGTGATCACCTTCAGTTGCGCCGTAGGCTGATTTTTGGGTTGAGATCTGACTTTGCACAGTATCGACAAATTTCTGCTGCTCGTCCCAACGGTCAACGCCATATGACCGCAACACGCGCGCATTTCCCATCGTACTTACGCCCATGGCCAGCAGTAATCCCGCCGCCGCGGCAATTGCCCATGGCTTTTTGCTGCGAATCTTTCGATCCATCGCAATTTCTGGTGGCAACAAAGTTGTGCGAATACGCGTCTTGCCAATCGCCTGCAGTGCCAAACCGTATGGCACAGCAAACGTCATCATATTGTCGATGAACAGTGGGTCCGTCAGTACTGCGTCGCCAGTGACACCTTCCAGGCTCTCCAGTCGTTCCACTTCGTACTGAAGATTCTGCTGCAAAAACTTCTGCAAACCAGCGAGGCGGAAACCATTGCCGACACCGATGATCTTGCGGATCTTTGCCGATCGATTCACGCTACCGAAGAAGCCAATCGACCTTTGAATTTCGGAGACGTAATCATTAAATACAGGTCGCATCGCCTGGAATACGGCTTTGGGATCTGGTGCCTTTGTGGCATTACATTTCAGATGCTCCGCTTTGGCGAATGTGAGCTTCATTTCACGCGTCAGGGCTCGAGTAAAATGATTGCCGCCGATCGGCACATTACGAATCCAGATACTCCGCCCGTTTGATACCAACAGCGTAGTGTTGTCTGCACCCATGTCCAGAATGACATAGTAGTCTTCAGCAGCAGGCGGCTCTGGCGTTTCAGTAGTCTTACGGAATCCAAGCACGTCATAAGACAGATAGTTATAGAGAGCCAGCGGGGCGATCTGAACGACTTCGACTTCTTTGCCGTTGTTAATAAACGGTTTAAGAGCGTCATAAACCAGATCTCGCTTCATTGCGAACAAGCCAACTTCGGCTTCCAGCATGAAGCCACTCTCTTCGACTCCACCACCAATTGGCTGATAGTCCCAGATCACGTCATTCAGATCGAATGGAATCTGCTGCCGTGCTTCGTACTTCACAATCTCAGCGACTTTGCTGGCTTCTACCGGCGGCAGTTTGATAAACTTCGCCAGCGAACTTTGTCCTGGCACGCTGATCGCAATCAGATCATTGTCAACTTTGTTTCGGTCGAGGAACGTCTTCATCGCCTCGCGAATCAGCTCTTCCGGAATCGCATCCGGTTGGCTGAGAATCTTGGGGTGAGGAATGTAGTCAAAGGCCACAGCAACCACTCGTTCGCCATCGTCGCTGACGCGGAGTTTCATTGCTTTCAGGCCCGCCTGACCTATATCAATGCCCCATGCGCTGACTGGTTCCGCCATGATTCGCCTCGATTTGTTTGCAGATATGAGTAGATAGTGTTCGAATGAATGTTTGACAGGTATTAGCTATTTGGCAAACGTAGCAGCAGATTCGCAGTCCCGTCAACCAATTTTGAAGGATCTAGCCGCCGCAATTCCGGGAAAAGGTGCGGTTTGCCCCGTCTGAACACCACTTGATGCCCCGCAGAACAGGATTTTGTGGTCCTCGACTGGTTTGTTTGACGATTTTTCTGAGAACAAAGTTCCACGAATCTCGAAAATTCTGATTGTTCCGAAAGGTACGTCAGGCATTCCCGACTGACCTTAAGCACTCTGAGTCAGCCTGGAAAGGCTGACGTACTTTATGTCTGGAATGTTCCTAAGCGAGTTTTTGATTCTCCTGCGAGCCGAACTTCTCCATCAGTTGTAGCGTCTCTTCGCTGACATGGTGTTCGATACCTTCGCTGTCAATTGCCGCTGTTCGTTCCGAAACACCAAGTGCCCGAAGAAACTGGAACACGATTCTGTGACGTCGTTCAGAAAATTCCGCAAGCTCTTTCCCTTTGTCGGTCAGAGTCACCGGTCCATAGGGCTGCGTGTCTACAAATCCATCACGCTTCATGCGCGCGACAGCTCGATTCACTGTCACGTGACTGACAGCAAACCTTTTCGCCAGATCTCGAATCCGGCATTCACCGCCTGAATGAATCAGCTCTGCGATGGCTTCCACGTAATCCTGCGTCAACTCCGTCGCATGATCGCGGCGCGTTCTTTCGTGACCTCGAATTCGAATTCTATGCTCAAGCACGCCGATCCCTGATTGTATTCTTCGTCAAAGACATCTGAATCGATGTCGGTCCTGATCTACTCCAGCGTATGCACCAGAAGTCCGCTACGGAGCTTTGGTTCAAACCACGTGCTCTTCGGTGGCATGATTTCACCCGCGTCAGAAACTGCCATCAACTGATCGAGTGTTGTCGGATACATGGAAATCGCAACCGCGAAATGTCCCCCGATACAAAGTCGTTCGAGTTCCGCAGTTCCGCGAATTCCTCCCACGAAATCAATCAGCGGATCAGTACGAACGTCTTCAATGCCAAAGATCGGATGCAGGACCAGACGTTCCAGAATCGCAACGTCCAATGATTGAATTGGATCGTTCACAATCGCTGGATCAACAGGAATCGTCAGCTTCCACCAGTGATGATCAATCAGGAAACAGAAGGAGCCTGGTCCGTCGGGGACAGGATTGTCAGTCCGAGTGAGTTCACCCAAATTGTCCAGTTTTTCCAGGAGGTCACTGACAGTGTGCCCATTGGTCTCCTTCAGGACTCGATTGTATGCAAGAATTCGTAGCTGGCTGGCGGGAAACAGCACAGACAAGAACCAGTTGCATTCGTCGTTCTCGGTCCCTCCTCCCGGAAGCCGCCGGCGAAGCTCCTTTCCAGCACGCCAGGCACTGGCAGCTCGATGATGTCCATCCGCAATGTAGAACTGAGGAATCGCCGACAGCGCGTCAACGAATGGTTGAGAAGTCTCGATTCGCCACATGGTATGCTGAACACCATCAGCCGCAACAAAATCATAAATTGGATCAGTTTTGACTGTATCCGCCACCATGAAATTGACGTGCTCCACACCACGATACGTCAGAAAGACGGGGCCAGCGTTGGCATTTAAAGCGAGAACGTGATGCGTGCGATCATCTTCTTTGCTCTTGCGCGTCTTTTCATGTTTCAGGATGAGATTGTTTTCATAGTCGTCGATGTGGCAACAGCACACGATGCCGACTTGTGAGTGACCATTCATTATCTGACGATAGGCATACACACAGTCGCCAGAATCACGCTGCAAGACATCATCACTGATAAGCTTCTGGAAGTTCTCCGACGCCCTGTCATAGATGTCAGGGTCGTACGGATTCTTGGACGGCGGGAAGTCGATGTCTGGCCGAACCACGTGCAGAAAGCTGAGTGGATTTCCTGCCGCCAGTTCCGCTGCTTCGTCTCGATTGACAACGTCGTAAGGAACCGAAGCGACTTTGGACGCCAAGCTTGCAGTCGGTCGTAATGCCTGAAAAGCCTTGATACGAGGCATGAACAGATCTTTCATTGAATGAGTCTTCAGACTCGCTAATTAAATGTCTTATAGAAACGCCCCCGAATTCTCACAAATCCGTAGCTGAACTCGTGAGAGTTCAGAAATTCCGCTGCAAGACTAATTTTTTTCCGGAGTCGGACGGAACGGCCATGCCGGATTGCCGGGAGGATCTGGTCGATGGGGCGTTTTGCCAAGCCCAAAGTCTTCCGGTTTCATGTTCATCGTTTTGTAGTACTCTTTGTCGTTGATGAAGCAGAAAAACGTTGGGTAGTATGCATCAACGTATTCAACATCGGCTTTCTCCGGCACTTTGCCCCCCGTCAATTGGATCGCCGCATTGACAACAAGACGTCGCAGATCCTCATCAACAAAGTCCAGCGATGCACCGGCTGTGGTGCAGAATGATAGCCCTGCCTTGCCGTTCGGAGCCGTATATGGGTGCAGCCATGCCAGGGGCTGCATGGGCTTGTTGCGATCGTCATCTACCAGGGTTTTCGATTCGGGATCGAGCGATTCGGTGATTGCTCCTCGCAACAGAATCGTGTCAGCATCGGTCAGATGAGTCACACCATAAACGTCGCTTGGCGCAAAAATATCTGACACGCCATTCAAAATTGCATGGTGTTCAGCTCCCGGCTCAACATAGCTGCGAGCGCCTTCCACCTTGTGCTTGCCATGATGTGAAACCCATTGCTCACCCAAAATTTTAAGGCCGAACTGATCGTATGTCAGGTCTCCACCGATTTTCTCAGCACCTTGAAATGCATGCGTCGCCGTTCGCAATCCAATGACTGGTTTTCCAGCGTCAAGAAACGCGGCAATGTGTTTGGCCTGTTCAGCGTCCGGATGCCGAAAGCGAGTCGCGATGATCATCAGATCTGCTGAATCCAGCGCATCCAGCCCACGCAGGCCTTTTTGATTGTTGGAATCAATGTATTCTGCACCGTCCGGCCCGAAGGCAAACAATACCGTGCATTTAAAACCGTGTTTTTGGCTGAGGATTTTTCCCAGCATCGGCATCGTTTCTTCCGAACGATATTCTTCATCGCCGGATATCAGCACGATATGCTTAACGGTGTCATTCGGCTTAGCTGGCTGGAACACCAGCGTGTCGGCTGCAAGCGCAGCATTCACCGGAAAATCGCAAGCTGCTACAACAGCTGCACAAACGCACAAAAGAATACGAACTCTCATGACAGTTGCCTCTCGAAATAAGTTCAAGGCCTCCAAAGAGACCTTGTGGACGGAGCTTATCTGGAGAGTCTAACACGGCTCGCATCATTCGCCAGGGTTGCCGCAAAGAAACTTACATGCCTTCTAATCCAATTCGTTACGGAAGCCCGGGCGGGGTTTCAGCACAAATCCCCTGCCATAGATTCCTTTCGGCAGGATCTGCAAACAATGCGTCCAGATGCCTTACCCAAGGTGGCAGTTGCTGCCGATACGGATTTTTTCATCAAATTTAGACTCATCATGCCTCTTGTGAATTCGACCGCCGACTGATACCTCTCCCCGCAATGTCAGATACCGGCTTGCAAATCCGGCGTGCCTTGTTGCTGTTTCTGTTGCTGGGCCTCGGAATCGTGGTGGTGTTTGGCATTGCTGTCTGTCTCAAGCCCGATTCGCGAGGATTTGGTACGCATGAGCAGCCTGGTTTACTGAAACCAAATCTGATCAGATGGCCCTGGAGATGGCATCACTCGTTTGCAAATGGAGTTTCGTAACGTGCAATCGCTCAGCCAATCCAATCAGCGACGCATTTCGCACAATGTGATTCTGCTTATTCTGTCTGCCATGATGGTACTCCCTGGCTGCTCGCTGGGCGTAATGATTGGCAAGATGTTTTTCGACGACCCCAAAATGAAGTCTGTGTTCCGGGAAGCGACAGGCACCGACCTGACGGACGGGGAAACGACGATTCTTGTTGCATGCTCAACCAGTCATCAGATCTTGTCAAAACATCCCGGAGTGCGTATCGACATTGTTGACAAGATGTCGCGAATTCTGGACACGCGAAACGTAAAACTGGTATCGCCCGATGACGTTGCAACCTGGTTTGATGACCATGGCGAATGGGGCGACTTCTCCGAACTGGCGAATTCATTTGATGCCGACTATGTCATGCACATCGACTTAAAGACTTTCAGTGTAGAAGTTCCAGACAGTCCTAATTTGCTGCAGGGCAAGGCTGAGGGACGAGTCGCAATCATGGAACTGAAAATGTCAGGGAAAAATAAGGATAAGAAGAAAGCGTCAACGGTCGTTGAGAGATCGTTTAAAGTGATGTTTCCTACGACATACCCAATTCCCCGTGAAAGTCGTTCGGAAGAGATGTTTACCGAAAACTTTCTGGATCGCATTTCCTCGCAGCTTGCACGAATGCTGTACGACCATCGTCCCAGTGAAATTGAACTGTAATCATCAACGTTCAGTGGCAATCGCAGCAATTATCTATCGAATCGACCAATCTGGAAGAACAGCATGTCTATGAAATCCACCATTCGAAAAAATGGAAGCAGCAACGGCCGTCTAAGTATTGGCTTGCTGTGCCGCTTGGCAATTTTTGCTTCGCTGATTCTCTCGACATCCGGATGCAACTACTTTATTGCACTGGGATATCTGATTGGTGGTCCACCGCAAGTGGAGCCAATGTTCGAGCAAGTCACAAAAAAATCTCTGACAGATAAAGACATCCGGGTGGCTGTCGTCTGCTACGCATCAGAAGATTTGAAATACGAATGCGAAAATATTGATCACATCATTGCTCATCAGGTAACCTACCAACTACAGAATGTCGGGAAGGTCGATGTTGTTCCCAACGATGAGGTGCGAGCATGGATGATTCAGAATCCCGACTGGGACACTGCTTCCGAAGTCGGTGCGGCGTTCGATGTGAACTACGTGGTCTTTATTGACGTCAGCGAATTCTCGCTGTACGAACGCGACAGCAATACGCTTTTTCGAGGCCGTTGCGAAGCCATTGTCAGCGTGTATGAAATGGAGACTGATGGTGAGGGGAAAAGCATCTTCTCCCATGACATCAACAGTCAGTATCCTATACAGATACCGCGTTCAGCCACGGACGTCAGCTATGACACGTTTCGTATGGAATACTTCTCACGCTTAAGCGACGAAATTGGTCGTCTTTTCTATCCGTATCTGAGTGGCGACGATATCGCCAATGCCACGTAGGTGTTTGCCACTTTAGTAATTGCCACTTAGGTGAGACCGTGACCTAAATGCCACTGTGATGATGGGCAACCCGCGGCGCACGCATCGTGCGAGATCCGGTAACTCCCAGTTCAAGCAGTGCCATTCGTCAGCCAGCCCGCCGTTCGCATTTTGAGAGCGCGGGCTGCTTGTTTTTCATCACTGGACTGAGTGGTGTTTGTACGACGGACTTCCAGTGCGCCGATGTCAACTTCTTTCGACAAGAAATGTAAGGTACCACGCACCCAACGATAGATAAGAAATGTAAGGTACCACGCACCCAACGATAAGAACCATGGTTGTTCTGCGCGGTTATGCTGGCTCGACAACTCGACAATTCTCGGAACACTAAAGTGTGCGGGGTTAGTCGTTGCGGAATGCTGAAACCCACGAACATGCGATTGCAATATGCGTGACGGCGCAGCCAACGCAAACACCACTCCAGGTTGCAAAGGCATGACCGCAGATGGTGCTTGGGATTACTGGTCAAAAACGCTCATGCCGAGGAATTGGCTTGGCGGCGGGTACGACGCAGAGAGCTCACGCCCTGCAAAGTTAAGGGACGTCCCGCTTCCGTTCGGAAACGTTTGCGGAAATTCTTCACCAGATCCAGCCACGTTTCCGCACTGCAGTCCAGACGCTCCAGAATTGGACCAAACTCCGCAGGGATGCGGCCCGCTTTCTCTCGACGAAGCTGACGGCCCGTCCAGTCCAGCAGTTTCAGATACTGATCCAGCGTCATCTGTAAACAACCTTTGCTGCTCGCTCGGCGAATCGATTGCTGTTCGCGAACCTTCTTCCGTGGCGGATCCAAATCCACAGGGGCCAGCCAGCCAGCACTTTCGCCATGTTCCACACGCTGATCCCTGGCATCGGAAGTCGAAACATCAGCCGCCGATTGTCGGTCGATGATACGTTCCTGA
>Ga0105053_10001840_pt1 | contig 33675 bp, 31 predicted proteins | sample BON01_FD_78093 | JGI IMG/M metagenome (GOLD analysis project Ga0105053, IMG submission 78093) | Freshwater microbial communities from Lake Bonney liftoff mats and glacier meltwater in Antarctica - BON-01 | ecosystem: Environmental > Aquatic > Freshwater > Ice > Glacier meltwater | place: Lake... | reverse complement strand
GCGTCGTCGGCTGCGTTCTTGTCGCCGCGCCCGACCCAGCGAGCGGCTGCGAGGCACGCCGACTCGGTGGCGCGCACCAGGTCCATCGCGAGGTTGCGGTCCGGCTGTTGGCGCGACGACGTTGACATGGCCTCACGGTACTTCCTGGCCTACTGTCGGGTGACATGCCTTCGCCTGCCCTGATGGACCCGATGCGGGTGGAGATCCCCGTCGAGTGGTGTCTGGAGGGTCGCGATCTCACCGAACCGCGGATGTCGCCGACCGGCGCCGACGTCGCAGTCGTCGTGCGGTGGCAACGAGCGACCGGGATCGTGCTGATCCCTGCGACCGGCGGACCGGAACGACATTTGACCACGGCGCCCGCACCATCACCCGGACGTGGGATGGGTGGTGGTTGCTTCGACTGGCTGCCCGACGCGAGCGGGATCGTGTACGTCGCCGTCGACGGCGAACTGTGGTGCCAGCCGCTCGCTGGTTCACCACGACAGCTCACCACCTTCGAGCGCGAGTGCCGTGCACCCAGCGTGTCGCCTGATGGCAGCTTCGTCGTGGTGGTCGTCGACGAGGCCGAGGTCTGGCAGGTGCCGCTGACGACCGGCGGCGACGACACCGCTGACCAGGCGGCAGTTCGACTCGACGACGGCGGCGACGCGTTCTGCTTCGACCCGCATGTGGCCGGCGACTCCGTCGGCGTGGTGTGGAGCGGGTGGAGCCCGCCGTCGATGCCGTGGGATGCCGCCCACGTCGTGACTGCGCGAATCGGTTCGCAGACGCCGGAACTGACGCGATGGCGCCCGGCCGACGCAGCGGTGCAGCAGCCCCGATGGTGTGACGACGGTTCGCTGGCGTGTGTGCACGATGCGTCTGGCTGGCTGAACGTGTATGTCGACGACCAGCCCGTCGCCGTCGAGGAGGCCGAGCAGGCGGGGCCGACGTGGGGGATGGGTCAACGGAGCTACGGCTCGTCGCCCGATGGTGAGTTCGTCGCCTTCGCCCGCAACGAGCGCGGCTTCGGTCGACTGTGTGTGGTCGAACGGCGCACGGGCCGGGTTCGCGACGTGGCGCGTGGTGTGCACGGTCAGCTCGGCTGGGTGGGCGGGGTGTTGGTGGCGTTACGGACCGGTGCCCGGACGCCCACTCAGGTGGTCGTGTACGACACCGCCAGCTGGGATCGGACCGTCCTCGCCGTGGGTCCGGTGGCGGGCTGGGATCACGTCGAGCTGCCGGAACCCGAACTGGTCACGGCGGAGACTCCGACCGGCGTCGAGCTGCACGCCCGGCGCTACACAGCGGGAACGGGCCGGCTGCTGTGCTGGGTGCACGGCGGTCCGACCGACCAGTGGCAGGTCGACTTCCGGCCGCGCATCGCCTACTGGTGGAGTCGCGGGTGGGACGTGCTCGTCGTGGATCCGAGGGGCACCACCGGCCACGGGCGCAGCCATCAGCGTGCGCTCAATGGAGGGTGGGGCCGCATGGATGTCGACGACACCGCAGCGCTGATCGAACACGCTCATCGCTCGGGCTGGTCGACGCCGCAGTGCACCGTGATGATGGGCGGATCGTCGGGCGGGCTGACGGTGCTCGGCATGCTCGCCGATCATGCCGACCTAGTCGCCGGAGGAGTGGCGTCGTATCCGGTCAGCGACATCGCCGACCTGGCCTCGGCCACACACCGTTTCGAATTGCACTACACCGACACCCTCGTCGGACCATCTGACGACCCGGCCACTGCCGAGCTGATGGAGACCCTCTCCCCGTTGCACCGTGCCGATCAGATCGCCGGCCCGCTGCTGCTGTTCCACGGCACCGACGATCCGGTGGTGCCGGTCGGCCAGAGCGATCTGCTCGTGGAGCGCATCCGACACGGCGGCGGCGACGTCGACTACGTCGTCTACGAGGGGGAGGGGCACGGGTTCCGCGACCCGCTCAACCAACACGACGAGTACGAACGCACCGAACGCTTCCTCGGAGCGATCTGAACACGAGCAGGACTCACGACTTCGAGCGGACCACGACTGCCGATAGCGTTCGGGCGTGGCTTTCGTGAACAAACAGTCCGGTGACGAGGCGCAGCAAGAACGCGCCGCATCCGGTCAACCGTTCGATTTCGACCCCAACGACCCCGACGTCGTCAAGGTCCACTACGACGTGTCCGGCTGGAACTTGGACCAGCGCGCCGAGCTGTCCGAAGCGCTCGCCGAGGCCGAGTTGCCTCACGTGTGGGAGGGCGACGAAGTCATCGTCCCCGAAGTGGTCGAAGCCGACGTCGACGTATTGTTCGACCAACTCGACACGATCCTCGGGCCATTCGCTATCGCGCTCGACGACGGCGCCGAGTCGACCGAGTTCGGCCTCGACGAATGGTCCGACGCCGACCGCGCCGTGCTCACCGAGGCGCTCATCGCCTCCGAGGTGCCACACCGTTGGGTCGGCACCACCGTATTGGTCGCCACCGACGCCGAGCACGCGGTCGATGACCTGCTCGACGCGATCGAGGCCGGAGAACTGCTCGGCGACGGCGGCGATGCCGACGCTGCGCCGCCGGAGGGTGCGTTGAGCACGATGTTCCTCGCTGCCGACCGCCTAGCGAAGGATCCGATGGACGGCGGCGCCCGGACCGATCTGATCGAGCTGTCGCCACATGTCGACGCCAAGATCCCGCCGTACGGGATGGCGCATCGTCCGTGGGCCGGCGCCGTCGGTGGCGTCGACGCCCTCGTGGAACTCATCAACGCCGATGCGGCGACGGGGTCACCTGGCGACACCGCCGAGTCGGACATCATCGGTGCTGCGCAGGAACTGCGCTCGCTGCTGCGACCTTACGTCTGAGCGCCGTGCTGCTGGCAGAGATCGAGATCTGGCACTCGCGGCCGGCGCAGCCGACGCGGCGTCTCGCGCTCGGTCATCTCGTCTTGCCCGTCGATCCGGCGCCCGGCTTCGGCGGCCTGCTGCTCGGTGCCATCGTGGCCGAGTACCTGTTCGGCGTCGACGACGATCTGGTCACCGACGTCCACCGGCTCCTCGGCTCGATCGAGCGCGGCGACCAGATCGTGCAGCCTCGGCTCCGTCACCGGTTCCAGGTCGATCGCCACGGTCTGGCCAAGAGCCACCATCAGATGATCGGCAATGGCGACGACATCTCGTTCGACTTCCGCTCGGTCGGCACCGACCTGGCGCAGGTGCTCGGCGCGATCTATGCCGTCGAACGTTTTGCTCCCGAGCATCGTCGGGCGATCGTGCCGGTGCTGCAGAAGGCGGCGCGATGGCGGGGCCCGATCGGGCCGGCGATGATCGCCTATCTCGCCGGGTCGCAGACCCTGGCACTCGAAGCCCTCGCCGATCCCCGAGCGTGGGCGCTGGGTGTGCTCGGTTTCGAGTTGGGTTCCAAGACCCCGTCGAAGCGTGACGTGATGGCCAAGTTTCGCGAACGGATGCGCGACGTGCACCCCGACCACGGCGGTGCCAGCGTCGATGCGGCCAAGGCAATGAGCGACCTCGCCGAAGCGCGCCGAGTGTTGAGCAGGACGCCCGAGTGACGTCCGTCCTGCTCGCGCCCGTGACTCGCTGATGGCCAAGCCGACCGTGCTGCTGTACCCGGGTGCAGGGTCGGGTCGCGATCATTCGAGCCTGGTTGCGATCGAGCAGCAACTGGGTTCGTCGGCTTCGGTCGAGCGACTCGACTTCCCGTATCGAAAGCAGGGCCGCCGACCTCCGGATCGGGTGCCGAAGCTGATGGCAGCGATCCGCGACGACCTTGCGACCGTGCGCCGGCGGCGTGGCCCGGTGGTGATGGGTGGTCGTTCGATGGGCGGTCGGATGACGTCGATGGTTGCTGCCGACGTCGACGGCGGTGGACCGGTTGCTCGCCTCGCCGGGTTGGTGCTGATCTGCTATCCGCTGCACCCGCCCGCGAAGCCTGAGCGCCTGCGGGTGGAACATCTCGTCGATATCTCCGCACCGTGTCTGTTCATCTCCGGGACGAAGGACCCGTTCGGCTCACCCGACGAGTTGATCGAGTGGACTGCCACGATCCCGGCACCCGTCGAGCACATCTGGATCGAAGGTGCCCGCCACGACCTGAAGGGCGCCGACGCCACGATCGCCGCCGCAGTTGCGAGCTTCGTCGACGGGCTGTCGGTAACGGTTTGACGGGACTCTGCGTGAGCCCAGATCGTCGGGTTGCACGTCATTGCTCACACAGAACGTCGATGAGCGGGCGTTCGTTCAGCCGTGCGGGGAATTGGGGTCGACGTGGTGGAGGTCGATGGGGGTGTCCTCGGGATTGAGCGTTTCGAGTTCGAGGTGGGCGGTCTCGGGATAGGCGACGACGACCAGCATGGTCACGGCGAGTTGGCACAGCCCGAGCAGCGACATCACCTGACCGTATGACCAGCCGGCGTCGAGCAGCCATCCGGTGAGGAGCAGTCCACCGATCCCGCCGATCAGTGCGGCGGCAGTGATGAATCCAGCGGCTCGGCTGCGGTTGCCGGTGGGGAACAACTCGGTGCGATACACCGCAAGCGCCGGATAGGCAGCGCTCGACAAGATGCCGCCGATGAGCGAGAACGCCCACAATGGAGGGCCACCGACAGCGAACGCAGCGACGATCGCAGCCGTCCCGAGCGGCAGGGTGAACGCGATCAGCCGTCGGCGTCCGCTGGTGTCGGCGACCCGCCCGCCCAGGATCAGGCCGATGCTCGCTGGAGTGCCGACAGCGATCGAGAAGATGCCGATCATGCCGCCCGAGAAGTCGCGGATGTCGGCCAGGTACCGGTTCTGGAAGAAGCTGGCCGGGGCGATGAAAATGTTGCCGATGAACGCAACCGCAGCGATCAACGCGAGCCGGCGGAGGTTGAAGCGCGGCGCCTTCGTGGTCTTGTCGATGTGGGCAACGGTGAAGCGCCGGGTCTCGGGGAGGCGCCGGGTCAGGTCCAGCGCGACGATGCACCAGATCGCAGCGATCACGTAGACGTAACGCCAGCCGCTCTCGCCGATGTCGGCGAAGCGCAGCGACAGCACGGCAACAGCGGCACCGAAACCCGACGCCATCGCCAACACACTCACGGCATAGGCCCGGCTGCTGCGCGGCATCTCCTCCGACGCGACCACCCCCACCAGGAACGCCAGTGCGATGCCCATCGGGCGGGCGACGGTCTGGGTGGCCACGAGGAGCACGAAGCTCGGGGCCAGCGCACCGAGCAGTGACAGCAACGGAGCGAGCCAGGCCACCACCACGATCACCCGGCGTCGCCCGATGCGGTCGGCGAGGATTGCTGCGGGCAGCGCGATCAGGATGCCGGCGCGCACCACCGCACCAGCGACACCGATGCCGGTGTCGCTGATCCCGAAATCGTCGGCGGCAAAATTGACCGTTTGCGTGAACAGCGTGTTCACGAACGCAGCGCTCATCGATGCGGCCGCGAGCAGTCCGACCACGAGCAGTTGCGTCGAGTCGAGACGGTCGGGTGGCGCCCACCAACTCCGGTGCGAACCGTTGCGCGCCAACACCCGCCGCACAGGCCGTTGGAACAACCACCCGAACCACGGAATCACGAAGGCGTAGCTGGTGGTCTCCACGAGTTCACCGGTGGTGCCATCGGATGTGACGGTGCGCTCATAGGCGGTGAACGGCCCGTCGTCCTGGCGGAATCGCCCTGACGTTTCGGGTCGATCGGGCCGATCGGCGACTGGGGAGTCGGCGACCGGAGCATCGGCCGCTTCGAGCACCAGGTCGTGGCGAGGGGCGAACAGGAGCGCACGTTGCTCGGGGGTGTCGGGCCAGCGACGGATCAGCCTGCGCCCGCCTGACTCCACGAGCCGAGCATACTGGTGGGCCATGATCGCGGAGTCCGACCCCATCATCGACGCGCCCGTCATCGCCGTACGCGGTAACGGGCCGCTGTCGGGCACCGTCACCGTGCCGGGTGCCAAGAACTCGGTGCTGAAGCTGATGGCGGCGACGCTGCTCACCGACGGAACGTTCGAGATCACCAATGTGCCCGCCATCGCCGACGTCACCATCATGGGCGATCTGCTCGAAGCGATCGGCATTTCGATCGACCGCCCGTCCCCTGATCGGCTGCTGCTCACCGACACCGGCGACCTCACCCCGGTTGCGCCGTATGAACTCGTCGAACGGATCCGGGCGTCGATCAACGTGCTCGGCCCATTGCTCACCCGGTGCGGTCACGTGCGCCTGTCGATGCCGGGCGGCGACGACTTCGGCGCCCGCCCGATCGACATGCACGTCGCCGGGCTCGAAGCGATGGGCGCCACCTTCAAGTTCAGCCACGGCTACGTCGAAGCGTTCGCCGACCGACTCCACGGTGCCGACATCATCTTCGACTTCCCCAGCGTCGGTGCCACCGAGAACCTGCTCACCGCCGCCGTGCTCGCCGATGGTCGCACCACGATCGAGAACGCCGCCCGCGAGCCGGAGATCACCGACCTGTGCGAGTTCCTCGTCGCTATGGGCGCCCAGATCTCCGGTGTCGGCACGTCGACGCTGGTGATCGACGGCGTCGAGCACGGTCAGTTGCGCCCGGTCAGCCATCACACGGTGCCCGACCGGATCCAGGCGGCCACCTACATCGCCGCGGTCGCTGTGGCCGGCGGCGAGTTGGAGATCGAAGGGGCCCGCCCCGAACACATGACGATGCTGCTCGACCGGTTCACCGACATGGGCCTCGACATCTCGACGATCTCCGATCATGACGGCGACCGCATGCGGGTGATCGCCCCCGACCGGCTCCGCTCGATCGATGTCGCCACGCTGCCCTATCCGGGTATCGCCACCGACTACAAGCCGCTGATCATCACGATGCTCACCGTGGCCGACGGTGTCGGCATCGTCACCGAGAACCTGTACCCCGGTCGGTTCCGCTACCTCGAAGAACTCCAACGTCTGGGTGCCGACGTCCGCACCAGCGGTCACCACGCCGTCGTACGCGGCGTCCTGCGGCTGTCGGGAGCGCCCGTGCGGGCCCACGACATCCGCGCCGGCGCTGCGATGATCGTCGCCGGTCTGGCCGCCGAAGGCGAGACCGAGATCACCGGCATCCATCACATCGACCGCGGCTACGACGACATCGTCGGGCGCCTGGCCGCCGTCGGCGCCCACATCGAACGCCGCTGAACCATGTACGAAAACCACGTTTGTGTTGCATTCCCGGTGGAGCGGATCACCCAGAATGCAACACAAACGTGGTTTTTGGTCGCTGGTGGTGGGGTGTCAGTCGGGGTCGGGGTGGCCGTTGAGCGAGGCTGCGTGCTCGAGGCGGCGTTTCGCCAGCCACAACAGGCCCACGATGACCAGGATCGGTCCGCCGATCAGCAAGGCTTCGTCCCAGCCGCCCTGGTGGGCCAACAGCACGGGGCTCGCCGACAGCGCGATCACACCTGGGGATCGTACGGGCCGGGCTGATTGAATGGTCGTCGTCATGCGTGAACAGGTCGAAGCCACCATCGCGATCATCCGCCCGGCCCTCCAAGCAGACGGTGGCGACATCGTGCTGCACGACGTCGACGAGATCACCGGCCTCGTGTCGGTCGAACTCACCGGCGCCTGCGTGGGGTGCCCGTCGTCGAACACCACGCTCAAGGCGGGTGTCGAGCGCATCATGCGCGATCGGGTCGACGGAGTCACCACCGTGGTGAACATCGCGGCCGAGGCAGCGTGAGGTCGAGCACATGAGCCGACGACGACAACTCCCTGCCCCCGAGCTGTTCCAGGCCGCGCTCGGCGGCGATCGCAGCTCGCTCGCGCGTCTCCTCTCACTGATCGAGCGTGGCGACGACGATGCCCGCACCATCGGCCGGCTCGCCTACCCACTCAGCGGTTCGGGCTACACGGTGGGTATCACCGGCGCTCCGGGCGCTGGCAAGTCCACACTCACCAGCTCGATCATCGGGCACCTGCGCAAACAGGACCTCGAGATCGCCGTGCTGGCAATCGACCCGTCGTCGCCGTTCACGGGCGGCGCCATTCTCGGCGACCGCGTGCGCATGCAGGATCACGCGACCGACCCGGGTGTGTTCATCCGGTCGATGGCAACGCGCGGCCACCTCGGGGGCCTGTCGCTCGCCACGCCCGAGGCGGTCCGTCTCCTCGACGCCATCGGCCGCAAGTGGATCCTGGTCGAGACCGTCGGTGTCGGCCAGGTCGAAGTCGAAGTCGCCGGCAAGGCCGACACCACCGTCGTGGTCGTCAACCCCGGCTGGGGCGACAGCGTGCAGGCGAACAAGGCCGGCCTGATGGAGATCGCTGACGTCTTCGTGATCAACAAGGCCGATCGCAAAGGAGTCGAGGAGACCAGCCGCGACCTGATGCAGATGCTCGACCTGTCCGATCTGCCGCACGAATCGTGGCGCCCCCCGATCATCCCCACGATTGGTTCGACCGGCGAGGGAGTTCCTGCGCTGTGGGACGCCGTGCTCGCCCACCGCGAGTATTCCGAGCAGTCCGGCGATCTCCGCGACCGGCGGGCGTTCCGACTCGGCGAAGAACTGCGCGAAATCGTGGCGCAGCGGCTCGGACGGCGTGCTCGTCAGATCTGCTCGGGTGATCGGTGGGACGAACTCACCGCTGAGGTCGCTGAACGGGTCACCGACCCGTGGACGGCAGCCGACGAGATGCTCGAAGCGGTCGACGCCTGAACGTTCCGAGTCGGGCCCGGTGATGAGCGACACCCCCGGATGCGGCGGGTTGGTTCATCGCTCTCAGGGCTACTTGCCGGTGAAGGTGGCCTTGCCGGGGCCGTGTTCGAGGAAGCTAACCACGCCGGTGCGGGCGTCGTCGGTGTGGAAGACCTCGACGAATGCGGCCCGTTCGAGGCCGAGCCCGTCGGCCAGCGACCCGTCGAGCCCGTCGTTGATCGCTCGCTTGCAGATGGCCTGCGCCGTCAGCGCTCCCGCAGCAACTTCCGCGGCCAGGGCAACTGCACGCTCGGTGAGTTCCTCGGGTGCGACGACCTCGTCGGCGAGACCGATCCGCAACGCCTCGTCGGCGCGCACCTGGCGACCGGTGAGGCACATCTCCTTGGCCCGGCTCGCACCGACCAGACGTGGCAAGCGCTGGGTGCCGCCGCCGCCGGGAATGATGCCCAGCAGGATCTCGGGCTGTCCGAACACGGCCTTCTCGGACGCGATCCGGTAGTCGCAGGCCAGGGCGAGTTCGCAGCCGCCGCCGAGCGCGTATCCGCTCACTGCGGCGATCACGAACCGGGGAATGGCGGCCACCGCATCCAGCGCGTCGTGGAACGCAGCGCCGATGGTGGCGGCCTCGTCGGGTCCGCCGAATTGTGAGATGTCGGCGCCCGCAGCGAACAGCCGATCGCCGCCGGTGATCACGACGGCGCCCGCCGGGTCGTTCGTGAGCTCGGTGGCAGCGGCGCGGATCTCGGCGAGCAGTTCGGTCGACAGTGCGTTGACCTTGCCGTTGGAAAGCGTGAGGAGGGCGACGCCGTCGGGGCGTCGTTCGAGTGTGAGCAGTTCAGCCATCCGTCAAGTCTTGCCGCTCAGCTGGCGCCGGTCCCACACCGGTAGCGATGAGTCTTCGCGCGACCTGTCCGCGCGGAAACTCATCGCCGGGGTTTGGGGCTCGGGGTTTGGGCTCGGGTTCGGGGCCACTGTCAGGCGGGGAGGTCGACGTGGAGGGGGCGATTCATCGACCAGGCCGATCGGGCCAGCCAGGAGCCGACGGCGACGAGCATCAGCATGACCACGGCGCACACCAGATACGCCGTGGTGCGACCGAAGTTGTCGTACAACATGGCGGTCACCACCGCCATGATTCCCGCCGCCAGGGCTTGGGCCGCGCCGAGTACACCTTGGGCGCCGGCCTGACGATCCTCGGGGATCACCATGCCGACTGCCACGCCGCTGCTCGACACCGTGATGCCATCAGCCACGGCATGGACCATTGCGAACGCGAAGATCCACGTGCCGGTTGGCAACAGGCCGTACATCGACATGAACAGTGCGCCGAGCGTGAGGCCGATCGCGGCGATCCGGAACGGCCCGTGCACTTGCGCCAGCCGACCACCGGGTGGTCCGAGCACGATGAGTGGCAACGCGAACAGCGTGATACCCAGGTTGGCGATCCATTCGTTGGTGCCGAGGTCCTTGTGGACCACTGCCCAGAGGGCATCGAACGACCCGATCATCACGAACAACGCAGCCCCGAACACCACGGCGCCAGCGAACGGCCGAATCTTCAGCAGGTCGACGGCGAGGCGCCGCTTCGGGGGAACGGTGCTCTCCTCCACCTGCACCCTGGCGACGAACGGCAACAGCACTGCCGTGGCGACGGCGACCACGATGAACGGCGCCGGGATACCGAACGGACCCACCAGCAGCGCCGACACCGCTGGGCCGAGGGCGAAGCCGAAGACATCAGCGGCAAGCAGCCGGCCCAGGTTCTGGCCCAGGTGATTCGGGTCGGCGAGGATCACGATGCGCCGTGCTGCCGGGACGGCGGCGCCGATGCCGATACCGGAGATGAACCGGCCGATCAGGATGGGTGTCAATGTGGTGCTGAACCCCATCAGAAGGAGGCCGACGACATTGACGGCCACGCCGAACAGCACGACGCGACGAGCATGGCCGCGGTCGGCGAACGGCGCGATCAGGACCTGCGAAAGGAACCCGGCGACGAAGCCGATACCGATGACGATGCCGATCGCGGTCTCGCTGATGCCGTACTCGTCGCGGTAGTCGTCGACGATCGTGAACAACACGCCGTAGCCAGCGGCCAGGCTTGCCATCAGACCACCGAACGCGAAGAACAAGGTGTTCGGTGACGGCGGTTCGCGCCGAACCACCGGCGCCACGTCGGGCGGTGACGTCGTCATCGATCAGCCGATGGTGACGAGACCGGTGTCGAACAGGTTGCGTAGATGCGGATGCGTGGGCAGGGCCCGCGCTGCCGCACCCCAACGACCGGCCCGGTCCGGTGCGAAGGTGACATGGAATCGTCCGTCATCGCCTGCGGCCATCGGCACCACGTGCAGCAGAGCTTCGTCGAAGGAGCCGTCGGCCAGCAGGGGGCCGTGCAGGAGTTGCACCACGATCTCGTCGCCACCGAGCGCCCCGGGGTCGAGCTCGACGACGACGTCGCGCATCTCACCAGCGGCACCGCCGTCGACACCTGGACCGTCGCCGAGCTGCACGCGAACGTCTGGCCACGCCGCCACGACGCGCTGTTTCCACGCTGCGAGTTCCCTGGCGGGAGCGCCGGCATCGGCGGTCATGGTGTTGGTGCCGATCGCCGCTGGCTCGTAGTACTGCGTGACGTAGTCGCGCACCATGCGCCCCGCGATCACATTCCAGCCCAGCGTCGACCAGTTGGTCTTGATCTTCTCGATCCAACCGTGCGGGAGGCCGTCGTCGTGGCAACCGTAGAACAGCGGCACGATCTTCTTCTCGATCACTTCGAACGCTGCGCTCGCCTCGCGACGGTCGCGGCGATCGGAATCGGGATCGTCCTCGAACGAGGCGATGTCGAAGCCGTTCTCTCCGTCGGACATCTCGTCCCACCAGCCGTCGCGGATCGAGCAGTTGAGCCCGCCGTTGAGCGTGGCTTTCATTCCCGAGGTGCCGCAGGCTTCCATCGGGCGACGGGGCGTGTTGAGCCACACGTCGCAGCCGTGGTACATCGTGCGTGCGATGCCGATGTCGTAGTCGGGGATGAACACGAAACGGTGACCGACCTCTGCGTCGTGCGTCAGCCGGTCGATCTCGCGGATCAATGCCTTGCCCGGCTCGTCGGCGGGGTGAGCCTTGCCTGCGAACACGAACTGCACGGGCCGGTCGGCGTCGAGGAGCATCGCTCGCAGTCGATCCATCTGGGCGAGCAGCAGCGTGGAGCGCTTGTAGGTGGCAAATCGTCGGGCGAAGCCGATCGTCAGCACCCCCGGATCGAGCAGGTAGCCGCCGAGCCTGGCGCGCACCATGTCGACGAGTTCGCGCCGCCCTTCGTTTCGCACGTCCCAGATTTCGCGATGGTCGAGGTTGCGGACCCGTTCCCAGCTGTCGGCGTCGGCGAGGTGCCATTCGTCGCCGATCATCTGCGAGAGCAGTTCGTCGACGCGGTCGCTGACCCAGGTTCGAGCGTGGACGCCGTTGGTGACGTGACCGATCGGCACCTCGCGGGTGGGCAGGTCGGGCCAGAGCCCACCGAACATCTCGCGCGAGACCTCGCCGTGCAGGCGAGCCACCCCGTTGGAGTGCGCAGCGAGGCGCAGCCCCATGACGGCCATGTTGAACTTGTCGCCTTCGCCCTCGCGTTGGCCGATCGCCAAGAGGTCGTCGATGGTGACGCCGCACTGCGCTGCGAAGGTCGTGAAGTAGGTCTCGATCAACGCGCGAGGGAACCGGTCGATGCCCGCGGGAACCGGGGTGTGCGTGGTGAACAGGCTGCCAGCGCGGACGGCTTCGATCGCCTCGTCGAAGCTCAGTCCCCGACCGACCCACTCCCGGATCCGCTCGAGCCCGAGGAAGCCGGCGTGGCCTTCGTTGGTGTGGAAGACCTGCGGATGGATGTCGAGGGCACGTAACGCCCGTACGCCACCGATGCCGAGGATGATTTCCTGGCGCAGGCGGTGCACTTCGTCGCCGCCGTAGAGGCGGTCGGTGACCGCGATCGCCTCCGGGGGGTTCGACGGTACGTTCGTGTCGAGCAGGTAGAGACGAACGCGCCCGACATCGACCCGCCAGACACGCACCGTGACCGCGACATCGGACAGATCGACGATGACCTCGACACCGGTCGGCTGCAGTCCGAGCGCGTCGGGATCGATTCGTTCGTTGCGTTCCTGCTGCCAGCCGTCGCTGTCGAGCAGTTGGTGGAAGTAGCCCTCTGCGTACAGCAGGCCGACACCGATCAGTGGAACTCCGAGATCGGACGAGGCTTTCAGGTGGTCGCCTGCAAGCACGCCGAGGCCGCCCGAATACTGCGGCAGGGCCTCGGTGATTCCGAACTCGGGCGAGAAGTACGCCACCGACTCGAGCGCGGTATCGCCGTCTGCTGTGCGCCTCGCGAACCAGCTCGAACCGTCGAGAGCGTCGTCGAGGCGCTGCTGGGCCGTATCCAGTTGCTCGATGAACTGTTCGTCGCCGGCCAGCGCATCCCAGCAAGCCGGAGAGGTGCGCCGCACCAGGTCCACCGGATGTTGGCCGGTGTCTCGCCAGGAACGATGGTCAGGGGTGCCGTCGAGGCGGTCGAACAGGCGAGTGAGCTGACGATCCCATGCCCAGTGGAGATTGGCGGCCAACGACTCGATCGCCCGCAGCGATTCCGGGACGTTACTGATGACGGTGAACTGGTGAACGGGACGCATGGACGCTGACGATACCGAGTCGCCCGGCAGCTCTCGGTCGCTCGACCCCTCGTTCACGCCCTCGCCACGCCCGAGTCGTACAGGATGACGGCCTCCCGGTGGAGATCACGACAGATCGCGTGCGACGGCGTCGTCGTACAGGTCTGATGTCGTTCGGGCGATCGCCGCCCACGCGTACTTGCGTTCCACGAGGTCGCGGGCGTTCGTGACGAGGATGGTGGCGAGTTCGTGGTTGGTCAGTACCTGCTCGATCGCGTCGGCGAGGTCGTCGGGATTCCCGGGCTCGAAGGTGACACCGGCGTTCGTGCCGGTCACCAACTCGGCGAGGCCGCCGGTGCGCGCCACGATCAGCGGGGCACCTGCTGCCAACGCTTCCAGCGCGACGATGCCGAAGGGTTCGTACAGCGAGGGGATCACCACGCAGCCGGCCCGATGGACCAGGTGTCGGAGATCGGAATCGTTCAGGTACCCGGTCAGCTCGACGATGTCGCTGACCCCCTCGACATCGACCTGGGTCTGCAACTCGGGAAGGTAGCTGCCTCGGCCAGCGATCACACTGCTCACGTCGGGCAACCGCCCGCGCAGCTCGTGCATGGCGCGTGCGAGCACCTGGAACCCCTTCTCGTACTGCACGCGACCCCACGACACGACCAGGGGTGAGCGCGGGGCGGCCGGCACGCTCATTCCAGCAGGGGGTCGCCACTGCTCGGGGTCGATGCCGTTGGGGATGTGCGCGACGTGTTCCTCGGCGAGCTCGAACCCGGTGATCAGCTGCTCGACGATGAAGCGCGTCGGAGCGATCAGCCGGTCGGCCTGGAACGCCAGCCACCATTCGATCGAGTTGATGTCGGTCGGGTGGCCGAGTGGCAGTTGGCCGCCGTGACGCACGCGTTCGGTGCCGTGCATGGTGAGCACGAACGGGACGTCGTACTGGAATGCGAGCGAGTCGGCCGCCCATCCGAGTTGCCAGTCGTGCCCGTGGACGATGTCGGGTCGCCATCCTTCGAGGTCGCCCACGAGACGGCTGCCGAGTTTCGTGATGGCGTGGTTCGCCGACGCGATGCGCGTGACGGCCTCCGACGGTGGCAGCCACGGTAGGTCGACGAGGGTGCGCACGACCCGGACCCGATCAGGTGGCTTCGCTCCGAGTTCAGCCGGTCGGTCCGCGACGGTGAGCACGACGACGTCGTGACCGGCTTTCGCCAGAGCGGCACTGAGGCCAGCGACGTGTGCTGCGATGCCACCGGTGGAACGCGGCGGAAACTCCCACGACAGCATCAAGACACGCACGGTCGCGCACCTTAGTGTCGGATACGCACCTCGGTGTTGTGCCTCTACCCTGTTCGCCGATGGCTCACGTCGCTCGCCCGATCGGTGATCTCGACCTCCACCTGTTCGGCGAGGGTACGCACCGACGCCTCTGGGAGCTACTCGGCCCGCAGCCGTTGTACATCGGCGCCGATGGTCTGGTCACAGGTGTACGGCTCGCCGTCTGGGCGCCGAACGCCGTATCGGTCTCGGTGGTCGGCGATTGGAACGACTGGACGCCTGAGCCGCTCGCTCGCATCGATGCCGCATCGGGGATCTGGTCGGCTGCAGCTCCGGCAGCGCGGAGCACTCACTGCTACAAGTTCGAGATCGTCACCAGCGATGGGCGAACCCTACGCAAGGCCGACCCGATGGCTCGCCAGACCCAGCGGCCCCCGAGCGACGCCAGTGTGGTGCCGACAGCACTCGGTCATGTCTGGGGCGACGACACATGGGTGGGTGAGCGGGGCGCCGTGATCGCCGGGGTGGCGCCGTTGCGGATCTACGAGGTGCACCTCGGTTCTTGGCGTGATGGCGTCGACACGTGGGACCGGTTCGCGATCGAGTTGGCCGACCATGTCGGGGCGCTCGGGTTCACCCATGTAGAACTGATGCCGATCGCCGAGCATCCGTTCGGTGGCTCGTGGGGCTATCAGGTCTCCGGCTACTTCGCTCCGACCGCCCGATTCGGTGACCCCGATGGCGTCCGACGGTTCGTCGACACCATGCACCAGCGCGGCATCGGAGTGATCGTCGACTGGGTACCCGCGCACTTCCCACGCGACGAGTGGAGCCTCGGCCGATTCGATGGCACGGCGCTGTACGAACATCCCGATCCGCGGCGTGGCGAACACCCCGATTGGGGCACCTATGTGTTCGACTACGGCCGCAACGAGGTGCGCAACTTCCTGATCGCCAACGCGTTGTACTGGCTCGACGAGTTCCACGTCGACGGCCTCCGCGTCGATGCGGTGGCCTCGATGCTCTACCGCGACTATTCGCGTCGACCCGGGCAGTGGGAACCGAACGAGTACGGCGGACGCGAGCACCTCGAGGCGCTTGCGTTCGTTCGCGAGCTGACCTCGGTGGTCGATGAAGAGTTCCCCGACGCGTTGATGATCGCCGAGGAGTCGACCGCGTGGCCGGGTGTCACCCGGTCGGTCGCTGCCGGCGGACTCGGGTTCAGTCACAAGTGGAACCTCGGTTGGATGCACGACACGCTCGATTACCTGGCGCTCGATCCGGTGCATCGCCGCCAGCACCACCACGAGATGACGTTCGCACTGCTCTACGCCTGCGACGAGCGCTTCGTTCTGCCGCTGAGCCACGACGAGGTCGTGCACGCCAAGGGCAGCCTGCTGTCGAAGATGGTCGGCGACGACCAGCAACGGTTCGCTGCGCTCCGGGTGTTGTTCGCCTGGCAGTGGGCGTTGCCGGGCGCCCCGTTGGTTTTCATGGGGTCGGAACTCGCGCCGTGGGACGAGTGGACCGAGCAGACGGGGCTCTCATGGGATCTGCTGGAGCTTCCGGCGCATCGCGGTGTGCGTGACCTGCTCGTTCACCTCAACGCTGTCGCCGATGCCTGGCCAGCGTTGTGGACTCGAGACACCGAACCCGGTGGATTCCAGTGGCTCGACGCCGATGACGCCGATCACAGCATGTACGCGTTCGTGCGGTGGGATCTCGACGGTGCCGCCGCGGTGGCGTGCATCGCGAACTTCACACCCGTGCCCCGACCGGGATACCGCGTCGGGCTGCCGTGGGGCGGCGACTGGGAGGTCGTGCTCGACACCGACGATGCGGCCTGGTGGGGTAACAGCCACCGAGGCGAGTCGGCGCGGGTGGTTGCGGCCGACGAACCCTGGCAGCGGTGCTCGTCGTCGGCCGTGCTCGATGTGGCCCCGATGTCGATGGTGTGGCTTGCCGCCCGCTCGCCCGGTTGACGCCGCCGAGCGTTCGTTCAGGGAACGCTGGTGGTGGTCGTTGTCGCAGGAGCCGCAGCGACCGTCGTGGTCGTCGTCGAGGGTGGCGTTGCCGGCGTAGCGGTGGCGGGAGCCGTGTTGGCAGGAGCGATGGTGGTCGCAGGCGCCGTGGTCGTGGTGGTCGAGCTGGTCGTGGTGGTGGCGTCGGGGTCGGGCCGGTTGAAAGATGGCAGAGACTCGCGCTCGGTGTACTGCTCGGGCTCCTTGCCGTCGTGGCCCCACACGTAGACCCGATCGCCGCGCTCGACGAGGTCGGGGAACACGTCGGCGAGCGTGTTGGAGATCCGGATGCAACCGTGCGATGCCGGCCGGTTCGGCACGTTGATGGCGCCGTGGATGGCAATGCCGTAGTTGAAGTACCAGGGGTTCTTCATGCCACCGAGCGGACTGATGCGCTGGCCGTCGTAGGAGCGGTTGAACTCGAACACACCACCCGGTGACTTCGCCTCGGCACAGACCTGCTTGGTGACGGGCTCGGGGTACGGCATGCCGTACTCGTCGGTGTCGTATGTCGCGGTCTCGCAGAAGGTGGCCGGCTCACCGTCGGGCCGCAACTCGCCCGAGGAGATGTGTGAGATGAAGATGGGTTGGTCGTCGCGGAAGACGGCCATCACCTGCAATGGCAAGTAGATCTCGACGCTGGTGCCGCCGCCCGGGCGTCGCGGCAGGAACCGCACGTTCGGGTCCGCCATCTGCTGCCACAGTTCCTCGGTGACCACGCTCTGGTCGTCTCGTGCAGCGAAATCTTCCCAGGCGACGTTGCCGACGAGTTTCTTGAATGCCCACACCGCCTGTTGGGTGCCGCTGCCGAACTGGCCATCTGCCGGACCGGGCTGGAAGCCGAGTTCGGTGAGCCGTTCCTGCACGCGGATCACATCGTTGCCAGCTGAGCCCACCGCCAACGGCGACGCGAGCGGGGCGACCGGTGCGTCGAGGGTGGTCACCGTTGCAACGAGCGCCGCCGGACCGTTCGGCTGAGATTCGGTCGGGTCCGGTTCGAGCTCGACACCGGACGCCTCCTCGGCGTCGACGTTGGTGCCGTTGCCGCCGAGGAAGATCCCGGCGCCGATCACGAGGGCGAGTACCAGCCCCGCCGCCACGGCAGGCAGCCACGGACTCGCGTCTCGTCGACTCGGGGATGGTGCGGTCGGGCGTGGGTTCATCGGGCGATGATCGATCGGGTCAGGCGGATGCTGCGACCGAGCGGAGAGCGTCGCAGGCCTGTTCGGGAGGGACGATGTTGATCATCACGCCGGTGCCGCGCTCGAAGCCTGCCTGGGTGACCAGGTTGGGCCAGATGTGGATGTGCCAGTGGTATTGGCCGGTGTGCTGGTGCGGTGCCGTGTGGAAGCCGAGGTTGAACGCGACGTCCCCCAGAGCAGCGTTGAGGTGCCCGAGTGCGTCGCGTAGGGCCCGGCCAACCGATTCGAGGCTGTCGTTGGGGGCGTCTTGGAGATGCGGCTCGTGGTGGCGAGGCACGATCAGGAGTTCGTACGGCACCCCGCTCCAGTACGGCGTGAGCACGGCGACGTCGTCGTTGGCGAACACGACGCGCTCGTCGGCGGCCAACTCGGCCTCGACGGTGGTGCAGAGCAGGCAGCCGCCGGCGAACCGGGCGAAGGCGCGTTCTTCGTCGAGGATCTCGCCTGGCACGAACGGGAGACCGAGGATCTGACCGTGCGGGTGGGCCACGGACGCACCTGCTTCGCGGCCGTGGTTCACGATGGCTTGTGTGTAGCGCACCTGGGGGGTGGAAGCGTGTTCGGCGAAGCGGTCGCGAAGCACGCGCATCAGCAGCGCTGCATGGTCGTCATCGAGCAGGTGGAGCCCCGAGTTGTGGTCGGGCGTGTAGACGAACACCTCGTGGATTCCGCTGGCCTCGGCCATCACGAACACCGGACCGAGATTGTGGACGGCGAAGGCCGCAGCGCCATCGAAGGCGGGGTAACGATTGGGGATCACACGCATCGACCAGGTGCCGTCCTGCTCGACCGTTTCGAGGGCCGGTGGAGTCGACTCTTCGTGGCCTGGGCAGAAGGGGCAGGGACGCGAGGGGTCGTCTTCGACACTGCTCACGCGGGGGGCGAAGTCGTTCGGTCGTTGGGCCCGTTCGGCGACGATCGTGACCCACCGACCGTTGAGTGGGTTCAAACGCATCTGGCTCATTGTCCAATTTAGGATACGGTGATCAGCAGTGCGATTTGTGGCACTGTGACGAACTGCTCAGTCAGGTGTGGTTGTTGCGCAGGGCCTGACCATTGTGGTCGGCGTGGTGGCGGTCGAGGCGGTCCTGATTCCACCGATACAGCCCCCAGCCGACGAGTGAGCCGACGCCGAACGCAAGGAGTCCGCCGACGCCATCGAGCCAGAAGTGGTTGCCGGTGACCACGATGCAGAACAGCGTCGCCGCTGGATACAGCAGCACCAGTGCCTTGGCCCGTTTGCGCGGCAGCAGCGGCCACACAGCGAGCGCGCACCAGGTCGACCAACCGATGTGCAAGCTCGGCATCGCGGCGTACTGGTTCGAGATCGAGGCCATCGTGTCGGAGTCGAACGACCAGGGCCCACCGAAGTCGGCAAGGGTGTCGACGAATCCGAACCCTCCCTCTGGTCGGAGGTCGCTCTCGATACAGGCGCCGCCGAAGCTGACCCGGGCGTGGGTGACCTCGGCGATCGCTGCGGGGATGGGACACGGTTCGTCGAGCAGGCGCGGTGGCATCAACGGAAACCAGGCGAATCCGATGATCGCGAGCGCGGTCATCGCCGCGAGCGTGTTGCGCCACTGGGGGAACACGTCGGCCCGCTTCACGTAGAGCAGCACGAACACTGCGATCGTGACGATGAAGTGCATCGTGCCGTAGTAGGTGTTCCAGAACTGGATGAACCATCGGTACGGCAGGAACCACGCCTGGATCGTCTGCTCGTGGAACAGATTCATGTTCAGCTGCCACTGGATGATGCGCTCGGCGTTGGTGAAGGCCTGCTCGGGCACACCATCTGCTGCGATGGCGTTCGATCCGAACAGATTGCGGGTCCACGAATAGACGCCGTAGAAGACCGCGACGATGAGCGCTTCCTTCCACCAGTACACCCGGTGCTCGCGCACCGGTGCCGGAGGTGCGTCGGCAACCTGCATCGGGTGCGTACTGTAGGCGCGCGGTACGGTCTTGTGGCATGGCACAGATCTCGGGGCATGCAGGCCAGCAAGCGGTGGCAGCGATCGCTGCGTTCGGCACCGACGTGATGTTCACGCTCAACGGTGGTCACATTTGGCCGTTGTACGACGCGGCGCGTGATCAGGGTATGCGTGTGATCGACACCCGGCACGAACAGTCGGCCACGTTTGCTGCCGAGGCGTACGCCAAACTCACTCGCCGGCCCGGATTCGCCGCGTTGACCGCTGGACCCGGCATCACCAACGGTGTGTCGGCGATCACGTCGGCGCACTTCAACGGCTCGCCCGTCGTGGTGCTCGGCGGGCGGGCCCCTCAGGGTCGCTGGGGTGCGGGCTCGCTTCAGGAACTCGACCACGTGCCGATCGTGTCGTCGGTCACCAAGATGTCAGCCACGGTCACCGACGCCGAGCAGGCGGGCGCGATGGTGCACGAAGCGACCCGCCTCGCGATCGAGCCGCACCGGGGGCCGACGTTCCTCGACTTCCCACTCGACGTGTTCGGGCCGTCCGCTGGTGACGTTCCCGATGTCGGCCCGTGCGACGGATTGGGTGCTGCGCCCGACGACGATGCGGTAGCGGCACTCGCCGCACTGGTTGCTGGCGCCGAGCGACCCGCATTCCTGGTCGGCTCCGACGTGTACTGGGATGGAGCGTGGGAGGAACTCGCGGCGGCGGCCGCCCACCTCGGCGTGCCCTGCTTCTTCAACGGAATGGGCCGAGGGTTGCTCCCCGCCGACCACGACCTCGCCTTCTTGCGGACACGCGGCGTGCTCAAGCAGCGCGCCGACGTGGTGGTGGTGCTCGGCACGCCCCTCGACTTCCGCCTGGGTTTCGGATCGTTCGGCTCTGCCACGGTCGCACACGCTGTCGACGCCGAGTCGCAGCGGGCGAGCCATGTCGACGTACTCACCGTGGTCGGTGACCTCCGGCTGGTGTTGCGCGGTCTGGCCGACCACGCCGGCGATCGAGTCGATCACACGGGTTGGATCGCCGAGCTGCGCGACGCCGAGTCGGCAGCGACGGCTGGCGAGGTGGCGTTGGTGGAAGCCGATGGCGACCCGATCAAGCCGAGCCGTATCTACGGCGAACTGCGCAAGCGGCTCGAACGCGATGCCGTGGTGATCTGTGACGGCGGCGACTTCGCGTCGTACGCCGGCAAGTTCATCGAGGTGTTCGAACCGGGTGGTTGGCTCGACACCGGGCCCTACGGATGCCTCGGCAACGGGCTCGGCTACGCGATCGCGGCGCGGGTGGTGCGGCCGTCGTCGCAGGTGGTGCTGTTGCTCGGTGACGGCGCTGCGGGCTTCAGCTTGATGGACGTCGACTCGCTGGTGCGCCACGGTCTGGCGGTGGTGATGATCGTCGGCAACAACGGCATGTGGGGCCTCGAGAAGCATCCGATGCGGGCGATCTACGGCTGGGACGTGGCGTGCGACCTGCAGCCCGAGCTGCGCTACGACGACGTCGTGAAGGCGCTCGGCGGTGGCGGCGAGACCGTGTCGTCGCCGAGCGAGATCGGCCCGGCACTCGACCGTGCGTTCGACAGCGGCGTCCCGTATCTCGTCAACGTCCTCACCGACCCCGCCGACGTCTACCCGAGAACCAGCAACCTGGCCTGAACTGTCACACCGTGCCGGGCCTACTGTGACACTTCGACCCGAAATTCGGAGCGAGCGTCGCGCTGGACGCAATCCCGGCTCCGAATTTCGGGTTCAGGTCAGGGGTCGCAGCACTTCGACATGAAGCGGTCGAGGTCGACCATCACGCGGGTGATCTTGCCGGCTGCCACCAGGCCACCCGGATCGGAAGCCGACACGGTGAACTTCAGACGTCGGCCGTCGATCTTCTCGAGCACCGCCTCGGCGACGACCTCGGCGCCGACCGGTGTGGGCTGGAGGTGGTCGAACTGAATTCGCATGCCGACCGAGGTGATGCCCTCGCCGAGGGCGTTGCTGATCGCATTGCAACAGGCCTCCTCGCAGAGAGCGACGAGCCGAGGAGAGCCGAGGACCTCCACGATGCCCGAGCCGAGTGCCAGCGCGGTGTCGGCCTCGGTGACCACGAGCTTGGCGTCGCCACGCATGCCTGTTTCGAGATTCACCTCCACGACGCTAACAAGGTCGCGCGTTCGAGCGTCGTGACACCTGCGGCCCGTCACCGCGCCGTGGCTTGCTCGACATGCGCCCGGCGCATCTCGAACGTAGGCTCGACGAGGTGATCGACAGTGACGTCCTGCAACGAGTACTCGCCGGCGCCGTCAGCGGAGGAGCCGAGTTCGCCGAGGTGTACGCCGAGGACAAACGGTCGACCTCCGCCGGGCTCGACGACGGGCGGATCGAGCAGGTGTCGAGTGGGCGCGATCGCGGTGCCGGCATCCGTGTCGTCGCCGGCGACACCACCGGGTTCGCCTACACCTCCGACCTGTCCGAGACCGGGCTCACGGTGGCCGCGTCGGCTGCGGCCGCGGCCGCAAGACAGGGCGGCGGTGGTGCTCGCACCATTGCGCTCACGCCGTCGGCGCCGCACCGGCCGAACACCATCGAACGCGACCCCGACTCCGTCGCCAAGGCTCTCAAGGTCGAGTTGCTCGAACGCATGAACGAGGCCGCCCGATCGTTCGGCCCCGAGATCGTCCAGGTGTCTGCTGGCTATGGCGACAGTCGCAAGCAGGTGCTGGTGGCCAACACCGATGGGGTGCTCTCGAACGACGAGATCGTGCGCACGCTGCTGCGCGTCAGCGCCGTGGCCGACGGCGACACCGGCATGCAGACCGGTTACCAGTCGATGGGGCACACGGTCGGCTTCGAGATCTTCGACGAGGTCGACGTCGAGGAACTCGCTCGCGAGGCAGCCCGTCAGGCGATCACCAAACTGCGGGCCCGTCCCGCGCCGTCAGGGTCGATGCCGGTGGTCATCAAGCACGGCACCGGAGGTGTGTTGTTCCACGAGGCGTGCGGGCACGGACTCGAGGCCGACCACATCCAGAAAGACGCGAGCGTCTACGCCGGCAAGGTCGGCCAGCAGGTGGCATCGCCACTGGTCACGCTCATCGACGACGGCACCATGCCGGGCGAGTGGGGCACGCTCGGATTCGACGACGAGGGCCACATCACCCAGCGCAACGTGCTGATCGAAGACGGCATCCTCACCGACTACATGTGGGACTACCTACGTGCTCGCAAGGACAGCCGACCGCAGTCGGGTAACGGCCGGCGTCAGAGCTATCAGCACCTACCGATGGTGCGGATGACGAACACGTTCGTGCTCGATGGACCCGATGATCCGGACGACATCATCTCCTCCACTCCCAACGGGGTCTATGTCGCCAAGCTCGGTGGCGGGTCGGTGAACACGGCGTCGGGCGACTTCGTGTTCGGCATGACCGAGGCGTACCTGATCGAGAACGGCGAGATCACCGAACCGTTGCGCGACGGCAACCTGATCGGCAATGGGCCGAAGGTGCTGCAGGACATCGACATGCTTGGCAACGACTTCGCCATGGGCAGCCCGGGCACCTGTGGCAAAGACGGCCAGGGTGTGCCCGTCGGCGACGGCCAGCCGACGCTGCGCGTGAAGTCGCTCACCGTCGGCGGCACTGCATGAGCGGGTTCGAGAGCGAACTGCAAGCGGTCGCCGACCGGGTGGTCGAGCAAGCGGCGACCGGCGAACAGATCGAGGCGTTCGTCGCCCGCGGCGGCGAGACGGAGGTGCGAATCTACCAGGGCGACGTCGAGCACTTCGTGTCGGCCCAGAGTGAAGGCATCGGCATCCGGGTGATCCGTGACGGCCGCACCGGCTTCGCGTACGCCGGCACACTCGACGAGGACGCCATCCGTGAGGTGCTCGCCGAGGCTCGTGACAACGTGCAGTTCGGCACGGTCGACGAGTGGGCAGCGCTGGCCGAACCCGATGGCGTCGCGGTCACCGAGCAGACGCTCTGGAACGACGAACTGGCCGACTACCCGACCGACCGCAAGATCGACCTCGCGAAGGAGCTCGAGAAGCTCGCATCCGGCGCCGATCCGAGGGTGCGCGTCGACGACTCGAACTACGCCGATGCGTACGGCGAGTCGGCGGTGGCTTCGACTACCGGCATCCGGATGTCGGGTCGCGAGAACGGGTGCTACGTGTCGTTGTCGACACTGGCCGACGAGGGCGACGGCGACGACGCCGAGACCCAGACCGGGTTCGGATTCTCCGTCGGCCGCTCGCCCGACGAGTTCGATCTCGATCGGGCGGCGCGCGAGGCCGTCGATCGAGCCACCCGTCTCCTGGGGGCAACGCAGCCTGCGAGCAAGCGGCTCACCGTGGTGCTCGATCCGTACGTGACTGCCCAGTTCATCGGGGTGATCTCCTCGACCCTCAACGGTGAGGCCGTTGTGAAGGGTCGTTCGCTGTTCCGTGACCGCATCGGCGAAACCGTCGCCTCGCCACTGTTCACGATGGTCGACGACCCGACCAACCCCAAGGCGTACACCGCCACCGACGTCGACGGCGAGGGTCTCGCCGCCCGCCGCAACGTGCTGATCGAAGACGGTGTGCTACGCCAGTTCGTGCACAACTCGTACTCCGCTCGTCGTGCCGGCACGGTGTCCACGGGCAATGCGACCCGTGGCGGCTTCGCCGGTACGCCAGGCGTCGGCTGCCTCGCCCTGTCGCTCGTACCCGGCACGCGTACCCAGGAGGATCTGATCGCCGACGTCGACGACGGGCTGCTGGTGCAGCAGATGCAGGGTCTGCACTCGGGTGTGAACCCGATCAGCGGCGACTTCTCCACCGGCGCCGCCGGCCTGCTGATCTCCAACGGCACCGTCGGAGCACCGGTGCGCGAGATCACCATAGCGTCCACGCTGCAGCGGATGTTGCTCGACATCGTCGAGATCGGCGGCGACCTCGAGTGGCTGCCGATGCGTTCCGCAGGGATGAGCCTCGTGATCCGCGACGTCACCATGTCGGGCTCCTGAGGCAGTCGAGTCGACCGATGGTGGCAGCGTCGCCCGAGGCGATCGCCCGACACGCTCATCTCGGTGAGCTGCAGCGGGCTGGGAGGGTCCGCGTCGACCTGCACACCCACACGATGTGGAGCGGCGATTCGACCACGACCCCCGACGAGTTCGCCGCCGCTGTGGAAGCCAGCGGGCTCGATGTGGTGTGCATCACCGACCACAACGCCATCGATGGCGCGGTCGAGTTGCGCGATCGGTTGGCCTGCCGGGTGATCGTCGGCGAGGAATTGCGCACCGCAGCAGGCGAGATCATCGGACTGTTCCTCACCGAACGGGTGCCGATGGGAAGCTCGCATGTCGACGCGGCCAAGGCGATCCGCGACCAGGGGGGCGTGGTGTACATCCCGCATCCGTTCGACCCGATGCGGCGCAACATGAACGAAGCGGCGCTGTACGAGTTGGCCGAAGCCGATCTGATCGACGTCGTCGAAGTCTTCAACGCGAAGACGTCATTGGCGAGCCTCAACCGGCGAGCGGCCGAGTTCGCCGCCGAGTTCGGCATCGTCGGCGGTGCCGGCAGCGACGGTCACGTTTCCGATGCGCTCGGCGCCGCCTTCGTGGAGATGGTCGATTTCTATTCGCCGATGGAGTTCCTGGCGTCGCTGGCGTCGGCCGACGTGATCGGCAACCACTGGGACGAACCCCGCGCCTGGACTCCCCGTATCGTCCCCAGCGTCAAAACAGGGGTCAGACCCGCGTTGTGACAACTCCGGCTGCCGGCTCGGACCGGTGGCGGATTACATCGCCGGTCCGACCCCTGTTGTAATCGTCGGTTCGGCCGAGTTGGGGTGTAGACAGGTCGACCGTGCCGATCTATCAGGCGATCATCCTCGGAATCGTGCAGGGGCTCTCGGAGTTCCTGCCGATCTCGTCCAGCGGACATCTCCTGCTCGTGCCGTGGCTGGCCGGCTGGCAGGAACTCGACCCGTCGATCAAGAAGTCGTTCGACGTCGCGCTACACCTCGGCACGCTCGTGGCTGTCGTCGGCTACTTCCGGCGCGACGTGACCACCTACGTGGTCGAGGGCACCAAGCTGGTGTTCGCCCGCAAGGTGCCGCCGACCGCCGACGGCAAGCTGGCATGGCTGTTCGTGCTGGCGACGCTTCCGGCAGCGGCGGTCGGCGCGTTGTTCGAGGACCAGATCGACAGTCGACTCGGCACGCCCACGATCATCGCGATCTCGCTGATCGGGTTCGGCATCCTGCTCGCGATCGCCGACCGCACTGTGGGGCGCCGCAAGGTCGGCGAGTTCCGTGCCAGGGACGCGCTGCTCGTCGGAGCGGCGCAAGCGTTGGCCCTCAACCCGGGTACCTCCCGGTCCGGGATCACGATGACGGCCGCCCGGTTCCTGGGCTTCGACCGCGAGGCAGCGGTGCGGATCAGCTTTGTGATGTCGATACCGGTGATCTTCGGTGCCGTCGTGTTCAAGTTCGCCGGGATGATCGCCGACGGCATCCCTGATGGGCTGCTCGTGCCACTGATCGTCGGCATCATCACCTCGGGTCTGTCGGGTTGGCTTGCCGTGTGGGGCACGCTGCGGATCGTTCGCACCCGCAGCTTCATGCCCTTCGTGATCTACCGCATCGCACTCGGCGTGGTCGTACTGGTCGTCGTCGCCACCGGCATTCGTTGATCGGTTCGATCACGGGAGGTAGAGCAGGCTGGCGATGCCTTGCTGGGCGGCGGCTGCGACGGTGGGACCGTCGAGTTCGCTGACCGCCACGAAGATCACGTCGTCGACGATGGCGGTCACTCGCGCTCCATCGGCCAGCACCAGACCGTCGGCGGTCACCTGGACGTCGAGTCCGACGGCGACGTCGCGGGCGAGCGGATCGGACAGCGCAACGACCACGGTGCCGGGCTCGGCCAACGATGCGGGCCCGACATTGCTGGCGACGTCGAGCGTGGTGAGCACTTCGCCGGTGGCGACTCGTTGGCGAATCGAACCGGTCTCGGGGACCTCGCTGAGTGCATCGACGGGAAGCGCCGCGAGCGGAAGCTCGACGAGTTCGGCCACGATTTGATCGCCGGGCTCGAGCTGGCGGCTGGCGACGAGCACGGTCCGTGTGGCGCCCCAGCTGTCGCGTTCGGCGGCGATGGAGGCCACCTCACTGCGCATGGCCGCGGCGGCGAGGAAGGCGAGTGTGGCCACGACGACCCAGTAGATCCAGGGGCGTCGGGCAAGAGCCAGCCGGGCTCGCGCAGCGACGTGCATTGGTGTCTCCTCGGATCGGTGGACGATCGGAGGGAGTCGGTCTGACTCGACGCTATCGACGAGGGGGCGAGATCGTCAGTCGCTCGACGATGACTTCGACGATGAGCCGGAAGAACTCGAACCGCCGGAGCCGCTGGTGGAACTCGAACTGTCAGATTTCGTGGCGGATGACGACCCGCTCGACGAGCCACTGTCGGAACTCGACGAGGTGGAGCTCGTCGAGTCTTTCGACGCTTTCGAGTCGCCCGAATCCTTGCTGCCCGACTCTTTGCCACCCGACTCTTTGCCACCCGACGACGGCGTCGCCGACTTCTTGCCGCGGTTGTCGGTCTTGAAGAACCCGGAACCCTTGAAGGTGACCCCGACAGGGGTGAAGACCTTCTTGACGGGCCGGACCTCACCGGAGTCGGGGTGGGCGATCTCGGTGAGGTTGTCGTCGTGGAAACCCTGTTGGACTTCGATGGTCTCACCGGTCTCGACGAACTTGTACACGTAGGTTGGCATTGGACGTTGGAGGATATCGTCCGAGCCATGCAGGTCCGCAGTGCTGTCATTCCCGCGGCTGGTCTCGGAACTCGATTCCTTCCGGCCACCAAGGCCGTCCCGAAGGAGTTGTTCCCCATCGGTGACCAGCCGGCGATCCAGATCGTGATCGACGAAGCGCTCGGCGCCGGCTGCGATCACATCGTGATCGTGAGCAGCCGATCCAAGCCCGCCATCGACGCCTACTTCGCGCCGGACGAAGCGATGCTCGACGCGCTCGAAGCCAAGGGCAAGTCCGAGACGGCTGAGCGCCTACGCTCGATCGGGCGCGACTGGCGTGTCGACATCGTGTACCAGGACAACCCGAAGGGCCTCGGCCACGCCGTTGGCTGCGCCCGTGAGGCGGTCGGCAACGAACCGTTCGCCGTGCTGCTGCCCGACGAGTTGATGTCGAGCTCCGCGTTGCTGGCCCAGATGAACGGTGTGTGCGCAGCCACCGGCGGCAGCGTCGTGGCCGTCGTGAACGTTCCTCGCGACCAGGTCAGCTCGTACGGGGTGATCGATCCGGCCGGCGAACTGACGCACGACGGTGTGATCCCGGTGAAGAATCTCGTCGAGAAGCCGTCGCCTGAAGATGCCCCAAGCAACTTCATCCTCACCGGCCGCTACGTCCTCACGGCCGACGCGTGGGATGACATCGCCGCATTGACGCCCGGTAGCGGTGGCGAGTTGCAGCTCACCGACGCTCTCCGGGCGCAGGCTGCTCGTGCGCCGTTCCATGCGGTGGTCGCCGACGAGAGCCGTCTCGACACCGGCACACCGCTCGGGTTCCTCACTGCGTCGATCGAACTCGGGTTGGCAAACCGCGAACTCGGGCCCGATCTCCGCGAGTTCCTGCGGAACCTCCATCTCTGAACGAAGGGCCAAATCGCGGGTCTGACCCCTGATGTCATCGAGTCAGAGGCGGCGGAACGTGTCGGGTTCGTCGTGGACCAACCCGTACTCGTCGACGTCGAACTCGGTGATCTCACCGTTGTCCAGGTTCGTTCGCCGGAATCGACGGGCGGTGAGCCGTTCGTAACGCTGCCGGACGGGCACCACGCCGAGCGCGTCGATATCGATCGTCGCAGCGACCACATCGGCGCTGGCGCCCACGTCGAGCTTGAGTCGGCGGATGGGGATCGAGTTGGTGAACGGGGTGACTGCGAGGTCGACGTCGGTACAGCCTGCGAGGTCGTGGCGGTGGTCGCCGTTCATCTCACCCCAGCGGCCCGTGCCGTCGGCACCGAGCCACAGGTCGGGCTCGTCGAGATCGCGGAACAACAGGAACTGACGAATCTGCCAGGTGGCCGACAGCCGCAGCACGTAGGTGACAGCCTCCCGGCCGACTTCGCCGGTGGCGGTCCAGCCTTCGTTCTCCCAGCGCAGCGTGAGGGTTTCGAGGTGCTCGTGGTCCCACGTGCGCCAGCGTGCGGTGTAGCCGTCGGACGGAAAGGCGGTCAGCACATCGGACACGATCACAGAGGCTAGGGGTACCGGCTCGGCGGGCCCTGCGGTACCTTGCCTACGTGACCCCATTGGAGGACGCTCAGGCGTTCGTACTCGAATCCTGCCCGCCGCTCGATGCCGTCGAGGCCGACCGCGAGGTGGCCGCCGGGCTGGTGCTCGCAACGCCGATCGTTGCCGACGAGGTGGTGCCGCCGTTCGACAACAGCGCGGTCGATGGCTACGCCGTGCGTGCCGCAGACGTGGCGAGGGTCCCGGTGGAGTTGCGCGTGGTCGGCGAACTCGCGGCGGGTGCCGCACCGACGGTGGTGGTCGGCGCTGGTGAGGCGATCAGGATCATGACCGGCGCACCGATGCCAGAAGGCGCAGACGCCGTGGTGATGGTCGAAGACTCCGAACGCCTCGGTGACCACGCCGTGCGCCTCACCCGGTCGGTGCCGCCTGGCGCAGCCATCCGAGGCGCCGGCGATGACGTGCGCATCGGCGACGAACTGTTCGCAGCCGGCACCACGATCACGCCGGCAGTTGCTGCTGTACTCGCCAGCGTGAACGCCGCCCGAGTGCACGTGTACCCGCGAGCTCGGGTAGCGGTGCTGTCCACCGGCGATGAGTTGGTCGACGACGGCTCACCGTTGGAGATGGGCCAGATCCGTGAGAGCAACAAGACCATGCTCGCCGCCCTCTTGGCCGAGGCTGGGTGTGACGTCGTCGATCTCGGCGTGGTGCGCGACGACGAGGCCGAGTTGGAGCGCGTACTGCGTGCGGCGGCCTCCGACTGTGACGCCATCGTGTCGAGCGGGGGCGTGTCGATGGGTGACTACGACGTCGTCAAGGCCGTGCTCGGTCGGATCGCAGAGATGCACTGGATGCAGATCGCGATCAAGCCGGCCAAGCCGTTCGCGTTCGGCCGGCTCGGCGGCACACCGATCTTCGGATTGCCCGGCAACCCGGTCAGTTCGTTGGTGAGCTTCGAGTTGCTCGCCCGACCGGCGTTGCGCCGCATGATGGGTCACCGCCGCCTGACGCGGGCGAGCGTCGTGGCGGTCGCTGACGTGCCGTTCGGCCGGCAGCCCGACGGCAAGGTCCATTTCGTGCGGGTCAACGGCGAGTTCGGCGACGACGGCCGCTATCACGTGCGCCCGGTCGGAGCGCAGGGCAGCCATCAGCTCGCGGCCACAGCGCTCGCCGATGCCATGGCCGTCGTCCCCGACGGTGACGGCCTCCCCGCCGGCGCCGATGTCGCCGCGCTGCTGCTCCACGGTGATGCCTGATCCAGGGTGGTCACTAGGCTGACGCGATGTCTGGGGGGAGTGACCGCACGCACGAGGAGCTGATCGATCCGTTCGGTCGTCTCATCGAAGACCTGCGGATCTCCATCACCGACCGTTGCAACTTCCGCTGTACGTACTGCATGCCCGAAGAGGGAATGAACTGGTTGCCACGGTCGGAGGTGATGACGTTCGAGGAGATCGAACGGCTCGCTCGCATCTTCGTGCAACGCTATGGCGTCAGGGGTATCCGTCTCACCGGTGGCGAACCGACGGTGCGGGCCCATTTGCCTGTGCTCGTCGAGAAGCTCGCTGCGATCGAGGGTCCGAATGGTCCGGTCGATCTGGCGATGACGACCAACGGCGCCACGATGAGGCTTGTCGCTCAGACGCTGCGTGACGCCGGGTTGCGTCGTGTGAACATCAGTCTCGACACGCTCGATCGGGCGAAGTTCCATCAGATGACCCGGCGAGACGAACTCGACCACGTACTCGATGGCATCGAGGCGGCGAAGGAAGCCGGATTCGCCCCGGTCAAGATCAACGCGGTCATCGAGCGTGGCGTGAACGACGACGAACTCGTCGCTCTTGCCGAGTACGGCCGCAACCGAGACGTCGAGGTGCGCTTCATCGAGTTCATGCCGCTCGACGCCGACGGCCACTGGATGAACGACAAGGTCGTCGGCCAGGACGAGATCGTCGCCGCGATCAGTGCGGTGTATCCGCTCGACCAACTGCCCGCCCGCGGCGCTGCGCCGGCCGACCGGTTCCGCTACCTCGACGGCCGCGGCACGATCGGCGTGATCCCCACGGTCACCAAGCCGTTCTGCGGCGACTGTGACCGGGTGCGTCTCACCGCCGAAGGCCAGTTCCGCACGTGCCTGTTCGCCACCAAGGAGTTCGATCTGCTGGCAGCGATGCGCTCGCTCGAGACCGACGACCAGCTCGCCGTGCGAATCGAAGCCGCCGTGGCCACCAAGTGGGCCGGCCACCGGATCAACCAGGTCAACTTCATCCGGCCCGGCAAGTCGATGAGCCAGATCGGCGGCTGAGCTCCCCGCCGAAACCCCGCCTGAAACCGACGAACTGTCACATCAGGCCCGGCACCGTGTGACAGTTGCGTGTGACGGTCAGAGGTCGGGGAAGGCGCGGAAGCGTTCGGCCACGGCGGAGTCTCCGAGGATCTCGACGGGGCGACCTTCGCGACGCCACAGCCACAGCAACAGGTCGTTGGCCTTGCCGCGGACGGCGGCGTCGCCCTTCGCGTGCTCTCGGGTGAACTCGATACCCGACTCGTCGAGGCGGCTCACGAGCCACTCACCGTGCGCAGCCGAGCGGTCGTCGGACCCCTCGTTGACATCGGTGTCGGTGCAGTGCAGGTGCACGCTGCCGCCGACTGGCTCGGCGTCGGGGTGTCGGTCGTGGGCGAACCACATCAGGAACTCATCGATGCCGTCGGCGGCGACGGCTGCCGGGATCTCGTAGGGGATGCCCACTGCGTTCGAAGCGTCCCAGCGGTGCATGGCGGTCTCCTGCGTCATCCGTCGTTCCACCCAGACCTCGGGCTGGTTCGATCCGGTCCACGTCCACACCTCGGTGTCGTCGCTGGTGATCGCCAAGGCCGAGGACAACCCGGTGTGCGCTGCGGTCACCCAATCGATCAACAGGTCGTCCGGCGGGCGGCCGGGTCGCTCGATCGCCTGCACGCCTTCGAACGTGGTGATGCCCTCGGACACGATGCGACCCCAGCGAGTCCACACAGTTCCGAGGTGCCAGGCCAGGTCGCCCAGATTCCAGTCGGGGCACGACGGCACCACGTGCTCGAAGCCGTGCTTGGTGACGATGTCGATGAACTGCACGGCATCGGTGCGGAGGTGTGCGTGCGGGTCGTAGGGGAGTTCGGTCGGAGACGATGCGGCGGCGTCGGTCATGTCGGCGACCGTACCCTGGCCGGGCCGGACGCAACACGCCCGGCTAGCCTTCGGAGCCACATGAGCGATCTCTCCTTCACCCACCTCGACCCGCTCGGACGAGCCCGCATGGTCGACGTGACCCCCAAGGAGCCCACCCACCGGCGGGCCGTGGCGATGTGCAAGGTCTTCATGAAGCCGGAGACCACGGCGGCGATCGCCAACCGCGAGGTGAAGAAGGGCGATGTGCTCTCGGTGGCCCGAGTTGCCGGCATCCAGGCGGCCAAGCGCACCTCCGACATGATCCCGCTGTGTCACCCGCTGTTGGTCGGTTCGGTCTCGATCAACTTCGAGATCGGCGACGACTTCGTCGCGATCGAGTGTCAGGTCGACACCGTCGATCGCACCGGCGTCGAGATGGAAGCGCTCCACGCGTGCGCGGTCGCGGCGCTCACCGTGTACGACATGTGCAAGTCGGCCGATCGTGGGATGGTGATCGGCGAGCTGGCGCTGTGGGAGAAAACCGGCGGCCGATCGGGCGTGTATCGCCGCGATGGCGACGTCGATGCGAGCCCGTCGACGTGACCGACGCCTCACCGATGATTGCGTTCATCGTCACAAATGTCGTAGGATCGTCACACAACGGAACCGGCCCATCGGATCCGCCACACGAACTCACTGCACCATCTCCACTCTGACTCATGGCCCAACTCGTCCTCCTCGTCGTCGCTGCCGCTTGGGCAGCTGTTCTGATCCCTCCGATGTTGCGCTCTCGTGTCGAGAACCGACCGAATTCTTCGGTCACCGACTTCCGACGCCAGCTCAGCACCCTGCAGAGCACGTCGACACCTCGCATCCGCACGCTCGGTCGCCCGCTCGCCCCGTCGCCGCTGCAACGCCCGGCGGCCGGCGGTCGTCCTGGCCATGCTCACCATCGCCAGGCGGCGCTGCACGGCTCGACCAACACTCGCACTCGTCCCGCCGACGGTCTCCGTCAGGCCGATCGTCCGGGCCAGGCCACGTTCCGCTCGCACGGCGGCAGCGACCCGGCGCATCGCCAGACACACATGGACCGCTCGCACAGCCCGGAGCGCCCCTCTCGCGCTGCTGTCGACCCCCGGTCCGGCGTGAAGCGCCGTCGCAGCAACGTGCTGTTCCTCCTTGTCGTCACCACGGCATGCACGCTCTTCCTTGCAGCCACCACCTCGTCGACGGTGATGCTGTACGTGTTCGCTCTGTCGTTCCTGGCTCTGTGCGGCTACGTGTACCTCCTCGCCCAGCTCCGCCAACGTGAGTCGGCCGGCTGGAACGACGGCCGGCTCGATCAGCGCTGACCCGGTCGTTCTCCGATCCGGCGGTCGCCAGCGCCGACTGGCAGCGTCGGCGCTACACTCCGGTTCGCCCTTGGGGCTATAGCTCAGTTGGTAGAGCGCGTCGTTCGCAATGACGAGGTCAAGGGTTCGATTCCCTTTAGCTCCACCAGTC
>Ga0105053_10001839_pt1 | contig 33708 bp, 35 predicted proteins | sample BON01_FD_78093 | JGI IMG/M metagenome (GOLD analysis project Ga0105053, IMG submission 78093) | Freshwater microbial communities from Lake Bonney liftoff mats and glacier meltwater in Antarctica - BON-01 | ecosystem: Environmental > Aquatic > Freshwater > Ice > Glacier meltwater | place: Lake... | reverse complement strand
TCCGACACGCCGCTTCCGTGTTGAAGCGACTTTCCAGTTCCATCATCGTCTTCGGATAATCCTCCGCCATCGCCGAAAACACTACGGGTTGGGGTCGGTTGAGTCACGTAAATACCCATATTGCTTTATCACGTTCCCCAAGGCGTGAAGCTAACAGACTCTTGGCTTCTGGAGGTTGGTCGTATTCAGTCGGGATTGAATGACACCTTTTACCACGATCCTCACCCATCCGGGCAGTGCCCATAAGGATGAATTTCTCGCCTGCTGCGTGCTCCTCGCCACCGCCCCTCGCCCGATTGTGCGACGCGAACCGACCGAGGCCGACCTCGCAGACGCCGCCATCGTGGTCGTCGACGTTGGGCATCACCACGATCCCGCGCTAAACAACTACGACCATCACCAGCTCCCCGACGATGAAGCGCCCACCTGCGCGCTCTCCCTCGTGCTGCAAAACCTCGGGCTCTACGCAGACGCCAAGGCATTCTGCGACTGGCTCGAGCCAGCCGAGTGGTTTGACTGCCGCGGGCCCAGCGCCACCGCACGCTGGCTCGGCGTGGAACGCGCCATCATCAATCGCCTCCATTCCCCCATCGACGGCACGCTGTTGCGCCGTTTTGCTGCAGCCACCGCGCACTCCGCCGGCGAACCACTCTGGGAAATCATGCGGATGATCGGCGACGATCTCCTCACCTACCTGCGCGGCCTCCGCTCGCGACTGACTTTCATCGGCGAACACGCCGAGATCTGGACCCTCGACAACTTGGCGACGGTCGATGGCGCCGGCCCCCAAGTTCTCTTTCTCCCGCGCACCGAACCTCTGCCCGAGGAACCGTCGTCCGGACTCGACCGCTATGTGATGGAGCAGGGCCTGACCGAGCGCTTGGTCGCCATCATCTCGCCTGATCGTCGTGGCGCTGGTTACGGGCTATCCCGGCATCGCGATCATCCCCGCCTCGACTTCACTCGCATCTCAAGCGAATCCGACGTGCACTTCGCCCACCTCCGCGGTTTCGTGGCGAAAACCACCGCGATCGAGCCAACCCGTCTCCGTGAACTTTTGGCGATCGCCGCAGGCTGAGGACCGCGGCCATCTGAAACCGAGGCTCTCCCGGCAATGTCACTTAGGAGGTGACATTACCCAAATCCTGTTTCTCGCGCGGTGGCGGTGTGGCCAACCCGAGGCCTTGAGCGAAAAAATGTCGCCGAGCGTCGAAGCCTGCGAGTGGGTCGGCTTGTCCTCAAGACGTGGGCTGGGAACCGCTTTCACGCTACAACGTGTTGAGGTCAACGCGTGCCATCCCATCAAGTGGCGACGCTTAGAGGGAGAATGCTCTCACCGCCCCGGCCGACTCGCCGCTTCACTCCTTGAGGCCAAAACTACGCGGCCGCGTTTACTGACGCTGGCGGTAGTTGAGGCCGTTGCGGAGCATGCGGTCGAGCATATCCCCGTAGCTGAGGCCAGCCTTCTCGACCGCTTCGGCAAAATCCTCGCCGTAAGAAATGCACGGATTGGGGTTCGCCTCCAACAGATAGAACACCCCTTCGGGGGACATCCGGAAATCGAGCCGCGCATAACCACTCAAATACAAAGAACGATAGATGCGCTTGGACACGTTTTTAAAGCGCCGTCGCTCCTCGGCCGTTAGCTCCGCCGGGCAACTCGACAGTCCAACCTGAGCCTGATGCGCATAGCTCCACTTCAACTTGCTCGTCGCGATGTTGGGCGCGCCCTCGGGTAGCTTCGACATGACCAGCTCCCACGGAGTGAACGTTTGCAGGCGGTCGTTGCCGATGATGCTCATGTAGAGTTCGCGGCCCGCGATATATTGCTCCGCGATCGCGGGACTGCCCGATTGGCGGTGGATGAGTTTCACGCGTTCGGCGAGCGCCTCGTCGTCGTGCACCACCGAGGCCCGGGCGATCCCGACTGATCCCTCGTCGATCAGCGACTTAACGAGGAGGGGGAAAGCTAGCTTGGGCGGGCGCTTAATTTTGCGCCGAGGATCGAAGACCGCGAACGCCGGCACCGGAATCCGGTGGTAGGCGAGGATTTTTTTCGAGAGAGCCTTGTCATGCGCGAGCGTGAGTCCGCGCGGATTGCATCCCGTGTAGGGCACGCCCTTCATCTCGAGAAACGACACCACGTGTTGGTCGAACAGCACTTGGCCATCAAACTCCTCCAGCATGTTGAACACGATGTCGGGCTTCACGCGGTCGAGGGCTTCGGTGATGATGCCGAGATCGCTGTAAAGACCCACCGGATGCACCTCGTGGCCCAGGTGCCGGAGAGACTCCTGCACATCGAACTCCATTTTCCACGGCTGGATTTCTTTCGCGTTCAACCCCTCCACCGAGTCGGGCGGCACCAGATCCTGATGCATCAACGTAACGATTTTCAACTGGCGGTTCAGGTGCTTCATACGGCGATGCGCGGATAACCGGAGTGAGTGACGTGGATGGTGTGCATCGTGAGCATGAGCAACATGGACTCGCGAGTGCGCCTTGGCGAGGCGCGCAACCGCAACTTCATCGCCCGGCACCGCTCGATCATCGTCTTGAGCAGGTGATCAATCGTGTAAACCGCGACGCCCGAGGCCTCGTTCACCGTCACGCAAAGATCCGTGCGCCAAAAGCGCAGAAAGGCGGCCGCCGACATCTTGGAGTTCCCGGCGGAGTCTTCATTAAAGATGCGCCGCAGATCGCGGTCGTAGTAGGCGGGCCACTCGATTGTATAGACTTGGCGCTTCTGTTCGTAGTGCTCGCGCAACGTGGTCTTTAGTTCACTCAATGGCTCGACAAAGCGACGCGAGCGCACCGGGGGCACTTCGCACGCGATCTCCTTGATTAACTCGTCGACGTAGCCGAGTTTCTCCAGCGCAGGCCACTCCGCGTAGCGACTCCGCCAAGGGTAGCGCGGCGTCAACCACACCGCGAAGGTTTCCGCAAAGTCCTCAGCCGGGTGCGCCTGCGCATACCAACCGGCGAGGTGTTGCACAAAGCGGCGGCTGTTGGGGCGCGGCCGGTAGGAATCGGGATAGGGTTCGGTGAACGAACCGAACAGCTCGCGCCAACGCTTGCGGCGGTGCAAACGATAAGCGTTGTCGATCGCGTGGCCGGCCTCGTGCCGCAGGATGCGCATCGTCTCGGCCGGGGCCAAACCTTCGACATCGAGCATCTGCGTGCGCTCCAACTGCGTCAGCCGTGGATGCACCAAATAAAAGGGAATCGCGATGCCCGGCACTCCATCGGGCGTAAACCACTCAGCGCCGACCCAGTAATGCGGACAAAACCGAAGCCCCTTCGCCTTCAACTCCTCGTCGAGACGCTGGGTGCGCTCTTCGATGGGGTTGCCCTCAATATGCAGATCGAGATCGCACAAGCGGAGGTCGAGCAATCGCTCGTCGGACATCGTTTGCCAGCGCCGTGCCATGGGTGAAGCTCCCACGTTGTTTGGCCAAACCGACCGCGTCGAGCCGGGAATGGGCCGATCCGACGTCATATCTCCATCCGGGTCAGATCGTGGGAGGGTCGCCCCTCAGTTCGATCCCGTTAACCGCGGCTCGCCGGAGCCACCTCGCGGCGCACGTGGGGATAATACACCGCGAGGGTGATCGCCCGGATCACGACGTAACCAATCAACGTGAGCCAGAGCGCCCCGTTGCCTTGCGCGGGCGCAAGCCAGGCACTGCCGGCGATAAACACCGCCACCGAGATCACGGAGGCATTGCGCATCTCACGCGCATGAGTCGTGCCGACAAAGATGCCGTCGAGTTGAAACGCGGCAAACGATAGGCCCACGTAGACCGCCGCATACAGGAGAAAACTCGCGGCGAGCATGCGCACCGAGTCGAGGTCCCTGAGGACGGCGATGAAATATTTCCCCCCACCCGATCAGGATCAACGCGAGCCCAACGGCAGGGATCCCGGCGAGCCACGACGTGCGGCGGACCGCACGATCAAAGTAGCGACGATCGCCGCGCCCGTGGGCCGTGCCCACGAGGGTCTCCGCCGGCAGCGCAAACTCATCGAGAAAAAATGCGCAGAAAGAAATGAGGGCGAGCAGCACGTGGCTGGCCGATCACCGCGGTATCGACCAAGCCGAGGAACGGAGCCGCCACATTGGCCACGACCACCGGCCACGCGAGGCGCAGAATCTCTGGGTAGGTCGGGGCGTGTTCGGAAGTTGATCGGGGCATGGGCGCGGGGGCCGATTACTGAACCGAGCAATTCCAATCTTCCGCAACGCTTATTGCCAGCAAGGCCGGTGAGACCATTCCATCGTCGATCACACTCTCACCGCCACCGAAACAGCCAGAACCGGCGAGCCGGTTTCCTTCAACAGGGTCGGCAGACAAATTTGAAAGCAGGCACCCGGTTTCTGGCCGGCTGGTTGGAGCTCCAAAAACCCGCCGTGGGACTCGACGAAGCGCTTGCACAGCGACAAGCCAAGGCCGGTGCCGGCGAGCTTTGTCGTCAGAAAAGAATCGAACACTTTCGCTCGCAGGTCTTCAGGGATGCCCGGGCCGTTGTCGCAGATTTGCACCACGATCCACCGCCCTTCGACCTGTGCCCACACCGTGATTCGCCGATCGCCGGCCTGCTCGGCGGCCTGCATTTGATTGTTGCGCAACTGCGACTCCACCTAGCGCATTAAAACGAAACTACCAGCCAGACCGACGGTGAGCACCGCCAGCGAAACCAATACCCAGAGCGTCAGGAAGCGTCGAAATTCTCCGTGGCGAATAGTGGGAAGGATCATCGGAGTAAGATCGAATCGCCTACCTTCCGTCGTCGTTTGATCTGTGAATAGGACGCCCGGGCCCCGAGAATATTCCCAAGAAAATCTCCCCGTCGATTAGCAGTCGATGGAGAGCAAGGCGGACCTGTCCCGATCACTTCCGCCGCCACACGAGCCACGCGATCGTCGCATAAACGGCGCTCGCCACGTGTGCGCTCGTCGCCACCGAGACCGTAGGATCGTCGAATTGAATCATCCCGCCTCCCGTGCCACCGGCCATGATTTCGAAGACAATCTCGCCAACATAGATCGCCAAGACAGCCGGCCAAAACCAATCGCGCCAGTCACGCTGCCAGCCTTGCATGGCCAGAAAGAGGAGCAGACCGAGATTGAGCGCACTGAGCCCCGCGTAGCGCTGCATCGAGGTATCGAAAAAATAAATCGCCGCGGCGATCAAGGGCGGCATCAAAACCAGCGAAGTCAGGGCGACACGTCGATCGGATTTCTCCAGCATCCAGCCCAAAATCAAAAAGAGTCCGGCATCGGCCAAGAAATGCGGCCAACCAAAGTGCACCCAATGTGCGGTCCAAGCGCGCCAGAGCTCGCCGTGCGCCAACTCCGTCCGCTCGTAGATGAGCCCCGCTCGCCAAGCGGGATTCAGTTGCACCGCCAGCGCGATCGCCGCCAGCAAAAGAAACACCCAAGGAATCCGATGGGGCCAAGACACACTGAGGGAAGAGCTGCTAGCGTCGGCCATGGCTGGACAGGTTTACGATTTACCGGACGATGTCATCCCCATTCCTCAATGCGTTGGGTGGCCGTGCGCTCCGCCTCGAACCCGACTGCCCTAGCGATTATTTGAAGCGCAGCCGGCACCAGCGGGCCAAAACCAGCAGACTCAATGCACCCACGAACCATGGGCTGGGGGCTCCGCCGCCACCACCACCGCCGCCGCCCGTCGAAGGGGTAGGCGGGGGCGGGGGCGTGCCGCCACCGCTGCTTCCGCCGCCGCCAGTATTCGCTGGGGCTTCCGTCAACGCGAGAGTCGTCACTATGCCTCCGGGCGTGATTTTACGGATTGCCGCATTGCCCGTATCGGCCACGTAAACGAAGCCGCTGGCATCCACCGTGAGCGAGCGGGGTTGGTTAAACCAAGCGTCGCTGCCGGTGCCATCCTTGAGCCCGCCGACGGTCGGCAACCCGGCCAACGTCGTCACGACCCCGAGCGGAGACACTTTGCGAATCACGGAATTGGCGGTGTCGGCCACATAGAGATTTCCCGCTGAATCGACGGCGAGTCCGCCCGGCTGGTTAAAGAGCGCCGCGCTGCCCGTGCCATCATCAGCCCCGCTCACGCCAACCACACCGGCGAGCGTGGTGACAACGCTTCCGGCTGTGATTTTACGAATCAAATTGTTGGTGGTGTCGGCCACATAAACGTTGCCGCTACCGTCGACCGCGACGCCCGTGGGGTAATTAAACCGGGCCAATGGACCAGCGCCATCGGCAGCTCCGGCACTGCCCGCGCTCCCGGCGATCGTCGAGACCACGCTGGCCGAGCTGATCTGGCGAAGGGTGTGATTGGTCGCATCGGCGACCGTGATCGTGCCGCCGCTCGTCTGGGTAATGCCGATCGGCATCGCAAACGTTGCCGACGCGCCTGCGCCGTCAGCGTTGCCGCGCGTCGTCGTCGATCCCGCCAGCGTGGTCACCACACCGGCCGTCGTGATGCGGCGGATCACCGCGTTGGCGGTGTCGGCGACCGTGAGCACGCCAGCCGAAGTGACGGTCAATCCGCTCGGTTGATTAAACCGCGCGGTGGCCCCCGTGCCGTCGGCGGTGCCCGCCTGGCCGCTCGTCCCGGCCAGCGTGGAGACTTGGTTGGTCGTGGTGATCTTGTGAACGGTGTGAACCGAACTGTCTCCGACATAGAGATTGCCCGAACCGTCCACGGCGATGGCTACTGGAAACGGAATCAAGGCCGCGACCACGCGCAGGCTGATCGCTTCGCTGGTCGCCGTGCTGCCCGGATCGCTCATGATGTAGCGATAACGAGCGCCGTTGAGACTCGAACCGGCGGCACTAATCGTCAGCGTTGAGGAGAACACGCCGGAGTAGGTCGAGTTACTGACCAAGCTACTCCACGTCGCGCCATTGTCGGTGGACACTTGCCACTGATACGTGCCATTCGCCGAGGGCGCTGACAGTGACGCATCGTGGCCCCTCGTCACGACCTGGGTGGTTACGGTCGGCTGCGTCACAGTGAGCGAAGCGGCGGTGCTGGTCGCCGATCCCGCCGCGTTGGTCGCGGTGGCGTAGTAGCTACCGGCATTGGTCGAGGTAACATTGTTAATCGTCAACGTGCTCCCGGTCGCCCCGGTGCGCGGACTGCCGTTAAAATACCATTGATATCCCGAGGGACTGCCCGTCGCCACGACGTTGAGGGTGACTGAACCACCGGTCGTGACCGACCGACTGCTCGGCGAACTCGTGATGGTGGGGGCGATGCCCGTGGACTGGCCCAACGTCAGGTTCAACGTGACCTGACCATACGAACCATCCCAGCCATCGACCGCAAAATGGTAGGTCACCCCCGCGGCCGGGGTGAACGACAGTTTGCTCGTGCGGATCACCCCGCGGCTCTCGTCGTCGTTGGAAACCACCTTTGCGAGGGCGTCCAAGGCACTGCCCGTATAAACGCCGAGCACCGTATCGAAATTGCTCCCGAAGGTGGTGAGTGTCACTGGGGCGCTGCCCGTGGCGGTCCAACGCCACCAAATCGAACGGCGAGCGGTTTCAGTATCGTGATCCGGCTCCCCGACTTGCGCGGTCGCGGCAATGTTGGTGCCAGTGGCTTGGCCAGTGCTGCCGTCATCGGTGAGCGGAAGGGCGTTGGCGAAATTGTTGTTGGCGGGAATAAAGCCCGGCGCGCCGTAGAGACTTTGCATACCGTTGATATCATCGGGCTCCGGGGTTTCCACGTTGCTCACCCGACTGTTCATAATCGCGCTCACGACCTGCGGCGGTTGGGCCTCATCCGGGTGCACGAGCCCGAGCACATGACCAAGCTCATGGATCGCGATCCGCTGGATGTCGCTTCGACCAGACCGCAGACTTCCGCGATAGGAATCCCAAGTGTAAGCTGTGTTGAAAATGATGTCGGCTTCCGTGCGGGTGTTGCCGAGCGAGTAGGACGTCGTCACCGCGAGGGTGTTCTCGCCAAAAGCTTCTCCGTCGACCTTGGTCGCCATCACGATCTCGTTGAGGCCATTGCCGCTCGTGTTGCGGCCGGAGGCCTGCACTTGGCTGCCAAGTTTGACCACGCCGGAAATATTATTCCATGACAGCATCGCGGTCTGCACCGGAGCCGAGTAGGAGGTGCTCCCGTCGATCAGTGGGCTGCTCGGGGTCGGCAGCTTGATCAGCATGTTGACGGTGCCCGGATCCCACACGACCACGTAGACCTTACTCTTGTCCTTGACCGTGTTGTAGGCCGAAGCGGTGGTGCCACCGACCGCCAAGGCCGCCGCAACCAGCACCCACTGGAAAAAGTTAAGGGGTCCGCGCACGGTAAGAATCGGGACGAAGGGCTGCTTTGATCTGGGAAGAGAATTCTTCCGGGGAAAGCCCCCGGGGGCGATATTTCGCGGCGACATAGTCCTGTTGGGCGTCCCACTCCATCATGGGTTCCGACACCTCAGTGACGGCTTGCAACGGCATCTGGTTATGCCGGGTCACATAGCGGCGCTTCGTGCCCGCCTCCTCCGCCACGGGATAAATTCCATAGCTCATCGCATAGAGCGGGCAGAGCGTGGTCCCGTTGCCCTTTACAAAAAACACGCCTTCGCCGCCGACTTGAAATCGGGGTGAGCCATCGACCACCAGCTCCTTATTCCCCACGCGGCCACCCAAAAATTGCAGCACGGGCTGAGCAGGCGGCTCACCGGCGATGACCTCGAGCACTTCCAGCGAAACCTTCGTAGATATCTTGGGCTGCAAGCCCTCGCCCTGCGCTTCGGCCATGGTCGCCACCACCCGCGCCCTCACGACATAATCCGATCGGTTGACCATTTCACTGAAGTCCGGCGGAAGCACCGTCGTCGCCCACCCAGGCGCGAAGCAACCCAGCGCTAAAACGCACCCGCAAAGAAACCGCCGCCAACTATAAAATAGAGGAGATTTCATATGTAATCAGGAGTGGACCGAAAGTTATGAGAGCGGGGCACCAAGGTAAGCCAGTCTTACAAAGACCTTCGACTACTTTTATAGTTCATTCTAATTAGAGCAATCCGGCAGGCCCTTGCGTTGGCAATCTCGGCCCAAAGAATCGGCACCCCACGATACTCCACCCTCGTCCGAATGCGATCGTGTTCTTCACTGATCAACAACGCCACGACCCGACCAGCGCGCATGGACCGACCCTCGGATTGACTCCAAATTTTGACCGTTTGACCACCCAAGGCACGCAGGTCGTCAACAGCTTCACCTGCCAACCGGTGTGCGGTCCTGCCCGTTCCTGCCTCCAGACGGGGATGCACGCGAGCACCACCGGCGGGTGGCACACCGGCTACATCGACGAGTGGCCCCTCGCGCCCGGCCACGTCGGCCCGGTGCCTCGAGAATTGCCGGACGGCTACCAATCTTGGCTCGCGGCCAACGCCCTCGAATTCACTTCCGACGCTTACAAAACCCACGTCTGGGATGGCGGTGGTCGCGAGCACACCCTCCCCGGATACCGGGTCGATCCGCTGACCGACGCCGCCATCCGGCACCTCGACGCGCGCAGCCGCAGCGATCAGCCCTTCTTCCTCTTCACGTCCTCGATCGAGCCTCACCACGAAAACCATCGTGATGACGACCCGGCGTCCGAAGGTTATGAAGAGTGCTACGTCGGCACGCGGTTGCCTCCGGACCTGCAAGCACGCGCCGGAAGCGACCCGCAGCCCTGGCCCGGCTACTGCGGCATGATCAAACGACTCGACGAAGCGCTCGGTCGACTCATCGACGCGCTGCGCAGTGTCGGCCAACTCGACAACCCCATCATCCTCTTCACCTCGGATCACAGGTGTCACTTCAAGACCCGCAACGACGAATCCAAACCCTCGTGGCACAACGCCTCCATTCGCGTGCCCACGGCGCTGCGCGCTCCGGGTTTCGATGGCGGCGGCGCGCTCCGGCAGTTGGTGAGTCTCGTCGATCTCCCCCCCCACTCTCCTCGATGCAGCAGGTATCCCTGTGCCGCCCGAGATGGAGGGCCGCTCCCTCCTGCTCCTCGCGCAAAAACAAACCCGGGAATGGCGTGACGATATGCTTGTGCAGATGAGTGAGGCGCAGACGGGACCCGCGATCCGCACCCACCGGTGAAAATACAGTGTGCGTTGCATAGACTCCGGTGAGAACGGCCAGCCCCTGATTGCCGCCAGTGCGGATATTTACCCTGAGGGATTTCTTGACGATTGGTTGGCTGATCCTTGGAAGCTGACGAACCTGATCGGTGGAGCGGCCTACGCCGATGTTACGGTGGACCTGCGCGCTCGTCTGCTCAAACGCATGGCCGATGCCAGCGAAGGACTCCGAAAATCTGGCCTGCCCCGCCTCCAGAATTGTCTGACCAAAGGCAGGTGGAATTATTTCCACTGGCTTGATTTCTAGCGGACTTCCGACTGACTGCGCTCATTCATGATAGCGTCGCCCCCACGGCCAGCTGGTTCGAGTTCGGTGCAAAAGAGTCTCTTCGTTGACTCCACTTCATTGCTGAACGACCCCAAGTCGTTGCGCGAACGTGCGGCGGAGGATGGTTATCTGTTTTTCAAAAATCGACTGCCCGCCAATGAGGTGCTGGCTTTACGGCTCGAACTGCTTACTGTGGTGCGCAAATACGGCTGGTTGCAGCCGGGACAAGACGCCTTGGGTGATTTGATCGATTTCAACGCCATCAACGCCCTGACTGACGAGGAAATGCACCGCACGGATATTGGAGTCAGTGCGGAAGCATATCACGATGTGCAGCGGCTCGAGTCTTTCCACCGCCTGCCCCATCATCCGAAACTGCTGGAGATTTATCGCGCACTTTTTGAAAACGAGGTGCTAGTGCATCCCCGCCATATTTGCAGGATGATCACTCCGCATAAGTTCATGGTGCCGACCCCGCCGCATCAGGACTTTCCTTACATCCAAGGTAGTGCCCACACGTGGACCTGCTGGTTTCCAGTCGGTGATTGCACCCGGGCCATGGGCGGTCTGACCGTGCTCAAGGGCTCCCACCGCCAAGGCTACCTGCCCGTGCAGCCCGCGAAGGGCGCGGGCGGTTTCGCCGTGCCGCTCTGTCCGCATGAAACGCACTGGGTCGAGGGCGACTACGAAATCGGCGACGTGCTCACTTTCCCCTGCCACACGATTCACAAGGCTCTGCGCAGCCAATCCAAGGACCGCATCCGTCTCTCGCTCGACGTGCGCTACCAGCCCGCCGACGAACCGGTCGATGAAAGCTCGCTCAACCCACATTGCCCGCTGAAGTGGGAAGCAATTTACGCGAACTGGAAGAGCCACGATCTGAAATACTATTGGCGGAAGCTCCCGCTAAATCGCAGCGCCTGGAATCACGATTTTCTAAAACCGGGGCGGCGCATCTGCTAAAAATTTCCGCCGGCGTCTCCCGTAAATCATCGCTATATTTATAGGCGATCGTTGTTGTAAACTTCCAATCTTACGCCCTTTATCCGATCCTGATTACCTCAATAATACCATGCATGAATGATACGATCATGACGAACGCTGACCGCCAGCGATGATGAATCGAAGTGGGGATCACCGCGCCCGGCTCAATGCGTCGCAGGATGGCAGTGCTGCGGACGAGGTCATGGTGGCCCCAGGCGCTTGGCACAATAATTACAAGGCCGAGTCTAACCTCCAAGTCGCGGAGGGGTTCCCATCTCCGCAAGGTGACGGGGTGCGCTCTTCGGCCGAAGTGATCACCGAGCTTCGAGGGAAGCTCGATTCCGGGGACATCGTTCAGTTCCAGGCTCGGACCGGAGAATGCCCGAGTGAGGTGGCTCAGGAGCTAACCCATAATGTTCAGTATGAAGCTGTATAATATAATTTCCAAACTACTAAAAGTTGCCGTGTCTCCGTTCACCAGAGAAGGGCGGAACTACCTGAGGGAGCGCACCCGGCCCCATCGCGAATACTTCTGGGTGCGCGTCGCTCGATGCACCTGGGCACGACACAAGCCGGGTGATTGTGGTGGTGGGGAGTTTTGGTAAGACGACGACGACCCGCGCCCTGCTGAGAGGCTTGGGCTATAATGAAGGGGGCGCGGCGGACAGCGGGAATTACGGACGCCTCGCCGCGTTGAAGTTTTTGCGCCAAGCATGGTCTCAGCGCGATATCGTAGTGGAAGTAGGCATTTCTGGGCCCGGTGAGATGCGTGATCGCGTGGGGGTGTTTCGGCCTGATGTCGTGGGGTTTCTCTGTGTGGGCTTGGAACACGTCCTTTCGTTCCGAGACAAGGCACACATCGCCGAAGAAAAGTCCCAAGCCCTGCGCATGATCAGACCGGGGGGGGTTGCCGTGATCAATTCCGATGACCCCCTCGTGAGCAAATTCGCCGCTGAGTCCGGGGTGCGGCTGGTGCGTTTCGGCTTTGAACCTGGGGCCGATTGCATGGGCATTGATTGGCAACTTGACTGGGACGTCGGGAGCCGGTTGCACTATCGGCTCGGTTCCATTGAAGGGAGGCTGGAAATTGGCCTGCTCAGCCGTGCGCCCAGCTATGCACTTCTGGCCACCTTGGCAACCTGCCACGCCTTGGGCGAAGATTTGGCTGAAGTGGACGCGAGGCTTCAAGGCTTTGCCGCGACTCCCGGGAGACTGGAGCCGCTGCGCGCTCTGGCGGGAGCACTGATCATCCGCGATGATTTTAAATCGACACTCGAAACAATCCATCTAGCGCTTGATCTCTTGGGCCAGTTTGAGGGACGCCGCTTTGTGATATTGAGCCGGATCGATGCTCCACCGAAGCCGCGTGGGCTAGCCTATCAGGCGGTGGCCGCGCATGTGGGGCGGGTAGCTGATGAAGTCATCTTGGTCCGGGGAGGTTGGCAAAATACGTATAAAGGCGAACTCAACCGGCATCTGGCCTCTGTTTCGCGTCTATCTAAAGTGACCGAGGTGTATTCCTCTGAGGAAGTGGTCACCTACCTACGTCCCCGGTTGCGGTCGGGAGATTGTGTGGTCGTAAAGAAATGTCGTGAGAGCACCAATAATTATGGCACCCAAGAGACCGTCGCTCTGGAGCTGGCGGGGTTGACTAATCAGCGAGTTGCCGACCCGGCGTCAGATCCGAGTTTCACCAAGGATACGATCCATGTTCGCCGCTTCCAGCGGTGCACGGCCGAACCGATCGAACCGGACTGATTGCAAGCCAATCGCGCCCCACAATAGGGGGATCACTTTGCAACGGCGACGGTTTCAATCCGCACCGGTGAGATGCTTCAGCCGGCGCGCCAACAATGTAACCATGGCCGGATGCGTGCCCAAGACTTCCGTGCGCGTGATCCGCAATCCGGGTGAAGCCGCGAGCGCTTGGGCACAGATTCCCGCAATATCGCCATCCGGCCCGGCGTGACGACCGGGCGCCAAAAATAGTTGCGCAACTATGACCGGTCCGGAATTCCAGCCGTCCCGAGCCAAGAGTCTTTCCAGCAAAGGTTCGTTGAAATCGTATTCCGGTCCCATGCGCCGTTCCATGCTGCAACCCGCAATTTCGGTGACTGCTGTTCCAAGCTCGAGCCCTAGTTGTTCGGCCAAGGCATTGCGCACCGCGGTGACTGCGGCCACGGGACTGCCATGATCCACCAACGCCACCCGCACGGTTTCGTCCTGGCTGAAATCAGCCTTTAGTTTCTCTCGCACCCGGTCAGCCACCATTTTCACCAGCGTGTCATCGCCACTCGAAAACAATGTCGGGGCAACGCGCACCGTGATTGACGGAAATTCACCGCGCAGTTTTTCCACCAAGCCCGGCAGGTATTCGGAAATCGCACGGCTCGGTCCAAAGAACAACGGCAACACGATAAACTCAGTTTCTCCCGCCGCCACCTGTGCGCTCAGAAAAGACTCCACTGTTTCCCCGGCGATTCCCTCCAATTGATCAAGCGCCACCTTGTTCGAGTGCAACAACGACACCGGCAAAATCTCGCGACCGGTCTGCGCGCTTAAACTCCGCGCAATCTGGCGCAGGGCCAGTGTCGCCGCCGGTTCCAGCGAGCCGTTATCAACGAGCAGAATTTTCACCCGGCGATTTGAAGGGACTGCATTGTCTGGGGCAACTCTGCCCAACGCACCACTTCGCCGACAATAATCAACGAGGGCTGTCCTTTCAGCGTCGCACTCAAAAGCGGTGCAAGCGCGAGCGTGGTCACATGCACGCTCTCCGTGGCGAGCGTCGCATTGGCGACCACCGCCACCGGCGTCTCGCCGGACAGGCCACCCTCTTCAAGTGCTTCGGCGATCTCTGGCAGGCGCCGCACGCCCATGTAAATGCACAAGGTCGCCCCAGTCTTTGCCAGCGCCGCCCAATTCACATGATTGCGGTTCTCTGATTTCCCCGCGCATTCGTGACCGGTCACAAAAACTACCGCCGACGCATGATCCCGATGCGTTAAGGGGATCCCCGCCCCCGCTCCGGCCGCAATCGCCGCCGTCACCCCTGGCACAATCGCGCAAGGAATCCCCGCCTCTGCCAACGCCTGCATCTCCTCTCCGCCACGACCAAAAACCAACGGATCGCCGCCTTTCAGCCGCACGACATGCTGCCCCAACTGCGCCTCTCGCACGAGAATCGCCGAGATCTCGGTCTGCGGTATGCAATGATTGCCCGCGCGTTTCCCCACATAAATGCGTTTAGCCGTTTCTGGGCAAAACCCTAACAGTTCAGCATTTGCCAAATCGTCGTAGACGACGACCTCGGCCGCCTGGAGCGCGCGTTGGCCCCGTAAAGTCATCAAGTCGACCGCCCCGGGCCCCGCCCCCACCAGGGTCACTCGACCCGGCGAAGCCGCTTCGTCATAATTAAACTTTTGTTCTTTACTCATCTACTTATTACTTTCTTTAGTTCTTCACTTAATTAATCAACTTTAATTTTTGCCATGCCTGTAATCGACTCCACCAAGCCCTCCCACAACGAAATTCTGAAGGAAAACGTTCCCACGTTGGCCGGCAATCTCGCCGCCACCATGGCCGATCCCGAAGCTGACCACTTCTCGGACGACGATACCCAGTTCCTCAAATTTCACGGAGCTTACCAGCAGGATGACCGCGACCTACGCAAGACCGGCAAGAAATACATGATGATGATCCGCGGGCGTATTCCCGGCGGCGTCATGACGGCCCAGCAGTGGATCACCTTTGACGACCTCGCGACCCGCTACGGCAACGACACCCTGCGCGTCACGACCCGCCAGAGCATCCAGTTTCACGGGGTCGTCCTCTCCGGCCTCCGGCCTTTGGTTGCGAAGATCAACGAATCGCTGCTCTCCACCCTCGCGGCCTGCGGTGATGTCAATCGCAACATAACCGCGTCGCCCACCCCCGCCCACACTCGGGCCCGCGAGTTGGTTTACCAAGACAGCGTGCTGCTGGCCGAAGCTCTCGCCCCGCAGACGGGGGCTTACCACTCCATTTGGATCGATGGTGTGCAGCTCGATCTCGAGGACGAAGCCAACAAGAACTTCGTCGATCCGCTCTACGGCAAGACCTACCTCCCGCGCAAATTTAAGGTCAGCTTCGTGATTCCGCCGGTCAACGACATGGACGTGTTCACCAACGACCTCGGTTTCATTGCCATCACCGATGGCGACGAACTGCTCGGCTACAACGTCGCCGTCGGCGGCGGCATGGGTCGCAGCCACAATCAGGTGCAGACCTTCCCGCGCTTGGCCGACGTCATCGGCTTCCTGCCCGCCGACCGCGCCGTCGACGTGGCCAAGGCCGTGCTCACCATCCACCGCGACTTCGGCGACCGAGCCAACCGCAAGCACGCCCGCCTGAAATACATCGTCGCCGAACGCGGCACCGAGTGGATACGCGACGAGGTCAACCGCCGGACAGGCTTCGAACTCGAGCCCGCGCGTCCCTACAAATTCACCACCACTGGCGATCTTTACGGCTGGCATCGCGCCGTCGACGGCAAGCTGTTCCTCACCCTCTTTGTCGAGACCGGCCGCATCAAGGACGTCGAAGGTCGCGCGCAGAAGAAAGCTTTCCGCGCCCTCGCTGAGAAATACCCACAAGTCGAATTCCGCCTCTCGGCGAACCAGAATGTCATCATCGCCAACGTCGTCGACCACGACCGCGCCGGCATCACCGCCGTCCTCGCGACGCACGGAGTGAAGGTCGACAACCAAGCCTCGATTCTTCACGCCGCGGCGATGGCCTGCCCGTCGCTGCCCACCTGCGGACTCGGTTTGGCGGAATCCGAACGCATGCTCCCCGGCCTAATTGATCGCATCGAAAAACTCGGAGCTGATCTCGGCCTCGCCAACGAGGAGATCATCATCCGCTCCACGGGCTGTCCCAACGGTTGCGCTCGACCCTACACGGCCGAAATCGCGTTCGTCGGCAAAGCGCCTGGCCGCTATCAACTCTGGTTCGGGGGCAACGCCGCGGGCACGCGCCTTAACCGCGTCTACAAAGAGGTCATCAAGGAGGTCGAGTTGGAAGCCGAGCTCGGTCCGGTTTTCCAGCGTTGGCAAAGCGAGCGCGAGCCCGCAGAACGCTTCGGCGATTTCGCCGCCCGCGTCTTCTGGCCGGAACAAGACGCCGCGGCCGCCGAGACGAGCTGAAATCAGGTAGGGCGGGTCCGCCGCAACCGCAACGGACGGCCCACCGGTCCGTCCCTACCTCCATCCTCACTTCCATCTTCCTCCAAAAATGACTCCTGAACAAATCACCGCATGGAACACCGAGCTGCGCACCAAAACTCCGTTCGAAATCGTGCAATGGGCCGTCGCGCAGGTGCCCGGCCACGCCATCGTCTCAACCAACTTCCGGCCCTACGAAGCGGCGATCCTCCATCTCGCCACCCAGGCCCAAAGCGACATGCCGGTCCTGTGGGTTGACCACGGCTACAACCGTCCCGCCACCTACCGCCACGCCGAGCAGTTGCGCGCGCAGTTGAAGCTCAACCTACATCCGTTTCTGCCCCACCTCTCGGCGGCCCATCGCGACGCCGTGTATGGCCCCATCCCCGACACGACGCAGGAAGACGCCCTCAAACTCTTCAGCGCCCAGATGAAGCTCGAGCCATTTCAACGCGGCATGAGCGAACTCGGTCCCAAGGTGTGGATCACCGCTCTGCGCAAGGTGCAGAATCCGAACCGCGCGGAACTCGGGATCGTCTCAACCGACGCCAACTTCGGTTCGCTTAAGGTGAGTCCGTTCTTCCATTGGGACGATGCCGCGATGGAGGCTTACTTGACCGAGCACGACTTGCCGAACGAGTGGGACTATTTTGATCCCGCCAAAGCCGACGAAAAACGTGAATGCGGGCTCCACGCCGCTTGGGGCGGACGCGCCGTGGCCGCGCAGGAGATCGGGACCCGCCGATAAGAAATCGACCGATTTCCAAACGCCCAACTCCGACCTCCCCAAAGCGAACACCGTGAGTAATTACCATCTCGATCATCTGCAGTATCTCGAAACCGAAGCCATCCACGTCATGCGGGAGGTGGCGAGCGAGTTCGAACGTCCGGCCATCCTCTTCTCTGGCGGTAAGGATTCGATCTGTCTGCTGCGTCTCGCCGAGAAAGCATTTCGGCCTTCGGACTTTCCGATGCCGTTGCTCAACGTCGACACCGGCCACCACTTTCCCGAGCTCAATGAGTTTCGCGATCGGCGCGCCGCCGAGCTCCGCGTCAAACTGATCGTGCGCAAAGTCGAGGACGCCATCACCAGCGGCATCGCCACCCCCGCCCCCGGCGAGGTCAGCCGCAACCGCCTCCAGATTCCCACCCTCCTTGCCGCTGCGGAAGAGTTTCGTTTTGACTGCCTCATCGGCGGAGCACGTCGCGACGAAGAAAAAGCCCGCGCCAAGGAGCGGTTCTTCAGCTTTCGCGACAGCTTCGGCCAATGGGATCCCAAGAACCAGCGGCCCGAGATCTGGAATCTCTACAACACCCACGTCAATCCGGGCGAGCACATGCGCGCGTTTCCGATCAGTAATTGGACCGAGATGGACGTGTGGGAATACATCAAGCGCGAGCAACTCGAAGTGCCCTCGATCTACTTCAGCCACAAGCGCCGGTGCTTCCGCCGCCAAGGACAGTGGTTGCCCGTAACCGACATCATGCCGCCGAAACCCTCCGAGGAAGTCCGCGACCTCGTCGTGCGTGTGCGCACGATCGGCGATATCATCAGCACCGGCATGATCGAGTCGCCCGCCGCCAATGAAGACGACATTCTCGCCGAAATCGCCGTCGCCCGGGTGACCGAGCGCGGTGGCCGCGCCGACGACCGCGCCTCCGAAGCCGCGATGGAAGATCGCAAAAAAGCGGGTTACTTCTAACCCGCTTTTTCGGAGATCGGAGATCGCTAATAATCCTAATTGATCGGGGAATGAGCACACCCAAAACATTTGAAGACTTTGCGGCATGGCAGGCCGCCCGTGAATTGACCAACGAGGTTTATGCACTTTGCCGTCATGCGCCGATCTCACGCGACTTCGGCCTCGTCGATCAGCTCCGTCGCGCCGCCGTTTCCGTGATGAACAACATCGCCGAGGGTGGGGAAACCTTCCACGTCGCCGAGAAGATTCAGTTTTACAATTTTGCCCGTCGTTCCTGGGGCGAGGTTCGCTCCCTGAATTATGTCCTGATCGACCATCACGATGTCAGTGCGGCCAAACACACCGCCTTCGGCGAACGTTGTGTCCGCCACGGTCGTCTCGTGAGCGGCCTGATGCGCTTCCTCAATCAATCCTGATTTTTCAGTCCTATGTCCTCCAGCACCGCCGATCTCATTTCCCCGTCTCCTATCTCCGAACTTCCCTCTCCGAGCGAAGCAGATCAACTGGCGCAACAGGCGCCAATTGATCTGCTTCGCTTCAATACGTGCGGCAGCGTCGACGACGGGAAGTCCACTCTGATCGGACGGCTGCTCTATGATTCTAAATCACTGATGGAGGATCAGCTCGAAGCGCTGGAGCGCTCGGCCGATCTCACCGGCGGCGGGCAGATCAACCTCGCCAACGTGACCGACGGCCTGCGCGCTGAGCGCGAGCAGGGTATCACCATCGATGTGGCCTACCGTTATTTCGCGACGCCCCGCCGCAAGTTCATTATCGCCGACACGCCGGGGCACGTGCAATACACGCGCAACATGGTCACTGGTGCATCGACCGCCAACCTGTCGATTGTGCTTGTCGACGCTCGGGCAGGCGTGATCGAGCAAAGCCGTCGCCACACTTGCATCGCTTCACTGTTGCGCATCCCACACCTCGTCGTCGCCGTTAACAAGATGGATCTCGTCGACTGGAGCGAAACCCGTTTCAACGAGATCCGCGCCGAGTTTGAAAAATTTCTCCCGCGTCTCGCGATCAAGGACGTCAAGTTCATCCCCCTCAGCGCGCTCAACGGCGACAACGTGGTGACGCTCTCCGACAAGACGCCGTGGTATTCGGGTCCGTCGTTGCTCGGGCATCTCGAGACCGTGCACATCGCGAGCGATTGGAACCTCGAGCGATTTCGTTTCCCAGTGCAATGGGTCAACCGGCCCAACGATCCGACCAATGCCGCTCTCCATGATTTCCGCGGCGTGAGCGGACAGATCGCCGGCGGTATCGTGCGTCCCGGTCAAACCGTCATGGTTCTCCCGAGCGGGATCACGACCACGGTGAAAGCAATCCACACGCTCGAGGGCCCGGTGCCTGAAGCTTTTTGTCCGCAGTCCGTGACGCTCCTACTCGAACACGATATCGACGTCAGCCGTGGTCAGATGATCATCGGCATGGACGATCTCCCGGGCGCCGGCAGCGATCTCCACGCCAAGATTTGCTGGATGCATCCCCGCGCGCTCACCCCCGGGCGCAAGTTTCTCCTCAAGCACACCACGCTCAACACGCAGGCTGTCGTCACCGAGATCACCCACCGCATCGACATCACCACGCTCGAGCCGGGACCTGCTCCTTCCGGATTAGAACTGAACGATCTCGGCGAAGTCCGCCTGCGCACCGCCCAACCGTTGGTCTACGACGGCTATCAACAGAATCGTTTAACCGGTTCGTTCATCTTGATCGAACCCGGCACTCATACGACGGTTGCGGCGGGAATGCTCCTGCCGCCCAAATCGGTCGTCAAACCCGACGACGCCGATTTCGTGATCTGACGATCGTCGTTCGGCGTCGCGATCGATGAGATCGAGAACAGGGTTTCCCTCGCGCTCGATTTCTGAGAAACCGGACGCATGAAGATCGTCGTTTTCCAGCCAGGCTACCCGGCAGCGGGCACGCTCGCCATCGCGGCCGAGTGCATGGCCTGGATGAGTGCAGAGTTGGCCCGACTCACTCCGGGCGAAGCGGATCTCGTGCTCCTGCCCGAGTATGCCAACACCCCGGGCCTCGACGACCCAACCCTGCTCCGCGCCTGCGCCGACGAGCTTGGGCGTTCGTTTCTCCTAACGGTCGCCGCCACCGCCGGCCGGCTCCAGTGTCTCGTGGCGGTCGGGGTCATTACCCACGAGCTAGGCCAATGGTTCAACCGCACCCTAGTGTTCAATCGGTCCGGACAAGCGGGGTGCCACTACGACAAAATCCATCTCACCGAAGTCGAGGAAACCCACCTCGGGCTAACCCCCGGTTCGGGCTCTGCGTTCCATCGCCATGGCGATCTTCGCCTCGGATTCGCCACCTGCTTCGATCAGTATTTTTCCGAACATTTCGCCGCGCTCGCCTCGCTCCGACCCGACTTAATTTTGTGCCCAAGCTACCAGCGCAGTGAATCCGCCGGGCGAATTCGCACTCTTGCCCAAGCGCGCGCCTTGGACACCGGGAGCTATCTGATTCGCAGCGCCTATGCCATGATCGGCGCGGCGACCGGGGGGCACTCTCTTGTCGCCGCCCCAAATGGGAGCGGGCTGATGGATACCGGGGAAACACCCGGCGGGTCGCATCTTGAGATCGACCTCGATCTCAAGTTCACCAAGCCGGCCTCCCACGGCCAGCCGCCTCTCGACCACCGCTCACTGATTGAAGCCCGGCGTCGGCCAGACACTTATCGCCGCGAAACAGGAAATAATGAGTGACCTTGTTTTCCGTCGTGTCCACGCCCTTGATTCGTGGTTAAATCTCCGGCATGAACCTCTACGTCGTCGGCGATAGCATCTCGATCCACTACGGGCCAGACCTGCAGCGTTATCTGGCGGGCGTCATGGGCTATGCGCGGAAGGAAGGAGAGGAAGAGGCTCTTCTCAATCTGGATAAACCCAGCGGGGCCAACGGCGGCGACTCGTCGATGGTGTTGTCGTTCTTGAAAGGTAAAGCCGCCGCCGGCGGGGTCGACGCCGATCTCGTGCTGGTCAATTGCGGACTCCACGACATCAAGACCGATCCGCAAACCCGTCGGCAACAGATCCCGATTGAAGACTACGCCACGAACCTCCGCGCCATCATCGAGGTGGTGGCCAAGATGGACTCTCAACTTATCTGGATTCGCACCACGCCCCTCGATGAAGCGGTGCATAACAAGTCTGCCGTCGGGTTTCATCGCTTTAGCACCGATCATGAAGCCTACCTCCGAGTCGCCGATGAAATCATGGCCGCGGCCCACGTGCCCGTGATCGATCTGCACACCTTCACCGCCAAGCTCGGCCCTGATCTCTTCTGTGATCACGTCCATTTTCACGAATCCATTCGCGAAAAACAGGCCGCCTACATCGCCGGTTGGCTGGATGCGTATCGGGGGAATTTAGCTATCAAGTAGAGAACCACGGAGGGACCCTGATGAACACGGATTCGATGAATCTGAACTTTCTGATCCGTGTCTATCGATGTCCATCCGAGGTTAAAGTCGGTGGTTCCGATTGGGATCTCCCACAGTTCGCACGCCGACTCATCGTTTTCATCCTCATGCTGGTCTCGTCCGCTAGCGCCCAGTCCCCAGAAGGTGTGATTCTCCTGCACGGCTAGGCTCGCACCAACGCCAGCATGACCACGCGGGAAGCTGTCTTGAAGATGCCCGGCCCAGACGACGGCAAGGTCGGTGTCGAACGCACCAAGGTCGCGGGAATGAAAGCCCATCTCGTCGTGCACACCACCCACCCCTTTCTGATGAAGAACCAGACCGCGATCCGTCAGACGGTCGCTTTCCTCAAGACGGGGATGTTTAGTCTAGATGAAACACTTCCCTGAGCGGGGAGGCTACCGGACTGCTGTCGGGATTGGACGGCATGATGTCACCCATGTGCACCCACCAGCGCTGGCACTCGGGAGTCTGCGCGATCGCGTTCCAGCGCGCCTCGTCCTCGACCTCGGCGTAGGCAAACAACTGACGCGTTTCCGCCAGCAGAAAGATGCTGTAGTTGTGCACGCCGTGCGCCTTGAGCACGCGTTCAAGGTCGGGCCAGATCGGATGGTGCCGTTTCACATAGTCGGCTTCGGCGCCGGCGTTGACGGTCATGACAAAGGCTTGGCGGATCATATTGGGGGATTTGGGAGTTGTAGATCGATATATCTGGAACTCAGAAAATACGGAAGAAGACTCCAGCCAATACCTTCACTCACCGTCCAGTCCGAACCGCCTATTGCCAGAGTTCCTGAGTTCCAGTTAAAGTCACAATCAGACGACGCGGATGGCTTCGAGCCCGAGCAGAGCCCCCAGTTTGTCTAGGCGCTCCCCGATGTGACCGACGCCCACGGCGCAGTGGTGCGCTGGGCCGTGCCGATTCCAACGGTTCACAAACTCGCGGGCACCGCAGGCAAACCGATAACGGCTGTTGGTGTTCCCGATTTCCATGATCGGACCCGCGACCGACTCCGCTTCGGCATAGAGCAGTGCGAGTTTACCGTCGGTTGTTTCGATGATCGAGAGCAGGGTCACGGGACCGTGCTTGACCGCCATTTCGACGGAAACCCCGCGGCCCACTTTGCCATGATAGACGTTGAGCGGACGCACCTTCGTCTTGCCTTCGGCGATCGCGATATGCCCCGGACCATCGTGTCCCATCAACACCACGTCGTCCTGAAAATCCATCGCATAGTATTCGGTGAACGAACCGCCCACACCGAACAGATCCATGATCTTCATGGCCTGCGCATTCTTCACCTCATATTCACCTGCGACCGGAATTCCCCGCGCGGTCAGCAACGATGTCCCGAGAATAATCGACGCCATCGTCGCCTCGTTTTCCGCCACGCCGGTGCCTTTGTAGAAATAGGCCATCGAACCGAGACGATAGTCTGCGACCAACCGGTCGAGCGCGACCGAAGTGCGCGCGGCCTCGGCCAAATCTTCCGCCGGACAATCGGGCTGCACGTCAAATGTCGCCGCAAACTCCGCGAGCTTCGTTTGGATCTGCGCCTCGGTGACCTCGCGGCGCAACGCCGAGAGCTCATCGACTTCGAGTTGTTCGATGTGCGTGCCGAAGGTTGCGCATTGGAGCGTGGTGTCGGAATAAATGTCGAGCATCCCGCCGTAGTAATGGCCCATCAACCCGAGGCGGTTGCCATACATCGCCGCACTCACGCGCGCCGCCTCGACCCACGCGTCCACCTCGCGCCAACAAGCTGGGTCGTCTTCCAGCATGCCAGTAATCTGGTGAAACGTGACTCCCGCCCGCTTAAAAACATTGGCGATTTCCGGCACGGGACAGGCCGCGCAGTGCGCCAGCCATTCCCCGGTCATTTTGGTGCGATCACCGATGCGGTTGAAGGCCGCATAATCAATCGCCGCCGTCGGTTGCAGGTTCAGAATGATCACCGGCACCTTCGCGCGAAGCACCACCGGTAAGACGGTGGAGGAGAGCGCATAGGTGGTGACGTGGAGAAAAATCACATCTACATCCGCCTGCCGGAACTCACGCCCCACTGCATAGGCCCGGTCCGGATTGTCCACCAAACCGACATTGACGACCTCCACCCCGTCGCGACCCAATTTCTCCGCGACCCGACCCACATAGCCCTCAAGCCTTTCCTTCAGTCCGGCAAATTGCGGCCAATACGCTTCGAGTCCGATACCAAAAAGACCAATTTTTAGGGGTGATGTCATCAGGGGATTGATTGAGGTAAAATTAGGAATGACCGCAGAGAAAGACGAAATCCAGTTCCCCATGAAACAATCAGCCGCAAATGTGATTGCGAGACCTCTGAATGCCTTTACTTTAGATCTTCAGTGAAGATTTCTGTTAAAGTCGATTACGCCTGCCGAGTGCTCGCTGAAATGGCCCAGATGTATGGCAGCGGGGATCTTGCGCAAATCGATCACCTCGCGCGAACCGAAGCGGTTCCCGCCAATTTTTTGGCGCAGATCCTCGGCGAGTTGCGCAATGGCGGTCTTATCACCAGCAAACGCGGCATCCAAGGAGGCTACGCCCTCGCCCGCGAGCCGGAACAGATCTCTCTCTACGACATTATGAAGGTAATCGATGGCGAGCTGATCGAGTTGAGTGGCAACCATGAAGGTGCCAGCGGCCCCCGCCTCCGCGAAATCTGGGTCGAGATTCGCGCGACCCTCGACCAGAAAGCGAAAAGTTACACCCTCGAGACCTTTATCGCCCAGCACACGGGCGAGATGTATCACATTTGACTCTCGCGGTGCCCCTCCCCGCCATCCTTGCGGACCAACCATGATGACAGGGAAACCGCTCGTCGAGCTTGACCCGAGCCCTTCCTTAATACTTAATATACTTCATGTCTTCACTCATCTTTAACGATATCGTCTCGACCATCGGCAACACGCCGCTTGTTAAACTCAACCGGATCGCCACCGGACTCGATGCGACGATCTACGTAAAGGCCGAGTTCTTCAACCCCCTCGCCAGCGTCAAGGATCGCATCGGCAAGGCCATGATTGAGGCCGGCGAAAAAGACGGCCTCATCAAGCCTGACACCGTCATTGTCGAGGCTACTTCGGGCAATACCGGCATCGCCCTCGCCTTCGTCTGCGCCTCCCGCGGCTACAAGCTGATCCTCACGATGCCCGAAACGATGTCGCAGGAACGCCGCGTGCTGCTGCGCATGCTGGGAGCCGAGATCGTGCTGACTCCCGGGGCCGAGGGCATGAAGGGCGCCATCAATCGCGCCGGGGAAATCCTCGCCCAACACGGCACCAAAGGCTTCATGCCCCAGCAATTTGAGAATCCCGCTAATCCTGAGATTCACCGCCGCACCACGGCGGAGGAAATCTGGTCGGCGACCGGGGGTAACATTGACGCCTTCGTCGCCGGAGTCGGCACGGGTGGCACCATCACCGGGGTCTCCGAGGTCATCAAATCGCGCAGGGCCATCAAGACCTTCGCGGTTGAGCCCACCGCCAGTCCGGTCCTCTCCGGCGGTAAACCCGGACCCCACAAGATTCAGGGGATCGGCGCCGGATTCATTCCCAAGAATTGCAATACCGAGGTCATTGATGAGGTGATTCAGGTCACCAACGACGACGCGTTTGAAACTGCCCGTCAGGCCGCGCTCATGGACGGCATCCTCGGCGGTATCTCCACCGGGGCCAATATCTGGGCGGCGATGCAAGTGGCCAAGCGGCCCGAATTCGCCGGCAAGCACATCGTCACGGTCGCCTGCAGCTTCGGCGAACGTTACCTGTCGACCGCCCTCGCGGAAAAAGCCCGGCTCGAAGTCGCCTCGTAAGTTGCGTGGCGCCGAAAGGTCGGTTGGCTAGGCAACGTTCGGCATCCGCCTGCCCTCATCCGTAAAAACCGGTCGGTAGCCCGAACGCCGCACCATGAACCTCGACGAAATCAAACAAGCCCTCCTCGACTCCTACGACCGCGACGGGGGGATCAATCACCTCGACGGGGTCAACCTCCCGGCGCAGGCCTCGGTCAATCGGCTGGCCGAGGAGTTCATGCACCTGCTCTTTCCGGGATATTTCGAAGAAACTGCGCTCACCAAACAACAGGTGCCGCTGCATGTCGGCCGGCTCCTTGCTCAGCTCAACGAGCGGCTCACCACCGAAGTAGAGAAGTGCCTGAGCTTCGCCCACGAAACCGACTCGGCCCGCCGGGCCATCGAACTCGTGGCGAAGGCGCTCGAGCAGCTCCCCGAAGTTCGCCGCATCGTGCAGACCGATGTGACGGCTGCCTATCACGGCGATCCAGCCGCCCGGAGCGTCGAGGAAATCATCCTCGCCTACCCGTGCGTCCTCTCCATTTCGCTGCAACGCATCGCCAACGTGCTGCACCGCCTCGGGGTGCCGTTGCTTCCGCGCATGCTCACCGAGTTTGGCCACGAACGCACCGGCACGGATATCCACCCTGGCGCGACGATCGGCAACCACTTCTTCATCGACCACGGCACGGGCGTCGTCATCGGGGAGACGGCGCGGATCGGCGATCACGTGAAACTTTACCAAGGCGTCACCCTCGGGGCAAAATCGTTTGAAACCGATCCCGACGGCAACCCCGTCAAAGGCGTTAAACGGCATCCCGACATCGGCGACCACGTGACGATCTATGCCCACGCCACCATCCTCGGCGGCGACACTCGGATCGGCACGCACTCCATCATCGGTTCCAACGTCTGGATCATGAAGTCGATCCCCGACGAATCGGTCGCTTACTACAAAGGCGAGAATCTCATCGTGCGCTCGCGCCACAAGCGCGACGAATTCGTCGAGACCGCTGAGACGCTCCACTGGGTGATCTGATCCGATTCGCTCTCGGGCCCCGGAGGACCCGGAACGAGGCGCCCCCGCCTCAATTCCGGCGTGCAAAAAAACGGCCCGCCGCCGGAGCATCGGACCACCGTCTTAAATCTATCGGGGTGATCAGCCGAACTTGATGCCCTGAGCGAGAGGGAGCTCCTTCGAGTAGTTGATTGTCGCCGTCTGCCGGCGCATATAGGCCTTCCACGAATCGCTGCCGCTCTCCCGGCCGCCGCCCGTTTCCTTCTCGCCGCCAAAGGCGCCGCCGATCTCCGCACCGCTCGTGCCGATGTTGACGTTGGCGATGCCGCAATCGCTACCGAGCGCGGCGAGGAACGTTTCCGCTTCGCGCACCTCGTTGGTAAAAATCGCCGAGCTCAACCCCTGCGGCACGCCATTTTGCAAGGCGAGCGCCTCGTCCAGCGTGCGGTAGGTCATCACATAAAGGATCGGGGCGAAGGTCTCGTGCTGCACGATCGGCCAGTGGTTCTTCGCTTCAATGATGCAAGGCTTCACATAGTTGCCGCGCACGCGCTCGCCACCGCAAAGCACTTTACCGCCGAGCTCTTTGGCTTCGGCGATCGACTTTTGCATCTGGTCCACCGAAGCGCGATCGATCAGCGGCCCCATCAGCGTCTTCGGTTGCAGCGGGTTGCCGATCTTCACTTGCCCGTAGCCAGCGACGAGCGCCTTCACGAGTTTCGCCTTGATCGACTCGTGCACAATCAAACGCCGGGTGCTCGTGCAGCGCTGCCCCGCTGTGCCGACCGCACCAAAGAGAATGCCACTCAGCGCGAGCTTCAGATCGGCGGACGGTGCGACGATGATCGCATTGTTGCCGCCGAGTTCGAGGAGAGCGCGCCCGAACCGCTGGGCGACGACTTCGCCAACGCGCCGGCCCATCCGGGTCGAGCCCGTGGCCGAGATCAACGGAATCCGTGGATCGCCCGTCATCAACTCGCCCACGCTTGGTCCATCGCCGATCACCAACGAGAAAATCGCTGGGTCCACTCCGCCGGCGCGGCAAACTCGCTCTGCGATCTTGATGCAGGCGATGCCGGTCAGCGGAGTTTTCTCCGAGGGCTTCCAGATCGTCGTGTCGCCGCAGACGGCGGCGAGCGCACTGTTCCACGACCAGACAGCCACGGGGAAATTGAAAGCGGAAATGATGCCGACGATCCCGAGAGGATGCCACGTTTCCATCATACGATGGCCGGGACGCTCAGTCGCGATCGTGAGACCGTGCAGCTGGCGGGAAATGCCGACCGCGAAGTCGCAAATGTCGATCATCTCCTGCACTTCGCCTTCGCCTTCGGCCAGAATCTTGCCGGCTTCAAGCGAAACCAAGCGAGCGAGAGGCTCCTTCAACTCGCGCAGGGCTACGCCGAGTTGCCGAACCACTTCCCCGCGCTTGGGCCCGGGCAGATCGCGCCAGGCCGGATAGGCCTTCTGCGCCGCGCGCACGACGCGCTCGTAGTCGCCGGGCGAAGCCGTCGCCACGCGGCCGATCAACGAACCGTCGATCGGCGAGTGCTTCTCGATCACCGGACCGCGTCCGCCCCACGTGCCCCCAAAGACGCCGTGGTTGATCTCTTTTTCAGAAAGGCCCAGAGGACGAAAGATCGCCTTCGTGACGGCCGCGACTGAGGTGGGGGATTTTTTTGATGCCATAATGCAGTTCCGATCAGTCTTGGGCGCCGCCGTAAACGCGACCGCCCCAGCGGGTGCCGAGGAAGTCTTTCAGCGAGACGGACTCTTGTTTCACAAATCCAGGCCCGAGACGGCCCTTGGAATAAAGTTCGAGCACGGCACACACCCCCGCCGCCGTCGTGAGCTGGATTCCATTCAGCTTGCGGCCCTTGATCGTGTCTCCGCGCATTTTCTTGATAAAGCTGCGCTGCTTGAGGCTGCCGTCCTTCTGCTTGCCGACGACGCTGACGTAGAAGATGACAACGTCGGATTCGGTCTGCGGCACTTCCTGATCGAAGATCTGCGTCACGAGCTCCTGACGGGGCGCGAGGTTGAGATCTTGGAGGAGAAACTTCATCAGATCGCGGTGGCCGGGATAGCGCATGGTCTTGTAGTTAAGCTCCTGCACTTTGCCCGCGAAGGTTTCGCACATGGTTGCCACGCCTCCGGAGGTGTTGAAGGCCTCGTATTCGGTGCCGTCGATCGTGATGCGCTCCATCCCGTCGAGGGGCATCGTCGCCACCGGGCGGCCGGCGTAAAGGGCTTCACCCAGCTGGCAATACTCGTTGATGAGCCCCGCTGTGCTCCAGCTCAGGTAATACTTCATCTGGTTGCTCGCATTGTCCGGCAACGCGCCGACGCGCATTTCACAAAGGCGCACATCGGTGAGTGACGACGCGAGCGAACCGCCCACGATGTTGATCGCTCCGGGAGCGAGACCGCACTGCGGCATGAAGGTCGCCTTGTTGCCCTTCTTGGCGGCGAGCTTGCGCACGAAATTCGTCGTCACGACGTCCTCGGTCAAATCGAAGTAGGACACTCCGACTTTCGAGCAGACTTCGGCGATTCCCTTGTTCAAGAAATACGGCGCCGCGCTGACAATCGTGTCCACGCTCTTCGCGAACTTCTCGAGCTCGGAGGTCTTGGTCACGTCGACCCGCGCGAGCTTCGACTTGGGCAGACCCTTGAGGTCAATGTTCGTCCGCGAATCGGCGAGGGTCACCGATTTACAGAATTTGCAGGACTCAAGGAGAGTCGCGATCGTCGAGCCGACTTTGCCGGCGCCAATAATTCCAATTTTCATAAGGGTAAGGGATGGGCTTGAGAAAAGATTAGGAGGACGCCTGAGGATTGCGCGGGTCGGTTTGCGTGATGATCGCGCTGACGGCTTTCTGATTAAAGCCCTTGAAACCACCCTTGCGTTGGAGGTTCTCCAGATGGCTGCCGATGGCGCCGTCGCGCAGGAAGGTCGCGGCCTGCTCGTCGGTGATCAGGCGGCGTTCACGCAGCCGATCCACCCGCTCCGGCTTGACTTGCCAACGTTCACCCTCGGTGAACGCCTGTTTGAGAAAGGGGAAATCTGAAAAGGGCTTCATCGTCGCGACCCCTTCGGCGGCGAGCTGATCGCGCAGGCGCACGAAGTCGAAGCGCGCCTCAAGGTGGTGCATCCCCGCCTGCAGGAAGCTGTCGCCGTGCAACTCGCACCAAAGACCGACGGTGCCAAGCGCGCCCGTGTCGGCGAGGCGCTTCGCGGCATAGTCCTCATTGACCTCTTCTGGACGGAGATCGACATCGGCAAAAACGACGATGCCCACGGCGGGCGCCTCCATCACTTGAGCGCCCCAGCCGGCTTCGGCCCCGGCGTAGAACCGCTCGCGTTTGTGCAGCCCGAGCCTCTCCAAGAACGCGACCAAGTCGGGGAACAAGCGGCGCGAGCAACGGAAAGTATGGTGATCGTGATTGCCCCAACCGAGGCCGAGCGCCTCTTGACGAGCCTTCTGCACTCGGGCGGCGTGGTTGCGGAGTTCCCAGAAACGCCGTTCCTCGGCAAAGTAGAGTTCACACGCGATATCGCGGGGGACGAGCGCGAGCACTTGGTCGAGCACGTCGTTCGCATGGCGAATGCCCGCAGGGTCGTCGGTCAGATCGCGGTGCCGGGTGCGGAACAACTCCTCGGCCTTCGCCATGGCAGCAGTGAATCCCGGAGCAGGCTCGGCGATCACGAAACCGCGATAACCCACGCGCTCGATCGCCAGAAGCTGAAGGCCATCTTCCACGGCCACCGTCATTCGCCGCAGACGAGCACCGGCGCTTCCCTCAATCGAGGAGGTCAAACTGGAGCAGGTGGCAAAGTCGGCCAAGACCTCGGGCTTGATCGCGAGAGCACTCGGCAAACCTTTTTTTCCACCGTCCACCACCAGCAGCACGCGGGGCATCATCGCCTTGGGATGAGCCATCACGACCACGCCCGCCGGAGCCTCGATCGAGTCGGCCTGCAGACCGACCGACCGCAACTCGTCCGCGTGATCGGGACTGAGCACTAAGTAATCAACCCACTCATAAAAATCATTGCCGGTTTCGTCGCGCATCCGATCGGAAAGCTTCCGCGCGGTCGCATGGCGCCCGAGGAAGGCCTCGATGTAGCGGGCCAGCAGTCGCTCCGCCTCGTAGGCGAGCGGCCAATCGAAGGAGGTCTCGCCGGCTGAAGAAGAGGAATCGGGGAATGAGAAAGACGCAGTCATGTCAGGAAAAAGCGGTTATGACATAGTCGCTTCCCATTCTCCAGCCACAACCCGCGAAACAGTCCAAATGGAGTAAGCCTTGCGCAGGTTCACTCCGCAGTGATTCGCCTGCTTCGAGGTCAGCTGGCCCCCTCGGCGCCGCTGACCAATTCTCCCGGAGGTGATTCGCTCCGCCGAAGAAAATGCTGCTCCGACTCCCCTTCCCCTCACCATCGCCTTGGCCGTCTCCGGCGTAGCCAGCCCGACCCGCCTTCCCCTCGACGCCGGGAAACTCGATCCGCAATACCCGGAGATGGAAGCCTGGTCCCGTGCAGGGGTCGATTTTCTAAGCTCCCTCCTGAGGCCGAGCCAGAGGGGCAGCTCAAGCCGGGTGATGACTTGGTGGCCGCGGTGGCGGTTCCCGGTTCCACGATCGCGCTCGAACGCGGCACCTCCCCGATCACACAAACGCTCGTCTTCGCCGACAACGTCATTCTCCGCGGCGCGGGCATCGGGCAGACTCGTCTGATGGTGATGCTGCGGGGAACGAAATCCAGCGGATTGGATGCCAAGGGGTTCTCCACGTGGACGACTGCGAAATCGTCGACTCCTCCAACAAGAAGCTGACGTCAGGGAACTTCAATCTCGTCCAAGCGTGCGTGGTCGCCCTCCCTGAGTGGCACAACTTCCCCCCGCTTTCCCAAGGTCTTTACAACGACGCCAGCGCGTCGCCCGGTAACACCAACATCGTCGACCATTGCACGATGACCCGGGAGTTCAGCGCGGGCCAGCGCCGGTTCAGCATGGCCGACAATCCCAATGTCGTTTATCGGGTGCTGAACTATTTTGAGGACCGCGTGGCCGTCGAGGTCATCGGGCCCGATCCCCAATTCTATACCCTTTGGCCGGTCGTCGGGCCAAAGGCTGACTCTCCGCTTGCGCCGGGCGGCAATCTTTCCGACTGCTTAAACCCCGCATGAGCCCGCTTTACGACCTCAGCCACCTCCAACCCTCCCGCACGATCGCGCCCCGCGACGGCATGGTCGCCATCGGGTTGGAAGAACAGTATTTCGACATCGGTCGCCGCGCGCTTGAGCTGGTGAGATTTTCCGCCCAACTCTGCGACAAACCGCACTACCCCGAGATCCTCGATCTCCCTTGCGGCCACGGTCGCGTCCTCCGGTGGCTGCGCGCGGAATACGGCTACGCGAACATCACGGCCTGCGACCTCGATCGCGACGGCGTCGATTTCTGCGCGAAGGAGTTCGGAGCCACGCCGGTGTATTCCCAGCCCGATCTGGGCCAACTCCCCTTCGACCGCCAGTTTGACCTGATCTGGGTTGGCTCGCTCCTGACCCATCTGCCACAGGAACGTTGGCTGGCGGCACTGGACAGCTTCATCCGTTGGACGAAAGAATGCGGCGTCCTCATTTTTAGCACGCAAGGCCGCACCGTCCCGAGCCTGCTCGCCCGCGGTCGACGCAATATCGCGGAAAACATCAACAAACCCGCGCTGCTCGCTGATTTCGCCCGCCACGGTTTCGCTTATCAGCGCTACTTCGAAAGCACGCCCGAAGAAGACTACGGCCTCGCACTTTCGTCGCCCGAATGGCTCATGCGCGTGCTCCAACGCTACCCCGACGTGATCATGCGGGCCTATTTGGAAGAAGCCTGGGGCATGCAAGACATCGTCATCCTCTACAAAAAAGCCGGCCACTTCGAACCCGTGCTCGGCGTGCCCGAAGCACCGCTGCCGGGCTCACCTGCCGCCGCCAAGAAGGGCCTGCTCGGCCGGATTTTTGGGTAAGACAAGCGACCCGATTCCTGATCGGAATCAAAATTGAATTACTGCGACGAGCTCTTCCCGAACAGCTCCCACATCAAGATCGCGCCGGCCACGGACACGTTGAGCGATTCGACCGCGCCCGTGCCGGGAATCGTGACTTGGCGGGTGCACGCCGCCACGACTTTCGGGGCGATCCCGTGCTCCTCGTTGCCCATCACCAAGGCCGCCGCTTGGTCCGGGGCTCGCGCGCTTTGCGGATGGCCACCGCGGGGCGCCGCGGCCACGACGACATAACCCGCCGCACGCAAATCGCCGACTAGTCGCACCAAGTCGCGCGCTGCCCAGACCGTCACTCGCTCCATCCCGCCCTCGGCCACGCGATAGGCGGCATCATTTGGTCGGGCTGATTCAGGGGAATCGGTGATCACGATGTGATCTACTCCCAGATGCGCCGCCGTCCGCACCAGCGCCCCGAGATTGTGGGCGTTGCCTATGCGATCGAGGATCAGCAGCGGCTGCCGCTGCGCCGCCCACGCTTTTACTTCTGCCAGACCAGGATTTTTCAACGCTGGAGCCGATACCACTGCGACAATCCCGCCGTGGTGAATTGACCCCGCCACCTTCGCCAACTCCGCCGACTCCACGCAGCGATAAACTTTGCGCGCTGCGGCGAGCGCCTTACACATCGCGCCAATTTTACGCCCGGTCGGCGCATCAAAAAACAAGCGCAGGATCGACGCCGCGTCGCTTTCGAAGCGCGCTCGCACTGCCGCCAACCCGCAAATGGTTAGTTCCTTGGTCTTCACTTCCCGCCAGCCAAACGATTCCCCGCCCGATGGCGAGCCCCGCTCCGCGCATCAGCGCTCAATCAATCTAGCCCGAGTTCCGCAGTTTAAAAGAACGTTATGTTAATAATAAGCGACTTGTGTAATTTAGAGGCTGATTTTCGGCACTACATTGCTGATTTCACGAGATCCCTTGGGTAAACGCAGGCCGAGGTGGGCGAGCAGTTGGGCGGTGGCCGGCTCGGGGGTCGTGACCACGCGCAAGCGCAGTTCGGTCGTCACGCCGGCGCGACGCACAGGCACCACGACGTCGACGCTTTTGATCCCGGCCATTTGCTTGATCAAT
>Ga0105053_10001836_pt1 | contig 33720 bp, 27 predicted proteins | sample BON01_FD_78093 | JGI IMG/M metagenome (GOLD analysis project Ga0105053, IMG submission 78093) | Freshwater microbial communities from Lake Bonney liftoff mats and glacier meltwater in Antarctica - BON-01 | ecosystem: Environmental > Aquatic > Freshwater > Ice > Glacier meltwater | place: Lake... | reverse complement strand
TTGTGCTCGATAAATTAATTTCCATTTATGGGAAAGACCCGTCCGTGGAAAAAAATAACCCCAAAATCCGTGAACTATATGCTTTAGGCAGAATTGCCGCTTAAATCTTTAACGAACCATTGTAATTAATAAAAAGGACAAAAACGGATTTTTCAATACTTGCAGAAGCTTTCTTGAAATAGACTGCAATCGTGGTAGAGTTAGTTTGCCACGAAAATTATTTTGACGGCAAAACTGGGATCAAAGCACTTTATCAATAAATTTGTAGCCAAAGTCAAAAGCTTCTCGCCCTAGGCTTCTTATTTATAGTGGCTACACAGCCAGACGCAAAACACAGAGACACCCATTAAATGTAACCACATGCACATGCAACAAAAATTCCTCCTCCTCGCAGCACTCGCCCCTTTCTCCGCAGCCGCCTTCCAACTGGCCGACGCAACGCCCCCGCCCCCGCATACCGCCGAAAAGTATATTCTTTACTGGGGCAAGCAACAAGTCGATTTGACAGAAGTCAATGGCTACAAAAGTCAGGTGAACATTCCACCCGATGCGTTCCGGCAAATGATTTTAAACCCGCCCAAATTGTGGAACGGCAAGTCACTGGTAAAATCTTTCCGTTTCAAGCTGGATGAAACGAGCCTGAATACGGACGATTATATCGCAAACCTCGCGCAATTGGATGCGGCCATTGGCCCTACCATAAAAACGGGCAATGTGTTTAGACTAAGCATGTTGCCACTGTCTGCAGGCACCTTTGGCGCTGTTGACTTTCTGCTAGAACAACGGGATGAAGAAACCGTGCTGTATGGCAATGCGCCCGGCCAACGCAAAGTTACCCTGAACAACGCCCTGGTTGAGCGCGTGGTGTGGGGCCGCGAAGACATTCTTGAAACCACCAACCGCGATTTCTTTACCGTCAGGGAGTTTTGGCAAAGCATCCGACAGGAACCGGTGGTATTGTGGCAATTCAATCAAAATCCTCAAGCCCTGCGCTGTATGGTTGATTTCACCACAAAGGACAAAACAACCTTGGGCTTGGTCGCCAACCTGGACGAGACACCTTATTCCGGTTTTTTGGAAAATGTGGAACCCTACCAGCACATGGTACATCCTGGAAGCACCGTTTCTTTGAAGTTGCAAACCGCAGGGCAATATGATCTCCTGTACCAAAAAAACATGTCCATCGTGGCCGACGATGATCCGCGGCTTCGCTTGCGTGGCAGTCGGGATTATCATAGCCTGGAAATCCGTTGGGGCAGCTGGTTCGAGAAAATATCCGATTTATACCTTTTATCTGTTGACAATGGTGCTGGCGAAAAACTTTCTGTTGATCCAGCCATTGCTCAAAACGCTGGAATAACCTTTGCTGATGACAGCATCAGCCGCTGGGCTGTATCAAAGCCAATTTGCAGGATAGACGGAATGCCGGCATCGGGAAATCTTGCATTTCGCGCTTTGGTGAATGATTCTTTGGCTTTTCAGGTTCAATCCGCGTCGTACAATGCGGATACAGTTGCCGCCTTTTTCAATCAGTTTGAAACAGGGGTGGAAAAAATCAGGATCGATTCAATCGCCGTTGAAGGATATGAATTACCACCAATGGTTTTCGTCGTTTATAATATGGGGCGAAACAATGGGCAACTTGTCAACAATGATTTCAATTCCTTGCAAATACTGTCGGAAAGACCCAAAAAGACAAACCTGAGCCCACCAGAAATTGGGAAAACGGAATTGGTGTTCAAATTTGAACTCTTGAAAACGACCCGCTACGCCCTCAGTATTTTTGAGCCTGACGGCTCGAACAGCTACCTGGCAGAAGGCGCATTTTCCGAAGGTAGTATTGAGGTGAAAGTGCCTCGAAACGCGCTGAGAAAAGCGGGCAAGCACGTAGCGTTTTTGAATACTTTATATGGGGTTTGGAAGGTGGAGTTTGCGGTGGAGTGAAGGTTACGCCTCCCGCTTAATCGCCTCCTTCAACTCCACCAATTCCAACAACTCCATTCTCCCTTCCGTCTGCATCAAACGCGTCAGCGCACAGCAGTTTTCAAAAAAGGTTTTGGCTTCTTGCGGGTTGAGTAGTTTGCCGGGTTTGTAGGCCAGCAGGTAGTAGTTTTCTCCTTCAAGGTTTACGGGCGGCTTTTCCAGCATAAATGCCTGCAATTCTGGCGTGAACTTCTGTCGAACCAGGCTCTCAAATTCGCTTTTTAGCCAGAACTTCTCGGAAAAATCTGAGTTTTCCTCGAAGTTGATGTCACGCGCCATGCCCATGCTGCTCATCAACTTGTGCCACCAACGTTCGGGTTTCATGCGAAAATTCGGCAGGTACCATTTTTTATCATTGGCAAAAAAGACAGTTTGAGCAATTCGGTGGCTGCTTTTTCCCGTAGATACCATGTAGGTATAGTCGAACAAGAACACCTCGGTTTCGCCCACGGTGCTGCGCATCACATTGGTAATGCTGCCGTTCCGAAGCCATCCGGTATGCCGCCGACTGAAAAGATCAAAGCCATTTAATTGCTGCGCCAAGCCGTAGGAATCTTCTTCAGAATAGGTGGCTGCCATCGTGTTGGACAGGGTTTGCATGGCATCCTTACGCTGGGCTTTGCGCTTGGTGGCGAAACTGAAAACGGTGGCGAAAATGACAGCAAGTAGTAAGATTGCTATAGCGGGCGCGAAAAATTCAGGCATGGTGCATACATTTAATGGTGATTGACGGGCAAAATTAACCGCGTTATTTAAAGAAGCAACCAAAAGGGCTTAAACTTGCAGCGCCAAATCTTTTCCCATACTATGCCATTCAACCTTTCTGCTTCAAACACCGTCGCCAATCAGTTTATCGCTGAGCTGCGCAGTGCCAATATCCAACAAGATCGCATGCGTTTTCGCCGCAATTTGGAGCGCGTCGGCGAAGTATTGGCTTATGAAATATCCAAAACGCTGGAGTACCATATTGTCCCCACCGAAACGCCGCTGGGGGTATCTGATATGAGCGTGCCTTCCCAGCGTATCGTGTTGGCCACCATTCTTCGTGCCGGACTGCCTTTCCATGAGGGTCTGCTCCATTATTTCGACCGAGCCGACAATGCTTTCATTTCTGCCTATCGTCGAAACCACAAAGACGGCTCTTTTGAGATCCAGCTCGACTATATCAGCACGCCCAACCTTGATGGCTGTGTGCTGATTCTGGCCGATCCGATGCTGGCATCCGGGGCTTCTATCAACGTGGCGCTGAAGGAACTTGCCCGATTTGGCACACCCAGTGCGGTGCATATCGCGGCGGTTATATCAAGCGTTGCGGGTATTGAGGCGGTAAAAAAAGCCCACCCAAATGTGCGCATCTGGTCGGGTGCCATTGACGAGGAATTGACGGCCAAGTCGTACATCGTGCCAGGTTTGGGCGATGCGGGGGATTTGGCGTATGGTGAAAAACGCTGAGCATGTTGGGGGTTTTCTGCCGGAGGCAAAAACCAGGCATTTTTTTTTAGCCCTGCGAGAAAATCGGCAACATGCTCTCTTAGCGCAACACTTGTTTTAGTGCCTTTAGCGCCGCCTGGTTTTCCGGCGCATAAAACGACTCCATCAAATCGAGTTTTTCACGCTTGCTCAAGTGAAAACTCATGGAGGCCTCCCGCTTTTTTTGCACGGCATGATAATGAAAACGCACCATGGAGACATTTCCAGGTTTGTAGATGTCGGCCAATAAGCTCAGGGCGTTGTCTTGCTCAAAGTCTTGGATGTCGGTCATTTTGGCGGCCGCAGAAGCAGGGGTAAACAAATTGCCCAATACGCCCGAGTCGTCGCTGGTTTTTATCTGCCCAATTTTGTCGAAACAACGGATGTGCACAATCACCACGCCGCCTGTATTTTCCTCAATCCAGTCTTGAAACACGTGGGCAAAACGAATGGCCAGGCCAATGCCGTAATTGTCGCGCAAACCCGCATCCATCGCTTCAATGCCGGGCTTGGTTGGCAACCACACATTGGGCAGGATGAATGGGTAGGTTGCGTTCATCCGCAGGGCGCTGGTGAAAGCCAGGCTGTCGGCCTGTTGTCCGGCAAATAATTTCCCAAAATCGACACCGTCGATCTCCACCTGTTTTTTCAGCCGCTCGCTGGTGTATGGGCGCATGAGGTACGATACGCCTTGCGGGCTGATGAGCATCCTGCGGGCATCGTTCAGGATGTATGGGGAAAACACCATCATGGGGATAGATGCTTCTGATTCGGATTTGCGGTAATCGGCCAGGCGTTTTCCAAAAAAGCTCCGACAGTTCTCATTCAATTGATTTTCAAAAAGATAGCCCCGGTCTTTGCGGTAAGTAAAACTACCGGAACGGAAGGTGGAGATCGGAAAAAACAGGTCGTTGGAAACCACAGCAAAGCTGATGGGGTTCAGCAGGTCTTTGGCCATGTCGTCGATCAGGGATGGGTCTTGGGGCGACAATCGCTCACCATTGTTGTGCCGCAGCATGGCTTCCCGAATATAGGCCGCGCCGAGCATGCCACCGGAGGCACCCGTGATCATTACGGCTTGCCTGAGCAGTTTTCCGCCGAGGGTATAGTCCGCTTTTTGCAGGGTTTGCATCGTCCACAAGGCCGAGCGCATGCCGCCGCCGCTGACGCAGATAAACACCATCTTGGGCTTGGGGTTATCAGGCGTACGGTTTTTGGCCAGCCATTTTTCTAAAATTTCGAGGGTAGCGGCCTTGTCTTGGGCAACAGCCTCCTTACTGGCCATTTTTTCAAAAGCGGCATAACTGTATTCCGCCCGGTGTTCCTTTTCATAATCAAGGCCGTACGCGCGGTTGCGGTAGTTGAAAAAGCCCCAACTGGTGATCAAATTGACCACAATAAACAAGCCCACAATCACGAAAGTGCTCCATTGCCGAAACCAAAAAGTGACAGCGCCAAAAAAAGAAATACCCATGCTGGCCAGCAAAAACACGCTGGCTGCTGCCGGGATGCGCAACCACACACTGTCCACAAACACGCCTTGTACCATCAACAGCAGCAGTGCAGCAACTTGGACCATAACGGCATTCCAGTGATTCTGCTGGAACACCCGCTCCAGCAACCGTGGGTCGTAGTGCGATACACTGCGCACGAGGCGCACCCGTAAACGCTCGGTGACGTAGGTGTGGACATTCCAACTGGTCACCCCCAGCTGAATCTCCCGCACAGTAGGCAGGCGCTGGCCTGAAATGAAAATTCTTGAACCAGGCTTTGGACTGAAAAAAAACGGGTGCTTGAGGGAATAAATGTCTTTATTGGTCAGGTGCAGGAAACCGGCCAAAAAACTGGTAATAAGGAAAGTACCCGCCAGAAAACCACTGATATTCCACACAATTTCAATACTGGAAGTCAACTCGTCATGCCATTGGAACCAGGTGGTGCAGCCGATATAGAGCCCGACAAAGCCAAGCGGAATCAAACTGTTGTTCAGGCAAAACTTGGTAAACGGCGCACTCAAAGTCGCCAGAAACGGGAATCGATTGGAGCACAGCAAATAAGTGGTGAGGTGCCAGATCATCACCAAACCCCCAAACGCGCCGCCCGTGATGAAAAAGCTCCAGAAGTTAACCTTGCCCCAATATTCCGGGGTGAGCATCAGGTAGTGCATGCCGAAAAAACGCCCGACCAGCCCGGTAGAAAACATGGCCAGTATGAACCATAAAATCAGGACGAGCAGGTGGTTGCGCAGGTGCAGCACCACCAATTGTACCGGGAACGAATAATAAACTGCGCGCAGAACGGTCATCCGTAAAGTTCAAAATGTATTTGGGGGCGGTCGTATTTGAGTTTGAGGAGTAAATTCTCTACAGCGGCATCAATCATGTTGCTCCAACCGCAGAGATAAAATGCAACGTCGGGACGCGGGCTTTGGTATTGTTCCAGGTAAACTTGGTGCACATATCCTTTCCAACCCGCCCAATCGAGCTGCCGGGAAAGCACAATATCGTATTTAAAGCCGGGAAGCGTGTGCGTCAGCGCCTCAAATTCTTCGCGGTACAAGATGCCTTCTTCGGCTCTCGTGCCAAATATCAGGTGCAGCCCCCGGTGCGCTTTTCCCGATTGTTGCAAATCCAGAATCATGCTCCTAAATGGTGCTATGCCCGTGCCCGTACAGATAAATACCAGGTCTTTTTCAATTGTTCCTGGCAATACAAATCCGCCATCTGGCCCCTTGAATTTCAAAACGGAGCCTGCTGAAAGGGAATCGAAAAGGTAGTGCGAGCCGGAGCCGTCTTCTGAGCGCACGATGCACAGCTCCAGCACATTGGAACCATTGGGGGCATTGGCGATGGAATAGCTGCGCCAGCGTTGCAGCCGCTTGTCGCCGATGGGTAGATCGAGGGTAATGAATTGACCTGCCTGAAAATCAAAGCGATCCAGTTCCGGAATTTCTACGTGGAATTCGCGGACAGATGGCGTCAAGAGGGTGATTTTTTTGACGGTTCCTTCGTACCAGGTAGTGGGCATTTAAAGTGATGAGTGATGGGTTATGAGTGATGAGTGACGTGCAAAGGTACGGCCAAGTTTTTGTTGGGCGGGCACCTCCAACGTACAGCTGGAGTTTTTTTAGGTTCGCCGACCAAAGGTCAGCGACACTTGGCCATCAACGCCGCCACCGCCTGAGCAGGAACAGGCTTTTCCCTTAATATCTTAATAAACGCGCTGCCAATAATCGCCCCGCGTGTATGTTGTGTCGCATCGCGGAACGTATCCGCATCGTGGATACCAAAACCGGTCAGCAAAGGAATGTCTAGGTTTAACGCCGCTATTTTTTCCAGCGCCGCCTTTTGCTCCGTTGAAAAAGTGCCCGTAGCACCGGTGGTTGTGGCTGAAGCGACAACGTATAAAAAACCTTTGCTTTTTGCCGCAATTTCCAGAATTCTGGGTTCCGGTGTGCGCGGGGTCACCAGAAAAATCGGGTATATATCGGTCGCTTCAAATAGGGGTTTGTACTCCGCATCATATATTTCCACGGGCATATCGGGCAAAATCACCCCATCTATGCCGCAGCGGCGACAGGATTCCAGAAATTGCCGCATACCGTATTGCAGCACGGGATTCAGGTAGCCCATCAGTACCAGCGGTACCCGTATCTCCGAGCGGACATCCGCCAGCTGCGCAAACAATCGGTCGATGGTCATGCCATTGCGCAGCGCCACCGCGGAGCTTTGCTGTATCACTTCCCCATCGGCCAGCGGGTCGCTGAAGGGCATGCCAATTTCGATCATGTCGACGCCACCTGACTGTAAAGCGGATAGCATGGGCAGCGTATCGTCCAATTGGGGAAAGCCCGCGGTGAAATACACGGTGAGGGCTTTGTCGGTCTTTGTTTGAAATAATGCGTCTATTCTGTTCATCGCATAGTTGCTTGTTAATGGTTGTTCGTTGTTTGTTCGCGCTGCGAAAAGTTGTTAGTTGTTCGTTGATGGTTGTTCGTTCGCGTTGGGTTTGGCTTTATTACGAATCCCAAATCGATTGGCTTGTGTTATATCAAAAGGTTTAGCCATACCTAGTCTACAAAATTTAATTTTATTGGAGCGTTAGACCTTCCAGGTTTTTAAAACCTGGAAGGTCTTGGCCAATAAAATCGAAATAAAGTTTGGCGGCATTTTCAATGGTCGGACTTTTGACACATCCCCGTAACGCCAAGCAAGTGCGATCCTTTTCAAGGCCTGTGGATAGCGTGTAGGGGGTAATAATCGTCCGCCCGCAGGGGTGGCAATTATGGCTCCCACAGCTCATTTCACAGGCAAGTTTTCTATATAAGTCTCCAAATCCTTATCCCCCCGACCCGAAAGATTCACGACCACACAATCATCTGGTTTCCAATCAAATAAACGCAAAGCTGAAAGTGCGTGTGCTGTTTCCAGCGCCGGAATAATACCTTCCAGTAGCGACAATTCGTAGGCTGCTGCCAGCGCTTCGGCATCGGTGATGGCTACAAACTCCGCCCGTCCACTGGCGTGCAGGTGCGCATGCAAGGGACCGATACCAGGGTAATCTAGTCCGGCAGAAATGGAGTGCGGCTCCACTATTTGCCCATCGCCATCCTGCATCAACAAGGTGCGACTGCCGTGGATGATGCCGGACGTGCCGAGCACGGAAGTGGCCGCGCTTTTGCCGCTGTTGATGCCCATGCCCGCCGCCTCTGCCGCAATGAGGCGCACCGAAGGCTCGTCCAGAAAGTGGTAGAACGCACCTGCTGCATTGCTGCCGCCGCCCACACAAGCAATGACGGCGTTGGGCAATTCACTACCGGTTTTTTCGAGCAATTGTGTCCGCATTTCGGCACTAATGACAGCTTGTAAACGAGCCACTAGATCGGGATATGGGTGTGGCCCCACCACGGATCCGATGATGTAGTGGGTGTCAGTAGGGTGGTTGATCCAATAGCGGATGGCCTCGTTGGTGGCATCTTTCAAGGTGGCGCTGCCAGAGGTCGCGGGCCGCACTTCCGCGCCCAACATGCGCATACGGGCCACGTTGGGCGCTTGGCGGCGTATGTCGACCTCGCCCATGAACACGGTGCATTCCAGTCCACGCAGGGCGCAGACAGTTGCCGTGGCCACTCCATGCTGCCCAGCCCCGGTTTCGGCGATGATGCGCTTTTTGCCCAGGCGTTCGGCCATCAGAATTTGCCCGACGGTGTTGTTCACCTTGTGGGCGCCAGTATGGCAGAGATCTTCCCGTTTCAGGAAAATCTTGGCGCCGAATTTTTCTGATAATCGCGCTGCATGGTACAGGGGCGTTGGGCGACCAACATAGTCGCGCAACAGGCTGTGGTATTCCGCCAAAAACTCCGGATCGTTCAAAAAAACGAGGTAGGAATCGGCCAGTTCCTGCAAGTTAGCCCAAAGCATTTCCGGGATGAAAGCACCGCCGAAATTGCCGTAAAAACCCTTATTTGAAACACTGAACATAATTATTAATGTGATAATGTGATAATGTGATAATTGGGGCAATGAGGTGATTAATTTGACAATGTGATAATGTGATAATTTGATAATTGGCAATGAGGTGAATGGAAAATTTAAGTTGACTGAATCAAATGGCTAAACGTTAGGGTACAGATTCCCGAGTTGGCACCATTATCAAATTATCTCATTATCAAATTAAAAAACGCGCTTAGCGTTTTTACGTTTTTCAAGCCCGGACTTATTTCAAAACGACTGTTCAAATCCAATCCCGCCAGTTTCGGGTGTTGTATTGCCTTGATTTTCAAAGCATCATCGGGTGAAATGCCGCCGCTGAGCAGGAACGGCGTACTGCCTGTGTAGGCATCGAGGATATTCCAGTCGAATGCAAATCCGTTGCCGCCGTGGCTGGGGCCTTTGGTGTCGAACAGGAAATAATCGCAGGTGCCTTCGTAGTTTTTTGTTTGGTCAAAGTCGGCAGCCTCTGCGGTTGGGAATGCTTTGATGATGCTGAAACGGCTGCGCAGGTCAAGGCAGTGTTCCGGTGATTCTTGTCCGTGTAGTTGTAGGGCATCAAGACTATATGCTTCTGCAATGGCGGTCATTGCCTCCGGCGTTTCATTGACAAAAACCCCCACGCTTTTCTGCCCTGGAGCCAACGATTTTATGGCAGCCCCTTCAATCCCTACATACCTTGGTGAAGGTGGGTAGAAAATAAAACCCAACATATCGACACCTAGCGCACTGACGGCTTGGATGTTGTCGGGTTCGCGCAGGCCGCATACTTTTAGGAGCAGTTTTTTCATGACGAAATTAATGCTGGTGCGGTACCGATGGCCCGGACAAATTCGGCGCTGGCTTTCCCCGGATCGCCCGTTTTCATGAATGCTTCCCCGATCAGGAAACCGCGATACCCGGCTGATTTCAATTCGAGTATATCCGAAACACGATGCAAACCACTTTCTGAAATCAATATTCTATCCTCGGGCAATTTTTCTACCATGTCAAAAGAAGTTTGCAAGGTGGTTTCAAACGTATTTAAATTGCGGTTGTTCACACCGATGAGGGCAATGTCGGGGGCAATATGTTTGATTTCCGATTCATCGTGCAGTTCCAGCAACACTTCCATGCCCAGGGAATGCGCCAGATCGGACAGGGATTTCACCTCGCCCGGACTCAAGGCCGAAGCAATCAACAAGATCAAATCAGCGCCGATAGACTTGGCTTCCACCACCTGGTATTCATCAATGATAAACTCCTTGCGGAGAATTGGCCGCTCAACGGCTTTGCGTACGGCCAACAAATCGGCGTTGCTGCCGCCAAAAAACGGACCGTCGGTCAGCACGGAAATGGCGGATGCGCCTGCCTGCACGTAAGCCTGCGCTACCGACGCGGGATCAACGCTGGCATTGATCGTGCCTTTCGACGGCGACTTCCGCTTGAATTCAGCAATGATGCCCGCCTGATCGTCGTGGGAAAGCAAGGCGCTGAGCGAAACGCATTCCCGGGCGAAGAGCCGACTCAGTTCTAAGGCGCGCCAGGGTTGTTTGGCTTGGCGTTCCGATACTTCGCGGCGCTTGGAGTCGAGGATTTTGTCCAACATTTTTTTAAGTTATGAGAGATTAGTGATGAGAGATGAGAGATGAGAGATAAGTGCTGAGTGAGGGCCAGTTATGGCGTTTGGAGTAGGGTTTGGAGGGATTGGAGGGCTTTTTTGGAGTCCAGGGATTCGGTGGCGGCGGCGACGGCATCGGGGAATTTGGGGTGAAGGCCGAGGCATTGCAGGGCCAGGGCTGCGTTGGCGACGACGACGTTGCGCTGGGCTGTGGTGGCTTGGTTTTGAAGTACGTTCAGGAAAATTTGTGCGGCATCGGCGACACTTTCGCCACCGAAAATGGATTCTTGGGCCAGTGTTTCAAAGCCCAGGTCTGCGGGGCTGAATACCTGTTCGCCAGATTTTTGGAACAGTTTTACCGGGGCTGTCAGGGATAATTCGTCGTAGCCATCGAGGGTATGCAGCACCACGTATTCTTCTGCTGTTTGCTGGCAAATGTAGTGGTAGCGCCGCGCCAGTTCGAGGTTGAAAACGCCGGTGATCCGGTATTTGGGTCGGGCGGGATTTACGAGTGGGCCCAGCATGTTGAAAAAGGTTTTGATACCGAGTTGCTTGCGCACGGGACCAACGCGCTTGAGGGCTGGATGAAATAACGGTGCGTGGAGAAAACACATGCCTGCTCGCTCCAAACAATTGTTCAGGTGCGCCGATTCACTCGAAAAGCGATAGCCCAAATGCTCCAGCACATTCGAAGATCCACTCACCGATGATACGCCATAATTGCCATGCTTAATCACCATACCACCCGCGCCAGCCACCACAAAAGAAGCAAGGGTGGAAATATTGAAGGTGTTTTTTCCATCTCCTCCTGTGCCGCAAAGATCGATGGCTTCACGGGTATGCAATTGCGGATCGAGGCACAGCTCCATCAGCGCCGCGCGGAACCCACTCAGTTCTTCCGGGGTTATGCTGCGCATCAGAAACACCGTCATAAAGGCCGCCAGTTGCGCCTCGCTGCCTTCGCCTTCGCTGATGCGCAAAAGGGCTGATTTGGCGGCATCAGCGCCAAGGGTTTGGTGTTCGAAGAGTTGATTTAGGATATGTTTCATCGTTGTTCGTTGTTCGCAAAATTCGTTGATAGTTGTTCGTTGATAGTTGTTCGTTTCCGACCGCTTGGCCTTCCGTTGAATTAAGACATTTAAGGTGTTGATTTTTAATTGTGTGATAGTCAAATAATTGAAATTGATCGGCTTAGATATTATCGAGTGAATGTGAACGAACAACTATCAACGATTTCATCAACGAATTTTAAGAAAATTTTCCAACATCTGCCTTCCGTATTCCGTCATAATCGACTCCGGGTGAAACTGCACGCCGGCTACATCGAATTTTTTATGCTGGAAGGCCATTATTTCACCGGATTCGTCGGTGGCCGTGATGTTGAAACTATCGGGTAAAGTGCCGTTTTCTACTGCCCAGGAGTGGTAGCGCCCGGCACGGAATTTTTGGGGGATGCCTTCAAACAAAAAACCGGGTGTTTGGGTCAGGTGCATCTCGGTGGAAATGCCGTGGAACACCTGCGAGAGGTTGATCAGGTGGGCCCCGCTTGCTTCGGCAATGGCTTGATGGCCCAGGCAAACGCCGAACATCGGCTTTTTATCCATGTATGCTTTGATGAGGGGCAGTAATATGCCGGCCTCTTCCGGGATGCCTGGGCCGGGCGACAGGATGATTTTGTCAAAAACGGTCGCATCTTGTACTTGAATGGTATCGTTGCGTTTCACTGTAATGTCGCAAGTGCCGATTTCCTTGAGCAGGTGCACGAGGTTGTAGGTGAAGGAGTCGTAATTGTCGAGCAGGAGTATCTTTTGCATGGCGGATCAGAGTGTTTCGGCGAGGGTGATGGCCTGTCGCAGGGCGCGGAGCTTGTGGCGGATTTCGAGGCGTTCGCCATCGGGGGAAGAACTGACGACTACACCGGCACCGGCTTGGAAATGCAGCTTTTGAGCGCGACTCAGGAAAGAGCGAATCATGATCGCCATGTTGACACCGCCGCCAAATTCCATGAGGCCGATGGTGCCACCGTACCATTCGCGGGGCGTGGGCTCATTTTCCTGGATGATTTGCAAGGCCCGTATTTTGGGCGCGCCGCTGAGGGTGCCTGCCGGGAAAGAGTCTGCCAGCAGCGCAAAGGGGGACGCATCAGTGTTGACCGTCCCGGTCACTTTTGAAACCAGGTGGATAACGTGCGAGTAGCGGTGCACCTCGCGGAAAGCTTCTACATGCACTTTTTCTGCGTTGCGGCTCAGGTCGTTGCGGGCCAAATCAACGAGCATGATGTGTTCGGCATTTTCTTTGGGATCGAGCAGGAGGGCTTGTTCGGCGGCATGGTCTGTAGCTTCGTCACCTGTTTTTTGGTAAGTACCAGCAATGGGGTGCAGCACGGCTTTGCCTTGGTTGACAATTATTTGTGCCTCCGGGGAGGAGCCGAATAAGCGGTAGTCGCCGTAGTCGGCAAAAAACAAGTAAGGAGAAGGGTTGATGGAGCGCAGCGCCCGGTACACATTGAATTCATCGCCGGTAAACGCTTGGGAAAAGGCGCGGGAAAGTACTACCTGAAACACATCGCCGCGCTGGCAGTGGGCAATGCCTTTTTCAACGGTGCGCAGGTAATCCTCGTCGGTCATATTGGCTTGTTCTTCGCCCAGGGTTTTGAACTTAAATTGGGGGATGTCCTTGTGCTGGATCAGTGTTTCCAAGGCTTCGAGGTCGGGTGTTTGGCCGGGTAGCGTCAGTTCTACCAGTTCAAGGGAATGTTTCAAATAATTGAAAATCAACAGATATCGGTACATCCTGAAACGCAGGAGCGGCAAATCTCCCGCGGGCTTATCGGCGCTAAAAGCGGTTGGTTCGAACAATTGTACCGCATCGAAGCCCATGTACCCGATCAGTCCAAGTCCGGCGCTGCCGCCTTCAGCCGCTTCGAAATCGAACATTTTCCGGAATTTATCCAGGCAATCCAGCACATCCAAATTGTCAATTGGTGCTTCTAGGGGTGCTGAATTACCGATATGATACTGCAATTTCCCGCCGGATACCATGATCTCTGCCTGGGGCTGTATCCCGATAAACGAGCTGCCGTTCCTACCCTCGGCATTGTCGGCACCTTCTAGCAGCACCGCTTCGGGGTATCGGTCGCGCAGGCGCAGGTACAGGCCCACGGGTGTGAGGGTGTCGGCCAGCATTTGCTTCCGATGGACTTGAACTTTGATTTTTTTATCGTCAAAAAGCATTGTTGGTCAGAGATTTGGACAAAAAAAATAGAGCCTGCTGTGGCAGCAGGCTCTATCCTCAAAAATGAAAATATGTAGAACAGCCTATCAGCACAGACGAAGGAAACCTTCATTGTGCCACCAAGACTGGGTAAATGTTGTGGTAGAAATCATGGGGCAAAGGTAATAGGTTTTTTGTAACGTCAATATTTAGTTATGGAGATAAGGTTAAAAGGTTTCATGGTTTCATGGTTAAAAGGTTTCATGGTTAAAAGGTTTCATGGTTTACACGATTTGTTGGGTTCTTGGTATTTCGTTTCATTTGCCCAAGTTCAGCAGAGTGATTAATCAACGAACAACGAACAACGAAATAGCAAACGAATGATTGCCGGAATGTAAACTTGGCGGTACGTTTGCCCCATGGAAATATACATTCTCTGTGCCTTCGCTTTCCTGGCAGGTTTTATCGACAGCATTGTGGGCGGCGGCGGCTTGGTGCAGATACCTGCGTTTTTTGTATTGTACCCCCAGCTTTCGGTACCCAATATCATTGGTACCAACCGCTTGGCTTCGGCGGTAGGCACGTCTGTAGCTGCCTGGAATTACGCGCGGAGTGTGAAAATACCCTGGAAAACGGTGCTTTATGCGGCCCTCACGGCCTCCACTTTTTCCTACCTGGGTGCTACGGTGCAGAGCATGTTACCCTCTTCGGTGCTGAAGCCCATCATTCTGGCGCTCATTGTTGCCATCGCCATTTATACGTATCGGAAAAAGGATTTCGGCCAAGCAGATATGCCAAAAATATCGCCGGAAAAGCTGCCCTGGGTGGCAGCAGGTATTGGTGGGGTATTGGGTTTTTACAATGGGTTTATCGGGCCCGGCACGGGGAGTTTGCTGGTTTTTGGGTTTGTGAGCGTCATTGGCTATAATTTCCTAAAAGCCTCTGCCATTTCCAAAATCATCAATGTGGTATCGGATGTTTCCTCCCTCATCTTTTTCATCATGCACAAATACGTGCTGTTCCACCTTGCCTTGCCGATGATGGCCTGCAATGTGGCAGGTTCTTACCTGGGCAGTCGCATGGCGGTGCTGCGCGGGAATGGATTTATTCGGAAAGTGTTTATTGTGGTCGTGACGGGTATTGTGCTGCGTTTCGCCTGGGATGTGTTTAAAGGAGCATTTTAAATCACCTTCCTTTTCCAGTACCAGGCCAGCCCCATCCCCGTCACCAGATCCCAGATACCCCACCACGCGGCTATCAGCGCCATGCCGCCCAGTCCGCCGAAGAATTTAAATATGAGCAGCAAGCCCAATGCGGTATTGTGCACCCCTGCTTCAAAGGCCAACGTGCGGCAATCCAGCTCCGGCAATCGAAACAAACGCCCCAAAAAGTAGCCGTTGGCCAGGCCAATGGCGTTGTGCACCGCCACCAAAATGAATACAAATCCCAGGTATTGTATCAGGTTGTCGCTGTTGCCGAGCAAGGCCAGCGCAAGGATGGTAAAGAAGATGAGTAACGACAAGCGCTGCGCCGAGTGGCGTATTTTAGCGACAAAATCGGGCCGTTTTTCATTCAAAAACATGCCCAGCAACAAGGGCGCTACAATCAATTCAACAATAATCAGCGCCATTTCACCAAAACTGAGCTCAAAGGACTGGCGCAGTACCTCCGATTCAGGAATAAATTTTGACCAAAACAGAAAACCTGCGGGCGTAATGACGGTGGCCGAGAGGATAATGATCGCGTTCAAGGTGACGGACAGCGCCACATTTGCACCAGCAAAATGCACCAAAAAATTGGTCATGTTGCCGGATGGGCACATACTCACCAGCACCATGCCCATCGCCACGCTTACGGGCGGTTTGAACAGGGCAATGAGTCCCAAGGTCAGCAAGGGAAAAATCAGGTATTGAGCCAACATCCCAACCCCAATTGATTTGGGGAATTGCACCACTTTCCTGAAATCAGAGAATTTCACATCCAGCGCGACGCTGAACATGAGGAAGGCCATGGCGATGTTCAGGACGAACATCTGGTTGGGGTTGAATTGGAGGTTGAGGGTGTCGACTGAATCCATATGTTCTGGGTTTCAAGGTTTCAGGTTTCAAGGTTTCAGGTTAAGGGGCTTCGAGTTTAGGGGTAAAAGGAAACGGTGCGTCAAGATTGGTTTTTCATGGGTTGGGGTGGATGTTAAAAATGCTTTTCGTATAGTTCTTCGATCCAGGTTGCCATGGTTTTAAAACGCGGTGTGTTGGCTTGATTCAGGTCGTTGATGAATTGTTTGAAGCCTTGATCTTTTACGACAGATAGTTCATTTTTTGTAATCCTTTGTAAGTCTTTCATTGTAGGAAAAGGAGAGTGCACTGCTGCTTTTTCAGCATTGTCCAATAACCATAACTCTATAGCTGGGTCAACTACAATCAGGAAATGGCTGCTTTTTGGCTTTCGAAGCAATTGGAGGGAGTCCTGTTCTTTTAATATTTCCCCATACAAATCAAAGAGCTTTGGCTTCCGTTTGTCATTATCCACGATGCCGATGGCAAAACGATTTGTAAATAGCCTTTCTATCTTATTCAATGTATCGCCGATACCTTGACCTGTGTCAGGCTTAGAAAAGCCTAAAATCAATACCAATGCCCGCATCGCGCCATCTTCAGGAATTATTTCCCAATGCTGATTCATTGTGCAAATAATTCCTGTTCCGTAAAAACATTAAGACCATAATCTAAAACTTCTTTCAGATTGTCTTCGGTAAGGCGGCGGATTTTAGTTTGAAAATTTTCATATTCGACCACAAATACGGCCACGTCTTTCGCCCCTTCCACCAATGAATTAAAAAGGAATGGGCTATGGGTTGTTATGAAATATTGGTTGGTCTTTTCTTCCATTATACGCTGAGCCAATAATTGGATATATGGCGGGAAGTTATGGCTTTCAGGTTCTTCAAAGAGCAATACCGAGTCGCGGTTCGATTCTATTGCAGCTAAATGAAAAAGGTAACGGCGCAGTGTGTCCGCAACGAGGCTAAATGGTGTTTTGAAAAGAATCCCATCACGTTTCTTTGCAATCTCCAAGCGCGCTGATTGGGAATCAACCAGCAATTCCAATTGGTACTCTTCGAATATTTTACTTGCTTCGAGCCTGATATTCTTATTTGTTTGAAGAATACTTAGAAGGTTTTCACCATAAGGCGGGGTAAGAAAAGTACTGGGTCTGTTATCGAGAAAAATTTGCGTCTCAGGGAATTGATACCTTTTTATGACTTGAATTTTGTCCGTTCCAGGTGCAATTACGTTGGAAGTACTGCCATCAGCACTGATATTAACCGCGAAACTTGTTTGAGGACCTTGGATGTATTTAAATAAAAATTGATCATGATTATGCGAAAGCTCCACTCTACCTAAGTGATTATCTGACCCTATTTCTATTGCATGCGTTAAGTAGTTTTGATCAAAAAAAAGGTCTGCTACACGTTCATAACGGACAAATCCTTTGGCAAACGTTTTCCCAAGATCGAAAAAAAATGGACTGAGCAGCCCCAGTGCTTCCAATAGATTTGATTTTCCAACATTTGGCCGACCTACAAATAAATTGATACGCTCACATTCCGATAGCGTTACCTCTTGAATAGATTTGAAATTTTTGATCAGAATATTTTTGAGCCAGTTTTCCATAAAATATGTGATTTTCTTTGACAAAGTTAACGATTCTTTATCCAATCCGCTCCAGAAACTCCCCTTCACTCCATATCTCCACCGTTTCCAATGCCTGCGCTTTTTTGAGCTTGGAGCCCGCTTTTTCGCCCACCACCAAGATATTGAGGTGCTTGCTTACACCGCTGGCCAAACTTGCCCCTGCGCCCGCTGCCAACTTCGCCGCTTCTTCGCGGCTCATTTGAGAAAGGGTGCCCGTGAACAGAATGCTTTTGCCGTAGAGCGGCCCATCCAGGTTTACATCGGTCTTTTTGTCTTCATCGGTTTGGCTAAGGTTCACGCCCAGGCTTTCCAAGGTGTGGAACAGTTCGATGTTCGCTTCGGTCTGGAAAAAGTTGAACACGTTTTGGGCTACCACGGGGCCCACGTCTTTGATTGTCTGGTATTTTTCCAAATCCCAATCTTTCAAATCGAGCACATGGTCGATTTCGGCAGCCAAAAGTTTGCTGCCTTTTTGGCCCAGGTGGTGAACGCTGAGGGAGTGCAAGAGTCGGTGAATCGGGTTTTGTTTGGCTTTGTCAACAGCGGCTTTCATGTTGGCCGCTGATTTTTCGCCGAAGCCTTCCAGTTGTGTAATTTGTTCGTAGTCAAGCCGGTATAGGTCGGCGATGTCGTGCAGCCAACCCAGTTTGTAAAATTTCTCAATGGTGCTTGCTCCCAAGCCTTCAATGTCCATCGCGTGCTTGGAGGTATGGAAAATCATGCGGCCCAGCACTTGCGCTTCGCAGGCGGCATTCTCGCAGCGCCAAATGGCTTCGTCTTCCGGCTTCACCAAAAGGGAATTGCAGACGGGGCAATGGGTAGGGTACACAATGGGCACTTCTGTGCCGTTGCGCAGCTCTGGCAGACTTTTTACAATGTAGGGGATCACATCACCCGCCCGCTCCACCAGCAGCTGATCGCCGATGCGGATGTCTTTGGCGCGGATGAATTCTTCGTTGTGCATGCTCACGTTTTGCACCGTCACGCCAGCCAGGGCTACGGGTTCGAGCTTGGCAACGGGGGTGACAGCACCCGTTTTCCCGACCTGGTATTCCACGTCGCGGAGGCGGGTGGTGGCTTGTCGGGCCTTGAACTTGAAAGCAATGGCCCAGCGCGGGTGGTGGCTGGTAGCGCCGCATTTTTCCTGCATTTCCAGGCTGTTCACTTTTACCACCATGCCGTCCAGTTCGTAGGGGTATTCGTCGCGGTATACCTGCCATGCCTGACAAAATTCAATCACCTCGGCGATGTTGCGGCAGGTTTTGGTGGCGGGTAAGTGTTGCTGGGTACCTGTTTTGATCAGGGGCGTTTTGAAGGAAAGCGACTCCAGCAAGTGGATGCTTTCGTCGTGTGTTTTGAAGGCTTCCAGCACGTTGTTGCCGTCCTTGTCTATGGCATAGCCAAGTTGGTACAGGAATGCTTCGAGTCCGCGCTCAGAGGCTTCTTTAGGGTCTTTCATGCGCAGACCGCCGGTGGCAGCGTTGCGGGGATTGGCGAATGCTGGGTCGCCAGCTTCTTGCCGGGCTGCATTTATTTTTTCAAAAATGTCTTTTCTGATCAGGGCTTCGCCGCGCAATTCCACTTTTGCGATGCCTTTTTTGGAAAAAGCGGCTTGCAATGGCACCGAGCGCAGGGTGCGGATGTTGGCCGTGATGTCGTCGCCCACGTAGCCGTTGCCACGGGTGGCCGCGCGGGTGAGGCGGTCGTTTTCATACACCAGGGCAATGGTGCCGCCATCGTATTTGGGTTCTACGCAGTATTCGATGTCTAGGTCGCCTTCGAGCTTGCAGCGTTTTTTCACCGATACATCGAAATCGTTGAGGTCGTCGGCGTTGTAGCTGTTGTCGAGGGAAAGCATGGGGGTGAGGTGCGGCACTTGTGCAGCGTTTTCCACCAGGTCTTTCCCGACACGTTGCGTTGGAGAATCGGGGGTAATTAAATCCGGGAATGCGGCTTCGATGGTCTGGAGCTGCTTGTACAATTGATCGTACTCGAAATCGCTGATAACGGGGTCGTTTCCGACATAGTAGCGCCATTCGTGGTAGCGCAACACGCGCATGAGATCCTCCACACGCTCGGCGGGTGGTTCAGAGAGCAATTCGGCTTGCGGCGTGTACAAGAGTTTTTTGGAAAGATCGTAGAGGTTTCGTTGTTCGTCGGCTAAGTACATCCTTTGTTAATGTGCTAATTTTTTAATGTGATGATTTGATAATGACTCAGCATTGAGGTGAATGGGGAATTTGGGGCTGAGGGGATGATTGCGTTTCAACTTCTGCAAAAGTAGTCGATATGGATTGTTTAGGGCTGCAATATTGGGAAATGAAATTGAAAATGTATTCTTTTTGCGAGACCCCAAGATAAGCCTTGAGGGAGCGTAATAACTAACTTAGGGTAACGCCCTATTGGCCAAAACCTCGTAGGTTTTTTTTAAACCTACGAGGTTTAAAGCAACGCTCGATTTACATTTTTGGCATCAATACCGCGTCAATTGACTGTATCACGCCATTCGACTGGTACACATCGTAGGTATTGATGTTGGCGGTGTTGCCGTTTTTGTCTTTTACCATGATGTTGCGCGCACCGTTCATCTTAAATGTCAGGGTGCCACCACTTACGGTTTTCAGCTTGTTGTTGCCTTTTTTGATCATTTTCGACAGGGCATTGAAGTCATACCTCTAGGGCAGACGCATGATGGCAGCACAGAATCGAGCGTTTTTTAAGACATTTCGAGGGCCGCTTTTTTTGACTTACGATCGCCGAGTTCATTTTCCGGCTTTTCGATTGATTCAAAAAAAGGCCTCAGCGCAACGTCAATCGCCAGTATACCCCTCAACTGATTGCATGAAACACAAGAGCCACGCTGAACAATCAGCGTGGCTCTTATCATTTCAGCAAACTCATAACTCATAACTCATAACTCATAACTTTTTCAAGATCAACGCTGCCACTTCCTTCGCCTTCGCCAAGTTATCATGTGGTTTGTCCTCATGTTCCAGCGCGATGTTGATCACATTTTTGTCTTTTTTGACCAATAGCGTGAGCGTACTCGTGCTCCATACGGCATCATCGCCAAGACCCTTGACATCTTCTTCGTAGGTGCCACGGCGGTCGCGGCGCAGCATGGCCATTTGTTGTGTGGAGTGCACATCGGAAGTGTAATCGAACAACTGCACCACCAGGCGGTTGGAAGGATTGAGGTAAGTGGCGCCTTCTTTTTCGTTGTTGCTTTCCCGTTCTTTCCAATCAGGCTTCTGCCAGGTGCGCAGGCAAAACACCTGATCGGGCAGGGAGCGGCTGTTGAGGGTGCTGGAATCAGCGTTAAAGTTGAATATCTGGGCAACCTCTGCGTCAGTAATCAGGTCACAACCGTAGTTTTTCCAGGAATCTCTTTTTACATATTCTGGCTCTGAATTCGCTACTTCTTGTTTGCAAGCGGCAAAATGGAGTAGCAGGCAGGCAAGTGGGACAAGTATTTTCATGAGAAGATGGTATAAGGACTGGATTGACATTTTTCTTTGCCGCACAAAGATAACACACTCAAAACTCGTATTTATGACTATTCGAGGCCTAAAAAGGATGTTGAAGCACTCAAATGCCTGTTTCCATCTAAAAATAACCTGGGCTAAGAGGTGACATTATTTTCTTTTGATCTTTGGAAGATTTAACAAACAGCGTTTGACAAAAATATTTTTTTGCACATTTGCCCCGCTGCTTTTTTTTAAGCCCCCATCAGGGAACTAAAAATCTGCAATTCAACACCTTTTTCATACTAACTCAACCGAAATAATTATGGCAGAAACGCCTACTACACAAACCACTGGCAAATTCCCTTCCAGTATCAAGTACATTATTGGGAACGAGGCGGCCGAACGCTTCAATTACTATGGACTGCGGGCAATCCTGACCACTTTTTTGGTGGCGACATTTTACAACGCTTCTAAATCTACGGATCCTGCTGTGATCGAAGCCGCCAATGCTACAGCCAACGCCAAAACCCACGATTTCGTGGCCATGACGTACCTGCTGCCGATGTTTGGCGGAATGATGGCCGACTGGTTTTGGGGCAAGTACAAAACCATTCTCTGGCTTTCCTTAGTTTACGCATTTGGCAGTGTGATGCTTGCGCTTTCTGTGGATAGTGAGGTGTTGTTTACCTCCTCCCTCTTGCTTATTGCTGTGGGTGCTGGCGGCATCAAGCCTTGCGTGTCGGCCAACGTTGGCGACCAGTTCGACGAATCGAATTCGCACCTGATTTCCAAAGCATTCGATGCTTTCTATTTTTCCATCAATGCAGGTTCAGTACTGTCAATCCTGCTCATTCCATACTTGTGGGACAAATATGGGCCAGTTGTAGCCTTTGGGGTTCCAGCTATTGCGATGTTGGTGGCAGTGTTTTTCTTCTGGCTGGGCCGATCCAAGTACCGCCGCGTTCCACCACCAAAATATGACAACAACAAACTAGTGATCTTTGTCACGGCTTTCGTATCCCTTCTTATCTGCTATCTATATTGGGATACGATTCCGTCAATCATCAAAACTACACTTGCGGCGGGTCAATCATCTTCACTAATATCTCTTTATCCATTTTGGGAAGCATCTGAAATAACTGCCTCTGGAATGGGCCCAATCTTGGGCTGCTGGTTGATATTAGTGATAATATTGGCTTTTATCTTCAAAAAGCAATGGTTTGCAAAACCAGGCAATTTCATCGGGATCAACTTTTTCGCACTTACCAAAGGCGGCTTTGCTGCTGCCGCCAAGGAATACGGCGATGAAACCATTGAAGGCATAAAATCTGTGTGGCGCGTACTCTCCGTCTTTGCGTTCATCCCAGTTTTCTGGGCATTATGGGATCAAAGCCAATCAGAATGGATCATCCAGGCAAAAGAAATGGATTTGAATTGGTTGGGTATTAATTGGAAGGCCGAGCAAATCTCTTTTGTAAATGCCGCTTTCATTCTGATTTACATTCCACTCTTTTCGTTCGGACTTTATCCTGCACTGAATAAAATGGGCCTAAAGTCACCCCTTTGCGAAAGATAGGTGCAGGATTTGTACTTACAGCCTTGTCTTTTGTCATTATCGCCATTATTCAGACCTGGATTGATGCCGGCCAAGAACCCAATATTAGTTGGCAAATAGGGGCATTTGTGGTGCTTACCGCTGGGGAGGTGCTTATTTCTATTACCTGCCTGGAATACGCTTACACCCAGTCACCGCCATCTATGAAATCCACTATTATGGCTTGCTTCCTGTTGACAGTGACTGTTGGCAACGTAATCGTATCGGTCATACAGCATAGCAAAAGCTCCGGCGGATTTTTCGCCAAATTCCAAGGAGCTGATTTCTTCTGGCTATTTGTCGGTATTTGCACGGTAACAGCAGTGCTGTTTATGCTGGTGTCGCCACGCATTAAAGAGCGCTCTTACATCGGTTAATACCAAAGATAAACACGCGGCATGGGGGTTTCCCCAAACCCGCGCTTCCATTTTCCTCCCGTTGGCCCCGCTCGCTTTATGCTTGCGGGGCCTTTTTTTTTGGCAAAAACAAGCCTAATTGCGCTCTTTGTCTTTCAATTTTCTGAGTTCGATTACCTTTGAAGCTACAACAACACCTTACACATGAATCGCAAATTTCTACACCTGCTCCCCTTTTTCGCGCTTTTGACCTTTTTCACGCCCTCGCTGTCTGCGCAAACGGCTAATTGTCAGTACACCATCATCATGGCTGACTCCTACGGTGACGGCTGGAATGGCGGTATCCTAACGGTTACAAGTGGTGCCCAAACCTCCCAGTTCACCCTGGCAATAGGTTTTGCCGATACCATGACCTTCGACGTTTTAAACGGTTTGCCGCTGACATTCTCCTGGGTAGCAGGCGCTTTTCTCGGAGAAGTATCCTATAAAATACTCGACAATATTGGCGTCATTGTGGCCCAAGCTGCTTCGCCATTGATGCCCCCAACAGGCGCCCTGTTTGCCGGCATTGGCGCTTGTAAACATGCTCAGCGCCGCTTAATTTCAAGGTGGAAAATGTGTGGGATACCTACGCGAAATTGCGTTGGACGGCCAACCCTTCAAGCCTCAACCCGGCCGTGCGCTGGAAAGTTATTTATGGTCTTCAAGGTTTCAACCTCGCCGCTGGGGATGGCGATACGCTGACGACCACTACGCCTAAAATCACGATTAACGGGTTACAAAAGAAGACCTGGTATGATGCCTATATCCAACAGGATTGCGACACAATTGGTGGGTTTAGCGTCGTCTCCGGCCCTATTTCCTTTGAAACTTACTGGACAAAAGACGTGGGCATCATAGGTGTTGTCAGCCCAACATCGGGCTGCGACCTGGGCCAAGAAACTGTCCGCATTTTGTTGAAAAATTTCGGTGCAGCCCCGCAGTCGCTCATTAATATGCGCTACACGGTGAATGGGGAGGAAGTCAATATTTCAAAACCCGACGACGGCGTGTACACCAATGTGTTGGGAAAAGACAGCATAGAGGTCTTCGCGTTTGAAACGACCTTCGATTTCTCTGCGCCTGGCGAATACGTGATTGTGGCCTACACCAAATTCACCGGCGACCAGGATGTGCTCAACGACACCTTTACGTATTACTTCAACAACCGCTTGCTCTCGCCTTATAGCCAGAATTTTGAAAAATGGAATGGCGGCTGGACTGTCAGTGGTGCCGGCACAGGAGCGGCCAGTTTTGAATTTGGCACGCCAAACAAGCCCAGCATCCCGGCTGCGGCCAGCGGGCAAAATGCCTGGGTGACCCACCTTGTTGGCGATTATAACGCGAGCGAGCTTTCCTACCTGGAGTCCCCTTGCTTCGATTTCTCTCAGCTCACCGTGAACCCAGCCATATCCTTCTCCATCGCCCGCGATATGGAAAGCGATTATGATGGCGCATGGCTCGAGGCAACTATCAATGGCGGAAGCTCCTGGACTAAAATTGGTGCCACCAACCAGGGCATAAACTGGTACAATGAAGACATTGTGATGGGCACCCTGATTGGCCAATCATGGTCGGGCAATAGCGGTGGCTGGCAAACAGCGCGGCATACCCTCAACGGCGTAGCAGGCCAGAGTGATGTGCGTTTGCGCTTTGTATTTGCTTCCGAAACTTCGGTGCAGGCGGGCGGACTTGGGATTGATGACGTGCGTATTTTCCCATCTTTCAACAAAGATTTGGCAGGAACAGGCGTTGTCATTGAAAGCGAGTTGGCACAATGTGGACTTGAAAACGAACCCGTTACATTTTCCTTTGTGAATGTAGGGGCACAAACCCAAAGCAATTTCCAGGTAGCGTATTCGGTGAATGGCGGCACGCCAGTCGTGGAAACCGTGACAAGTGCTATTGCGCCGGATCAGATTCGCAGCTACACCTTCACGACCAAATTCGATAGCCGCGACAAGATTTCCGTTATTAAATGCTGGACTAAGTTGGCGGGTGAATTTGCACCAGCCAACGACTCGGCATCCTATACCATTGACCATCGCCCCTTGCCTACACCATTCAGCGAAAACTTTGAGTCACAGATGATTCCGCAAGGCTGGACGACCAACGGCCTTGTGACCAGTGCACACGGGAATACTTCCTATGTGCTGGCTGAAAACCTCTATTCCTCCAATCCGGAAATGGAACACATTTTACCGCGATACGGTATTATTGGCGCCAACGACTCCTTCTCCTTCTCTTATCGGATCGTCAATTTTTCAGGTAGCGTGCCTACGGTTTTGGCACTCGGCACTAAGTTTGAGTTACAAGTTTCCACAGACTGTGGCGAAACCTTCCAGAACCTGAATACCATCAACAGTCTGAACCACACGCCGACTGCGTCATTGCGCACCCGTAAGTTCAGCCTGGCAGCTTATTCCGGACAATCCATCATTATTCGCTTCCTGGGCACCTGGACTTCCGGCAATTTCTATTTCGACCTGGACAATATCAACCTGCTGTCTTGCCCGGCTGATATGGCGCTCACGGCAACAATAACGAATACCCCCCCCGGACAAAGCGATGGCGCTGCAACGGTGAATGTCGGCCTGGGCAATGCGCCGTACACCTACAATTGGAGCACTGGTGCAACGACAAAAACGGTTAGCAATCTTGCCGTTGGCACCTATACCGTCACGGTTATGGATGCTTATGGTTGTTCCGATTTCTTTGAATTTAGCGTTGGAACCACAGCAGTAAAAGAAATTAAAGGCTTAACATCTATTTCTCTGCACCCGAACCCGACGACTGGCCAGGCTTTATTTGTCGCGGAATTCAACCGCAGCGTGGATGATGTGCACTTGCAGGTGGTGAATTTACTTGGCCAGTTAGTTTGGGAGGCTCATGCTTCTAATACCAACTTGTTCTCAGAAAGAATTGACTTGACGCAGGTGCCCAGTGGACTTTACTTGGTGCGGCTGTTTGTAGATGGGGAGGTGGTGACGAAGAAGTTGATGAAACAGTAGGGAGTTAAAACCCCTCGTAAGTTTTAAACATGATTCATCCCTTATTTTCGTGAATCCTTGGTATTTTTAGAGGAGGCACTAGTGCCGAGTCCACCAATTGGCGTATGAATCTGGCGGCCATATTTTCCACGCATCTTCGTTGCTCGTCGGTTAAAATGTCCCGCATTTCGCCCTCCTCGCGCCTTAATGAGTGAAAAATCTGCCTTCACATATTCATACGCCAACCGGTGGACTCGGCACTAAGTGAATCGGTTGCATTCGTTTTTACTTATTCGTCCGATCACGAAAAGTGGTCGGACGAGGGCCATTTGGTCTGACGATTTTTCATCGTCCGACCAATAAGTATAAACAAACGCCCAAGTTTTTACCTGTTTTTTCTTCAAAAAAATAAGGGATGACTCATGTTAATACCTGGCGCATGTATAGATCCGAATAGCAACTGAGGTCAACCGGAATGACGCAACGCTCTTTTAAGGCAGTTTTTGAGTCGTATGACTACGTCCACCATTAGCCCAAAGGCTCGGAAACGAACAACGAACAACAAACAACGATCAACGAAACCTCAGCTCCTTCAAATCAAACACCTCTATCTCCCCCAACACTTCAACCTCCAACTTCCCTGACGCCGAAACACCCCGAATAATTCCCTCAAAAGGCGAATCATCTGCCGTCCGCACAAAACCGCTCCGCTGATTGCGCCGATACAACAAGCCTTCGTAGGCCATTTTTATTGCTTCAAAGCGCCCCGCTTTCAATTGCAAATACTGCTGCTCCAGACTCACACAGACACAGTGCATGACCTGCTCCAGATCAAATTCACAGCCAAAGCCCTCGGCCAAAGAAGTGGGATTGGGTAATGCCGGATCGAATTCCCGCTGGTTGGCATTCAAGCCAATACCCACAACGGAGGATTGCAGGTTTGATCCACTGATGGAATTTTGAATCAAAATACCCGCCGTTTTTTTGTCGCCGAGGTATAAGTCGTTTGGCCATTTGATGTACGCATCTGGATGTTCCACCGCATCGTGCAGGGCCAAGGCAACGGCCATGCTCAGGTAAAATTGGTCTTTGACTGCCAGCCAATTTGGATAGAGAATCACACTCATCAGCAGGTTTTGCCCGGCGGCGCTTTCCCAACGACTGCCAAACTGGCCGCGACCGGCTGCCTGTGTGGCAGCCCGAACCACCGTTCCTTCAGGTGGCTTACTTTTTGCGATCAATTCTACTGCCCAATCGTTGGTGGAAGGCAGTTCGTCGAATTGATGGTAAACTTTTCCGACAAAAAGGGTGTTTGACATGTTCTATGGAGACTGCTCTAATGAATATTCTGGAATCAGCAAACGTTTAATGGAATCAAGGTCGCGTTTTTTGCCTTACTTTTGACCCAAATTTTTTGCATACTCAATCGAATTTTAAAATTTTGACAACCAAACTAGCGCAGCGGGCCACAAATCCGCAACTCGAAAACCTCAATCACGCTATTGTCGAGGGCATCCGCGACAAAAAAGGCAAAAATATTATTCAACTAGACCTCCGCAAACTGGGTGATGCACCCGCCGATTTTTTTATCATCTGCGAGGGAGATTCTAATACACACGTAAAGGCCATCTCTGATAGCGTTTATAAAAAAGTAAAGGACGAAATACAAACCGCCCCTTTCCACCAAGAAGGCTCCAATGATGCCAAATGGGTGTTGATGGATTATTTTAACACTGTCGTGCACGTTTTTTACCCCGAAACTCGCCATTTCTACGAACTTGAAAATTTGTGGAGCGATGCTGATGTGACGGAATACGGAGACATTTAAGCGGCGGTATTGGCAGCGTTTGGGTATTGAGTACATCATTCACTCAAATACCCCATTCTAAAACTGAATATTACAATAAATGGAACAAGAAAATAAAAAGCGCGACGAAAACGATCAGCGCTCCAACTCAGAGGGTGGCGATGGGATGCCAAAATTCAACTTTATGTGGATTTACATCCTCATCGGTGTCGGCCTGCTGGCGTTGCAATGGACCAAGTTCTCGGGTGAAACCAAAAAATCGACCTGGGCCGACTTCGACCGTTGGGCCAAAAGAAGCCATGTACAGCGGCTAGTCGTTGTCAACGATAAGGAAGCTTACGTCTACATTTACCCGGATTCTTTGTCCACCAACCCCGAGTACGAGGGCCTAAAGGTGACAAAAAAGACGATGTTCAACGCCGATCAGCCACAATTTGTCATGAATTTTGGTAAAGTGGAGGTCTTGGAACCCAAAATCGCCAAGCTCAACGAAACTTTGCTGAAGGAGAAAAAAGCGCCGATCACGGTTGAATACGACCAGCGTACCAATTGGAGCGCCGTGCTGCTCACCTATGGTTTGCCGCTGCTGCTCTTCGTTGGCCTTTGGATACTCATCATCCGGCGTGTCGGTGGCGGTGCTGGCGGTGCTGGTGGCCAGATTTTCAATATCGGCAAATCCAAAGCTACCCTTTTTGACAACACCTCAAAAGTGAACACCACCTTTGCTGATGTTGCAGGCCTCGACGAAGCCAAAGACGAGGTGATGGAAGTGGTCGATTTCCTGAAGAATCCGAAAAAATATACCACGCTTGGTGGCAAAATCCCGAAAGGGGTGTTGTTGGTTGGCCCTCCCGGCACGGGCAAGACCTTGCTGGCCAAGGCTGTCGCTGGAGAAGCCAACGCACCTTTTTTCTCGATTTCGGGCTCCGATTTCGTTGAAATGTTTGTCGGTGTCGGTGCTTCCCGCGTACGCGATTTGTTCCGTCAAGCCCGCGAAAAAGCCCCTTGTATCATCTTTATCGATGAAATTGATGCCATTGGCCGCGCACGTGGCCGGGGTGCCATCCAAGGCGGCAACGATGAGCGTGAAAACACACTCAACCAATTGCTGGTGGAAATGGACGGTTTCCCAACCGACAAAGGCGTTATCATCATGGCCGCAACCAACCGCCCCGATATTCTCGACCAGGCACTGATGCGCCCAGGGCGTTTCGACCGACAAATCGGCATCGATCGTCCCGACCTCAAAGGAAGGGAGCAGATTTTCCAGGTGCACATGAAAACCATCAAGGTGTCGCCAGAAGTAACGGCTATTACGCTCTCGGAAATGACGCCGGGTTTCGTGGGTGCCGACATTGCCAACGTTTGCAATGAAGCAGCCCTTATTGCTGCCCGCCGCGACAAAACGGCGGTGGATCTGGACGATTTCAACTACGCCCTCGACAAAGTGATTGGTGGTCTGGAGAAGAAGAACAAAATCATCAGTCCGGAGGAAAAGCAGATAATTGCTTACCACGAAGCTGGCCACGCCATTTGTGGCTGGTACTTGGAGCACGCACACCCGCTGGTAAAAGTAACGATTGTACCGCGTGGGTTGGCCGCCTTGGGCTACGCGCAATACCTGCCGAAGGAGCAGTACATCACCCGCAAAGAAAAATTGCTCGATGATATTTGCATGACCCTCGGCGGTCGCGCAGCAGAATCGGTGGTTTTTAATCAAATTAGCACCGGCGCGCAGAGCGACCTCGACCATATTACCAAACTGTCGTACGATATGATCGTGAATTACGGGTTGAGCGAGAAAGTAGGCAATGTGTCCTATAAATCTATGCTTACCGACGCATTCACACGCCCATTCTCCGAGCAAACCGCCTACCTGATCGATCAGGAAGTGAAAAACATGATCGATGTGGAGTACGCACGTGCTAAAAAACTGCTCAAAGAAAAGCGCAAGGAATTGGATATGCTGGCGGCTGCACTGCTAGAAAAAGAAGTGCTCCATCGCAGCGATTTGGAAGCGATCATCGGCAAACGGCCCTTTATCGATCCGACGCCTGGAGAAAGCGCTACACTGCCGGAAGTCGAACATGTTGTTGATGGCGACGATGATTGAGTGTGATCAGTGAAAATATTTTAGGCATGAGTCATCCCGAGGTTTCTGGGTGACTCATGTTTTTAATGCATACTTATTTGTGGGAGAAGGGAGGGGGCATGAACGGAGCTCGGCATCTGGAGCCTTTTTGGCACCTTTCGATGTTTTTTTGATCGCCACTCGTCAATAAATACCTGAGTGAATCATTTACCGCTAGTAATCAATGAAATATCCTGTTCTACGGACGCTGCTTGCGTCTATGTTCGTCTTTTTCGGCTTATTTTCAACGCAATCCCAAGCCCAGAATACGTCCTCTTCCACCACCATTCACGGCCAAGTAACCGATAGCCTTTCAGGCAGCCCTTTGCCCTATGCTTCCGTACAAATTGAAGGAGAAGAACTCGGCACCCGTACCGATATCGATGGTTTTTTCTTTTTCCAAACAAAGAACAAACCCAAAAAGATTCGCGTCACGTATGTGGGCTACAAACCCAATACCATTCAGATAAACCATGGCATCCACAATGAGCTAAAGGTGCAAATGACAGAGACCTCTTTTGGCATCAAGGAAGTGACCGTGAAACCAAAGAAGTACAGCAATCGGGATAATCCCGCCGTTGATCTCATAGAAGAAGTATTCAAACACAAGGACGACAACCGCAAAGAAGGGCTCGATTATTACAGTTACGAAAAATACGAAAAGCTGCAATTCGACCTGAACAATATTGATGACAAGCTTCGGCGCAAATGGTACTTGCGTAAATTCCGTTTTATCTTTAATAATGTCGATACCAATAAAGTGAATGGGAAAGTAGCCCTGCCTTTTTACCTGCGGGAGCGCATCGCCAATGTTTTTTACAGAAAAGAACCGGGCGCCACCAAAGAATACGTGATCGGTGAAAGGCAAACTGCCCTGCGCCCGGAATACGAGGTTGACAACGATGGTATCTCAAAATACCTGACCAACCTGTACCAGGATGTGGATATTTATGATCCCAATATTACCCTGCTGACAACGCAGTTTGTTGGACCCTTGTCTGGAGCCGCTACGGCGTTTTACCGCTTTTACATCATTGATACCCTGGAAACAGGCGGCGAGAAATTTGCCGATGTGTTCTTTGCCCCCAAGAATAAAACCGACCTGGCTTTCATGGGCAATATTCTCGTGTCACTCGACTCCACGTATGCGGTGCGCAAGGTGATCATGGGCATCTCCAAGCAAATCAACCTGAACTGGGTTTCCGACTTGCGCATCGAACAGGAATACAGCTTTTTCGGCGCGGGCGACAAACGCCGGCTATTGCTGACCACCGATGCCGTCACGATGGATTTCAATATCTTTAAAAAATCCTCCGGGCGGAGTATGCAGGCGCATAAAACCGTGTCGTACAAAAACTACGTGCTAAACCAGCCCCTGCCAGATTCCCTTTTTCAGGGTACCTTACAAATCATCAATACCAAAAAACAAATACCGAATGAAGCCTGGCCCGATATGCGGCACAGCCCCCTGAGCCCTCAAGAAAGAGGTTTGAACACCATGATGGACAGCATTCAGCATGTCCCGGCGTTCAAACATTTGATGTTGGCTGCCACCATTGCCACGTCGGGTTATTTAAAATTTGGCGGTTTTGAGATGGGCGCGCTGTCCACTTTCGCCAGCTTCAACGACATTGAAGGCGCTCGGTTCCGTTTCGGTGGGCGAAGCAATCAGCTGTTTGTAAAAAAGCTTTTGTTGATGGGCTATGGCGCTTATGGCGTAAAAGACAAGCAGTGGAAATGGAATGGGACAGCAACCTGGTCGTTCGTAAACCAGATTCCACGGCAATATCCCATGAACCAAATGACCATTGCCTATCAGCGAGACATTCGAGCGCCAGGCGCGGATGTCACCAACTGGTCGCCCGACAACATCTTCCTCTCCTTCCAGCGGGGCAACAACCTGCGCATGCAATACCAGCACGTTGCGCGCATTGAGTACATGCGCGAGGATAGAGGTGGCCTGGCAGTTAACCCGACATTTTTTTGGAAAGAATACCGGCCGGGTGGCTTGTTGCGCTACGATTATCAACTGCCGGGCGACTCGATGTTTGCCCAAAAAGCTGCTGTCACCACCGCAGAGGCCGGGCTGACGTTGCGCTTTGCGCCCAATGAAAAATTTTACCAGGGCACCGTTTACAGGCTCCCGATGTTGACCAAATACCCCATTTTTTCCCTTACCTACAAAGCTGCCGTGAAAGGCGTGATGGGCAGTGAATACAACTACCAAAAGTTGACCTTCACCATGCTCAAGAATATCTTTGTTGGGCCATTGGGACGTTCGCAAGTCACCATAGAGGCAGGCCGCACCTTTGGAAGGGTACCATTCCCCTTGCTTGATATTCACCGCGCCAACCAATCCTTTCAATTCGACTGGTATTCCTACAACCTGATGAATTTTATGGAATTCGCCAGCGACAAATACGTGGCCTTCACCGCCCACCACAACCTCAACGGCTTTGTGTTGAATAAAATACCGCTGATAAAAAAACTGCAATGGCGGGAAGTAGGCAGCTTCAAACTCCTCTGGGGCGGCCTCGACGATAAAAACCGACCCAGCGCCGACAATGGCCTGCTGCTGTTCCCCAAAGACGACAACGGTGAAACATATATCCATACCCTGGAGAAAAAGCCATACATGGAAGCCAGCGTCGGTATTGTCAATATCTTCAAAATCCTGCGCATCGACTACCTATGGCGCTTGAGCTACCAGGATCTGCCGAATGTGGCCAATTGGGGCATAAGATTTTCAGTGCAGGCAGGCTTTTAGAGTGCGGATTTTGGAGTGCGGATTTTGGAGTGCGGAGTGCGGATTTTGGAGTGCGGAATGTAATCGCGGAGGCTATGGCGGGTAAAAAGGCGGAATGGGTGATTCTGGGAGCTACGCTTGATTGACGATTGGCCAATACATGAGTGCCGATTGTTGAAGTGACGCTTCGATTCAAGTATTCCGATAACCAAGCGCAACGCCCTACTTCAACAATCGGCACTCATGTATTGGCCAATCGTCAATCAAAATAGTGAAAAACAATTCAGTCCTGGTACTCATCCCAATAATTTTGCACTATGCTCGACATAAGTTTTGGCGCTTTTCCCGAACTAAAAACCAATCGTCTGGTACTCCGGCAGATGCTCGACAGCGATGCCGAGGCCCTTTTTAAATTCCGTTCTGACCCACGCGTGATGCGGTATTTTGGGCGCCCGTTGATGCAGGTAGTGGCGGAAGCCGAAAAATTTGTCACAGAGATTCAGGGCATGTTCGACCGCAACGAGGGCGTACAGTGGGCCATTTCTTTGCTGGATGATCCGCAAATGATTGGTTCGATCACCATTTGGAAAATTGACAAAACCAACCACCGGGGAGAAATCGGGTATATGCTCGGTCCTGACTTCCAGGGAACTGGTTTGATGACGGAAGCCATACATGCCATGCTAGCATACGCTTTTGGAACCTTACAATTGCATTCTCTGGAGGCCAACGTGAATCCCGACAATGCTGCATCTATTAAATTATTGGAGCGCAATGGCTTTGTGCGGGAGGCGTATTTCCGCGAGAACTTCTACTTTGAAGGAAATTTTGAGGACTCCGCCATTTATTCTTTGATAAGTCCCTCCTAAGGATGTTTTCAACACATAGACACATAGGAACATAGGAACATAGGAATTGAGTACGTAAAGCTATGTTTTCTATGTCCCTATGTATCTATGTGTTGAAAAAAATGTGTTAAAAACTACAGCCGCGACTCCTTCCGATCCTGCTCCACATCATCACGCTCGCTCGGCAATTAGGAGTTGAGTACGTAAAGCTATGTTTTCTATGTCCCTATGTGTCTATGTGTTGAAAAAAATGTGTTAAAAACTACAGCCGCGACTCCTTCCGATCCTGCTC
>Ga0105053_10001830_pt1 | contig 33777 bp, 31 predicted proteins | sample BON01_FD_78093 | JGI IMG/M metagenome (GOLD analysis project Ga0105053, IMG submission 78093) | Freshwater microbial communities from Lake Bonney liftoff mats and glacier meltwater in Antarctica - BON-01 | ecosystem: Environmental > Aquatic > Freshwater > Ice > Glacier meltwater | place: Lake... | reverse complement strand
GACCTTGGGTTCTGCAAGCCGGGCGAGGCGGCGCAGTTCATCTGGGATCGCAACACCGCGCCGGGCGGCAAACTGCCGCTGAACACCAATGGCGGCGGGCTTTCCTACACCCATACCGGGATGTACGGGATGTTCGCGCTGCAGGAGAGCGTGCGGCAGATGCGCGGCACGGCGGCGGCGCAGGTGAAGGGCGCCAAGACCAGTGTGTGCCATGGCGTGGGCGGGATGTTCGCGGCCTCCGGGACGGTAGTGTTCGGCAACGAGGGCTGACAGCGGATTAAGACAATGCAGGGCGGGCTTCGGCCCGTCCTGTGTTTTCGTGCGATTTTAATTTCGATATCGTAATATAATGGGCACACTTCTGCACGCGGTCAGGCGATGCTTTTTGCCGGGACCAGCGGAATGAGCAGCTCGCGCGGGTGGCGGCTGGGATAGATCGGGCGCATGGGCGGGTGCGGCGGCGCGGCGGGTCTGGCGGGTTTATCGCGGTTGGGCCTGGGCCGCGGCGGGCGCGGGGGAAGCTGGAGTTCTGGCGGAAGCTCGACGCCGAGCATGCGGCATAGCGGGCGCAGGGTGCGGGCGGCGGTGGGGGCCGCGGCGAGAAGTGCGACGGTCGCCGGGTTGCGCAGGAGGGATTCGAGTTGGGCGGCATGGCCCACGGCCTCGTAGCCGAGCATGCGGACGATCCACGCCCTGCCCCGCGGCAGGCGCGGTGGCATTGGAGCCGTGACGTCGCGTGACTGCGGGCGCGGTAGGCGCTGCCGCCGGCGGGGAAGGCAGCCGGCGGCAAGCTGGCCGAGCAGGCGGGTCAGCCGGGCATTGGCGCGCGTCACGCGGGTCCAGAGCGGATTGCTCAGCACACCCAGCACGCGAAAGCGCGCGGCGACGAGAAGAGCCAGCGCCGACAGGAGGATGTCGAGGCGCCGGGCCAGGTCGTTCGCCGGATGCGCAGGCTGTGCCGCCGTATTGTTCATGCTATGTTCTCTACCGTACCGGCGCGACCGCTGCAAGGCCGCGAGAACCCGCGAGATCCCCGCCCGTCAGACTCCTGCCCGTCCGGTTCCAGCCCGTCAGACTCCTGAACGTCCGGTTCCTGCCCGTCGGGTTCCAGCCCGTCCGGCCAGAACCGGCATGGCGGCGAAGGCCGCGAACAGCACCAGGGACAGCAGCCCCGCCGGTGTGCCCAGGTGGGTGACCCAGTCGGCGGGGGACTGCCCGCGCAGCCACACCCAGCCGGCAAGCTCGGCCACGATCAGCAAGGCGAAGGCCACCTCGCCCATGAGCAGGCGGGCGAAGATCGTGGCGATGGCGAACCGGCGCACCAACCATCGCGCGACGAGGTAGCTGGCGAGCAGTATGACCGGCGCCTCGATGGCGACGGATGCGAGTTCGCCGGCATGGGGGCGGATCGCCAGTTCCCGCACGGTTCCCATCGCGATGCCGACGGCGAAGACGATCGCGAAATAGGCCAGCCCGGCGGGGAGCGCCTGGCGGATCATCCGCGGGCGGCCGCTTGCCAGGCGGCGCTAACCGAAGCGGCGCTGCCGGGCGTGGTGTTGGGCCGCACCGCCGAGGGCGTGGCGGAGAAGCGAGGCGCCGGGGCCGGGGCGGTTACACCGTTCACCTGGATGAAGGTGCCGCGGGCGACGTTGTGCGGATGCTTCGGGGCCTCGGCCAGCGACAGCACCGGGGCCACGACGGCGTCGGTTTCGGCCATCAGCGCGGTCCATTCCGCCTCGGACTTCGTGCGGATCACCGCGGCGAGTTTCGCGCGCAGGCTGGGCCAGGCCTTGGGGTCGCGCTGGTTGTCGAATTCCGGATCGTCGAGGCCGGCCAGCTTGCGCAGCAGGGCGTAGAATTGCGGCTCGATGGCGCCGATGGCGATGAAGCGGCCGTCGGCGCATTCGTAGGTGCCGTAGAAATGGGCGCCGCCATCGAGCATGTTGGCTTCGCGCTCGGGCTTCCAGGCGCCGGCGGCCATCATGCCGTGGAAGGGCGAGGTGAGGCTGGCGACGCAGTCGGACATGGCGGTGTCGACGACCTGGCCGCTTCCGGTGCGGCGGGCCTCGATGACGGCGGCGAGGACGCCCATGCAGAGGTAGAGGGCGCCGCCACCGAAATCTCCGACCAGGTTGAGCGGCGGGATCGGCTTGTCCGCCGGGCCGATGGCGCCAAGCGCGCCGGCCACTGCGATATAGGTGATGTCGTGGCCGGCGACGTGGGCGAGCGGGCCTTCCTGGCCCCAGCCGGTCATGCGGCCATAGACCAGCTTCGGATTGCGGGCGTGGACGGTCTCGGGGCCGAGGCCGAGGCGCTCCATGACGCCGGGGCGGAAGCCTTCGATGAGCACTTCGGCGTGGTCGAGCAGGGACAGCGCCTGGCCGACATGGTCGGGGTTCTTGAGGTCGAGTTCGACAAGGCGGCGGCCGCGCAAAGTAACATCGGTGGGGCGGTGTTTGGTGCCGGGGCGGTCGATGCGCACGATATCGGCGCCCATGTCGGCGAGCAGCATGGCGGCGAAGGGGCCGGGGCCGATGCCGGCGAATTCCACGACGCGCAGGCCGGAGAGGGGTCCTGGGTTCGGCATTTTTTGGTTTCCTTCGCTGGTGTGCCGTTCGATTGCGGGAGCGTAGCGGGGCGCGGGACGGAGAGGAACCGGGAGTGTTCACCAGAGGCAGGAGGCGTGTTCTTTTTTGCAAAAAAGAACCAAAAAACTCTCGTCCATTTGGGCTGGGCCTCGGGCAAGGCTCGGTGCGAAATGGGTGAAGTCTTTTTGCTTCTTTTTCTTCAGAAAAAGAAGGTTCTTGTTCTTGGTTTTTGATGCTGGCGCATGGCGGCCTGACATCTGGACGCGGGCGGCCGCTTTGGCGCAGGCTGGCGGGAAGAACGATTTCCGCTGCCGGACGCACTGGGATCGGGCGCACTGGAAATGGAGGGACGAGGCGATGAAGTTCACGTGGTTCAACCTGATGCCGTGGCCTGATCTGCCGGAGGATTTCCGCGAGAAGAACCGCTCGGTGTGGGTGGATATCGACCAGGCGCTGTTCGACCCGGTGCGCTGCCACGAGGTGTACAACGACTACCTCGACCTGCTGGAGTATGCGGACCAGCTTGGCTATGACGGGGTGGGGATCAACGAGCACCACCAGAACGGCTATGGGCTGATGCCGTCGCCGAACATCATGGCGGCGTCGCTGGCGCGGCGGACGAGCAAGGCGGCGGTGGTGGTGCTGGGCAATTCGATCGCGCTGTACAATCCGCCGATCCGGGTGGCCGAGGAGTTCGCCATGCTGGACATCATGACCGGCGGGCGGTTCGTGGCGGGGTTTCCGGTGGGGACCTCGATGGACACGAACTATTGCTACGGGACGATTCCGGGGCTGACGCGCGAGAGATATGCCGAGGCGCATGAGTTGATCATCCGGGCGTGGACGGAGAAGAAGCCGTTCGCGTTCAACGGGCGCTATACCAAGCTGCGGCATGTGAATTTGTGGCCGAACGTGCTGCAGACGCCGCATCCGCCGATCCATATTCCCGGCGGCGGGTCGGTGGAGACGTATGATTTCTGCCTGGATAATACGTATTCGTATTCATACCTGAGCTTCTCCGGCTATCTGCGGGCCAAGGCGCTGATGGATGGTTACTGGAGGCGGGTGGCGGAGCGGGGGGCGGACATGTCGCCGTATCGGGCCGGGTTCGCGCAGACGGTGTTCGTGGCGGAGACGGACGAGGAGGCGGAGCGGCTTTATTCGGAGCACGCGTTCTACTTCTATAACCGATGCCTGCATGTGTATCCGGGGTTTGCGGACGCGCCGGGGTATCGGACGATCAAGACGATCCAGTCGGGCAACCTGAACCAGTACATGCGGCCGAACTATCCGACGCTGACGTGGAAGGACCTGGTGGATGGCGGGTACATCATCGCCGGGTCGCCGGAGACGGTGCGGCAGCGGTTCGAGGAGCTGATCCGCGGGCTGCATGTGGGTAATCTTTTCCTGCTGCTGCATGTGGGGAACATGCCGAAGGAGAAGTGCATGTATTCGACGAAGCTGTTCGCGGAGAAGGTGATGCCGCATTTGCGCGACATGTGGCCGGAATATGCCGATGATGGGCGGTTCTGGTGCAAGCCGATCGCGCGGCGGGCGGTGCCGGCGCCGGTGGGGCATGCCGAGATGGTGCCGGCGAAATGATCACGTCGCGCATCATCGAGACGCGGGCGGCGCCGATCAACGTGCTGTCGGGGGGGAGCGGGCCGGATTTGCTGTTCCTGCATTCGGCGGGGGGGATCACGGCGGAGAATCCGTTCCTGCAGGCGCTGGCGGCGAAGTATCGCGTGTTCGCGCCGCAGTTGCCGGGGTATGGCGACAGCGGCGACAGCGACAATGTGCGCGACATGCTCGACGTGACGCTGCACAGCTTCGACGTGCTGGAGGCGCTGGGGCTGGAGAAGCCGATACTGGTGGGGCACTCGCTGGGGGGGATGATCGCGGCCGAGATGGCGGCGCTGCGGCCGAGGGAGGTGGATCGGCTGTGCCTGATCGCCTCCGCCGGGCTGTGGCTGGATGCGTATCCGGTGCCGGACATCTTCACGCTGCTGCCGCGCGAGTTCCCGGCCTACATGTTCCATGACGCGGAGGCGGGCGCGCGGATGATGGCGACCGGGGGGAACATGAACGATCCGGCGTTCCTGATCCCGTTCCTGGTGACCAACGCGCGGCAGTTGGGGATGGCGGGGAAGTTCCTGTTTCCGATTCCGGAGCGCGGGCTGAAGGAGCGGATCCATCGCATCCGGGCGCGGACGGTGCTGGTGTGGGGGGATTCGGACCGGATTTTTCCGGCGCCGTATGCGCAGGCGTTCAAGGGCTTGATCAAGGGGGCGGAGCTGGTGAGCGTGCCGGAGGCGGGGCACCAGCTGGTGCTGGAGCAGACCGACGCGGTGATGGCTGCCATCGCGCGGCTTGATTGATCGGCGGTGACGGTCTTTACGTTTCCGGGAACGACTGCAAATGCTCCTGTCGGGTGATTTCGCCCGGCAGGATTTTGCTTTAGGCAGGGCCATGACCGAAAGCCTGATAGAAGCCACCGCTGAACGCCTGTTCGGCGACCATTGCACCCCGAGGCTGCTCGCCGCGGCCGAGAAAGGGGCGTTCGCGGCCGATTTCTGGGCCGCCGTGGAGGAGGCGGGGCTGCCGCGCGCGCTGGTGCCCGAGGAGGCCGGCGGGTTTGGCATGCCGGTGGCCGAGGCGCTCACCATCCTGCGCGTGGCCGGGCGGCATGCGGTGCCGCTGCCGCTGGGCGAGACCATAGCGGCAAGCTGGCTACTGGCTGGGGCGGGCCTGGCGCTTCCGGACGGGCCGCTGACGATCGCGCCGGTCGGCAAGGACGCTGCGCTCGCGCTGGAACGCCGGGGTGATGCCTGGCACCTGTCGGGCAGCGCCAGCCGGGTTCCCTGGGGACGCGATGCCGTCGCCGTTGCGGTGCTGGCGACGCATCAGGGCGTGCCGATGGTCGCCTGTGTGGCGCGTGGCGGTTTCACCGTTGCCCATGGCAGCAATCTCGCCCGCGAACCGCGCGACACGCTGGACTTCGACGCGAGCCTTGGCGCGGACGCGGTGGCGCCGGCTGCCTCGGGCGTGGACCACGCCAGCCTGCGGGCGCTGGGGGCGGCGATGCGCAGCCTGCAGATGGCCGGGGCCATGGCGGGGCTGCTGGACATGACGACCAAATATGCGCTGGACCGCACGCAGTTCGGCAAGCCGATCGGCAAGTTCCAGGCGATCCAGCACAGTCTGGCGATTCTTGGCGCGCATCAGGCCGCGGCCGGGGCGGCCGCGACCGGAGGGGCCGAGGCGGTGGGCGACGGGTTGCGGGTGTTTCCGATTGCGGTGGCCAAGCTGCGGACCGGCGAGGCGGCGGGGCTGTGCGCGGGGCTGGCGCACCAGGTGCATGGGGCGATCGGGTTCACCTATGAGCACAGCCTGCATTTCCTGACCAAGCGCCTGCTGTCGTGGCGCAACGAATTCGGCAACGAGGCCGAGTGGGGCCTGATGCTTGGCCGCCATCTTGCCGCCGCCGGAGCCGACCGGCTCTGGCACGAAATCACCGCCGCCTGAGCGCAGGAGCATCTGTCGTGGTCGATCTTCCGTTTGCACCGCCGCCGCCCTGCCCCGAGGCCGAGACGCTTCGGCTGGAGGTGCGCGACTTTCTCGCCGAGGCCCTTGCCGACCGAACGCCTGCCCAGCGGGCCGAAAGCTGGTCGGGCCATGACGCCGCGTTCAGCCGCAAGGTGGGGGCGAAGGGCTGGATCGGCATGACCTGGCCCAAGCAGTACGGTGGGCATGAGCGCAGAGCGCTGGAGCGCTATGTGGTGCTGGAGGAGATGCTGGCGGCCGGGGCGCCGGTCTCGCACCATTGGATCGCCGACCGCCAGTCCGGCCCGCTGATCCTGCGCGTCGGCACGGATGAGCAGAAGGAACGCATCCTGCCGCGCATCGCCCGGGGCGAGGCGATGTTCTGCATCGGCATGAGCGAGCCCGACAGCGGGTCTGACCTTGCGGCCACGCGCACCCGCGCCGAAGCGGTGCAGGGCGGCTTTGTGGTGAACGGCACCAAGCTGTGGACCTCTGGCGCCCACCAGGCCGACTTCATGATCCTGTTCTGCCGCACCGGCGGGGGCGAACGCCACGAGGGCACCAGCCAGTTCCTGGTGGACCTGAAGGCGACCTCCAGCATCCAGATCCGCCCGGTGCATGCGCTGACCGGCGAGCACCATTTCAACGAGGTGGTATTCACCGATGTGTTCCTCCCCGAGACGGCCCTGCTGGGCAAGCTCGGCGACGGGTGGAACCAGGTGACCAGCGAGCTTGCCTATGAGCGCAGCGGGCCGGAGCGGTTCCTGTCGTCGTTCCTGATCATGACCGAGATGCTGCGGGTGATCGGGCCGGAGCCTTCGGAACGCGCGGCGATCGCCATCGGGCGGCTGGCGGCGCATATCCATGCGCTGCGGCGGATGTCGCGCTCGGTGGCCGGGATGCTGCAGGCCGGCGAGAACCCGGCGTTGCAGGCGGCCCTGGTGAAGGAGCTTGGCAATTCGCTGGAGCAGGAGATCCCGGAGATCGCCCGCCTGCTGGTGGATTGCGAGCCCAGCCTGGAGAGCGACGATGCGTTCCTCGCCACGCTGTCGCTGATCACGCTGCATGCGCCGTCGTTTTCGCTGCGTGGCGGCACGCGCGAGATCATGCGCGGCATGATCGCCCGCGGCCTCGGCCTGCGCTGAACCTGAAAGAGACCGACATGACCGACAAGCTTCTCTACGAGCAGGACGACAACGGCATCGTGCTGCTGACACTGAACCAGCCGGAGTCGCGCAACCCGATCACCGACCAGGACCTGATCGACGCGCTGGTGGCCGCCTGCGAGCGGATGCAGAACGACCAGACGGTGCGGGTGGCGATCCTGACCGGCGCCGGCAGCGCCTTCTCCTCCGGCGGCAACGTGAAGCGGATGGCCGAGGCCGGCGACGAGCGTCGGGCCAACCCGATCGGCACGCGCGGCTATTATCGCACCGGCATCCAGCGCATTCCGCTGGAGCTGGAAAAGCTCGACGTGCCGGTCATCGCCGCGGTGAACGGGCCGGCGATGGGCGCGGGCTGCGACCTGACATGCATGTGCGACATTCGCATCGCCGGGGAGAGCGCGCGGTTTGCCGAAAGCTTCGTGAAGCTCGGCCTGGTGGCCGGCGATGGCGGGGCCTGGCTGCTGCCGCGTGCGGTGGGCCTGTCCAAGGCGTTCGAGATGGCGTTCACCGGCGATACCATGGATGCACAGCAGGCGCTGGCCTGCGGACTGGTGTCGCAGGTGGTGCCGGACGGCGAGTTGCTCGACGCCGCGCGCAAGCTGGCCAAGCGCATCGCCGCCAACCCCACGCAGGCCGTGCGCATGACCAAGCGGCTGATCCGCGAGGGGCAGCACACGCGGCTGGATACGCTGCTGGAAATGTCCGCGGCGTTCCAGGCGCTGGTGCATACCACCGCCGATCATCGCGAGGCCGCCACCGCCTTCGTGGAGAAGCGCCGCCCGACCTTCACCGGGCGCTGAGCCATGGCCGGCACGATCGGCTTCGTCGGCCTTGGCGTCATGGGCGAGCCGATGTGCCGCAACATGGCACAGCGCAGCGGGCGGCCGGTGGTGGCCTACGACCTGTCCTCGGCGCCGCTGGCCCGGCTGGCCGAGCATGGCGTGGCCGCGGCGGGCAGTGCGGCGGCGGTGATGCGCGCGGCCGACATCGTGATGCTGGTGCTGCCAGGCGGGCCGCAACTGGAGAATGTGTGCCGCGGCCCCGCCGGGTTGCTGGCCCATGCCCGGCCGGGGCAGATTGTGGTGGACCACGGCACCTCGCCGGTGGCGCTGACCCGCACGCTGGCCGCGGAGTTCGCCGCCAAGGGCGTGGCCTATGCCGATGCGCCGATCGCACGCACCCGGGCGGCAGCCGAGGCCGGCACGCTGAGCATCACGGTGGGCGCCGACGCGGAAACAATGGCGGCGATCCGGCCGCTGCTCGCCTGCTGCGCGGAGGAGATCAGCCATTGCGGCCCGGTCGGCAGCGGCCAGGTGGTGAAGCTGATGAACAACATGGTGCTGTTCCAGACCGTGGCGGCGCTGTGCGAGGCGTTGGCCATCGGCCGGGCCGCCGGGGTGGACGGGGCGGTGCTGTTCAATGCACTTTCGAAGGGATCAGCCGACAGCTTCGCACTGCGCAACCACGGCATGAAGGCGGTGCTGCCCGATGCGTTTCCGGAGCGGGCATTCTCCACCGAATACGCGCTGAAGGATCTGTCCTACGCGCTCGACCTGGCCGAACAGGCGGGGATGGCGCCGAAAGGGGCGGAGGTGGCGCGGGAATACCTCACCGCCGCGGCCGAGAAGGGTTTCGGCAAGCTCTACTGGCCCGCTATCAGCCGGGTGATTGTGCCCAGGGAAGAATAGGAAGCGATTGTTCTTTTTTGAAAAAAAGAACCAAAAAACTTTTGTCCATTTGGCGCAGTGTTGATCGTTCTGCCGGACGTAAATGAATAGAAGTCTTTTTGCTTCTTTTTCTTCAGAAAAAGAAGATTCTTCCTTCCCCTGGCCTTCGCCGCGGACGCAAGCGTTCGCCCGGGTTCCTGTCGCGCGGGCGAATTGGCGCGGGTGGGCAATTCCACACGGCGGGATATTGTTCTAGGCTTTCGTGGGCCCATGCAGAAGCCGTCAGGAAACACCATGACCGAGACACCCCTTGTCCGCCTTGAACGCCACGATGATGTGGGCGTGATCATTGTCAACAATCCGCCGGTGAATGCGCTGAGCCCGGGGGTGCCCGAGGGCATCATTGCCTGCCTGAACGAGGCGCTGGCCGAACCCGCGATCAAGGCGATGGTGCTGATCGGCGACGGACGGAGTTTCATAGCCGGCGCCGATATCCGCAATTTCGGCAAGGGCCGGCCGCCGGTGCCGCCGGGCAGCCGCAGCCATGACCTGCTGGATTTGTCGACCAAGCCGATCGTGGCCGCCATTCACGGCTATGCGCTGGGCGGCGGGCTGGAGAATGCGATGGGGTGCAACTACCGCATCGCCAAGCGCAGCGCCAAGGTGGGACTGCCGGAGGTGCTGATCGGGATTCTGCCGGGTGGCGGCGGCACGCAGCGGCTGCCGCGGCTGATCGGGCCGAAGGCGGCGCTGGACCTGATCGTTTCGGGCCGCCATGTGCCGGCGGCCGAGGCGCTGACGCTCGGCATCATCGATGCGGTGGTAGAGGACGATGCGGACCTGAAGCAGGCGGGCATCGATTTCGCCCGCAAGATGGCCGACGTGCGCCCCCTGCCCCAGGTGAGCAGCCGGACGGACAAACTGGAGACGGCGAAGGCCGATCCGGGCATGTTCGACGCCAAGCGCAAGGAAATCGCGCGGCGGGCGCGCAACCAGAAGGCGCCGTACAACTGCATCCTGGCGGTGGAGGCGGCGACGCAGCTGCCGTTTGCCGAGGGGCTGGTGCGTGAGCGCGAGTTGTTCAACGAGTTGGAGAATTCCGACGAGGCGCGGGCGCTGCGCTATGTGTTCTTCAGCGAGCGCGAGGCGGCGCGGGTGCCGGGGCTGGACCCGGCGACGAAGGTGCGCGAGATCAACACCGCCGCGGTGATCGGCGCCGGCACGATGGGCGGCGGCATTGCCATGGCGTTCGCCGATTTCGGGGTGCCGGTGCGCATCCTGGAGGCGACGCAGGAGGCGATGGACCGCGGCATGGACCGTATCCGCGCCAACTACGCGACCTCGGTGAAGCGTGGGTCGCTGGCGCAGGACGAGATGGAGCGGCGGCTGGCGCGGATCACGCCGGTGCTGTCGTACGACCAGATCGGCGATGCCGATGCGGTGGTGGAGGCGGTGTTCGAGCAGATGGCGCCGAAGAAGGAGGTTTTCGCCAAGCTTGACGCGGTGATGAAGCCGGGTGCGCTGATGCTGTCGAACACCTCGGCGCTGGACATCGACGAGATCGCCAGCGCCACGAAGCGACCGCAGGATGTGGCGGGCGCGCATTTCTTCTCGCCGGCCAACGTGATGAAGCTGCTGGAGGTGGTGAAGGGCGACAAGACCGCGCCGGACACCATGGCCAGCGTGATGGCGATGGGGCGCAAGATCGGCAAGATCAGCGTGGGCTGCGGCAATTGCGACGGGTTCCTGGCCAACCGGTCGCGCGCGCCGTTCAACAGCGAGATGGTGATCATGCTGGAGGAGGGCGCGCTGCCCGAGCAAATCGACAAGGTGATGGTGGATTTCGGCTATCCCATGGGGCCGTTTGCCGTCGGCGACCTGGCGGGGCTGGACATCGGTGCCGAGGGGCGCAAGCGGCGCGCGGCGGCGGACCCGAACTATCGCAAGCTGCCGATCGCCGACCGCCTGGTGGAGATGGGGCGGTTCGGCCAGAAGACCGGGGCGGGCTGGTACCGCTACGAGAAGGGCGATCGGACGCCGCATCCCGACCCGGTGGTGGCGCAGCTGATTGCCGACGTGGGCCGCGAATTGGCGATCGAGCAGCACGCCTTCACCGAGGAGGAGATTCTGCGGCGGCTGCTGTTCTCGTCGGTGAACGAGGCGTGCAAGATCCTGGAGGAAGGCATTGCCTACCGGTCCAGCGACATCGACGTGATGTGGCTGCATGGCTTCGGCTTCCCTCGCTATCGCGGCGGGCTGATGTTCTGGGCCGACCAGATCGGGCCGAAGGCGGTGTACGAGCAGATCAGCCTCTGGCACCAGCGCTATGGCAACCGCTGGGCGCCGTCGGCCTATCTGCGGCGCCTGGCGGAGACCGGCACCAGCTTCCGCGACGCCAAGCCCGGCCGCGCGGCCTGAGGCCGGGATGATCGACAAGACCGCCCGCACCGTGGCCGAGGCGCTCTCGGCGGTGCGCGACGGGGATGTGGTGCTCGTCGGCGGGTTCGGCGGCACCGGCGAGCCCCGCCAGCTGCTCGACGGGCTGCTGGAACATGGCGCGAAGGACCTGACCATCGTGGCGATCACCGCCGGGATGCCCGATGACGGCATCGGCCGGCTGGTGGCGGCGGGGCGGGTGCGCAAGGCGATCGTCAGTTGGGCGCGCAGCCCGAACGGGCCCATACCGATCGAGGCGCTGATGCGCGAGGGGCGGGCGGAGCTGGAGCTTGTGCCGCAGGGCACGCTGGCCGAGCGCATTCATGCCGCGGGCTCCGGCGTGCCGGCGTTCTTCACCGCGACTTCGGTCGGCACGCCGCTGGCGGCCGGCAAGGAGCACCGCGAGATCGACGGGCGCACCTACGTGCTGGAGCGCGCGATCTTCGCGGATGTGGCGCTGGTGGAAGCGTGGCAGGCGGATCGGTGGGGCAACCTCACCTTCCGCCGTGCCGGGCGCAACCTCAATCCGGTGATGGCCGCGGGGGCGAAGTTCACGATCGCGCAGACGCAGCACCTTGTGGCGCTGGGGGAGATCGATCCCGACCACATCGTGACCCCAGGCATCTATGTCCAGCGCGTGGTCCACATCCCCTATGGCGACCCGCCGCTGTGACGGATGGCCACGGATGGCTCATACCAACCGCCGTCAAGAACGATCCTTCGTTAGGCAAGGCCAGGGCTTCGCCCTGGACCCACCAGGGGCCAAGCCCCTGGGCCTTAACTATATGATAATAAAATGGTTTCCAAAGGCCGTCGGCCTTTGGTGGGTCCAGGGCAAAGCCCTGGCCTTGCCTTTGTACATCGGTCAATCATTAGGGCGATTGGTATCAGTGGAAAATTCGCCCGGCGTCGATGACGATGGTCTGGCCGGTCATGGTTTCGGTGCGGCACATCGTCACCACCATGTCGGCGCAGTCGTCCTTGTCGGCGGCCTTCTTGAGCAGCGAGGTGGAGGATGAGCGCTCGATCTGCTCGGGGCGCAGGTTGGAGGTGGCGCGCGTGCCTTCCAGGAGGCCGGGGGCGACGCAGTTGACCAGGGTTTCCGGCGCGAGGGCGACGGCCATGCAGCGGGTCAGGTGGATGAGGCCGGCCTTGGAGACGGCGTAGGCGATCGACGAGCCGGTCGGGCCCAGGCCGGCGACGGACGAGATGTTGACGATGCGGCCCTGCCCCTGCGCCTTCATCACCGGTGCGACTGCCTTGGTGAGGCGCATCGGGCCGGTGAGGTTGACGGCCATGATCTTCTCCCAGACCTCCGGCGTCAGGCTGTCGAGGTCGGTGAAGGGGATGGAGGTGTTGTAGGCGGCGTCGTTGACCAGGATGTCGAGCCGGCCGAGGCGGGCGGTGACGTCGCCGACTAGCCGCGCGACTGCCGCGCCATCGGTGATGTCGCATTGGAAGGCGGCGGCGCGGATCTGGTGGCGGGAGGCGAGATCGCGGGCGACGCCCTCCGCCTGGTCGCGGCTTTGGGCGTACATGACGGCGATGTGCGCGCCTTCCTTGGCCAGGGCGTGGCAGATGCGCTGGCCAAGCCCTCCGTTGCCGCCAGTTACCAGCGCGACTGTGCCCTTGAGGTCCATGAGCTTTCTCCTGCGTGTGGGCGTGATTGGGGCGCTACGCCGCCTGGCGCAGGGTGATGCCGAGACCTTCGAGGCCGGCGCGGATGGCGGCCTTGCGGGCCTCGTCCGGCATCGGCATGGGGGCGCGCGACAGCATGGCCGGGGCACCCTGGGATGACAGGGCATACTTGACGTTGGCCGGCAGGTTGTCGGCGGACGGGGCATTCCACAGGCCGAGCAGGCGTTCGTGCAGCGCCTTGGCGGTGGCGTGGTCGCCGCGCTGCACCGCGTTCCACAGCGCGACATTGGCGTGGGGCGAGGCGGCCTCGCCGCGCAGGTCGCTGAGCATGAGGTTCCTCCTGTTGTTTCGCGGGTGGCCGCGCGCCGGGGAGAGGCGTGTAGCTCGCCAGGTATCAGGGTTCGAGCGTCGTCGTGCTTTCGAGCACCTTTTCGATGTCGGACCGGTCGAGATGGACCACGTGGTATTCGCCCTTGATGAAGGCCTCGAACTGGTCGCGGTAGTGCGGGCTGCCGGGGATGCCGGAATTGCCGATGTTCTGCACCGCCAGGAACTCGCGCGGCTTGGCGAAATCCATGACGATGCGGTACTCGGCGCCGGAGCTTGCGGCATGTGGCGGCAACTCGCCGCCGGTGTTGCGCACGGTGTGCGATCCGCCGTCGATCGGTGCCGGGCCGATGTCGAAATCGCCGGCAAGGCTGGCATTGGTGATCGGGTGCTTCCAGTGCGCCACGTGCACCGTGCCCCAGTTCCAGCCCTTCGGGTCGTCGCCCAGCCGCTGGCGCAGCGTCGCCATCGTCTGCCCGGCCGCCTTGGCCGCCGCCGCGGCGCTGCCTTCGGGGAAATGCGCCATGGCGGGGTTGGCCAGCAGGTGCACGCACAGGTTGGTCTGCTGGACGGCGAGATCCAGCAGGCGCGGCGGCACGTGGACCGCCAGCGTGGCGCGCTGCCAATGGAACATGAAGGTCTCGAACACCGTCGCGGCGACGCTGTCCAGGGAGTAGTGGAAATCCCAGCCGGACAGCAGCCCGGCGACCGCCTTGGCATCGGCGCCGCCGCTGGCCTGCAGCAGGGCGATGATGTGTGCGGCCGAGCGTTCGGCGCGCACGCTCTTCACGTCGTTCTGCAGGGCGATCGTGTGCTTCGCATCGGCCGTGGTGCCGGCGAAGGCCTGGTCGATGCGGATGCCGCGATGGCCCTGGGAGTAGGCGCCGTAGATCGGGTATTTGTAGTCCGGCTCGACGATGCGCTGGTTGGCGCTGGCGACGAAGCCGGTGGCGGGGTTGTAGCGGTTGGGCAGGCCGTCATAGGGGATGTAGCCGAGCCAGCGGTCGGCGGGGTTGGCGGCGTCGCGCACGCCGGGCCAGGTGCGGCCGCGGATCGGCAGGCGGCCGGCCATCTGGTATCCGGCATTGCCCTGGGCATCGGCATAGACCCAGTTGAACACCGCCACCGCCCAGTCGCTCAGCGCCGCGCGAAACTGCTCCCAGTTCTGCGCCCGGCCGACATTGATGCTGGCGCGGATGTCGTCGAGGTGTTCGGCCCCCACCCAGCGCAGGGAAGTCGGCGGGTCGCCGCCCTCGGCCATTTGCGGGATGATGGCGTTGACGACCGGGCCGCGGACGGTGGAGCGCACCACCAACGCGCGGGTGGCCTCGCCGCGCACCGGGATGGAGACCATGCGCTCGTCGAAGCGCCGCCAGGTGTCGCCGTCGCGGTAGCGGGCCGGGTCGGTGGCGTCGACCTCCTCGCGGTAGAGGTCGCGGGTGGTGGCCATGTTGTTGGTGATGGCGAAGGCAACCTGGCCGTTGCTGCCCCACCACAGGCCGGGCATGCCCACGGGGCCGGCGCCGGCGGAGTCATCTTCCGGGCCGTGCATGCCGTACTCATACCAGGACGAGGGCACCCAGAACGGCTGGTGCGGGTCGCCGGCGAGCAGTGCCTTGCCACCGGCGGCGCGCGATCCGCTCACCGCCCAGTTGTTGCTGCCGGTCGCGTCGTCGGTGCCGGATGCCATGGCGCCGGGCGCCATGGCATCGGGGGCGGAAACATCGGGCCAGCCCGGCGGCGGCACCACGAGGTGCTCGGCGGCTTCCGGCGTGAGGTAGATCTCGCGCAGGTGCTCGGGCAGCAGGCGCGCGGCCTCGGCGGCCATGATGCGGTCCAGCCTTCCGTTCAACGACCACCAGAAGCCGCGAGCGATCGCCACCACGTCGCCGACGGTGAACGGTGCCGGCGTGTAGCCGAGCATGCGGAACTCGATCGGCAGGTCGGCGCCGAAGCGCTCGATGGCGCGGTTGATGCCACGCACGAAGGCCGCCGTTTCCTCATAGGTCTTGCCGTCCATGCGCGACGGCTCATCGGCGGCCATGCGGTCGAGGCCGACGGTGAGGTGGGCGGTGTCCGACGCCACGAAGGCCGCGCCGAGGATCTCGGCCTGGCGGCCCATCGCGCGGCGGCGCAGCCGGTCCATCTGCCACAGCCGGTCCTGCGCCATGGCGAAGCCGACGCCGAACTGCAGATCGACGGTGCTGCCCGCGAACACGTGCGGAATACCGGCACGGTCGCGCAGGATGTCGACCCGCGCCGATACGCCGGCGTTCAGGCGCTGGTCGGGGATGGTGGCGTGGCGGCGCAGCCAGGCCGAGCGGGCGGCGGCGAATTCCGCCTGTGTCACCCCGGCGGCGGCGCAGACCGCTGCCACCTGTCGTTCATCCTTCAGCGCGGCCAGCAGCGCCGCATCGTCCAAAGCCATCGTTGTCATCCTTCCTGCGATTCGCGCGACGGGCCCACCAGGGTCGCGCCGCCATCCACTACGAGTGTCTGCCCGGTGATGAAGCTCGCCTGCCGCGACAGCAGGAAGCGCACCGTCTGGCCGATGTCCCAGCCAGTGCCCTCGATGCCGAGCACCGAGGCCTTCTGCCGCGTGGCGCGGGCCGCCTCGGTCATGCCGCGGGCATAGACCATGGGGGTGTAGACCGGGCCGGGCGCGATGCAGTTCACGCGGATGCCGTCGCGTCCGTGGTCCACCGCCATGGCCTTGGTGAGGCCGATGACGGCGCTCTTGGAGACGGTGTAGGCGGTGAGGCCGCGCGGGCGCAGGGCGGAGATGGAGGAGACGTTGACGATCGCCCCGCCCCCTGCCCGCTTCATCGCCGGGATCGCGTGCTTGGAGGTGAGGAACATGCTGTCCACGTTCACCCGCATCACGTTCTGCCATTCCGCTTCCGAGACATCGACCACCGAGCCGCGGCTGCCGATGCCGACGTTGTTGTCGAGCACGTCCAGCCGGCCGAAGCGGCGCTCGGCTTGGGCGACCATGGCTTCGCACTGCGCGTTGTCGGTGACGTCGTAGCTGGCGGCCTCGGCGGTGCCGCCTTCGGCCGCGATCATCGCCACGGTGCGTTCGGCCAGGGCCAGGTCGCGGTCAACCACCAGCACGCTGGCGCCGGCGCGGGCGAGCAGAATGCAGGCGGCACGGCCATTGCCGATGCCGTCGCCCGCGGCCCCGCCACCGGTGACGATGGCGGCCTTGCCCTGTAGGCCCCAGACATCTTGTTCCATCGTCGAGTCTCCCTAGAAGGTGGCATCAAAGTAGAAAGCAAGAATCTTCTTTTTCTGTAGAAAAAGAAGCAAAAAGACTTTCATCCGTTTCGGCCGGGGACATACCGGAGGCACCGCGCCAAACGGGTAAAAGTTTTTTGGTTCTTTTTTTCAAAAAAGAACATTCTTCCACTTGCCTCCCTAGGGCAACCCGGCGCCGGGCACATCCACGCGGATCGTCTCGATGCGTCCGTCGCGTTTATCGGCCATCGCCGGCCCGCTGCCGGTGCTGGTGCAGACATACAGGGTCCGCCGGTCGGTGCCGCCGAGCATGCAGGCATAGGCGTGGCGGTCATCGGGGAGCGGGATGGTTTGAACAATCCCCCGGCCCTCCAGCACCCGCACCACACGGTGGCCGCGCGGGTCGGCGATCCAGATGCCGCCTTCCGCGTCCAGGCAGATGCCGTCGGGGAAGCAGTCGTCGAACTGGGCAAAGAGGCGGCGGTTGGACAGGCTGCCGTCCTGGGCGATGTCGAAGGCGGTCAGCCGCTTGCCCACGGTCTCCCCGATCACCAGGGTGCGGCCATCTGGCGTGATCACCGCGCCGTTGGGGAACATCAGCCCGTCGGCGGCCTGGTGGATGCTGCCGTCGGGATCGACGCGGATCAGCGCGGCCGGGCGCTCGGCCTCGCCGCGGTGGCGATCGAAGCCAAAATTGCCGACATAGGCGCGACCCTTCGCATCCACCACCATGTCGTTGCACGGGCCGGTGGCCAGGCTGGAGAGGTCGGCGACCTTCACGAGCGCACCGCGTTCCAGCCGCATCAGCGCGCGGTCGAGCATGGAAACAATCAACAGGTCGCCGGCGGGCGTCCAGCCGAGGCCGGAGGGCTGGTGCGGCACGTGGACCATGGTTTCGGCCCAGCCCTCGGGCGACAGGGCGAGCACGCGATGCGTGTAGAAATCGGAGAACCAGAGCCTGCCGTCGTGCCAGCGCGGGCCTTCGGGGAAGGTCAGCCCGGCAAGTACCGTCTCAAGTCCACTCTGCGTGGCCATCGTTCTTCCTCCCGGGCTAGGCTCCGTTCCGGGCAAGCCTAGCCACAATCCGCGCCACGACAAGGCGCCATCGGGAGGAACCAGCATGACCGACACCGACTCTGCCGCATACGAAACCATCCTCTACCAAACCCCCGCCCCCGCGGTGGTGCGGATCGTGATGAACCGGCCAGAGGCGCGCAACGCCCAGAACCTCACCATGACCTACGACCTCAACGCCGCCTTCGACCGCGCGGTGGCCGACGAGAGCGTAAAGGTGGTGATACTGGCGGGCGCAGACCCCCACTTCTCCTCCGGCCACGACCTGCGCCCCGGCGGCCGCAACAAGGCCGGAACCGACTTCCCACCCGTCGGCACCTGGGGCGGCTTCGACGAAGGCGGCGCCCACGGCCGAATGGCCCGCGAACAGGAAATCTACCTCCAGATCACCCGCCGCTGGCGCAACCTGGCCAAGCCCACCATCGCCGAAGTGCAAGGCCGCTGCATCGCCGGCGGCCTCATGCTCGCCTGGGCCTGCGACCTCATCATCGCCAGCGATGACGCCAACTTCTGCGACCCCGTCGTCACCATGGGCGTCTGCGGCGTCGAATGGTTCGCCCACCCCTGGGAACTCGGCGCCCGTAAAGCCAAGGAATTCCTCTTCACCGCCGACACCTGGTCCGCCCAGGAAGCCCACCGCCTCGGCATGGTCAACCACGTCGTCCCCCGCGCCGAACTCCCCGCCTTCACCCTCGCCCTGGCCGCAAAAATCGCCACCAAACCCGCCTTCGCCCTGAAAACCACCAAGGAAGCCGTCAACCGCGCCACCGACGCCCAAGGCCAACCCGAAGCCATCGAACACGCCTTCGCCCTGCACCAACTCTGCCACGCCCATAACCAAATGATGTTCAACATGGCCGTGGACCCGGGCGGGCTCTCCCCCTCCGTCAAGGGCAAACCCCCGACCGGCGGCTAGAGGAAGGCCAGGGCTCCGCCCTGCACCCGCCAGGGGGCCGAGCCCCCTGGACCCTCATGCCGAAATCAGCCCTCCATAGGCCCGCTTAGCGGCGCACCTCACTATACGAATTCGGCACCATGTACCGCCCCGCGGCCCATCGCAGAACTGTTTCACATCCTCTGGGACGAGGTACTAGGGCGGAATTGGCGCGACGCCAACGCGACACACCTGGGCCGCGCCGTGGCAGGCTGGGCGGCGATGCGGGAGGGGCCCATGAACGACTTGAAGATCACGCTGACCTGTGCTGATTACCCACGGGTGCTGCTGCTGGCCACCGGCGCGGTGAAGCCGAAGGGGATCGGGCTGTCGATGGTGCTCGGCCGCCACGGCAGCTGGCCCGAGCGCGCCGAGATGCTACGCCGCGCCGTGCAGGACCCGGAGGTGCAGGGCGGCGAATGGTCGATGGCGCAGTACCTCTACCGCATCGACCAGGGAGACCGCAGCTTCGTCGGCCTGCCCGTGTTCCCGCTGCGCAACTTCACTGCACGCGACCTCTACATCAACCCGAACGGGCGCATCCGCCAGGCCGCCGACCTGAATGGCGCGCGGATCGGCATGTATGCGTGGAGCGCCAGCGGCTCGATCTGGTACCGCCATTTCTTGCGCTTCATCGGCGTCGATCCCGAGCGAGTGCAATGGGTGGTGGGCAATGTCGATGCCGCCTGGTCCACCGGCACGGCGCCTGCCCTGCCGCCGGGGGTGGCCAGCGCGGGCGCGCGCTCGCTGTCGGAACTGCTGATCGCCGGCGAGATCGATGCGGTCTACAGCCCTCCGCGCCCCAACCGCTACCACCCGCAGCACGGGCCGATCACCCGGCTATTCCCCGATTTCCGCGGCATCGAGCAGGCGTATTTCCGCGCCACCGGCGCCTTTCCGCCGCAGCACCTGATCGTGCTGCGCCGTGCGGTGTGGGAGGAGAACAAGTGGATCGCCGGGGCGCTGACCGAGGCGTTTACCGCCGCCAATGACGAATTCGCAGAAATCCAGGGCGGCTTTCCCTACTCGACGCCGTGGGAGGAAGCGGAGCTGGAGGCCGCCACGGCGCTGATGGGTGCCGACCTGCACGCCTATGGGCTGGAGGCGAACCGCACGCAGATCGACATGTTTTGCGCGGAGGCACATCGGCTGGGCCTGACGAAGCGTGGTGTGACGGCGGAGGAGTATTTCGCCGATTTCCTGGCAAGCTGAACCTGCGGTCGCGGCTGCTTGCCGCCGCGACCAAGCCGACGGAGACTGCTCCAAACAGACGGAGGAACCGACCATGATCCATGAACTGCGCACCTACACCTTCTTTCCCGGCAAGCTGCCGGCCTACCTGAAGGTCGCCGCCGAAGTTGGCCGCCCGGTGCGGGGCAACGACTACGGCACCAACCACGGCTACTGGACCACCGAGTTCGGCCCGCTGAACCAGGTGTGGCACCTGTGGAGCTACGACAGCATGGAGGAGCGCGCCCGCCTGCGCGCCGAACTGTCAAAGAACGAACGCTGGACCAAGGAATACGTGCCGGTGATCCGCCCGCTGATCGAGCGCCAGGACATCCGCTTCCTCAAGCCGCTGAAGCCGCTCGGCGCGCCGGCCAAGGAGGGCGGCATCTACGAGCTGCGCATCTACCGCCAGAAGACCGGGCTGAGCGGGCCGATGGGCGAGGGCTATGCCAAGATCATGCCGGTGCGCGAGAAATTCTCCCGCAACATCGGCCTGTGGACTGGCGAGGCCCCACAGCCCAACGAGTTGCTACACATGTGGAACTACGAGAGCTTCGAGGCCCGCCAGAAGGAGCGCGGCGCGCTGTTCCGCGACCCGGAATGGCTCGCCTACCTCAAGACCATCGATGGCTGGAACGCCGAGATGACTTCCCTGCTTATGCTGCCGACAGGCTACTCGCCCATGAAGTGAGCCACCCCCTCCGCCCGGTGCCGACGGTGCCGGGTGGAGGGCGGTGTCAACGGCAAGTGAAGATCCGCGCGACGTAGTGAAGCGGCTGCGGCAAATGACTGAAATGTTATCATTTTTCTCGGCTTCCGGCCACATTGTGACCTTTCTTTACCGACACACTCGCTGCATGTTGAAGGCGCTGGCTCCTGCGGACTTGGCGCTGACAACAGACAGGCGAGGAGACGACAATGTGCCCCGACCATACATGCCGCTTGGATTTTGCAGCGCTGCTGGCTGACCCGTTGACCCACGCCATGATGAAGAGCGATGGCGTCAGCGAACGCGAACTGATTGCGGTTCTGGAATTGGCACGCGACGCGCGCTTGGCCGAGCAGCAGCCGCGGGGCTGACCAGTCCGGCTCCCGCGACGTTCCGCCCGGCATTGCATGCGCCGGGATGCCTGCCTATTCAACGCGCATGCCTCCCGAACCGCGCCTCCCTCCTGAATTGCGCATCGCCTGCCTGGCCAGTGCCGCCGCGGCCCCGCTGCTGCAGGCGTTGGCGCGGCTGCGCCTGCAGGTGTTCCGCGACTGGCCGTACCTCTACGACGGCGATGCAGCCGCCGAAGAGGCCTATCTCGCACCATTCGTGCAGAGCCCGCGCGCTGGCCTGGTGGTGGCATTCGACGGCGCCGATCCGGTCGGCTGCGCCACCTGCCTGCCGCTGACCGATGCCGAGCCCGGGATAGTTTCCCCCTTCGTCGCGCGCGGCTGCGATCCGGCGGAATATTTCTACTTCGGCGAGTCGGTGCTCCTGACCTCCTATCGCGGCCGGGGCGCGGGCGCGGCGTTCTTCACGGCGCGCGAGGCACATGCCCTGGTCGTGTCGGACTGCGTCTTTGCGACGTTCTGTGCGGTGCACCGGCCCGACGATCACCCCTTGCGCCCGTCCGGCGCGGCCAGGCTGCACGAATTCTGGCGTCATCGCGGCTACGTCCCGGTGCCCGGGCTGGCATGCCGGATGCGCTGGAAGCAGGTGGACACGCCTGGCGAAGTGGAGAACACGCTCGACTTCTGGCGCAAGCGACTGCGGCCATGACGGCGCGCCCGCTCACCATCGGGCTGCTGCAGTGGCAGGTCGGCCATGGCGGCCTGGACCGCTGGGCTGATCGGCTCGAGCGCGAGGTGGCCTTCGCCGCCAGCCAGGGCGCGCGACTGCTGGTGATGTCCGAATATGCCGGGCTGGAACCCGGGCTGGGTGAGGCGCCAGATGTGGCGGGGGAACTCGCCCGCGGCGTCGCCGCCGCTCCGGCCGCGCTGGCGGTGGCGCGCGCGGTCGCCCAGCGCCACGGCGTGTGGCTGCTGCCGGGCACCATGCCGTTCGCCGAGGGTGGCCGCGTGGTCAACCGCGCTCCGCTCGCCGCCCCCGACGGCCGCATCGCCTTCCAGGACAAGCACGTGATGACGCGGTTCGAGGCCGAGGAATGGGGCGTCTCGCCGGGGGCCGCGCCCTGCGTGTTCGCCACCGATTTCGGCCGCATCGGCATCGCCATCTGCTTCGACGTGGAGTTCCCCGCCCTGGTGCGCGCCCAGGTGGCCGCCCAGGTGGCCGCCGGAGCGTGGCTGGTGCTGGCGCCGGCCTGCACCGACACCCCACACGGCTTCAGCCGCGTGCGCATCGCGGCCCGGGCGCGGGCGATGGAGAACCAGTGCTTCGTCGCCGTGGCCCCCACGGTGGGCGAGGCGCCCTGGTGCGGCGCGCTGGACAGCAACCACGGCCATGCCGCGGTGTTCGGCCCGGTCGATCGCGGCTTCTCCGAGGATGGCATCATGGCACAGGGTGTCACCAACGCAGCGCAATGGGTGTTCACCCACCTGGACCCGGCACGGTTGGAGGCGGTGCGTCGGGATGGCGCGGTACGCAATCATCTGAGCTGGCCCGCCGATCCGCACCGCTGTGCCGCGGCCGTGTTCGGATGACACTCGTTTATGTGGTAGCCGGCGAGGAAAGCGGGGATGTGCTCGGCGCGCGCCTGATTGCCGCGCTGAAGGCCGCTCGGCCCGGCCTGGAATTCGCCGGCGTCGGCGGCCCGCGCATGCAGGCGGAGGGCCTGGCCAGCCGCTTCGCCCAGCGCGAACTGGCGGTGATGGGCCTGCTGGAGGTGCTGCCGCGCGTGCTGCACCTGCGCCGGCTGCTGCAGGGCACGATCGCCGACATCATCGCCCGCCGGCCCGCCGTGCTGGTCACCATCGACAGCCCCGGCTTCACCCTGCGCGTGCTGCGCGGCGTCGCCGGCCACGGCATCCCGCGCGCGCACTACGTCGCCCCGCAGGTGTGGGCGTGGCGCGAAGGGCGGGTGAAGCACTTCCCCGGGCTGTGGGAGAAGCTGCTGTGCCTGCTGCCGTTCGAGCCGGCATTCTTCGCCCGCCACGGGCTGGACGCCACGTTCGTCGGCCATCCCGCACTCGAAACCGGGGTGGACACCGGCAGCGCCGAACGGTTCCGTGCCACGCATGGGCTGACAACGGGGCAGCGCGTGCTGATTGTCATGCCAGGCAGCCGGCGCAGCGAGGTCTCACGCCTGCTGCCGGTGTTCGGCGAGACCCTGCGGCTGCTCGATGCGCGCGATTCAGGGCTGGTGCCCGTGGTGCCGGTCGCCCATTCGGTGGCCGAGGCGGTGCGGGCGGCCACCGCTTCATGGCCGGTCCGCCCGATCCTGGTCAGCGACACCCAAGCCAAGCACGACGCCTTCGCCGCGGCGGCCGTCGCCCTCAGCAAGTCCGGCACCTCCACGCTGGAACTGGCGCTGGCCGGCGTGCCGATGGTGGTGGCATACCGGGTGAACCCGCTGACGGCGGCGATCGCCCGGCGCCTGATCAAGGTGCGGTATGCCGCGCTTGTGAACCTGCTGGCCGACCGGCTGGTGGTACCGGAGTTCATCCAGCAACGCTGCACGCCGCCGCTGCTGGCCGCCGAAATCGCCATGCTGCTTGGCGACGGGGGCGCGGCCGACGCCCAGCGCCGCGCCTTCCGGGACCTCGCCGCCGGGCTTGCGCCGCCGGGCATGACGCCCTCGGCCGCGGCCGCGGCCCAGGTGCTGGAACTGATCGGCACTTCGCGCTGACCGCCTGCATGGGAACCGACTCGTAACGCCCGCGTTGTCTGGGCATGACCGATGAACCGCAAATACCCCCGCCGCCCGGCTCCGCCACCGCTGCACGCCAGGGTACCTATACCGGCCGCGTGGCGCTGATCCTGGGCGTGTCCCTGGTGCTGGTCGTGCTGGGCATGGTGGCCGCCTTCTACTACTGGTGACGCTAGGCGCAGCAGGCTGCACACTGCACTCCTCTCGTGCGGGACGGCGGTGCGCGCTAGCATGACTGATGCCTGCCCAGACCCGCATCGCCACCTCCGCGGCACCGCCCCATCCGCCGCCGCCGATGCCATGGGCGCTGCTCGCGGCCGCGTGCCTCGGCATGTTCGCGGCCTCCTGCAGCGGCACCACGCGGGCGCCTTTCCTGATCGACATGGCGCGCGACCTGTCCACCAGCCTGGCGTTGGTGGCCAACCTCATGGCGATGACCTCGATCGCCTGGGGTGCCGCCTCGATGGTGGCCGGCGCCGGCTCGGACCGTTGGGGGCGGCGGCCGTTCCTGGTAGGCGGGCCGGTGGCGCTGGCCTTCTGCATGATCGGTGTGGCCAATGCCGAAACCTATGCCGGGGTCGCGCTGTGGGCGACCGGCGCCGGGGCGTGCTCGGGCGCCTTCACCGGGGTATTGATGGCCGAGGCATCGGCGCGTGTGGTCGACCGCCAGCGCGGCCGGGCCCTGGGATGGGTGATGGCCGGGCAGTCGATGACCCTGCTGGTCGGCGTTCCGCTGGCTGCCTGGGTCGGCTCGTATGTGGGCTGGCGCGGAGTGAATGTCAGCGTGGCGGCGATCGCGCTGCTGGCGGCGCTGGGGCTGCTGCTGACCACAATGCGCAGCGCCAGCGGGGCGCGGGCCGCCGGCACCCCTGCCCCCTCGCTGCGCCGCGCCATGTCGGGTCCAGTGATCCGGCTGCTGCTGATGGGGGTCGCGGAGCGCATCTGCTACGGGCTTACGGCGGTGTATTTCGCCACCTTCCTGCAATCCACCTACAGCCTGTCGCTGCGCGGCGTTGCCATTCCGCTGGCGCTGTTCGCGGCCGGGAACATCCTGGGCACCATCCTGGGCGGGCAGCTTGCCGACCGGCTGCCGAGCCGCCTGGTGACCTTCGCCGCGGCAATGGCCGCCTCGGCGGGCGTCGCCCTGGCGCTGTTCATGTGGACCCCTTCGCTGGCGGCCACGGTGGCGCTCGGCTTCGGCTATGTCTTTGTGAACGCCATCGCCCGGCCGAGCCTGATGGCGGCGCTGGCCAACGTGCCCGACGAGGTGCGCGGCACGGTGCTCGGCCTCAATGTCACCTCGGCGAGCTTCGGCTGGCTGGGTGCAGCCGCGCTTGGCGGCTGGATGATGACGCAGTTCGGCTTCCAGGGCTTCGGCCCGCTGGCGGCGGCGATCGGATTGCTCGGCGCCGCGCTGGCGCTGATGGGTCGCCGCTGAAGCCTGGGCTGGACGAACCAGGCATCCCAGTCACGGTTCCGTGAGTCGCCCAACATCTGGCGGCTGGAGGGAGCCAACTGGTGGGTATGGCCGTTGCCGTTTCAGGCCGATCGGCCGCCGGATGATCACGTCGGTGGGTGATGGCTCGGAACATGAGGGAATTGATCATGAAAAACGGCCTTGCAACAGGACTCCTCTTTGCCACCCTGGCATTGACCGGATGCGGCCAGACGACGGGCGAACGAGCGGTTTCCGGCGGCCTGCTGGGTGCCGGCGCCGGCGCCGCGGTCAGTGGAATAACTGGCGGCAGCCTGGGCACCGGCGCGCTGATTGGCGGCGCACTCGGCGCGGCGGGTGGCGCCGTCACGACCGACCGCGACCGCCCGCGCTACTAGCCCGGCTGATCCGGCCTGACGGCATGGCGGTGGTTCATTCCGCCGCCATGCCGCCGATCCGGTGTACGTGGACACCACCCAGGCGCTCGGCGATCCGCTCGACGTGACGGTGGTGCGATAGCACGATGACCTGCACTTCGCGGCTCAGCAACGCGAGCGCTTCCAGCGCGTGGCGGGCACGCTCGTCGTCGAAGGTCTGGAGGATGTCGTCGGCGATGAAGGGCAGTGGCGGGGCGCTGCGCAGATGGTCCTCGATGGCGACGAGGCGCAGTGCAAGGAACAGCTGATCGCGCGTGCCTTCGGACAGTTCATCGACGCCCTTGGGGTGATCCGGCATGCCGCGTTCCACCACCCGCAGGACCATCGCCCCGTTCGCGTCCTCCTCGGTGGTCACCTTTTCGTAGGTGCCGCCGGTCAGGCCGCCAAAGCTGCTGGTGATGCGGGCCAGCATACCGCCGGTGCCGGCGGCCTCCACCTCTGCCAGACCTTGTTGAAGCAGACCCGCGGCGGCATGGAGCAGCAAGGCCTGCTCCAATACGCGGCCCATCGTTGCCACCGCGGCCTCCTGGTCGGCCCGCGCGGCCACGGCGCGCGATTCGCCGATGGCGCGCAATTGATCGGCGTCGATGCGGGTTTCCTCCGCAGCGGCGGTCTGGGCATCGTCGCGCGCCTTGGCTTCGCTGTCGCGCAGGGCGGCGATCTCGGCGGGTAGCGCATCAACGTCGACCGCCTCTGCCTCGGCCCTGAGTTGGGCCAGAGCCAAGCCGTCGCCGGCCTCCCGCAGCCGGGCTGCGGCGGCTTCGCGGCGGCTGGCGTGGCCGGCGCGCTCCATGGCCAGGGCGATCCGGGCCTCGGCGCCCGGCTCGTCGGCGGCACCGGCGGCCGCGACCACCGCGCGCAGGTCGGCGATTGCCTGTTGCTGCGCGGCGTGGGCCTCGGCCAGGGCTGCTTCGGCGTCCTGGCGTTCCTGGTGCGCGCGTTCCAGCCGGTCGGCGGTGCTTCGCGCGACACGGAGCCGGGCCTGTAGCGCGCGCACGGCAGTGGCCCGGTCATGTGCTTCGAGGCTGGGATCGAGGCGGGCGACGACGGCAGCCACCTCGGTGCTGAACCGGGCGATGTCCTGCGCCATGCCGTCGCTGCGCTGCCGCAGGCTCGCCGCCTTGCGGCTTTCACTATCGACCAGGCCGTACAGTTCGATCACCTGGACGGTGAGATCCGCTGCCTCGTCAGCCGGCCTGCCGAGCACCGCTTGGCTCGCGGCCCAGCGTGCCTGCCAGTCGGCCATCCTGGCCCGGGCCTCGAGCAGCGCCTCGCGCGCCGTGGCGAGTTGGCCCTCCACGGCACGCAGACGATCGGCGGCGACCGCGCGAGCGGCGGTATCCCTCTCATGTTGCTGCAGCGCCAGTTCGGCCTCGGCCAGCCAGGCCGCCAGTGGCAGGTCAATGGCCTGGCGGCTCGGCAGCATCGCCGACAGCCGGGTGCGCCAGGCAGCATGCGCCTGTGCCAGCGCCCGTTCGGCCGCCTCGTCCAGCGCGGCCTCGTGCTCGGCGCGAATGGCGGCCTCGCGGCCCTGGATGAACTCGCGCACGCCGCCGATCGTGGTCGCGCCTGCCTGCCCCCCGGCCAGCCCCCCGGCCAGCCCCACGGCCAGCCCCACGGCCAGCCCGAGCGCCGCGCAGGCATCCGCCCAGGCCGCCGTGGCGATTTCACGCACGACGGTCGCCTGTGCCAGGGCCGCCTCGGCTACTTCCTGCGCGCTGGCGCGGTGGCGCACCTCGCGGTCGGTGGCCGCGGCTGTGGCGATGCGGTCGGCCCAGGCGCCGCGCCGGTCGGCGATGTCATCGGCGCTGGCCACGGCACGGGAATAGGCCACCGGCAGGGCCGCCCCACCGCTCCACTGGCCCACCTCCTCGGGCATCGGCGGCTGGTCGGTGAAGGCCTGGCGGTACACGAGGTCCCAGCCCTGGTCGCGCTGGCGGCGCGCCGCGGCAACGGCATCGGGGTCAATCAGGTCGGCAGCCTCGCCCAGGGCGTGCAGTCGCTGCCGGGCTTCGGCCAGCGCCGCCGCGGCGCGGGCGACGTCGGTCGCGGCCGCCTCCTGCGCCTGGTGCGCCTGGCTGCGGGCGCGATCCAGCCGCTCGAACACAACGGCGGCGGGCACCATCAGCGCCTCGAGCTCTGCAGGGCTACCCTTCCAGCCCGAGACCAGCGCGCGCGCAACCGCCGCGGCACCTCGCTTGCGCCGTGCCAACGCAGCGGCGTCGGCGGCACGGCGGGCCGGATCGCCATCCGCCCGGATCTCGCGCACCAGCGCGGCGAGGCCAGCGGTATCGCCCGGCGTCGGCAGGACCTCCAGCGCCCCCCTTGCCTCAGCCCGCTGGCGGTCGAGAAGACCGATCGTAGCGGGCAGCCGGTCGAGATCCGGGGCTAGGCGGTGGTGTTCGGCGATCAGCGCGCGCGCGACGCGCAGCAACGGTGGCCGGGGCACGGCATCGGCGGCCTGCTCCGGGCGGGCGGTGCTGCCCAGTTCCCGCAGCAGCCGGCCCACCTCCTGCAGCGCCTGGCGGTGCTCGGCTTCCACGCCCGGCAGGTCCTCCTGCGCCTTGCGCGCCGCGCCGGCCTGCGGCACCAGCGCCTCGATCGCGTCCGCCTCGGCCAGGGTGGCGGGATCGGGCGCCAGGGCGGCGATCTCGTCCTGCGCGCGGGCGCAGCGCTGACCGGCCGCCAGGCAGGCATCGGCGCGCCGTCTTACCGCCTCGCGGGCGGCGGCAAGCCGTTCTCCCAGCCCTTCCGGCAGCACCGGGGCGTCGGCATGGTCCGAAAGCCAGCCAGCAGCCGCATCGTGCTCGGCCAGCAGGGGGCGCACCCGGCGGATGCGTTCAAGCTGGGCAATGCGGCGCGAAGCGGCGAGGGCGGCGGCATTGGCGGCGGCCCGGCGCGCCCGCGCCTGCTCCAGCGCCGCCTCGCCACGCGCCCAGGCCTCCGGGGTCAAGGTGGCGTCGTCCAGTTCCTTGCGGGCAGTGTTGAACGTGTCGAGCGCCTGATAGAATGGTCGCGTCGCCGCCTTGCGCTCCGGCGCCAGTTCGTCGCGCGCCGCGCGCAGGCCGGCCAGCACGCCGCGCGCCTGCCGCAGCCCGCCGGCGGCACTGACCAGCGCATCGGCCAGCGCGCCGCCGGAGGCCAGCAGCCCTTCGCCGCCCTCGCGCAGCAGCGCCGTGTCCAGCGCAAACAGCCGCTGCAGCAGCGGGCGGTCGGCCGAGCCCAGCACCGCATCCAGCACCGCGCGATCCAGCGGCGCACCCGCTCCGTCGATCAGGGTGTTGCCCATCCCCTTGCGTCGGCCGAATGCCAGCGTCGCGCCATCCGCCAGCACCGCCTCGGTCATCAGCCGCATGCCCGGATAGCCGAAGCGGAAGCCCATTGGGCTCTGGCCGCCGATGCCGCACAGCAGGTCGGCAAAGGCCTGGCGCAGCACCGACTTGCCGGCTCCGTTAGGCGCCAGGATCAGGTTCACCCGCCCGGGTGTGGGATCGAGCACGATGCGCTCATCCTCGAAATTGCCGTAGCGCTGCAGCGTCAGGCTGGCCAGGCGCATCGGCTATTCCCCGAGCCGCGCGAGCAGCAACGCCCGCGCCCGGTCGAGGAACTCCGCCGGCATCTCCCCGGCCGCCAAGCGCACCGCCGGGTGGTCCGCCCCCAGCCGCGCCCGCAGCGCGGGCGCCCGGCCAAGCATCGCCGCGGCATAATCCCGCATCGCCACGGCCAGGCTCTCGGGCGCGGTCTCGTCGATGGCGCGCAGCAAGGTGCCGACCGCATCGTCGCGCGCGCGGTCCGTCCTGCGCGGCGCGCGCGTGGCCAGCCGCACATCCTCCAGCCATATCGGCGCGCCGCCCGCCACGGCGATTGCCTCGGCGCGCAATTTCTCGCGCAGCCCGCCGGGATCGCCCACCAGCGCGGCATGCACGGCGCAGTCGCCGCTCAAAACCAGGCGAAAAGCCAGCATCCGCCCATCGGCACCCGTGACAGCGCCGGCCATCGCGGCACGCGCCAGCGAAAGCACGCCATCCTCGTCCACCGCGCCGGAAAGGTCGACAATGAGGCGCTGCCAGCGCACCACGTCCAGCACGCGATGCTCCACCGTGGCGATCGTGCCGTCATGCACGGTCACCAGGCTCGCCCCCTTGGCGCCCGCCTCGTTGATGTCGCGGCCTTGCAGGTTGCCGGGGAAGACGATCCATGGCCGCTCGGAAATCACCTCACGGGCATGGATGTGGCCCAGCGCCCAGTAGTGATAATCGTGGCCGGCAAGCTGCTCCGGCGTGCAGGGAGCATAGTTCTCGTGCCCGCCGCGCCCCGCCGCGGTGTGCAACAGGCCAATGTTCAGCCGGCCCGGGATCGCTGGCGGATAGGCGAGGGCAAGGTTGTCGCCGACATCGCGGGTGGCGAAGCTCTGACCGTGCACGGCAACCGCGCAGGACGCCAGTTCCACCGTCGCCGGGCGGTCGGCGGGCAGCAGCACCGCGCCTTCCGGCCAGCGCAACTGCCGGGTGAGCACGCTGGCGGCGTCGTGGTTACCGCTGATCGCCACCACGCGGATGCCGGCCGCAGCGAGCCGCGCCAGTTGCGCCACCAGGAACTGCCCGGTGCCCCAATCCCGCCAGTCGCCGTCGTAGAGGTCGCCGGCCAGCAGCACGAATGCCACGCGCTCCTCCAGGGCCAGATCGACGAGGTTGACCAAGGCATCGCGGGTGGCGCGGCGGATGCGCTCCACGGGGGCATCGGCGTCACGTTCCAGGCCGCGCAGGGGGCTGTCCAGGTGAAGGTCGGCGGCATGCAGGAAACGGAAACTCGGCACGGTGCAGCCACCCCCTCTGCGCGGCGGAACGAGAAAAGTCCCCTTCGGCGAACCCCGCTACCCCGTGAGTATGCGCTCACAACAGGAACGGCAACAGGGGACGTAGTCAGAAGCAGAATTGCCCGGCATCGCCGTGGTGTTCAAGATTTTGAACGAGTTATTGCAACGGGGCGGAAACATATACGTTGGCAGAAGGCCGCACCGACTGTCCCGCATGCCCAGCGGCGCATTCATGAAGAGGCCGGAAAAATGACGCTCAGCATCCTGCCGCATCCCAGCGCGTTTCGCCCCGAGGGGCCACCTGCGCTGTGGGGTGGGCTGGAATGCAGTGTCGTGCGGGTCGGCGCGCGGCTGCGCGACCAGTTCCACGAAACCGGGCACCACGAACGTCCCGGCGACCTGGCGGCCACCGCAGCCCTGGGGCTGCGCACGCTGCGCTATCCGGTCAGTTGGGAGCGGGTGGCGCCGCATACCCCGGACGATCATGACTGGGCCTGGCACGATGCACGGCTCGGCGAAATGCGGCGCCTCGGCATCACGCCCATCGTCGGCCTCGTGCACCACGGCAGCGGCCCCGGCTGGACCGGATTGCTGGACCCCCGCTTTCCACCCCGGCTCGCCGCCTTCGCCGGCGCGGTGGCACGGCGCTATCCCTGGGTTGTGGACTGGACGCCGGTGAACGAGCCGCTGACCACCGCGCGCTTCGCCGGCCTGTACGGCCATTGGTACCCGCATGGCAACGACGAGCACAGCTTCCTGCGCATGGTGGCAATCCAGTGCCAAGCAGTGCTGCTGGCCATGCGGGCCATCCGCCAGGTGGTGCCGACGGCCCGGCTGGTGCAAACAGAAGACCTGGGCCGCGTGTTCGCCACCGCGCCGCTGCAAGCCCAGGCCGACTACGAGAACCAGCGCCGCTGGCTCAGCCTCGACTTGTTGCTCAGCCGGGTGGGGTCCTCACACCCTTTTTACCCTCGCCTGCGCGCCGCCGGGGTGGACGAGGCGGTGCTGGACGATCTGCGCACCGGCGACCTCGCCCCGGTGGTCCTCGGGTTCAACCACTACATCACCAGCGAGCGCTTCCTCGACCACCGCATGGCGCTGCACCCCGCCCACACCCACGGCGGCAACGGCCGCGCACGCTACGCCGATACCGAGGCGGCGCGCATGCCGATGCCAACCGGCCAGACCGGCTGGCTGCCGCGGCTGCGCGAAGCCTGGCAACGCTACCCCGACACCCCGCTCGCCGTGACCGAGGTACATCTCGGCAGCACGCCCGACGAGCAGATCCGCTGGCTGGCGGAATGCTGGCAGGCAGCCATGGCATTGCGCGGCGCCGGCGCAAACCTGATCGCCGTCACCCCGTGGGCGCTGTTCGGCGCCGTGGACTGGTGCAGCCTGCTGACCCGCACGGACGGGCGCTACGAGCCGGGCGCCTTCCACGCCGCACCCGGCCAGCCGGTGCGCGCCACGGCCTTGGCCACCGCAATCGCGACCCTCGCGCAACATGGACAATTCGAAGACGCAGCAGCGGCCGTTCCGGGCTGGTGGGAACGCGCGGATCGTATCGCGCCAGGGTTGCGCCGGGCCCAGGCGCTTCTACCAGTTCAGCACCAGTTAGCTGGTTGATTGGGCGATCATGCAGCGCTCATCGCGCGCTCGCGCACGGCCGCCGCCACCGCCTCGGCGATCGCCGCTTCCACCTGTTCCGGCGCCGTGTAGTGGATCATGTGGCCATCGGCGGCAATCGCGTGCAGGCGGCTGTGGTCGATGGCGTCGTGCAGCCAGGTGGCCTGTTCCACGAAGTCCACCACATGGTCCTGCGTGCCGGAAACGATGACCACCGGCATCGCCAACTCGCCGTAGCGCCGGCAGATCGCCGCCGTCCCGGGAATCATCAACGCCGTGTCGGACGCGCTGGCGCGCAACTGCGAGGGGCGCAGCGACAGGGCGGCGGGAAACCGCTGGCGGAACCGCGCCGTCACCGGTGACGGCGCGAACAGCCATCGCACCAGCCGCGGCAACATGAGCCAAGTCAGCAGCGGCAGGAACGTGTAGCGCATGATGTCGCCCAGCAGCGGCACGGCCGGTATCGACATCGTCGGCAGGTCGAGCCGCGCGGTGGGGTGGTAGTAGCCCGACAGCAGCACCAAGGCGCCGACGTCGCGCGGATGGTCGAGTGCCAGGGTGAGCGCCACGAGCGTGGCCCAGGAATGACCCACCACGACCGGCCGGCGCACATCCAGCTGGCGCAGGGCCTTCTGGAACAGCGCCGCCTGCGCCCGCGCCGACCAAATCGTGCCGCGCGGGCGGGGCGTATGGCCGAAGCCGGGACGGTCGAAGGCGATCACCCGGTGGTGGCGGGCCAGCCGGTGCAACAGGCCACTGGCGACGAAATCCTCGGCCATCGCCCCGTTGCCGTGCAGCAGCACGATCGGCATTCCCCCACCGTCCTGCGCACCGCCTTGCTCGGTTGGTCCTTCGTCCATGTAGTGCAGCTTCAGCCCCTCCACCTCCAGAAACCTTCCGCGCGGCGGATGGCGGCGTTCGCTGCGCCGGGCAACCAGGTGGTTCGCCAGGGCCGCAGCCGCCAGGGCGGCTGCCGCGCCCGCCAGCAGGCCGTGCGAGGAACGGCTTGCGCGCCGCCGGTATGAGGCAGGCGGCAGGAGCGGTCGGTGTGTGGCGAACGGCATCATGGGCTCCTGGCGTCTGGTGGCGGAAAAGGCGGCGCGGCCGGACGGTTACGCCTCAGCGCGGCACGTCCTCGGCGACGATCCCGAAGGCGGCGAGACCTTCGGCCAGCAGGCCGCCCAGCATCTTCATTTCGACAAGGTAGGTCGCGGCCGTGCGCCCGGCATTGCGCTCGCGGGCGAGAGCCAGGAGTCCCTCCCACTCGCTGGCCTCGCGATCGCCGCGGCCGAGCCAGGTGAGGGCGATCAGGCCGGCCTGCTCGTCGTCGTTCAGGTCGTCGATCAGGCCCTTCAACGTGTCGTACATCGCCCCGGGATCGCTGGAATCGGCATTCTCCGGGTCCTGTGTGTCTTCGTTGACCTGCTCCTCGCGCAATTCGCCGATTACCCGTGCGGCGTCGATCACGGCGACGACGATGTCGACGCCGACCGGCAGTTCGACATCCCTGAATTCGCTGCGTTCGCTCATGGCGGGCTTCCTCCTGGTTGGCTTGTTGCCAGGGATGCAACGCGTTGCACCGGCAATGGCTGCCGGCGCAGCCACATCACCGATCGCCTGACACCAACCGCCGTTGGTGATGACCGATCCCAGAAAGGCAAGACCAGGGCTCTGCCCTGGACCCACCAAAGGCCGAGGGCCTTTGGAAACCCATCTATTTCAATGATATGAGGTCCAGGGGCTCGGCCCGTCGCGCGAAGGCGCGCGCCGGACCTGGCGGGGTGCGGGGCAGCGCCCCGTGCTTGCTT
>Ga0105053_10001816_pt1 | contig 33878 bp, 27 predicted proteins | sample BON01_FD_78093 | JGI IMG/M metagenome (GOLD analysis project Ga0105053, IMG submission 78093) | Freshwater microbial communities from Lake Bonney liftoff mats and glacier meltwater in Antarctica - BON-01 | ecosystem: Environmental > Aquatic > Freshwater > Ice > Glacier meltwater | place: Lake... | reverse complement strand
GTGTAAATGAGTTGCCATTTGTAGGGCATTAGCCTCCAGTAAGCTCAACAGTGAAACCGGCTTTTCACTAATGCCAGTGGCCCCTTACTCGTGAGTTTTAACATCTGTCATCGGTAGGCTTAGGAAGTGTTTTTAGGGGAGAAAGCCGTGGGGCTCCTTCGGCAAGCTCAGGGGGTACTTCGGCAAGCTCAGGGGACGAGACACAACCAGACTGCCACACCCTTTTCCACCTCAGCACCCACCAAAAAGGGTTCGCAGTGACGATATAGCTTTTATTTAAGACGATCTTATCTCAAATCTCAGGTTTATAAGGGATGGATGGCAATAATCCGTTCTTATTATATTCAATACAAGCCCGGTATAAGATAAAGTGGAGCAAAGTAGAATGTTTTACTACTGGAGAATTGATTATTCGCAATGATCCATTAGATTTGGTTTAGAAGAGCAATCTGTGGGTTGAATATCCTAGATTTTCTTTTCTTTTCTTTTCTTTTAATTCGAATTTAAGGGAAAAAGACGTAGCGTCTTATCTTCTTGGTTCGCTTTATAAGCTTTTTTGGTGTCTAATAAACCTATTCCATAACATGAAAATCATACTTTACCTACTGGTAACCGTCCTGTCCTTTTCCTGTACTGATAAAAATGAAATCGCTGAATTAGGACCTAACATAGTACTCATTATGGCTGATGACTTGGGTTATGGGGATATCTCTTGCTACGGTAGTGCTACGATCAATACACCTAATTTAGATTTACTGGCTGCCAATGGAGTTATGTTTACAGATTTTCATTCGAATGGGGCTGTATGTAGTCCTACTCGAGCAGCTTTAATGACCGGGCGGTACCAACAGCGTACCGGAGTGGAGGGGGTTGTTACAGCCAAAAGCCATAGAGAAGTAGGCTTAAACCTAAATGAAATCACAATAGCAGAAGAGTTAAAACAATACGGTTACAATACTGGGATGTTTGGCAAGTGGCATTTGGGCTATGACAAGGCATTCAATCCTACCTTGCAGGGTTTTGATGAATTTACAGGTTTTGTGAGTGGGAATGTTGATTACCATGGACACATAGACCAAGAGGGATACCTTGATTGGTGGAAAGGTGCTGAGATTGAAAATGAAGCGGGATATTCTACCGACTTGATTACAGAATATGGAATGAAATTTATACAGGGCAATGATCCTAAGAAAACAGACAAACCCTTCTTCCTTTATTTGCCTCACGAAGCACCACATTCCCCTTATCAAAGACGTATTGATAAGATTTTAAGAGAAGTTGGAACCGCTGGCACACAGGAGGTAATTGAGGATAGTATTTCGTCCGTCTACAAAGAAATGGTCGAAGTGATGGATGAGGGTGTAGGTAAAATAATGCAGTCCCTTAAAGAAACCGGGCAGTATGAAAACACCATTTTAATTTTCATTTCAGACAATGGTGCAAACCATTTCGGCAACAATGGAGGCTTAAGAGGACATAAGGCAAGCCCCTATGAAGGAGGAAGTCGTGTTCCTGCAATTTTCAGTTATCCCAATGCAATTAAAAAAGGCAGGGTTAACAATCAAACTGTGCTATCCATGGATTTGCTACCTACCTTATTGGATTTTATAGGACAGAAGCCTACTGCCAACATAGATGGGGTGAGTATAAAAGAAAATTTATTGCAACAAACCAACCTGCCTGAAAGGGATGTTTTCTTTGCTTATGGGAACAAAAGTTTCATCAGAAGTGGAGATTGGAAGTTAATCTCAATTGATGGGAAAAACGGAAAGAAAATCGAACTTTATAACTTATTGGATGATTTACAAGAGAAGAATAACCTTGGTTCAGACAAGGCTGATTTGGCGAGCGAACTTTTGGAAAAACTTGAATCTTGGGCTAAAGAAGTTAGAGAAGGAGTGATTATGGTAGCTAGGTAAAGTGCCATATCGCATACAATTCCCTTCAGGTGAAATGAATAAAATCACAATTGAGACCTTCTAAGATAATTCTTCCAGTAATAGTAATTTCGCAGTTCTGTTATACCTCACTTTGGTTTGCAGGGAATGGTGTGATTAATGACCTTGTAATAGATTTTGATCTTGAAGTCAGTGCATTGGGTCATTTAACCTCAGCTGTACAATTTGGTTTTATAATAGGGACTTTGGTTTTCGCTATTTTAACTATTGCAGATCGATTTTCACCTTCAAAAGTATTCTTAATCAGTGCTTTGCTCGCTTCCCTGTTTAATTTGGGAGTGATATGGGAAGGAAATAGCTTATTTAGTTTACTTACCCTTCGCTTTTTTACTGGGTTTTTTCTTGCTGGGATTTATCCAGTAGGGATGAAAATAGCCGCTGATTATTATGATAAAGGGCTTGGTAAGTCACTTGGTTTTTTAGTAGGGGCATTGGTGATTGGTACGGCATTTCCTCATTTACTCAAGGAAATAACAGGTGCTTATCCATGGAAATTTGTTCTGGTGCCAAAAGAATAGTGATTATCTCTTTATTCTTGTCGTGTGGATGTTGTCTTATTTCTCCATTGGTATTCAACAGTGAATTTGCAAGCCTGTTTATAGGTTTTCTTTTTTTTTGGGGAATGGTTGTCATTTCAGACTCACCACTTTTATCGACGCTTGTGGCTCAAAATTCGTCAGCAGAAATAAAAGGTACTGCATTAACAATTGTTAATTGCCTGGGATTTTCAATTTCTATAATTAGCATTCAATTAATTACCGGAATGACGGCATTGACGGATTCAAACGCTATTTATACCATTTTGGCGATAGGTCCTATTTTGGGTTTGATGGCCTTACGAACTAAAAATAAAAAATTGTCCCCACAATCTTAGCCTTCTGAGGGCTGGATTATTATAGCACCACTATGGTGAAGTTGAAAATAGCAACGAAGTGACTGATTTTGAATTGATTCCACCACGTAATAAAATAGCTATTGCATATTTTGGTTTTATAGCCTTGTTTTTATGAAGCCATTCTTTGCTCCTAAAATCCTATCGGATAATTAATTTGTAAAATCATGTAAAATTAGTTGATAAATACTGTATTTGGTATATAAATAAAACTATTTCAAAACAATATTCTGTTATTATTTAAAAATATGGTAATTAATTCGTTTTAATTCCTAATTTTACCTTCTGGAACAAAGATATCGAATTATAATGCGTTGTCTTTTTAGCTATGGAGGGGAGAAATATTTTTAGCATTAAATGGAAGCAAAGAAGGGTTTACCAGCTTGGGTACCTTTTAATGGCTTGCCATATATTCCTATTTCTAACACCTAATCTTAGTGCGCAGGTAAGGATAGATGCTAGTCAGAATTTCATACCCATTTCAGAGGTTCGGCTAAGCGTAGATGGGGTAGGCTATGTTCAAACTAGTACTGCCTCTTCTAGATTCAATATTTCACCAAATCGGGAAAAGGTAATCATCGAAACGGTATTGCTTCAAAATGGCACTGAGATTTTTGCAACGACCAGAACGCCCACTGTTACTAATCTACATCCAAATATTGGCACAAATAGTATTGGTGATAATGCCATTGGAGTTGCCAATTATGATGGAAGTTATACGAACCACAGGAGTGGATCATTTGCGACAGCTTTGGAAGAAGTGGTTTCTACTCCGGACTTAAGGTCATATTGGGACATGGAAAGTGGTTCTCTATCTTCTGGAGCTGTATTTATGGATGTGATGTATCCACAGGAAGTGCCTAAATCGGGCTACTTAGTAGTTTCTGAGAGAAGTGGAAATTCGTCCTTTAATTTTCAGGCCTTGGACATTAATGGAAATACAATTGTCGGGGCTGAAACCCTGGAGGTAAGAGGGTATGAATGGAACACCAAAATCGTTAATCAGGGGAATTTTTCTAGCCAGCCTCAATATTTGGTGGTCATTTCCCCTATATTATTTGGTACTGAACTTCCTATATATGGTTTCAGAGTAATAAATATAAATGGAGCGGATGGGAAAATTGTGTTTTTCAGAAATTCTATAAGTGTTGAACCTGACTTAACTGAGCCGGCATTTGCGGGGGATACAGCCATAGTAAATGTATTGACTAACGATGAATTAATGGAACAGCAGGCTGCTGTCTCTAATGTTACTGTAAGCACTTTGGTGCCTGCTACCAATAACTATATGGTACTAAGGTCGGATGGCTTTGTAGACATAGATCCAGATGCGCCTCCGGGAAGCTATACCATTACCTATAATATTTGTGAAGTTGGGAATGCTACAAACTGCGATAGCGGATCAGTTAGTGTAGAAGTAATGTCTCTATTGCCGGTTACTTGGGTGGATTTTTATGCCCAAGAAATCAACGCTGGAAATTTGATAAGCTGGAAAACAGCAACAGAAAAGAATAACAACAAATACAAGGTCTGGAGGTCATTTAACCCCACTCGAACCTTTGAACAAATTGGTGAAATATTTTCTAAAGGGAATGCTATTATTCCTACAAATTATTCATTTTTGGATACCCTTATTTATCACCAAGAGCTGGTGTATTACAGGGTTGATCAGGTGGACTATGATGGTAAAACAGCCAGTACTTCTGTAGTAAGGCTTAAGCGGAGAATGTCCACAGGTAGTATTTTTAATGTTTTCCCAAACCCGCATCTTGGGGGAAATATATCCTTTCAACTTCACCCTTCATGGAAGAAAAAAAGGGGAACCATTGATATTAAAAATAATGCAGGCAACACCTTGTTTAGTGAAGAAGGGTTGTTGCTGGACATTGCTGCAATGATACCCTTAAAAATAGAGGTCTTTCCGGCAGGCATGTATTTTATTTATGTGCAAGTAAAAGGTGCTTCAAAAGTTATCAAGTGGATTAAAGATTGAATAAATCCTAGAAGTTTCTCATAGTGAAATAGGCATTTCGCAGAATATGCTGTAATTTTTGGTTTCGTTTAAAAACCACTATGACTTTTATAATTGTTGCCACAAGTATTGTACTCCTGGTTGCATTGATTGTTTGGATCAAGGTTGAACCGTTTATTGCCTTTTTGATTACGTCCATTCTCGCGGGATTATTGCTAGGAATACCACTTCCTGATATATCAGGTTCTATTCAAACCGGAATAGGGAACCTAATGGGAGCCTTGGTAATAGTGATTGTTCTGGGAGCCATGCTTGGAAAAATTGTAGCAGATAGCGGTGCTGCCCAACGCATCGCCCAATTTTTGATGAATGGTTTTGGCAAAAAGCATGTCAATTGGGCAATTGCCCTTACGGCTTTTATCGTAGGTATTCCTTTGTTTTTCAATGTAGGGTTTGTACTGTTAGTGCCCTTAGTATTTGCGGTAGCTTACCAGTATAAAATCCCTGTAATGGTTCTTGGGCTACCCATGCTCGCCGCTTTGTCAGTTACACATGGTCTTCTTCCTCCGCATCCAGCTCCGGTAGCTTTAGTCGCGCAGTTTGGCGCCAACATAGGTACCACGCTTATCTATGGATTTATCATTGGGATTCCAATTATTATTTTAGGTGGACCTTTATTAGGCAAACTGCCCTACTTGCGCCAGATGAAAATTACTCCTTTGGAAGTATTTAGTGTGAAACCAAAAGCTGAAAGTGAACTTCCTGGTCTTGTAAATAGTCTTTTTACTGCCTTACTTCCAGTCTTCCTATTGATCGCATTGTCCTTAATAGGCTTGAGAATGAATGCAGAAAGCCCAGGGTATGGTTTTATAATGTTTTTGGGTGATCCTAATATTGTGATGTTGATCTCTCTTATTTGGGCGACCTTTAGCCTTGGAATAATGAAGGGCATACGGATTGCCGACATTATGATTAGGTATGCATCAGCAGTGAAGGAAATAGCGCTGATCTTATTAATCATTGCAGGAGCAGGAGCTTTCAAAGAGGTATTGGTAGATAGCGGTGTTAGCGGAGAGATAGGAACCTCTCTACAACAATTGTCAATTAATCCACTTCTGTTGGGCTGGTTAATCGCTGCAGTGATTCGGATATCTGTCGGTTCGGCCACAGTGGCGGCACTCACTGCAGCAGGAATAATTGCGCCCTTAGTCGCTTCAGGTATAGGAGATCCAAACTTAATGGTCCTGGCTATCGGGAGTGGAAGCTTGATTTTTTCTCACGTAAATGATGGAGGATTCTGGCTGGTAAAAGAATATTTCAACTTAAGTATAAAGCAAACTTTTCTCTCATGGACCTTACTAGAGACAGTATTGTCAATATTGGGACTAATAGGTGTTTTAATTCTGGATTTATTTATATAACTCAAACTAAAAAAATAAAAATATGTCAGCAGAAGCAAAAATTAAAGAATTGGGTTTGGTACTGCCTCCAGCTCCACCTCCAGGAGGTGTTTATCGCCCTATCGTTATCACAGGTAATTTATTGTTTCTTTCCGGCCATGGTCCGGTTTTGGAAAATGGAGACTTGATAAAGGGGAAAATAGGGATTGACTTGGACAAAGTGGAAGGTAAAGCTGCTGCCAGACAAGTAGGACTGACAATGTTATCTACTCTTCAAACCCAGTTGGGAAGTTTAAATAAGATTAAAAGAGTTGTTAAAGTTTTAGGCATGGTGAATTGTGCTTTGGACTTTGAAGAGCATCCTTTTGTTATCAATGGTTGTAGTGAACTATTTGCAGAAGTCTGGGGAGAAGAAAATGGACTGGGTTCAAGAAGCGCGGTTGGTTTTGGCTCATTGCCAGGCAATATTTCGGTAGAAATAGAAGCTACATTTGAAATCCATCAATAGAAATTATATGCATGACAATTGGTACAAACTGAACCATCCTGAAAAAACAGATAGTCCGGCACTATTGGTGTATTTGGACAGGGCAAAAGAAAACATTCAAAAAGTCATTAAAGAGGTGGGTACACCTGACCGGCTGAGGCCACACATAAAGACCAATAAATCGGCAGAGGCCTGTGAATTAATGATGGATGCCGGAATTAAGGCATTCAAAGGAGCAACCATTGCTGAAATCGAATTGCTTGCCAAAGTTGGAGCGAAAGATATTCTGCTTGCTTATCAGCCAGTAGGGCCTAAAGTGGATCGCTTTTTGGCTTTAATTTCGCATTATCCAGATGTTAAGTTTCATTGTCTTTTAGATCATATCGATGCGGCCAAAGCTTTGAATGAAAAAGCATTGGCAAGTCATCAAAAAATAGGCATTTATATAGATTTAAACGCAGGAACAAACAGAACAGGAGTGATTGCAGGCAAGCCGGCAGAAGATTTGTTCGAACAAATCTTAAAATTGGAAGGCTTGCAAAATATAGGTTTTCACCTCTATGATGGTCATCTGAGAGATCCCGATATCAAGCTTAGAGAAATGGCCTGCAATGAGGGGTTTGCGCCGATTGCTCAAATGAGGGAAAGGCTAGAAAATAAACACAAGCTGACACTTGATATTATTGCCGGAGGCACGACCACTTTTCCTTTTCACTCCAAAAGGGATCGTATCACATGTGCGCCTGGTACATTTATTTACTGGGATGAGGGATATGCGATGGGGCTTCCAGAGCAGTCTTTTTTATATGCTGCGTTGGTAATGTGCAGGGTTATTTCTTTGCCTACCTCATCTTACGTTTGCGTGGACTTGGGGTACAAATCGATTGCGTCTGAAAACCCATTGGCTGAGCGGGTGAAATTTCTAAATGCACCGGAACTGGTACCGGTAGGACATAGTGAGGAGCACTTGGTTTTGGATGCAAAAGAGGGACATTCCTATAAAATCGGAGATGTCTTATATGGTGTCCCAATTCATATTTGCCCGACAGTTGCTTCCTATCAGGAGGCGTTGGTTATCCAAAATGGAGAGCAGGTAGCTACTTGGAAAACCGTAGCCAGAGACAGGAGAATTACTTTTTGAGGAAAATAATTTAACTCATTTAAATCAACCAGAAAGATGTTTACAATAGATGCCCATTTAGATTTAAGTATGAATGCGCTTGAATGGAACAGGGACCTTACCCAGCCTGTAGAAGCGATAAATGCTAGGGAAAAAGGCATGACGGATAAAACAGATCGGGGAAATGCCACTGTTTCTTTGCCCACATTAAGAAAGGGGGAAATTGGATTGGTGGTAGCTACTCAGATTGCTCGATATGTGGCGCCGGATAACCCGCTTCCTGGCTGGAACAGCCCGGAACAGGCTTGGGCCCAAACCCAGGGCCAATTGGCATGGTATGAAGCCATGGAAGCCAAAGGAGAAATGGTACAAATCAGAAATAAAAAGGCTTTAAATGATCATGTGGCCCTTTGGATGGATGGAGAGCCAAATGATAAAAAGCCTGTTGGCTACATTCTTTCACTGGAAGGTGCTGATTCAATAGTGGACCTGAGTTATCTTGAAAAATCCCACGAAAAGGGATTAAGGGCTTTAGGTCCGGCACATTATGGTCCGGGAAGATATGCCCAAGGTACAGATGCTTCAGGGCCTTTGGGGAAAAATGGCAGGGCCTTGTTAAAAGAGATGGAAAGACTGAACATTATTTTAGATGCCACCCATTTGTGTGATGTTTGTTTTTGGGAGGCCTTGGATCATTTTAATGGATCCGTATGGGCTAGCCATAATAATTGCAGGGCATTGGTGGATCACAACAGGCAGTTTAGTGACGAAATGATTAAGGCACTAATTGATAGGGGCGCAGTTATAGGAGGCGCTTTAGATGCCTGGATGATGGTGCCTGACTGGATAAGAGGAACTTCCTTGCCAAAAGAAATGGATTGTGATCTGGAGAAAATCATAGATCATATGGATCATATCTGTCAAATAGCAGGCAATGCCAAGCATATAGGCATAGGTACTGACTTGGATGGAGCATATGGTAGAGAACAAAGTCCTTATGACCTTGAAACGATTGCAGATTTAGGAAGAATTCCTGGTATGTTGCAAAAAAGAGGTTACACTGAAACTGATATAGAGCAAGTGATGCATAAAAATTGGCTTAGGTTTTTGAATGAAGCTTGGTCTTAGATTTTATTTGTTTAATAAATAAACTTAAAATTAAACAAAAGTATTGAATCTTATAATTGTCAATATGATGTTAAAATACCCCTTTAGGCGTCTTTAGGGTACTTTTCGTTTAATATTGAATAGGCAGAGCTAGTTTGTTTAACAAAAAGTAAAAAAAATTAGACAAAATATTTGGTATCCTGTTTAACTATACCTATTTTTGATTAAACAAAAACACAGGATCTATGACAACTTTAGAATTTAGTTATTCTCTTACAAAGCTCAGCACGTCCTTAAAGCCATTTGCTTTAAAATTGACAAGGGACATGGATGATGCTAATGACCTATTACAGGATACAATGGTAAAAGCGTTTACCAACAAGGATAAGTTTACCGATGGCACAAATTTAAAAGCCTGGTTGTATACTATAATGAAAAATACTTTCATTACCAATTACCAAAGGATGATAAGGAGAGGGACATTTGTAGATACGACTGAAAATCTTCATTTTATTAATTCAGGTTCAGCAGTGATTGAAAATGGAGTTTTTGGAGATTTTACAATGAAAGATATTACCAAAGCCATTGATAAATTAGATGAAGTGTACAAATCCCCATTTCTAATGCATTATAAGGGATTTAAATACCATGAAATAGCAATTCAATTAAATATCCCTATTGGAACAGTAAAAAATAGAATACATATTGCAAGGAAAATTTTAAAAGACGATCTTAAGGTTTATACTACCATCAATTAATCAATGAAGCCAAAAGAAGTTGTTGTAATAGGTTCGGGTTTTTCAGGGCTTTCCACCGCCACACATCTCGCGGCGGCGGGATTTAAAGTGACTGTTTTAGAAAAAAATGAGGTGCTTGGAGGAAGGGCAAGGAAATTTAATTCAGCTGGTTTTACTTTTGATATGGGGCCAAGCTGGTACTGGATGCCGGATGTCTTTGACAGATACTTTAATAATTTTGGTAAAAAAACATCCGATTATTATAAATTGATCCGCCTGGACCCGTCTTATTCAGTGTTTTTTGGGAAGGAAGATATTATGGATATCCCAGCAAATCTGGACCAATTTAAATTGGTCTTAGAAAAGTTAGAACCAGGGGTTTCTGAAAAATTAGATGACTTTCTGAAGCAGGCGGCTTTTAAGTACCAAAGAGGGATTTATGATTTGGTTCATAGGCCTAGTGTTTCTTTGTTTGAGTTTTTCGACCTTAAACTTTTTAGGGATGTTTTGAAAATGGATATTTTTCAATCTATGTCTAAGCACATTCGGAAGTACTTTAAAAACGAGAAAATTATTCGATTGATGGAGTTTCCGGTGTTGTTTCTAGGAGAAACGGCTCAAAATATCCCAGCGTTGTACAGCTTAATGAATTATGCAGACATAGCCTTGGGTACCTGGTATCCGAAGGGTGGAATGCATAAAATCATCGAAGGGATGGTTTCATTAGCTAAAGACCATGGGGTTGTATTTAGAAACAATGCAGAGGTAGTTAAAATTTTGGCTGGTGAAGGAAAGGCCAAGTCAGTCAAACTCCGCTCAGGAGAAGAAATAGGGTTTGATGTTTTGGTGGCCAGTGCTGATTACCATCATGTTGATAAGCATTTACTTGAACCTAAATACAGTAATTATAGTGATAAATATTGGGACAGTAGGGTTTTGGCACCTTCATCCCTACTGTTTTACTTAGGAGTAAATAAACGTTTAAAAAATCTTCGCCATCATAACTTGTTTTTTGACGAACCTCTGGAACCTCATGCAGATGCAATTTATCGTAATCCAAGGTGGCCTGAGAAACCCTTGTTTTATGTCTCGGTGCCTTCCATTACTGATCCTACTGTGGCACCAGATGGAATGGAAAACCTATTTTTGCTCATACCGCTAGCTCCAGACCTTGAAGATAGCGAGGCCACCAGAAAAAAATATTTTGAGATAATTATAAACAGGCTTGAACAACATACAGGTCAGGAAATTAGGTCTCATATTATTTATAACCGTTCCTATGCACACAGTGATTTTAAGAAAGATTATCATGCTTTTAAAGGAAATGCATACGGTTTGGCAAATACTTTAAAGCAAACAGCAATTTTAAAGCCTTCTCTTAGGAATAAGAATTTAACTAACCTATATTATACCGGACAGTTGACTGTTCCAGGGCCTGGAGTTCCCCCATCTTTAATTTCGGGGGAAGTAGTAGCGAAAGAAATTTTAAAGAACACCATAATTAGATAATTTTCAACTATTGAAAATGATATGATGGACCCAAAGCAACTCTTTGATGATACTGCCCTGGAGTGTAGTAAATTAATTACACAACGCTACAGCACTTCATTTACTTTAGGTATTAAAACACTATGCAAAAAATTGCATATGCCAATTTATGGAATTTACGGGTATGTGCGGTATGCCGATGAAATCGTTGATACTTTTCATGATAAGGATAAAAAAGGTTTGTTGGAAAATTTTAGACAGGATACCTATAAAGCCATTAATGATGAGATCAGCATGAATCCTGTATTGCATGCCTTTCAATTAATTGTAAACAAATACAATATAGAAAGAGAACTAATCGATGCTTTTCTAAACAGTATGGAAATGGATCTTGATTTTGCCACTTATAACGATTCGAAATACAAAGAATACATTTATGGGTCAGCCGAAGTTGTTGGATTGATGTGTTTAAGGGTGTTTTGTGATGGAGATCAGGAAAAGTATCAGCATTTAAAGCATGCTGCGTGTAAATTGGGATCAGCCTTTCAGAAAGTTAATTTCTTACGTGATTTAAAAAGTGATTATGAGGATAGGGGCAGAGTTTACTTCCCAGGAGTAGATTTTAATAGCTTTGATAGTAGTGTCAAGGCTGAAATAGAATCTGATATAAAGCAGGATTTTGACGAAGCGCTTATAGGTATACATCAATTGCCAAAAGGTGCTGTGCTAGGCGTTAAAATTGCCTATCTCTATTACCTGAAGCTATTTTATAAAATTAAATCCTTATCTCCGGAAATAATTACACAAAAACGTATCAGGATACCAAACTCGAGAAAATTTGCGCTATTAGTCAGTACGTATTTTGGCTACAAAGTCGGGTGGAATTGATGGAGGTTGGTCATTATTATAAAACAATAATCGTTGACAACCTTTTAACTCATTGGTTGAAAAGAGGTAAACTTAACGCATCTGATAGGAACTGTTTGTATGGTAGATAGCGTTTATATATTTTATTACTATGGCTATGTATCTGAATCTGAAAAAAGAGCCAAATAAAAAAACATTTGATTACAAAGTCGGTTAACTAGTTATGTTGAAATTAGATGTACATATTGATCAATATTCAGGCTTTTGCTTTGGAGTGGTTTATGCCATTGAAATGGCTGAAGAAATTTTGGACGAGGAAGGTCATCTTTATTGTCTTGGAGATATAGTACACAATGATGAGGAGGTCAAAAGGTTGACAAAAAAAGGCTTGATTATAATTAATCATGAAGAGCTTCAGAAATTAACAAATGAAAAGGTTTTGATTAGAGCTCATGGAGAGCCGCCTGCTACTTACGAACTGGCTATTAATAATAACTTAACCTTAGTAGATGCCAGTTGTCCTGTGGTATTGAAGCTCCAAAACAGGATAAAAAACTCATTTGATAAGGAAGAGAACATCTACATTTACGGGAAACATGGGCATGCTGAGGTTATAGGACTTCTTGGTCAAACAAGAAATAAAGCAATTGTATTTCAGGATATCGGTGAACTTGACGTTCCCAACCTTCCGAAAAATATCACCCTATACAGTCAGACCACCAAGAGTACAGATAAGTTTTATGAAATTAATAAGGTGTTAAAGGACAATGGCATCACTATTAATACCAACGATACCATTTGCAGACAGGTGTCTAACCGAGACAAAGAACTAAGAGGGTTTGCGGCTCAGTTTCATCACATTGTTTTTGTAAGTGGTACCAAATCCTCCAATGGCAAAGTGTTGTTCAATGTCTGCAAAGAAAAGAACCCACAAACTTATTTTGTATCTTGCCCAGAAGAGGTAGATTCCAAGTGGTTTAAAGCTGGGCAAAGTGTTGGAATTTGTGGAGCCACCTCAACACCTATGTGGTTAATGCAAAAAGTTGAGGAAACTATTAAAGCATTTTAATGGTTTTTTGTTCCTTTAATTTTTATTTGTATCCATGAATAACACGTTAAAACGGCAGCTATCTTCATCCATTGGTCCAACAGGTGTTATTATCGCTTTTTCTATTATTGCCTTTTGGACAACTTCATTGCTGTTATTACTTCACTTTCCAGTGGATTACACAAACCCGATCCTCTACCTTGGGATTTTGGTACAGATGCATCTCTATACAGGACTTTTTATTACAGCCCATGATGCCATGCACGGGGTAGTTTCGGGGAATAAAAAATTAAATCATTTTATTGGATGGTTTTCAGCAATATTATTTTCTTTTAACTTCTATTGGAGATTATTTCCCAGCCATCATAAACACCACAAGCACGTGGCAACAGATGGAGATCCGGATTTCCACTCATCTGGGAAGTTTTTCCCCTGGTACCTGAGTTTCATTCTGACTTATTTAAATATTTGGCAATTCCTTTTAATGGCAGTTACCTTTAATTTGCTGAAACTGGTTTTTCCAGTACCAAATCTGGTGCTATTTTGGATGTTACCTGCGATACTGTCTACCCTCCAATTGTTTTATTTTGGCACGTATTTACCCCATAAGGGAATTCATAGCAACAAACATCATTCAGGCACTTTAAAGAAAAACCATTTATGGGCATTCCTTACCTGTTATTTTTTTGGCTATCACTTTGAACATCATGAATTTCCATATGTACCATGGTGGAGGCTTTGGAAAACCAAACATCTTATTAACCAATGATCAGGTAACCTACCTGAATCTCAAAACGCATCACGAATTGTGTCACAATCCATTGCTATGAAGAAGTTTTTACTGTCAACCCTATTGTTTTTATCTTTCCTCGTTTTATATGCACAAGAGGGGACAATACAAGGGAAAATAATTAACCCTATCAACAACGACCCTATTCCTTTTGCAAATATTATTGTACAGGGATTAGAAATCGGAGCGGTTTCTGATCTAGACGGGAATTATGTAATCAATGGACTAGAGCCAGGTTTGTATAATGTGAAGGCTTCATTTGTTGGTTTTAAACCAAAAATCGCATTCGAGGTTCAGGTTACTAAATCTAGTGCGGTTCAATTGGATTTTGAGTTGGAAGAGGATGCCTCCAACCTTCAAGAGGTAGTTGTGGATGCTACATTTAGCAGATCGGAGGAAACACCTATTTCTGCCAGGCAACTCAATTCCAATGAAATAGAAAGATACCCTGGTGGAAATAGAGATATCAGTAGGGTAATACAATCATTGCCTGGAGTGGCAAGCTCTGCCAGTTTTAGAAATGATATTATCATCCGTGGAGGTGCACCCAATGAAAATAAGTTTTTCATTGATGAAATAGAGGTTCCTGTAATCAATCACTTCGCTACCCAGGGTTCATCAGGCGGCCCAGTCGGTATTTTAAATGTAAACTTGATTAAAAATGTAGAAGTGCTGAGCGGAGGTTTTCCCGCCAATAGGATGAATGCACTAAGTTCTTTTTTTGAGTTCCAATTAAAAGATGGTAGGCGCGATAAGATGCTTACTCAGGTTACTTTAGGTGCGAGTGAAATAACCCTCTCAAATGAGGGACCTATAGGTGAAAAAACAACCTATATCTTTTCAGCTAGGAGATCCTATCTACAGGCGTTATTCAGATTGATCGGCTTGCCTTTTTTACCCACCTTTAATGATTTCACCTTTAAGACCAAAACGAAATTCAATGCTAAAACAGAACTTACTGTTTTGGGAGTGGGTGCTATTGACCAATTCGCACTCAATTTTGATGTTCCGGAGGATGAAACCACAGAAGAAAAGGAAGACCGATTGTTTTTACTGGATAACTTGCCCATTTCCACACAATGGAATTATGCGACTGGAGTTAAATTGAAACGTTTTAGGGACAATGGGTTCTGGACTTTCATATTGAGCAGAAACATGCTCAATAACCAATCCTACAAATATGCAGGAAATGATGAATCTAGTGAAGATAACCTGCAATACAATTACCTGTCCCAAGAGAGTGAAAACAAGTTTAGAGCAGAGAATAGCATTTTTTCAGATGGGTATACCCTTCAATATGGAGTGAATTATGAATTCAGTCGCTACTTGATAGAAAATTACGATACTCAATTTACAGATGAGAATGGAATGCCTCGTGATGTTTCCAACATCGCTCTTTTTCATAGTTACGGAGGATTTGTCATGGGTAGTAAGAAGTATTTAGATGATCGTCTTGTGGTTAATTTGGGTGTCCGTATGGACGGGAGTGATTTTGGCAAGACCGCCAAGAATCCACTGAATCAACTTAGCCCTAGGTTTTCAACAAGTTACCAACTGAAAGACAATTTGTTTTGGAATGCAAATGCAGGCATTTATTACCAGAAGCCTCCCTATACAGTATTGGGTTTTCAAAACAATGAGGGAGTCTATGTGAATCAGGAGAATGATGTTAAGTTTATCAGGAGCACCCATTATATCACAGGGTTTGAATGGCAATTTCCGGCGAAAAACCAAAAATTTTCTGCTGAGGTTTTTTACAAAAGTTATGCGAACTACCCTAGTTCTATAAGAAATGGGATAGCATTGGCAAATCTCGGAGCTGATTTTGGAGTGATAGGTAATGAACCGGTAACTTCTGATGCAAAGGGGAGAGCCTATGGTTTGGAACTTCTTGCGCAACAACGACTTTTTAAGGGGTTTTATGGAATAGCTGCACTAACACTCGTAAGAAGTGAATTTACCAATCCATTGACAGGCTATCTACCTTCTTCCTGGGACAATCGGTTCATTGTAAGTCTTACAGCAGGTAAAAGATTCAAGAAAGATTGGGAACTGGGAGCCAGATGGAGGTTTTTGGGAGGGACTCCTTATACCCCCTTTGATCTTGAGTCCTCAGCCTTGCGTGAAAATTGGGACCTTTTCAATAGTGGACGCCTTGACTTTACAAGGATCAATGGCGAACGCCTTAAAAGCTTTCACCAATTGGATTTAAGGGTGGATAAGAAATATTATTATAAAAAATGGAATCTCAACTGGTATTTTGATATACAAAATGCCTATAATTTCCAGGCCGAACAACAGGCCAATTTAATTCCTCAGCGAAATGATCAGGATGGATTGGTTGTTAACCCCGATGACCCGAGTCGCTATTTAATAAGAGAAGTTGCTAACCCCGCAGGGACTGTGCTACCCACAATTGGAGTAATTGTGGAGTTTTAATCTTTATCCTATTGCATAATCTGGGTTTGACATGAGCCTAAAAATCCCTTCCTGCATAATTCGACCGTGAGGCTTTTTAGAGATAACTTTGTGGCTAAGCGAAAAAAATTAACGCTTTTTTTCTGGTGCTAATGCTACAGAGTAGCCAGTTATTTGCTCAGGCTGCGGATACTCTTTCGGTAGAAACATCTATTTTTGATAAGCTGTTTGGCTTTGCAGATAATATGGTTACCAGCTAAGCACAGATACCTGGACGTTCATACCAGCGATTAATTATGCTCCAGAAACCGGGCTAGGAATCGGAGGAAGTGCCATAAAGATTTTTTAACTTGGGGATTTGCAGTCGCCAAACAATACCCAACCTTACTCCCTCCCCATCACTTTTCTTTACACGCTTAAAAATCAGGTGATTATTTCAAACAAGTGAGATTCCTGGAAGTAACGGGCAGAATTTATCTGAACTTGACTTTAGGAATACTCGATGGGCTGGTGGCTTTGGGTTTAGTTACCAAGCTTAATTCCGAGGGGTTAAACCTCAGGATTGACCTAGCATATGGAAATCAATCAACATTTTAACTCAGGTGATAATAGCTTTTACTTGTAAAAGCTGTAACGAATTAGAATGGCTATTGCATGTTTCGGGTTAATACCTTACTTTGAAAATGAAGATTTATTGTGCCCATATTCTTCTGAAACTTTTCATACTAAATCTATTAAAACATTAAATATGGACATTAATGAATTAAATAAATTGCTTGGAAATATAGACCTTTACCTGCTTGATCAATTATTAAAAGGTAGGTTCACTAAAGAAATGAAAATTCTCGATGCTGGCTGTGGGGAAGGTAGAAATACGCATTATTTTATTCAAAAAGGGTATCGGATTGTAGGAGTAGATGTTAATTCTTCAGCCATTAGCATGGCAAGAATTTCTGGTAGAACATTGGATCCAAATTTTGATCCTCAGCGGTTTCAGGTGGCTAACTTAGAAGATATTCCATTCCATACAGCCGCATTTGATGTGGTTTTAAGCAGTGCAGTGTTGCATTTTGTCAAAAGTAAGGATCATTTTCTTATCCTATTGAAAGAGCATATGCGGGTATTGAAATATGGGGGTGTTTTTTGGTTACGAATGTGTACGGATGCTGGAGGGACCTTCGAGTTGATGGATAAATCGTCACTTCTAATGCAAAAACTTCCCGATGGAACCGAAAGGTTCGTTTTGACAGAATCGTTAATCAGGGAAATAATGATAGAATACCAGCTAACACTTTTGGAACCAGCTAAGTCTGTATTGGTTCATAATAATAGAGCTATGGGGGTATTTGTTTTTCAAAAAGAAGGTAGAAAAAAGTAATGGAAATAATAGACATGCAATATGCACTAGAGTTGGTTGGGACCTACTTTTTTGCTATTTCCGGAGCCTTAGCCATTCAGAATAAGGACCAGGATTTATTTGGTGTTGGCTTTATGGGTTTTATTACTGCCATTGGAGGAGGGAGTTTAAGAGACATTTTGATCGGATCGTATCCATTGTTTTGGATTGGAAATGTCAATTTTCTTTACGCAATTTTTGCTGGTTTGATTACTACATTTATATTTTTTTCTCATATGGCCAAGCTTCGGAAGACATTGTTTTTATTTGACACTTTGGGGATTGCCTTTTTTACAATTTTGGGTGTGGAAAAATGTCTGGTCTTAGGATTTAGACCTGAAGTAGCAGCCATAATGGGGATGTTTAGTGCAGTGATGGGAGGAGTGATTAGAGATACACTGACCAATGAGATCCCTATACTTTTTAGAAAAGAAGTGTATGCATCAGCCTGTTTGACAGGTGCTGTATTGTACCTTACCTTGGACTATTTTGGCCTTGAGAGGAACATAAATCTTTTAGGATCTATAGCTTTGATTATTATCCTTCGATTATTAGCTGTCAAATTCAAACTCAACTTACCAATTCTCAAATAATGATTAATTTAGGCTATTGTTTCCTAAATAACTCAATGGTCATTTAGCCATAATTTTAGTATCTCATTAATCATTTAAATTTAATTATTATTGAATTATGCAAATACAGATTTTTCAAGACAAGGAAAGTTTACACCGTGCCGTTGCCAAGGAGCTGATCGATGCTGTAAAAACCAATCCAAACATTGTGTTAGGGTTATCTACCGGAAGCTCCCCTCTGGAAACTTATGACAATATGATAAAAGACCACCAAACGAGTGGCACGGATTATTCTGATGTAGTCACATTTAATCTGGATGAATATGTAGGTTTAGAGGGTTCCCACCCCCAGAGTTATAGGTATTTTATGAACACCTCTCTATTAAATAACCTCAACATCCCTTTGAACCAAACCAATGTTCCTGATGGGTCCGGGGACTTAAAGGAGGCCTGTGAAGAGTATGAAGCCAAAATAGTTAAAGCTGGAGGGATTGATTTACAGCTATTGGGAATCGGAACCAACGGGCATATTGGGTTTAATGAACCAGGTACAGCATTCGATACAAGAACACATGTTGCCCAATTGCTTCAGGAGACCATAGATGGAAATGCGCGTTTTTTCGGGAGCGCAGTAAATGTGCCGAAGGAGGCCGTAACTATGGGCATTCAGACAATTATGGAGGTAAAAAAAATCATCCTTATTGCGTACGGGAGTAAAAAAGCAACTGCTATTCGAGAAATGGTGAATGGGCCTGTTACAGAGTCGATGCCAGCTTCTATCCTTCAAAAGCATCAAAATGTCACCTTATTCCTTGATGAAGAGGCCGCTGCATTACTTAAAATTTAAATCTCAATCAAAAGGAATTGGAGCCGTAGCCTCTTACTATGAGTAGTTCATGATTAAGTTTCTTAGGTAAACTTTAAATACGGTTCCTTTACCAACCTCACTCTCAATTTCAATTTTGCCATCATGTGCCCTTATTTGTTCTCTAACTAGATACAAACCAAGCCCTTTGCCTTCAACGTGGTTGTGAAACCTTTGGTAAAGACCAAAAATTCGATCACCGTACCTTGATAAGTCCAAGCCAATACCATTGTCTTCAAACCTTATCACACAATATTTATTCTCTATATAGGTGCTAATTTTGACGATAGGGCTACGCTCTGGGTGCTTGTATTTGACTGAATTTGTCATTAAGTTCATAAAGAAGTTTTCCAGATGAGCATAGACATAATTTATTTCATTTAAATTTGAGAAATCTTTTTGGATCTTTATTTCAGACTCTTTTAGTTGGTTAAAAAGACTTTTTTCTATATTATATAGTAGGAGTTTAAAATCAATTTGTTCTACTTTCGGTATCTTTTGTTTTTTTATGGAAACGACTTCAATAAGGTCTTGTAAGGTGGTGTCAAGTAAATTAGTGGAAATCTTAAGGTTTTCCCAGATCTCCTGATTGCCTGGGTCTGCAGGGTTCTCTTCGTTATATAGGTCTAGTAGCAAAGAGATATTTACTATAGGAGCTCTGAGGTTATGGGAGACAATATAGGCAAATCTTAAAAGCTCTTCATTGTGGGATTTCAGGTCTTTTATTAGCTTTTCTTTTTCTGATTCGAGCTTTTTAGCTTCCGTAATGTTTTGGGTGACCAGTAGAATGCGGTCTACTTCTTTAGAATTATTTATTAAAGGTACCCCACTTTGGATGAATTTCTTTTGGTTTGCTTCTGTTTCATAGCTTACTCTTTGACCTTTCAGTACCTTGTTAAGGCTCGACTTAGTAATTTGTAAATTATCTCCTGAAAACTGGTTCAGAAGATTGGTGCCAATTAAGGATTTTGGATCCGTGCCAGACAATTGATATTCTTCCCCATCTGTAAACAAATATCGAAATGATTTGTCCAAAACATCTACCGACCCACGGGGAAAATTCTCTGCAATACTTCTAAACAGCTGTTCTGATTCGATTAATTTTTTTTCAGAAAGCGTTCTATCTGTGATGTCATCAACAAATATTACATATGATTCCTTATTTTCATTCCCATATTGTATTTTAGTAAATGATATTTTTAGTTCCTTATAATTGTCCTCTCCAATGGGCAAAAGAAAATAGGCAGTTTTCATACGGGACTTCAGAAAGCCGGAAATAATCTCTAGTAAAGTTGCACTGATATTACCTTTAATCAATTTAGTCTCCATCAGTTCCTCCTTACTTTTAAGGTTGAACACAGGAAGGGTTTTGTTATTAATTAAAATAAGTTCAAACTGATGGTTTACGGCGAAAATAGCATAAGCAGTGCCATTTAGAACCGCATCATGCATGAAATTGGTTTCCTGTAGTACATTCTCAAACCGAAACCTGTGCAGCTCCTTGCTAATCCAATCTCTCAAAATGCTAAATAACTCCCCATAATGTGCCTTGTTTTTGAAAGGCTGATCATGGAACAAACACAAAGTACCAATTTTGTTCATTTCTGTGTCGAATAAAGACAACCTTAGGAGCGAACTAATTCTATGTTCGACAAAAAATGAGATATTGCCTAATATATCGTCTTTTTCAGAACTGATCATTAAAAAATTATTGGCAGGATCTATTAGAAGAAGTTCCTCATTCAGAAAATTTTGCCACCTTTTGTCACTGTCCTTAATTTTTTTCCCTGATTCACAGATAGATAATATCTCCATTTCATTATTTCCAGCATCCAAATTACCTATAATACAAAATCGTATCCCTAATTTTCTGTAAATAAGGTGATTGATTTCTTCAAATAGGTTCTGTCCCTTAAATAATGTGGAAACGGCCGATACCTCGGTCAACATGTTTTGAATAAAATTTTTCTCTGTTAGGTTCTGTAAAATGCCTTTCTTGCCCTTTAATTTTTTCTTTTCTTTTTTATGATGTAAAGCATTTATTAATGTCCCTGTCAGGCCTTCTTCCTGTGTAATTGCGCGCTTAAAAATTCTTATATTATTCGTTAGGTGTTGAAAATGACCCTCTTTGTTTTTCACTCTGTAAGTAATGGAATAGTTACTTTTTTCATACTGCTTACACGCAACAAAATCCTTCACCAGTTTTCGATCTTCAGGATGTATTAATTTAAGCCAATCCCGTAAAATAAAACTTCTTAAATTACCGTCTTCATAACCCAAAAGGTTGAATAATGGGCCAGACCATAAGATTTCCTGACTCTTCTTTAGGTACTTAAAATAAACTATTTCATGATTTTGGTTACCGTTTAAGGCATCATTTTTTTTGTGTTCAGATCCAGAAACCCCATTAGCCTGACATTGTTCAAGTTCGAGTGACCTATAATCAGGTGAGATGTTCTTAGATTTAAATTTTTGATTAATGAATGTATATTCAATATTTTCCGTGTTTTGATTCAACAATTTGTCAAGCATACTTTCGGAAAAAAATGGAAACCTGACCATTAAATACCCACGCAAATCCTTTAAGTTTGAATGGGAATAATCTTCTGTTTTACTCACCTCTGTGAGGATAGAATGGTCTTTTGAATTAATTATCCATGAGGGACTTGACCCCGCCAAAACTTGACTGATGATCGTGTTGATAAGGTAGCTGTTTTCATCATGTGCCAGAACACATCCTTCAAACTTCAACCATGCGAAAGATTGGTGGTCTAGAATGATGGGGATTTCAAGCGCTTTTTTCTTTTCTAGATTTTCAAATAACAGATCAAAAAGTGAGTTTTGAAGCGTGGGAAATAAGGCATTTATTTCTTCAATATTTAATTTGTAGGCTCCTTTTTTCTTCCATGAAATAAAACTATTGGATTGGTAGAGTATCTCAAAGACTCCATTATTTGACTTTTTAAAAGTGAGTAAAAGTGTTTTAAAAATATTTTCAACCATCAGTTGGGAGGAGTGAAAGATTAAAATTTTCTTAAAAATTTAATTAAATTTACAAAAAAGCCCGGTCTTAATGCAAAAAATTTGTCAGAGTCAATATTTTCTATACTAAATTCATTATTATACCTATATTTTGTAATTTTTTACAATTGCTTTTCTAATAAAAATGTAACCTTGTGAATGCTCGTTTTTGTTTCGTCTTCGGGATCAATCCGTAGGAGCTCCAATGAAATCACTTTGCCCACTTTAGACCTAAGTAATTCGGTAATGTCAGATAGCTCCCAAAACATTGCAGGAACCTTATTTATTGATAGAATTGTGTCTAAATTCCTTGCTCCATGAATATAAGCAGGAGAATCCTTCCTTACTTGGTGTACATAATAACTTTTATCTTCCAAAGAGCTCACCCTAACGGTCAGTCCACTCATGTCATACTTGAAAGGCATCTTATATTTTGCCCCTTTTTTAAATAATATTCTTTCGCGAGGGTAATCTAAGATTATCTTCATATGATTTAGTAACTCTGAGCCTAAGCTGCCCATTCTGCCTGTATTTATCAATACTTCAGAATACGCATTCTTTTCGGGGTAGGAAGTGATTACATTTCTAAAGTTCAAGCCAGCAATGGTTAATTTTTTTACTCTTGCCACATGTCCTTCTAAATCCCCACCCAAAGATCTGCCTAAACTACTTTCTATATTTATGTCTGGAAGTTGAATGTCTTCACTGGTTTCTTGGTTGAGCAATAATCCATGGTTGGCACCTGTGTCAATGAGTAATTTGGCCTCCAAATCAGGGCCATCAATTTGTTTAATGGTCGTAAAAATGTAGGGTTTGTTTCTCAATAGCTCAATTGGCATCTCTCTAAACCAAAAAGGTTTCCATTTGAATGCTTTGCGTTTGTAAAATGTAATGAGTCCGTTGTCATAATCCACTTTGATCGGGTTATTTTTGAAAAATTCATGACCGATTACACCATACACAGGTACCCCTAACACTTTTTCCAATTCCAAAAAATCGTCATCTAAAACAAGAATGGCTTGGAATATCCCTTCGATAGGTCCCATGTCAAAATGGTTATTAGGGGATACCGATGCACTTAATACAGTTTTTCCATCAGCACCTACCAAATTGAGCTTTCGGGTATAAATCATTTCCAACTCATCTGCTATAGATTTACTAAAAAAAATATTGGATTTTACCCCAGTATCAAAAAGGAAATTTATCGGAGGACCGCCATTAATAGAGACAGGCAGAATGATAAGGCTATTTGAATCAATAAAGGGAAGCACTATTTTCTTTTGGTCTCGTTTCATATAAAAACCAGGTACTTGACCCTTTACTGGGCAAGCCAGTAAAATCGATACCAAAAGAAAAAATAGCCACTTTGTCTTATGATGCATGATTCTTAATTGTTGCTTTAATATAGAAAATAATTTTCAGTAGTCAGAAATATTTGGCTTCTTAGTTAAACCCTAAATAGGCGATAGCACTTTTATTACTTGATGAAATCACCTCAAAACCGGCTAATTGTTGCTGTTTTCAATACCCCCTATTGAGTCCCAATTGCCGGGCCAACGTTTTAATGGCGGATAAATCGGTAATAGAAATTTGGATAGGTCAAGGCACAAAAAATGGAGCATAGCTGAGGCCATGTGATTTTTTTTGTAACGCATAAATATTCCAATTACTATGCCCAATTATTCGTAAGTTAAATTTTGTCTTGACACTAACCTCTTTCTTCTAAGAACAATTTCAAAGGTTTAACGCTGAAAGAGGATGAGTGTTTACATTTTATAGGATGGATTAAATAATAGGGCATTAACATGCTGATTTATGTGGTTTTGGAGATTGTACTGGCTAACCTTAATCTTTAGTGGGGAATGAATCCCTATTTAGAACCATTGAAAATAACTGCTCATCTACCGATTGAAAAGTTTTAGGGTTTGAAAAATCTAAAAAATAGGTCATCTTTAATCTTTATAATTAAAAATCATGGCCGATAAGTCAATAATAGAGAAAGCGAAAAAAATATTTGAAAATTACCTTGTCCGGCAAGGAAGCCGTAAAACTCCTGAAAGGTTTTCTGTAATAGATGAATTATATGCTTTACCTCAAGATGAGCATATAGATGTTGAAGGGCTATTCCTAAGGATGCGGAACAATGGTTATTCCATTAGCAGAGCTACTATATACAATACGCTTGACTTACTGGTAGAGTGTGGATTGGCTGTGAAACACCAGTTTAAGGACAAAGTGGCATTGTATGAACAAGCACTGACCTATAAGCATCATGACCATTATGTTTGCAACCAGTGCAGAAAAATTTTAGAGTTTTCAGATCAAAGGATTAATTTAATCAAAGAAGAGATGGGCAAAACATTTTCCTCGCATATTACCAGTCATTCCTTGTGCTTTATGGCGATTGTCAAATCCGCGATTGCAAAAATCTACCAATGCATTAATCCCTCTTCAATTACCCTTTTAATAGGAATTGGGGGAATTACACTTCGAAAAAACTTTTTGATAAACAGGCTTTCGCATTGAAAACTGAAAGTAAAGGAACGGGTACAATAAATAATCCAGGAGTAAATTTGGGCTGGAAAAACTGATCTCATCTATTATTTTAGCCTTGTCATTTCCATCCAATAGGATGCGGTGCTTATGTCGCCATTTTTTTAGAAAAAATGGAAGTTTAATACCTTCATCGATGAAGTAATATTCAGCATTATCCAAATGATCAGCAGTTATTTCACTCGTCCATACCTGCTTAAATAAAATAAAATTAAGTTCCAGACTTACGAGATCACCTTTTGTTGATCCATCGAAGCGAAGCAACTTAACAGGTGGAAAAGGCGGGTTTAATGCCTTGAACAAATCGGCATTAAACCCATCTTTAACTTTTAAATAGTTTTGATTTACTTTGGTTGTTAGCCTAATCTTCATAATAGGTTTTCGTGCGCCATTGGGTTACTGCATTTTTTTAAGGTATTTGAAAAGATCACTATCTGATGATATTACCAGGCTGGTCTCTTTGTCCAAAGAATTTTCGAGTGCTTCCATTGAACGAAGGAATTTATATAAATCGATTGATTGTCGGTTTTGATTATAGGCAGAGGCGTAGATCTCAGTGGCTTCTGCATCTGCTATACCACGTATTTCTTCAGCTTCTCTTTTGGCTTCCGATTGTATCTTGGCCAAATCCCTTTCTTTATCTCCAAGAATCTTTCTGGCCTCTCCTTGTCCTTCTGACCTGAATTGATCACCTATTCTGTTTCTTTCACTTATCATACGGTCATACACCCTGTCTCGTACTTCATCAACGTAATTCATTCTCTTGAAACGGAAATCCAATATTCTTACCCCCAGATCAGAGGCCCTTTCATTGGCTTTCTGTAAAATGATTTCTTCGATTTTATCCCTACCTACTTCTATTTCTTGAAGAACTTCGAGCCCTTCCATGGATTCTTCTGTGACCTCAGGATCTCTGTTTGTAGAGCGAACAATATCGAGAAGGTTATGACTTGCGATTGCGTTTCTGGTTTCTCCATCAAGGATATCATCAAGTCGGGATTGAGCCGATCTTTCGTCTCTAAGTCTGATAAAAAATTGCAGCGGGTTGGTGATCTCCCATCGGGCATAGGTGTCTACGAATATGAACTTTTTGTCTTTGGTAGGAACCTGATTTTTATTTCCATCCCATTCAAGATAACGTTTGTCAAAAAACTGTACTTTTTGAATAAAAGGGATTACGAAATTAACCCCCGGACTGGTTCTTGGTTCACCGATAGGTTTCCCAAATTGAGTAACAATTGCTTGCTGCGTTTCATCAAGGATAAAAACGCTTTGAATGGATAGTATTAATGCAATTACTACCAATATGATATAGAATAAATTGCTTTTCTTCATACTTAAACTTAAATAAGGTTAATTTTTGTGTCCCGGCCTTTGAGATTAGGGCGTTGGGTTAGTAATATTGGCTTTATTGATGTTTAGCAATGGCAATACGTTACTTCCACTTTCATCAGTGATGATTTTATTACCGATCTTAGGGAGAACCTTCTCCAGGGTCTCCAGATAGATTCGTTGCTTGGTTACCTCTGGTGACTTTATATATGCATTAAAGACGGAATTGAATCTTTCAGCTTCTCCTTTGGCCCCATTTACGCGATTCAAGGCATAAGCCTCTGCTAACTGAACGGTCTCTTCTGCTATACCCCTGGCTCTTGGAATTACCCGGTTGTAATCAGCTTCTGCCTGATTGATTAAGGTTTCTTTTTCCTGTTGGGCTTCATTTACAGCATTGAAACTAGGTTTTACCGGTTCTGGCGGATTTACATCCTGCAATACGACCTGATCTATCCGGATGCCATTTTCATATTCATCACACATTTCCTGAAGCAATACTTCCACACTGGTAGCTATTTCCTGCCTTCCGACAGTTAATACTTCGTTAACGGTACGGTCTCCTACGATTTTTCTCATCGCAGACTCCGACATGTCATTTAAAGTTTTTTCAGCATTTCTTACCTTAAAAAGGTATTTGTAGGAATCTACAATTCTATACTGTACTACCCATTCCACATCTGTTAAATTCAGATCACCGGTGAGCATCATACTCTCATTTATATAACCAGACTTTGCGTATTCTGTTCGGGTACTGCTGGTGGAGGTAGAGCGGAAGCCAAACTCCTGTTTTAATTGCCTTTGAACTGGTATTTTATACATGGTTTCAAAAATAGGAATGATGAAACTTAAACCTGGGGATACTGTGCGATTATACTCGCCAAGTTGAATAACTTCCCCTTCTTCTTCGGGCCCTACCGTTTTCACGGCTGAAAACACCAGTATAATGACCACCAGACCCAAAATAATTTTAGATAAGTATTTTTTTATCCAATCTGGATCGATATTGATTTCAAATTGTTTTTCTGACATAAGTTTACTTTTTTTGCAATTTACGATTAATTGACAGAAATACCTTCGGTAACATTTTTCATTTCTTCAACTGAATTACCTAAACGCAGAATATGCTCTTGGGTTTGAAATGGATGCGGTGAATATAGGATCAATGGCGCATTGGATTCGTAAGGTTTTAATTGTCAAACTATTGTAATGTCTCAATGAAGTTTTAACTCGAAATTGTAGAGATGAGCCATATTTTTTATTATAAAACCCAAAGAAAAAGGCCAAACAATATCAGCCAAACTATATCCATATATTTCCAGTAAATGATAAATAATTCAAGTTTCATTTTTTCATAGGGATTCGTTAATAAAACTAAAGTTTTTACCTCGTCCTTTTCACTGTTGTGAATAAGTAGTAATAAAACCAAAGCATATATCGTGGCTCCGGCGAGGTGAACGAGGTGAATACCGCTAAGTAAATACAAAAAACTTCCGGCAGGCAATCCAGTAAAGTCGATTCCTGATTTTGATAGTTCTTGCCACCCTCTAAACTGAAATATGGCAAAGGTCAACCCTAGAATTAGGGTAAAGGCAAGATTAAATTTTATTTTCCTCAAATCATGTGATAGATAAGCCGGCAAAATTTTTTCTGAAATAAAGGTGCTGCCAAACAATATTAAGCTGCTGATAAAAAAAGATTTAGGTATTTTATATTGACCAAAAGAACTGCTCACTGTCTGGGAAAATATAAAAGATGTTGTTAAGAAAAAAAAGATTATTCCACTACTAAAAATAGCCAAATAAATTAGCGTTTGGTAAGGATGCATTTGCTCAATCCTTTTAAACCAATGATCTTTTTTTCTTTCTTTTGGCACATTCATCTATTGGTTAACAATTGAAAGGAGAATATTGTTATTTAAGGAGAAAAAAAGTGTGACTTTTTTCTCCTACTGGCGCGATGTTGGTCTATTATCCTTAATCCACTGAGGGGATTTCAATGTTATTTGATAAATTGCACTCACTTATTTTCAACCCGGGTTTGGTTTTAGGAATCGTGGTACGCGTTAGCGTTACGAAAAAAATCAGGCTATTTAGAGACTTAGGAATAGCGCCTATTAGGCGGAGTCAGAAATAGCGATTAAGTGACTGATTATTAATCCTCTTAACCACTAAATTAAACAGCTATTGCTTATTAAGGGTGCTACATTAAAAAGAATATTAGTTGGAAAAAGAGTCGTTTTTATCACTTTATATAGATGATCCATTTGTAAGAAACCTTGGATTAGGCATTAGTTCTGGTGCGCATGCAAAGATGAATGTCAAGGGGCTTTCGGGCAGTATGGACATGTTGATCGTACATGCTATTTCCAAAATCATAGGTTCTTTTCATGTCGTTTTAGCAAATGATCGTGAAGAAGCAGCCTACCTTGCGAGTGACTGGCAAACCTTTTCAGGAGAAGCAGCCTATCATTTTCCCGCCAGTTATAAACGACCCTATCATTACGATGAGGTAGAAAATGCCAACGTATTGATGCGTGCAGAGATTCTCAACAAGCTGTCTGGCCCAATGCCAGAAGGAAAAGTGCTTATAACCTCTCCGGAAGCCATTTATGAAAAGGTGATTAATAAAAAGAGCCTTAGAGAAAATACCTTTGCAGTTAAAAAAGGTGAAAAAGTTGATCTTTCCTTTATTGAAGAGCTTTTAAATACCTACGGTTTTGAAAAATCTGATTTCGTTTATGAAGCAGGACAATTTGCTGTCAGAGGCGGAATAATTGACATCTATTCGTATGCGAATGACTTGCCTTTTCGTCTGGAGCTTTTCGGAAAGGAAATTGACAGTATAAGAACTTTTGATCCAGAAACGCAATTGTCCACCGGTAGTGTTGAGCAGATTAGTATTCTGCCTAATATCCAAACCAAGATGGAGCAGGAAAGTCGCCAACCTATAATGGACTTTTTCCCGAAGGGAACTTGTTTTTGGATAAAAGACTATAATCATTCTACTAATGTTATTCAGGGACTATTTGAGAAAGCAAGCCAGCATTATGCAAGTTTAGGAGATAATGGCTCATTACTCATGTCTCCTGAGAAGTTGTTTTTGGATGCCAATACATTTGATATCCAGCTATCATCCTTTACCTTGCTATCCTTCGGTCACGTATTTGACTGGACAGGTGTGCCAGAATTTCAATTTCAAGGGCACCCTCAACCTTCCTTCAACAAGCAATTCGACTTGTTGGTCCAAAATCTTAATGAAAACGGGGCCAAAGGAATTACTAATATCATTTGTTCGGAAAGTGAAAAACAAACTGGCCGTTTGATTAATATTTTTCATGAATTAGATCCCACCTTAAAGGTTCAAACACTACCTATCAATCTTAAAGAAGGTTTTGTGGATAACTCCTTGAAGCTAGCTTGCTACACTGATCACCAAATTTTTGAAAGGTTCTACAGGTACAAGACGGCCAAAACCATTTCCAAGTCTAAGGCGCTTACCCTAAAAGAAATAAAAAGCTTACATCCAGGAGATTATATTGTCCATGTAGATTATGGTATAGGTCGGTTTGCAGGTTTGGAAAAGGTGGAATTCACCGGAAAACTTCAGGAGGCGATTCGTTTAGTTTTTAGGGATGATGATCTTCTTTATGTAAACATTCATTCCTTGCACAAAATTTCTAAGTATAGCAGCCAGGAAGGTGCTATGCCGATCATGTCTAAGCTAGGTACGCCAGAATGGGAGAATAAAAAGAATCGAGTTAAGAATAAGGTCAAAGATATTGCAAAAGATTTAATTCAATTGTATTCAAAACGGAAGGCTGCTTCGGGGCATCAATTTTCTACTGATAGCGTCTTGCAGGTGGAGTTGGAAAGTTCATTTATCTATGAAGATACACCCGATCAGGCCTCTGCTACTTCAGATGTCAAGGATGACATGGAAAAGCCTTATCCAATGGATAGGCTGGTATGCGGGGATGTTGGCTTTGGTAAGACGGAAGTGGCTGTTAGAGCAGTGTTTAAGGCAGTAAATGACAGGAAACAAGTAGCGATATTGGTGCCAACCACAATTTTGGCGATGCAACATTATCATACCTTTAAGGAACGGTTGGAGAATTTCCCTGTTTCTATAGATTATATTAACCGATTCAGAACGGCAAAGGACGTAAAGGAAATCATAGAAAAAGTTGGCAACGGAGAAATAGATATCTTAATCGGTACGCATAAAATTGTAAATAAGGCAATGAAATTTAAAGATCTTGGGCTGCTGGTCATTGATGAGGAGCAAAAGTTTGGGGTCAAGGTCAAGGATCAGTTAAAGCAACTTCGGATAAATGTTGATGTGCTTACTCTGACAGCCACTCCAATACCTCGGACACTTCATTTCTCTCTAATGGGAGCAAGAGATCTTTCAGTAATTGCTACTCCTCCGCCTAACCGGCAGCCAATAACTACAGAAATATATACCTTTAGGGAGGAGATTATCAGAGATGCCATTTCCAATGAAATTCGCCGTGGAGGACAGGTGTTTTTTGTACATAATCGTGTATTAGAGATTGATTCAATTGCCAATTTAATATTAAGATTGGTCCCAGGCGCCAGGGTGATAGGAGCCCATGGTCAGATGGAGGGGAAAAAATTGGAAAAAATCATGGTAGACTTTATAGAAGGAACTTATGATGTTTTGGTTTCAACTAATATTATTGAATCAGGTTTGGATATTCCAAATGCCAATACGATCATTATTAATAGAGCCCATATGTTTGGGATGAGTGATCTGCATCAAATGAGAGGTAGAGTGGGTAGAAGTAATAAAAAGGCCTATTGCTACCTGCTTACCCCTCCAACGTCTACCCTGACTGTAGAAACCAGAAAGAGACTACAGGCGATGGAAGAGTTTTCTGATCTGGGAGATGGTTTTAAGGTTGCAATGAGAGATTTGGACATCAGGGGAGCTGGGAATTTACTAGGTGCCGAACAAAGTGGCTTTATTTCTGATTTAGGTTTTGAAATGTATCACAAAATACTCGACGATGCCGTTCAAGAGCTTAAGCAAACAGAGTTTGCTGCCCTTTTTGAAAATGATCTCAAAGAAATAGTAGCACCACTGGTTCAGGACTGCGTAATAGAGACGGATATGGAGTTATTGATACCTGAGAGTTATGTCAGTAATATTTCTGAAAGGTTAAGTCTGTATTCCAAGTTGGATGAGATTAAGGAAGAAAAGGCACTTGATGATTTTAGAGAGGAAATTAGGGATAGATTCGGCACTATTCCGGAAAGGGTTCAGGCCTTATTTGAAACAGTAGAACTCAGATGGATGGCTGAGAAGCTTGGTTTTGAGAAACTTGCCTTGAAAAATGAACAAATGAAGTGTTACTTCGTTAGTTCCGGTAAAGATACCTATTTTAGTTCTCCAGTTTTTATGAACATTATCAAGTTTATCCAATCTAAAAACAGGCTTTGTAAAATAAAAGAAACCAAAGATCGTTTAATTCTTACAGTCAAAGGAGTTGATACGATTCAAAAAGCCAAAAATTGGCTTTTTGATATGATGACAATTAAATAAGGATCCATTTCAACTCAGGATTTATTTAGTAAAGAGTGCTTTAGACCATGAAAATTGTGGTTGTTTGTGCCTTTTTTTTAGAAATCTAATTAATTTTCGTGTGGAGAATTAATTAGATGGTACAATTTATATTGTAGTATTTCACAAGAATTATATAATAATGGTTTTTGTCTTCCGTTTTGGTAGAAAAAGAATATTGGTATAATATATTATTGGTCATATATTAGCATTTTATTAAGGCAAAACATAAAACTTGTCGCATGAAGTTTGAGGATAAAAATTTTCAATTTAGTTTTTTTGTTGCAGTAGCATTACTGGGGCTTTTAGTGTCTTCTTGTGGAAATCAAACTTCCAGAAGAACGGCCAGCAATCCGGGAGGCTTTAGTGCATCAACCGGAGCAGAATATAGTTTTAATGAGGAGGATTCAGCCTTTCAGGTCTTTAGGCTCCCGAGGGAAGTGATAGGTCCAAGGCTTGTTTTTATCCAAGGGGGTAGAGCAGTATTGGGTTCTCAGGAACAGGATGTCATGGGTTTTCGTGACAATGTGGAGCGAACAGTTACGATAGCTTCTTTTTATATGGATGAAACAGAGGTCACCAATGTTGATTATAAAGAATTCCTTTTTAATATCGCAGACAGCGTTAGTACTGACTCCCTTAAGAAACTTGAACCAAACGAAAGGGTTTGGGCAAATGCAATGTCTTACAATGATGTTTACTCCACTTATTACTTCAGATATCCAGGGTTTAATTTTTACCCAGTAGCAGGAGTTAGTTGGACTCAAGCCAATGCCTACAGCCAGTGGAGGACCTTATACGTGAACGAGTTAGAGAGAAAGAAAAACTTTGGAAATAAAAAGAAAAAGGATGAAGAGGAGGAGACTGATCCACTTACGTTAGACCAGCTAATAAGGCGGGGTGTGGTATTCCCCAATTACCGACTTCCTAATGAGGCAGAATGGGAATTTGCTGCAAAAGGAATGATAGGAACCCAGTATATGGATGAAAATCAGGAAAATGGTAGGATTTATCCTTGGGATGGAAGAGGACCACGAAATCCTTACAACATCAAAAGAAAATCACGGCAAGGAGATTTTCTGGCGAACTTCAAAAGAGGTCGTGGAGATTATGCAGGGTTATCAGGTAGTGTGTCAAATGATGGAGAAATTATTCCTACGAATGTTTACGATTTCCCGCCAAATGACTTTGGGCTTTACAACATGGCTGGTAACATGAATGAATGGGTTCAGGATGTTTATAGACCACTTTCCTTCCAGGATTTTGATGACCTTAATCCAATTAGAAAAGATGGTACAAATGACGAACAGAATACCTATAAAACCACTTTGATCGACGATAATTATAGGGTTTATAAAGGTGGATCTTGGAGAGATGTAGCCTATTGGCTGGCTCCAGGTACCAGAAGATTTATGCACCAGGATTCGGCATCGAATCACATAGGTTTCAGATGTGCAATGATAGCAGTGGGTAGCAAAGACAGGTAACAAACAAAACAGAATTTATAGGCATAAAAAAAAGGGTGGGTTCACCCTTTTTTTTATGCCTACTTTTATCAATTTGGTAGTATCAAAAAAGCCTTTCAGATGGTACGGGCGTATTAAATTTCTTTTTCCTGTTAAATCCTGAATTATATATTATTTTTGTAAGCATAATTTATTTAAACTTAGGCATTTATATGAAGCGGGGTTTACTTTTAAGTTTTTTTAGCCTATTGCTCTTCCAGATTGGATTTGGACAAAGTTGGAGAAGGGTTGGAGATTGGGGAAATGATTATACATCAATAAAATGGGTAAACACAAATGTTGGCTTTATAGGTGGCGAAAACATTCTGCTAAAGTCCATAGATGGAGGGCTTAGCTGGATAGAAATGGAACTTCCGATGCGAATGGATGTATTGGATATTTCATTTTTTGATGGTCAGAATGGTATATTGCTTAGCGAAGATGGGCAGATTTTCAGATCCACCAATGGTGGAGGTAGTTGGTCAACCCCCTCCTATCCAGAGAATTTAACGCTAAATAGGGTTGTTCATGTAGATGAGAACCGATTGATTATTAGTGGGGAGGATGGCCTTATCTTGCGTTCAGTTAATGGGGGCTCGTCATGGACTGTTATCGATGTACAGACTGAGGCTTCCATCAAAAAAGTGTTTTTTGTTGATGAAGACCTTGGTTACGCCGTCAGCTCAAACTCCGAAATACTGAAAACCTTGAATGCTGGAGAATCCTGGGAATTGCATGATTCAGGATTTGACGTTGCTTTAAAT
>Ga0105053_10001815_pt1 | contig 33886 bp, 13 predicted proteins | sample BON01_FD_78093 | JGI IMG/M metagenome (GOLD analysis project Ga0105053, IMG submission 78093) | Freshwater microbial communities from Lake Bonney liftoff mats and glacier meltwater in Antarctica - BON-01 | ecosystem: Environmental > Aquatic > Freshwater > Ice > Glacier meltwater | place: Lake... | reverse complement strand
TTTTTTTTTTTTTTTTTTTTTTTTTTTTTTTTTTTTTTTTTTTTTTTTTTTTTTTTTTTTTTTTTTTTTAATATATAAATAAAAAAAAAAAAAAAAAAATTATATAAATAAGAAAAAGGTGTGGTTTTTTTTTTTTTTTTTTTTTTTCGTTGTTTCTTTGGGCGTTTCTTTCCGCTGGCCGACACCGCCCCCTTTGCCCCCCGCGCATTCTCAACATGCAACGCCAGGACAAGCCCCGGCCCCCCAAAACTAAACAAAACAAAGGAGCGAAAGAAGAAAAGCGCACCGTTCATCAGCCTGCTCGCCGCCGCCGTGTCGAGCACCACGCGCGCCAGCGCCTCGGGTGACAGCGGCACGCGCGCGCCGACCGCCCGCGCACCCGCCAGCAGCCGCGACAGCCGCGGCGCGAGCTGGTAGCAGGCGCCCTCGCACAAGGGGATGCGCTCCGCCGCCCCGTGCCCCGAGTGCAGGTAGTGGTCGTCCGCGTGCACGGCGGCCAGGCCCGGGTCGGTCACGATGCCGCCGAGCTCGGACGAGAAAAAGGCGGCGACGGGCGACGCGCGGGCGCGGCCGCCGGCGGCGAGCAGGCGCTCGAACGCGAGCTCGGGCGAGAGCGTCGGCGTGGCGACGGTGCGCGCTCCAGGGACGGCGCCGCCGCCGCCCGACGACGGAAAAGCCGCGCCGTGCCAGGCGTCGATGTTGCCGCGCATGTTGCCGACGGGCGGTTGTCGGGTGCTGCTGCTGCTACCCATGGCGCGGGTGGCGGTGCCCCGCTCCTTTGGCGCGGCGCGGCGGGAGAGGAATGGGAGCGGGACGCGGAGCGAGGGGGCCGCCGGCGAAGAGCAAGACGTCGACGCGGCCATGTGCGACGCGCGGCGGTGCTGCATCGTCGTCATGATCGGGGACGTGTCTGTCCGCAATGTCAGCCGGGGTGCGGGGGAAACGGGCGTGACCGGCCTCTCGTGACCGGCCTCTCTCAGATGAAAAGTGGAGAAGGCGTGTCGGCGTGTCGGCGTGGTGTGTTTTTGGAGCGGGCGTGATCCCAGCAATGGAGAGAGGCGCTCGGGGGCGCGCGCGGTGGTTTCGTTTGATGTGACGATGACAAGGCGGCGAGGCGCCAAGCGTGGGCTGGATATGCGCGGATCGAGCTGGAGGCGGCGGCGGCGACAACGGCGGCAGCAGCCGTCCGTCCGGCGACCGCGTTGTCGTGGGGCGGGGTCGCGCGCGTCGACGCGCTCGCGCCAACAACTGTTTTCCGGGCCACGCGCCGCACAGGCACAGCCACACCCCACACGGCGGACGCGCCCACTCCGATCAATTGAACGTTGTGCGCGGATCAAATACGTGCATCCCTCTTTGTACGCGCCCCGCGGCGGGAAGCGCAACAAACATCAACTTTTTACTCTTCTCTGTCCCGCGCCCCCCTTTTCACCTAGACAGCGCCCTCCAATCCCCACACTACCCACCATCACCGCCGTCTCATACCAAAACATATGCCGCCCTGGCACAAGGGGCGTCGGGCGGCCGCCGGGCCGCCCGCTCAAGCGGCGGACCCGTTTGCCGCCGTCAACGCAGACGCCGGCGCCGGCAATGGCGGCGGCAACAGCGGCAGGGCGCGCCCGCCCGCCCGCCTGCCCAGCGACAGCAGCGTCGGCAAGCGTCAGCTCGCCGCCCTCGGCAGCCTCGGCGCCTCGGCCTCCCGCGCCGCCACCGCCGCCGCCGCCGCCGCCGCCGCCACCACCACCGCCGCCGCCGCCAAGACCGGCGCCTCGTTTGCCAAGGGCCTGGGCGAGGGCGGCGACACCCTCCTAAAGGCCGGGCGGGCGGGCGTGCGCGTGGGCGGAGTCGTCGGAGGGGCCGGGGTGGGGTGCTTGGCTCGCTGCGGCGGCGGGTTTAGCGACTTTTTCCTGCGCTCGCAAATCGTAGACATGGCCGTCGGCGTCGTGCTCGGATTTTCTTTCCAGGCCCTAATTGAATCGCTCGTCCAGTCGTGGCTCACGCCCCTGATGGGCGCCATCTTTGGTGCCACGGACTGGGCCTCCCTGTCGTTCGAGCTCAACGGCTCCAAGTTCGAGTACGGCGCCTTTATCAACGCGCTGCTGACCTTTGTGCTGGTCGTGCTGTCTTGCTACTTTTTAGTGGTGGCGCCGATGGAGAAGATGATGGCGATCAAGAACAAGCGGCGCTACATCACCAAGGACTGCGCTTTCTGCATCGAGGAGATCCCGATCGGGGCGACCAGGTGCAAGTACTGCTGCGCGGAGCTTCCGGAATTGACGGCGGAAGAGGCGGCGCTCCTGGCCAACGTCAGCCCGCTCGCCCTCGTCGGCACGGCGGCGACAGGCGTGGCCGACGGGATGTCGGGCCTGATGCCCGCGGCGCTCCTGCGCAAGCGGCGCGGCGGCGCCGGCCTGCAGACGGCCGAGGGGGCGGCGGCAGCGTCGTTGTCGGCGACGGCCGCGGCGGCCAACGTGGCCGGCTGGCCCAAGGTCGCGCCGCCGGCGGCGTCGGATTCGGTCGCGCTCGACGTCCGAGACAGCGGCGACGACGGCGACGACGACGACGAGCGCCGGCGCCACCCCGGGGCCGCGGCCTCCTCGTCCGGCGGGGGCACGGCCGCCTCGACGAGCGGCGGCGGCGGCGGCACCGGGACCGGCGGCGGCGCCCGGCTGCGCAAGCGCGACCGCCTGCTCCGCCGCCTCCGGAAGGGCGGCGGCGCCGAGGCCGCCGCCGAGCAGGCCGCCGAGACCGAGGCCGTGGCGCAGGCCGTCGTGGCGCAGGAAATGCGGGAGGCGCGCCAGCTGCGCGCGGCGAGCCGCGTCGATTCCGTGGGCGGCGGCGGCGGGAGCTTTGGTAGCCAGCGGAGCCGTCCGGGCAGCAGCAGCGGGCGGCGGCTTATACGGCTCGCGCCCGAGGTCGAGGAGGACGGCGAGGGGGACGGGGCGGCTGGCGGCGGCGGCGGCGGCGGCGGCGGCGGCGGCGGCGGCGGCGGCGGTCGGCGCCCTCGCGGCAGCGGCGGCGGCCGGCGCCCTCGCGGCAGCGGCAGCGGCAGCGACCTCGACGCGTTCGCGGCGCGAGGCGGCGGCGGCGGCGTCACCCCGCGCGAGCGCGCGGCTTCGTACGCTTCGGCGACGAGCGGCCAGGACTCGGACGGCCCCTCGGGCGGCGGCGGCAGGGGGCAGATTGGCGGCGGCGCCGGAGAGGGCCCGCCGCGATCGTCCGGCGGCGGCCTCTTCCGGCGAGGGCGGCCGTAGGCCCCGCGCCTGTTTGTTGCGCGCTCGACACACTCACTTCGTTCCGCGGTCTCGCGAGCCTCACACACGAAAACCGTGTCTTCCTCCTCCTTTCCCCGCTTTGGCACCAACCCCTCTCGCGCCGCCCAGCCAAAAAACGGCCGAGACTGCGGGCGCGCCGGCGACCGAGGACGCGGCTTCTCAACTCCCCCCGCTCCCCGCCAAAAACTAGATCGAGCAGCATAGCAGCACAACGCACCTCCAACTTTTACACTTGACCACAACTTTTCAGGACGAGAACGTGAAAGCAAACGGAGCGAGCGAGCGAGGGAGCGAGCGAGCGAGCGAGCGGGCGACCCGAACAATCGGGGGGGGCCCAAAAAGAACAATCGGGGGGGGCCCAAAAAGAGGCGCCGGCGGCCAACGCGGACGGAACGGGGGAGCGCTCCCCGTTCCGTCCCCGCCCGTTTCTTCCGATTTTCAAAACTGCACGCTCGTCCGCCTGCCCTCCCCCAGCTCGAACACCATGTCCACCGCCTCCTGCAGCGCCACCTGCCCGAACCGCGTCACGTAGTTCTGCGCCATGCGGATCTCGCCCGGCGCCGAACCCGCGTTGGCCTTCAACGCCCGCGCCAGCGCGCACGCGCCGTCGTCCCGCACCTCGTTGTAACCCAGGTCCAGCTCCTCCAGGCGCCCGTTGGCGTGGCTCCCCAGGGCGCGCGCGATGCGCACCGCGCCCTCGTTCCCCAGGCTGTTGCCGCGGAGGTCGAGCACCCGCAGCGACGCGTTGAGCAGCAGGAGGTCGGCGAGCGCGGCGGCGCCTCCGCCGCCGCCGGCCTTGCACCACCCTAATTTCAGGGCCTCGAGCCGGGCGTCGGCCGTCTGGAAGGCGCCGGCGATGGCGGCGACGCCCTCGGGCCCCAAGGGATTGTACCCGAGCTCGAGGGTGCGCAGCGAGAGCGCCAGGGGCGGCGGGTGCAGGGGCTCGGCGCCGGCGCCGGCGCCCCCTTTGTTTGTTCCGCCGCCGCCGCCGCCGCCGTAACCGCCGCCGAAACCGCCGCCCGCGCCCGCGCCCGTGCCGGACCGCCCGCTGTTGCTCGGCCGGCGGCCGCCCATCAGCATGGCCGCCAGCGCGCCGGCGCCCCTTGACGTCACCTCGTTCCCGCCCAGGTCCAGCACGCGCAGGGCCGAGCAGCCCGCCAGGCGTTCCGCGAGCGCGCCCACCCCGTCGTCGCGCAGCTCGTTCATGTAGACGCTCAGCTCGCGCAGGTGGGCGCGCGCGTTGTCGCTCGCGAGCAGGCGGGCGAGCGTGGGCGCCGACGCCGCCGTGAGCGCGTTGTTGCCGACGTCCAGCACCTCGATCGGCGCGGCGCGGGCCTTTGTTTGTTTGGGGTGGTGATCGTTTTGTTGTTTGTGTGCGTGTGCGTGTGTGTGTGTTTTAGTTCGTGTGTGGGGTCCAGGGGGGGGGGAGAGGTTGTTTGTGAGACATCAATCGGCCGCGGCGCGCGCGCGCTTTGAGCCCAAAAGAAACGACGGCGACGGCCCCCCCCTTCCCCCCTTAGAGAAACCATTTCTACGCACCATGAGCGCCTCGCAGATGGCCGCAAACCCCTCGTCCCCCAGGTCGTTGCCTTTCAGCCTGAGCTCCCGGAGCGCCGCGTTGCCCCGCAGCGCCCCGGCCAGCGAGGCCGCGCCGGCCGGGCCCAAGTAATTGTCCCCTAGGTCTAAGGCCTCAAGCGCCCCGCTGCCGCCGTCTCCGAGCGCGGCGGCCAGCGCGGCGGCGCCGGCCGCGTCGATGGCGTTGCCGCTGAGATCCAGCCTCAGGAGCGCCGTGTTGCGCCCCAGGCTCTCGGCTAGGGCCGCCGCCCCGACGTCGCCGATGCCGTTGCCGCTCAGGTCGAGCGAGCCCAGGCACGCGTTGCCCGCGAGCCGGCGCGCGAGCAGGGCGCACCCCTCGTCGCGGAGCGAGTTGGTCGCCAGCGAGAGCGCCGCTACCCGAGAGGTCGCGAGAACCTCGCCCAGGCGCGCGGCGCCCGCGGCCCCGATGCCGTTCTTCGACAGGTCCAGCGCCAGGCACCCGACGTTGAAGGCCAGGGCCTCGACCACGTAGGCCGCGCCGTCGTCCCCCAGGTTCTGGGCGGACAGGTCGACCGCGCTGCTGTTTGCCAGGCGGGCGCTCATCTCGTTTAGTCGGGCGGCCGCCCGCCGCTGCAGCACGCGCGCGTGCACGCCGGCGCGAAGAGCCTCGGCGCCGCCTGCCGCGGCGCGGGCTATGGCGGCGCGGTAGGCGAGCGCGGCGAGGAGGGCGGCGGCGGCGGCGGCCGCGGAGAAGAGCTCGCCGCCGGGGGCCTTGGCGCTGTTGCTGCTGCTTTGGCTTCCGCTGCCGACGGGGATGGTGGCGGTGGTGGTGCGGGCGGCGGCGGCGCTGCGGGCGGCGGCGGCGGCGGCGGCGGGCGCGGACGGCGAAGCCCGTGCCGGCGCCGGCCCCCGGACAAGAGAGGAAGTTGAACCGGGCGGTCCACGATCGGCCTGGTGTTGTTGTTGGAGGAGGCTGTTGTTGCTGCCGGCCGCCACCACCACGGCGGCGGCCTCAGAGGGGGGCGCCGCCGCCGCCGACAGCGACGCCGCAAAGCCCGCCTCTAACGCTGCCTCGGTCTCGCCGCCGTCTTCCGGCGCCGCTGGTGCCGGCGTCGGCGCCGCGCCGCCGCCGCCGCCCCCTGGCGCGGCTTTCTTGCCGCCGCGTGGTCGCCACGCTCGGGCCGCGACCGCGCCGGATTCCGTCCTCCTCCCGATGCTGCCGCTGCTGCGGCTGCTGCTGCTGCTTATCCTCATTCTGCGGATGACCCTCCGACAGCCTTTTCTCGTGATCGCTTTTCGAGGTCGAGTTGGTTTGTTCGATTCGTCTTTGCCTCTCATGACATGAATGAAAGGATTGCTGTGATCTACGCCGCTGGCTGTGCCTGGTGGCGGCGGCGCGCGCGCGTCGCGATCCATGAAGCAGCGACGAGGACGACGACTCCGACGACCACCGCCAAAAGCCGCTCCGTTTTTGACGCCGGCGTCGGCGCGCGCGCCATTCACTCGGTCTCGCTTCTCCTCCCTTCTTCGATCCCACACCGGACACAACGCACCACCACCAATGGAGGACGACGACTCGGCGCCGCCCGCAGCGGCGCAGCAGCAGCAGAAGCACCCTGGCGAAGCAGAGGCACAAGCCCCGCCAGCGCCGAAAGCCCCGCTGGCGTTCGGCCTCGCCGCGGCCAACCCCCAGAAGCGCCGGCTGGCCGCGCCCATCCGCGGACTCGCGGGCGACGCGGGAGGAGCAGGAGCCGGCGGGGGGCAAGGCGGCGCGCAGCTCATCTCGGGCATCGACGCGTCGGGCCGCGTCTTTGCCGCCGCCGGCGCCGACGGAGACGGCGACGGCCGGCAGCACGCCGCCGCCGCCGGCCCGCTCGTCATCCCGCCGCTGGCCAACACGTACCGCGGCCCCGCGGGGGCGGCCGCGGCCCGCGCCGGGGCGGGGCGCTTCGTCCCGTCGTTCGTGCCGCCGGCCGCGGACGACCCGGGCGCGTCCGTCGGGGAGAGATACGTCGCAGCGGCGGCGCCGACCGCCGAGGAGCAGCGGCGCGCGGCGGCGGCGACGACGTACGGCCTGGAGCTGCGGCGAGACGCGGGAGGCGGCGGCGGAGGCGCGGGAGAGGGGGCGGGGGCGCCGCCGGCGTCGTCGGCCTCTCAGGAACCCCAAGCGGCAGGAGCGGAAGCAGCGGAAGGAGCAGCAGCAGCAGGCGCCGCGCCGCCCCGGCCGCCGCCCGCCCCCCCGCACCCGCTGCCCGAGCGCCAGCGCCTCGAGGAGGACCTCCGGCGCCTCCCCGAGCCCGCCCCGCGCGAGGCCTACGAGGCCCTGCCCGTCGAGGCGTTCGGCAAGGCCCTGCTGCGCGGCCTGGGGTGGCGCGACGGCGAGGGCGTCGGCCGGAAGCGGCAAAAGGTCGAAACGGCAGACCCGGTCCGCCGGCCGGAGCGCCTCGGGCTTGGCGCCGACCCAAAGGCGGCGCTGGCGGCGGCGGCCCAGGCGCAGGCGGAGCAGCAGGAGCGGCGGCGGCGGCAGGGGCGGCCGGTGATGGTGGGGGACCGGGCGGCGGCCGGGGGCGCGGCGGCGGCGGCGGCGGCGGCGGCGGCAGGGGCGGCAGAGGCGGCAGAGGCGGCGGCAGGGGGCCGTGGCGGCGGCGGCGGCGGCAACGGCAACGGCTCCAACGCCGACCGCCGGCCGTCGTCGGGCGGCGGCCATCGCGATCGCGACCGCCGAGACCGCCACGAGCGCGACCGCCGCGATCGGGACAGGGACCGCGACCGCCACGGCGGCGGCAGCGGCGACGGCGGCGGCCACCGCAGCCGCCGCCGCTCCCGCTCGCGCTCGCGCACGCCCCCACCCCCACCCGCCCCCGTCGCCTGCTGGCTGCTACCCGGTATCCGCGTGCGCGTCGTCGACCGCCGCGTCGACGGCGGCCGCGCCTACCTGCGCAAGGGGGCCGTGCTGGAGGTGCACCCGGGCCCGTGCGCTGACGTGGCGATCGAGGGCGAGGAGGAAGAGCGGGGGGAGGAGGACAGGCGCCTGCGGCGGGCGGGGGGCGGCGGCGGCGGCGGCGCGGGGGCTGCTGGCGCGGGCGGGGGCGAAGGGGGCGCCGGCGGGCGCGGGCCGCCGTCGTCTTCGGGCGTGGCGCGGCGCGGCGGCCGCCAGGTCCTCCCGCTCGTGCCCCAGGCCGCGCTCGAGACGGTGGTGCCAAAGGGCGCCGGCGGCGCCGTGCTGGTGCTGCGCGGCGCGCGGCGCGGCGAGCGCGCGACGGTGCTCGAGGTGCGGGCGGCGGCGGCGGGCGGCGGCGGCGGCGCGGCGGCGGTGCAGCTAGCAGACGACCTGAGCGTGCTGCGGCTGTCGCTGGACGACTTTGCGGAGGTGGCGGCGGGATGAAAGGGTGGGGGTGGTGGGGGAACACGTTGCTGTGGCTAGTTGTTGAGTGATGGTCGTCGTTTGTCGCCGTTGTCGTCGTTTTTTGTGCCGTCTTTCTCGCCCGCAAAAGAATGAAATGATTTCAACTTGGGACTCTGCGTGCTGGGGACGCTCCAAGCGCTTGGCCTCAATATCCTGTCGACGACGCGATGCGGTTGCGTGTGTGTGCGTGTGTGTGCGGACGAGAGGAGGGGGCGTGTGAGAGAGCGCGACTGGGGGCAGGACGGGCGGCGGGCAGCGCGCGCTTCGCGAGGAGACGCCGGAAAAATAAAAGGCCTCGTGCCCTTGTGCTTCTCACCTTTGTTTCCCTGGATTCGCGTGCGCGCGTCGACCTGGCCTCGCCGGCACGCAAAGAGGGCGTATCGCAGGGGCTGGCACTCGGTCGGGCAGTTTTCCGAGCACTCGGTCACGGTCTTTCCCTCGTCCTGTTGTTTTTGTTTTTGTTGGGGGGGGGCAAAAGCGTGAGCGACAAAGCGAGTCGCGCGCGCGTCGCCTGGAGGATGACGAAACACGTACCTTGACGCACGAGCTGTGGCGCATGCACTCGACAAAGGTGCGCATGAGGCCCGAGCACGACGACGACATCCCGCCCCAGGCGGCCTCTGGGCCCGCGCGCGCGCGCCTGGCGAGGAGGCGGAGGGGGGGTCGAGGGCGCGGGCGTGAGGATGCACAAGAGAAGGGATTGAGGCTGTGAGGGAGGCAGTTGATGGGTTTTGGATACGGGAGCCCGATGAGGTAGTATTCGCGTGATTCCGTGGTGGTTCTGTGGAGAGAGGTAAGGGGGGAGCGATCGCGAACAAAACACATAACGACGCCTACACTCTCCTCCCCCGACACCACCGACTCCATCTCTGATTCTGATCGCCGACCCACAACCAAGCGCTCCTCCCGCAAATGACATGATCCGCACACCAACTTAACAACAACACAATGTGGAGCCTACCATCCGCAAGCAGCAGCGGCGCGCGCTGCGCCAGCGCCGGCGCCAGCAGCATGCGCTCGCTGCTTCCCAAGCACCACCACACTCGCCGCCCGCCGAGCCTCCTCCTCCTCGCGCAGAGCGACCGCGCGGTCGTCAACCGGCGCTTGAGCGTCGCCGCGCGCGCCTCCACCGAGGGCGACGGCGACCAGGCCAGCAGCAGCAGCAGGAACGAACCGCCCGAGCCGCCAGCGTCGTCGCCGTCGCCGTCGCCGCTGTCGTCGCTTCTGCTCGACGCCCTCGAGAGGCGGAGCGCCGGCGAGGCGCCCCTCTCGCCCTCGGCCTCGGCCCTCGACTCGCCCTTGCTCAAGGCCATCGCGGAGAAGCTCGAGCCGCCGCCCCCCCCGCCTCGGCCCGAGGCGCCGGCGCCCGCCGCCTCGTCCCAGCAGCAGCAGCAGCAGCAGCAGCAGGGCGCGCCAGGCCAGCAGCCCCAGACAACAACGCCCGTCGTCGACGCCGCCGTCGAGATCCCGCCCGCCGTCCTGCGCCGCATCCGCCAGGAGGTCTTCGCCCAGGGCCCCTTCTACGTGACCGAGGTCGACTCGTACGGCGACGGCGGCGCCGTGTTCAAGGGGCGCGTGCGCGCGAAGGACCTCTCCGCCGCGTACGCGGACCTCAGCGCCCGCCTCGAAAGAACGACGGCCGGCGAGTACCAGCTTTTCTTGCTGGCGGACCGGCGCGACGAGCCCACGGCCGTGGTGCTTCCCAGCTCGGCGCGCGAGGCCACCATTGCCCCCGTGACCGAGTGGTGGCTCGCGATTGCCTTTGGCGTCGCGACCCTCGTTACGTCCGTGGACGCGGCCGGCGCGCCCCTGATTCAGTTCCTCGTCGACCCTTTCCGCACAAACCTGTCCGCGGGCGACCTGGCCGCCTCCGCCCCCTTGGTCGCGGCCGAATGGGGCGTCCTCTTGGCGCACGAACTCGGGCACCGCCTCGCCGCCGCCCGCCTCGGCGTCGGGCTGTACGCGCCGCTGCTGATCCCCGCCGCCACCGCCGGCTTTCTGCCCTCGTTCGGAGGGATCACCCGCTTCCGCGGCTTTTTGCCCGACCGCACCGCCCTGCTCGAGATCTCGGCCGCGGGCCCGGCCTTTGGCACGGCCGCGAGCGCCGCTCTCCTGGCCCTGGGCGCGGGCTTGACGGCCGCGGGACTTGGAGACGTGACCGTCGAGTCTGCCTCGTTCGCGGATTCCTTGCTGGCGGGCGCCATCGCGAATCTCTGCATCGGCCCCGAGGCGCTCGCGGCCGCGCCCGAGGTCCGGGTCTCTTCGGCGCTGGTGGCAGGCTGGGCGGGCGCCACGATCCAGGCGCTCAACTGCCTGCCGCTCGGAGAGCTGGACGGCGGGCGCGTGTCGCTGGCGCTGCTCGGGCGGCGCGGCGCGCGGGCGGTCGGCGTCCTTGGCACGGGCGCGCTGGCGGTCGCGTCCTTGAGCAACGCCTTGCTGGGCCTGTGGCTGCTGGTCGTGCTCATCCTGCAGCGCGGGCCCGTGCTGCCGTGCCGCGAGGAGCTGACGGACCCGCCCGCCGACTCGCGGGCCAGGCTGGTCGGGGCGCTGCTGCTGACGGCGCTGCCGGCGGTCGTGCTGCTGCCTTTTCCGGTCGACCTGGTCGCGGCACTGGTGGGGAGCGGCGCCGGCGGGGCGGGGGGCTTGGTGACGGGCGGGGGGGCGCCGCTGTTTGGGGCGTGATGAAGCGCGGCCGGGGGCCGGGGATAGGAGGGCGCGGCGCCCTGACTTCCGACATGTGTTGGAAGCATTCTTCGTCGTCTTTTTTCTGCGCCGTCGCGCGTTGGAGGGAACGGGGCGCTTCAAAGGCGCTTGTAAGCGAGGGCGCAGAAAAACTTGGAACGCCCAGCCCTCCTCTCCCTTCGCTCACACACTCACACATACGCATACACAAATTCACATCTACCACACATTGATCACACCGAGCCTCTCCAACGCGAGCGCGACACACTCCCGCGCACCCCCCACCAGCAAACACGAAAAAGAGGGAGAAGCGGGGTTTTCGAGATTCTTGAGATGGCGGGCGGCGCGCCGCGCGCGGCCCAACGTGGCCTGGTCATGGTCATGCAGCACCACTCACGGTGGCTAGCGGCGTCCCAGCCCCAGGCAGGCGCGGTCCGCACGGCGGCGATCAGCAGCAGCAGCGGTTGGCACCAACGACAGACCCTCGACTCTGCTGCTTCTCCTCCGCCCCGCCTCTCCCTTCTCCAGCAGCAGCGGCAGCAGCAGCAGCATGTCCATCTTCACGCCGCGCGCTTGCACGGCGGGACCACCGCCAGCAGCCCTTGGACCTGGCGCGGCAAGCACCAGCAGCCGTGGGCGACGGCGACGGCGAACGGCGGAAAAGTCGCCGGCGCGCCGCCGACGCCGACGCTGTACGCGCCGCACGTGCGCCGCCGCGCGCCCCTCTCGGCCGCCGCCGCCGCCGCCAGCATCATCGGCCAGCAGCGCCGCCCCATGTGGGGCCTCGCCAGCCTCATGCCCGGCAGCGGCAGCGAGGAGGGGCCCAGCATCGGCGGCGCCGAGGACGAGGCCGTGTCCAGCCCGGCGGGCGGCCGCGCCTACCGCGAGCGCCGGCTCGTCGGCTACCCGCCGCAGCAGCTTTTTTCAGTGATCGCCGACGTCGCGCGGTACCGCGAGTTCGTGCCCTGGTGCCGCGCGTCCCGGGTGATCCGCGAGGAGGCGGACGGCCGCATGGTCGAGGCGGAGCTCGAGGTCGGGTTCCAGGCGCTGTCGGAGCGGTACGTGAGCCACGTGCGCCTGCAGCGGCCGGGCGATCCGGCGGCGCTGGTCGCGAGCGGCGCGGGCGGCGGCGGCGGCGGCGGCGGCACGCCGCCGGCCCAGGCCCCGCCCACCGCCGTGGTCGAGGCCACCACCTCGCGCTCCATGCTCTTCGAGCACCTGGCCTCCACCTGGACCCTGCGGCCGGGGCCGCAGCCGGGCACGACCTGGCTCGCGTTCGCGGTCGAGTTCGGCTTTGCGTCGCCGGCGCACAGGCACGTCGCGAACCTGTTCTTTGACCAGGTCGTGCGGCGGATGGTCGCCGCGTTCGAGGGGCGGTGCGCGGCCTTGTACGGGGCGTCGGCCCTGGAGCAGCGGCGCGGGGGGGCGGTCGGCCGGGGGCGGGCGGGCGGCGGGGGCCGGGTGGTCGCGACGACACACGGCGCGCCGCCGGCGGCCGTGGCGGCGGGCGGGGGGCGCGGGCAGCGGCCGGCGGCGGTCGGGGGCAACGACGCGGCAGCGCTGGGCCCTCTGCCCTCTGCGCCCGCCGGGGGGGCCGCCGCCGGCGACACGCGCTCGCCCCTGCCGCCGCTCGACCACGGGGAGGACCCCTGCGGGCGGCGGAGGGGCAACGGCGGATGGGAGTGAGACAGGAGATTGGGGGTGGGTGGCCGCTTCGCCGCCGCCGCCGCCGCCGCCGCCGCTCTCTCTCTCTCTCTCTCCTCGGGACCCGGATGACCGACGATGACGCCCGGCGCCGCCGAGCCTTTCTCTTCTTTATGTGCGCTGCGCTCCCAACGGCAATAGCGCGCGACCCCCGCCCCCCTTATACTCTCGGTACTGTGTGCAACGCGGGTCCAATGAGCCATGACCTCCTCCGCGATAGACAGCAGCGGCGCCATGCTGCTCTACTTCGCCTACGGTTCGATGTGCAACCGTGAGAGTTTGAGGAGGAGGTTGATCAACCCTCGCGCGTCCTGCCCCGCGACGCTCGCGGGGTGGACCCTCTGCTTCGACAACACGGGCGGCATGGCGGACGTGCGCGAGGGGATGCCGCCGGCGGGAGCGTCCGACTCGGACGGGCCGGTCTTTTGCGTCCCGTCGCCGCCGCCGTCGCCGCCGCGTTCGCGCGAGGCCGGGCCTTCCTCCTCGCCGCCCGCCCTGCGCCCGCCCTACCTCCATGGCGTCCTTCACCTGATCACGCGGCCCGAGTTTGAGCAGCTCGCCGCAATAGAGGCCGTGTACGACGTGCATGACCTACCCGTGGTTCCCTATGGCCCAGGTGCCGACGCTTTCCTGGCGAGCGCGGCCGCCGCCGGCGCCTGCGACGGCAACAGCGACGACGACGGCGCCCTCGGAGCGGCGGCCCCCCCCCGGTCCGTCCTCGCGCGCGTCTTTGTCGGCACCGCCGGGGTCAAGCCCGCCGCCGGCGCGCCGGCGCACCTGCCCACGGACCGCTACATTTCGATCATCCGCGCGGGCCTCGAGCAGCACGGCGCCGACGCTCGGTGGGCGGCGCGGATCGGCGGCCTGCCCCACGAGCGGACGCCGGGGCCCGGCGAGCACCGCCGCCTGCCCGGTTTCTTGACGCGCGAGGAAGAGCTCGCGGCCCGGGCGGCGCACCGCTCGAGCGGCGGCCCCTCGGCGCCAATGCCGCCGCCGCCGCTGCTGCCGCGCCGCTCGAGGCGCTGGCTCAGCCGTCACGAGGGCGTCGTCTCGCCCGCCGTCGTCTTTGCGCTCGGCGCGCGGGTCTTCCGCGCCGAGCTCTCGCAGGACGCCGCAATGCTGCTCATCGTTCGGGGCATGGTGGCCGGCCGCGAGGCCGCCCACGGCTTCAACCAAAACCTCTTCGACCCGCGAATGCCGCCCCTGCCCTCCCCCGTCGACGGGGACGGGGATAGTTTGGGGCTGCCGCGGCTCTCCGACGCGCACGTGGCCTACGCGGAGCACCACGTGGCGCGGATGATGGTGGCCGCGGGCCCGGCGTCGGGGGGAGGGGTCGAGCACGTGGGGTGGCTGGCGGGCGACGACGAGGAGAACGACGACGACGGCGACGACGGCGGGGGTGGCGTGTGAGCGGAGGCGGCGGCGGCGTTCACGGCGCGGACCGACGGCACTGACGGCGCCGGCGGCGACAGGCTTCTTCGTGTTCCGCGCGCGCCTCGACCGCGAAGACGCCAGACCCGCTCATTCCTTTGCTCACCCCTTACTACAATACCTCTTGGACACCCCCCCTGCTATTCGTTGTACAGCTCCACTCGCTCTCTCCACGTCCTCGAAACGCTGTTTTATTTTCGCGAGAGAGCGAACGAATCCCTGTCAATGCCGCGCCCGTCTATTTGAAAACGCAGGGCCTCACTGGTCCTCGGCAGCACTATGGAGGCGCGCTCGCACGGCCGTGGTGGGCGGCGGAGAGAGGAGGGAACGAGCAGCCGGCGAGCTAGGAGGAGAGGGGCCACCGCGTTCGAACCCGGAGAACCCGCCAGCAGGCCAGAGGCCAAGGGACGAAGCAGCAGACGCGGCAGCAGCAGGAGCACGGCCGCGGCGCTCCGCCTGCTCGCGCTGCTCTTGCTCGGTGAGTGATGGAGCCCCTCTTCCCGGGCGCGCGCGCCGCGTCGAGACGGAGAGCCAGGCGCGCGCGGGAGAACAGAATGTGGTCCTCGCCGGTCCCCGCCGGTGGCACTGCTTTTCGCTCCGTCGGCCCCTCGGCCACTCGCAAAGGGAGGAGGGGGTGCATCCTCCCCGGCTGACGAACTAACGATTCCAATCCTTTGACAACACCATCGCCCAAAAACGCAACAACAGGAGGCCACCACCGAGCACCACCGCCGAGCAGCAGCAGCAGCAGCAGCGGGCCGCGGCGAGAAGGAGGAGGGGCGGCGCCGCGGGGCTGGCCCGGCGGCGGCCCCGTGTTTGCCGCCGCCGCGCCCGACAGCCCGCCGCCGCCGCCGCCGCCGCCCGCGCCCTTCACCAGCGCCGCCGACCAGCTCCGCCCGCTGATGAGCCTCTCCTCCGTGCGCGCGCGCCCGGCCCTGGCCTACACGTGGTCGGTCGACGCCAGCGTGTCGCCGCCGCCGGGCGGCGTGCTGGCCCTGTCGCCCGGGGACAGCAGCGGCGGCGGCGGCGGCGGCGGCGGACCCACCACCAGCGGCGAGCTCGGGTACTCTGTCACGTTCCGCCGGTCCGCGGCGCGCGACTCGGGCGTGCTGTCGGGCGTGCTGACGGTCGCCAACCCGGGCGCCCTGCCGATGGCGCTCGAGGAGGTGCAGGTCGACGCGGTCGTGTACCGAGCAGTGGCCTTGTCGCCGTCGTCGCCGTCGCCGTCGCCGTCGGCGTCGGCAGCGGTGGGCGCGAGCGGCGGCCGCCGCGCTTCCGAGCGCCTCACGCGCGCGGCCGACTGCCCGCGCTCGGCGCGCTCGGGCCAGATCGAGCTCGCGCCCCTGGGCACCCTCACGTGCACCTTCTCGGCCGCGCTCTCCGGCCCCGCGGGCGACGCGGCAGAGCTCGTGCCGCGGGCCGTGCTGCGCGACGGCGGCGAGGTCACCGGCGAGCCGTCCTCGGCCGCATTCGGCGGCCCCGTTGCCTCGCTCGGCGGCTGCGCGGCCGTCACCGACACCTTTGCCCTGGACCCCGCTTTGGGGACCGCCGCCACGGCGGGCACCAGCCCCGCGGCCCAGAGGGCCGCGGCCGCCGTCGGCGCCGCGCCCATGCCCGTCGGCGGCAGGGCCTCCGAGACGGCCGTGAACGTTCTGACCCCCTCGGCGCTCGTCCGCGGCGCCAAGGCCCCCGGGATGGGCGGCGGCTTTCGCGTGTGCGAGACGACCGAGACGTCGTACCGCGTGCTCGTGGGGCCGGCGCCCGCGGGCAGGTGCGGGCCGCAGGTGGTGGCGACGCTGGCGCGCGCCAACCCGATCGGCGGGGACCAGCCGACGGCGGCGGCAGGCTCGCGCGTCGCCGTGGTCGTGGCTTGCGGCGGCGGCGGCGGCGGCGGCGAAGGGCAGCAGCAGCAGCAGCAGCAGCAGGCAGCGTCCGTCCCTTCGTCGGCGCGATCCACGGCGGGGGCCGAAGAGTACGATGACCCCGCGGTCTCGGACGCCTGGTTCCGGGCGGGCGTGGCGGCGGGGTCGGCCGGCGTGGCGGCGGCAGCGGCGGCAGACGCGGCAGCGGCGGCAGGCGGCGGCGGCGGCGGCGGCGGCGGCGGCGGCGGCGGCGGCGGCGGGGGGGCTTTGGTGCCCGAAGCGGGCGCCTCGGCCAGCTCACAGCAGGAACAGCAGGAGTCGGAGCAGTTGACCCAGCAGCCTCTGCCGCCCCAGCAGCAGCCTCCTGCGCAGCAGCAGCAGCAGCAGCAGCAGCAGCAGCAGCAGCAGCAGCAGCAGCAGCAGCAGCAGCAGCAGCAGCAAGCGGCGGCGCCGCCCCCGCCGCCGCAGATGCAGCCGGCGGCCCCTTGGCAGCAGCAGCAGCAGCAGCAGTCGCAGCAGCAGCGGAAGCCCCAGCAGCAGCAGCCGTCGCCTCCGGCGCAGCTGCTGCCCCCGGCCTCGTCATTTCGGCCGCAGCCGCAACAGCAGTGGCCCGCCGCGCAGATGCCGGCGCCGTCGGCCGCGCCCGCGCCCCAGTGGGCGCTCGCGGCCCCGCTGCCCGCCGCCCTGCCGATGGCGTTTGCTCCGCAGCAGCAGCAGCAGCCGCAGGCGCAGCAGGGCTTCGCGTTTGCGCCCCAGGCACAGCCGCAGCTGCAGCCGCAGCAGCCGCCGCAAGAGCAGCCGCCGCAGAAGCACCTGCCGAGGATGATGTCGCTCCTGAGCCGCCAGCCGCAGGCGGCGGCGGCGGCGGCGGCGGCGGCGACGCCGGGCGGCGCCCTGCCGCCGTGGCAGCCGCAGCCGCAGCAGCAGCAGCCGCAATCCGTTGGCACGATGCGGCCCGTGGCCGGCCTGCCCGCCGCCGCGGCCGGCTTCGCGGCCCCCGTGACCAGCGCGGGCGGCAAGTTCCTCGGCGCCCTCGGCAAGATCAACGAGCTGGGCGACCGCATCAAGGGAGCCACGGGCGGCCTCAAGGCTGTCGGCGACCGGCTGACGGGGGGCGGCGGCGGCAGCCCCGCGCCCGCGCCAGCGCCGGCGCCCGGCCGCTTCTCCGCCGCGCCCGCCGGCGGCGGGGTCACGACCATCCCCCTGCCCCTCGGGGCCATTCCCGCGGGACTGGGCCCCGCCATGGCCCCCGTGCCAAAGGCTGCGCCGGGCGTCTCCTACACGTTTGCGTACGACCCAGAGGACGGCAGCGGCGCGGGCGGCGGCGGCCTCGGCGGCAGCGGCCTCGACGGCGGCCTTGGCGGCGGCAGCGTCGCGGACTACGCCGAGTCCCCCGCGCTGCCCCAGGGCGCGAAGCGCTTGTTTGGCGGCAAGAGGCTGATGGGCCTGGAGGACGACGACGACGAGGAGGCGCTAGCGTTTGAGGTGGCCGCGCCGACGCGCTCGATGCGGCGCCGGCTGCGGATGGTTTCGGCGGCGGCGGCGGAGGGGGCGGCGGCGGCGGCAGGAGGAGAAGGAGCGGAGGGCTCGGCGGGCGCGGACGACGGCGGCAGCGGAAGCATCGGCAGCAATGGCAGCAGCAGCAGCAGCAGCAGCAGCAGTGGCAGCAGCAGCAGCAGCAGCAGCAGCAGTGCCAGCAGCAGCAGCAGCAGCAGCATCAGGAGAACGGGCGGCCACGCGCGGCGGCGAACAGGCGCGGCAGCAACGAGGGCCGACGCGCCGCGCGGGCGCGCCTTGCGCGCCGTCGCCGCCGCCCCCGCCGCCCCCGCCGCCCCCGCCGCCCCCGCCCCGAGCGACAGCGGCGGCAGCTGGGTGTCCGAGTGGGTCCTCGGGCCCGCGCCGGGTCCGTCGCCAGCCGCGGCCCTCGCCGCCGCCAACTCCGCCTCTACCTTGCCCGCGGCCTCGTACGAGGCCGCCAACGCCGGCGCCCGCCGCTCCGCCTCGCCGCGGACGACGCCGGCCGGCGGCGGCGGCGGAGGGCCGTCCTCCACCGGCGGCGGCGGCGCCGGCCTCTCCGTCGCCGTCGGCGCCATCGCCCTCACCCGCCGCGCCTCCTACGGCTGGACCGTCGAGGTCGTCCCGCCCCCCGGCGGCCTCGTGCGCGCCCCCGCGGGCGGCGCGGCCACCGCCGAGTTCTCGGCCCTGTACGTGCGGAGCGCCGCGCCGCTGCAGGGCGGCGGCGGCGGCGCGGCGCCGGTGGTCGTCTCCGGCACGCTTACGATCACCAACGGCCTCGGCGCCGCCGCCGTGCTCTCCGAGGCCACGGTCGAGGCCCCCCAGCCGGGAGGGTTGGGCCCGGCCATCGCGGCGGCCGTGTGTCCGCGCAACGCGGACGGCCGCGTGGTCGTGCCGGGTCGGTCGGGCAGCGGGGCGCCGGGCAGGCTGGCGTGTGCCTTCTCGCTCCCCTGGAACGGCGGCGGCGACGGCAGCGACGGCGGCGGCGAGACGCTCGCCGCGTCGTTTGTGACGGCGACGGTGGTGGCGGGCACGGGCGCGCGCGAGGTGCTGAGCGCGCCGGCGGCCTTCTCCGCCGCGGACGCGAGGGCCGCGCCCCTGGTGGTGACGGGCCAGTGCGCGGCGATCACGGACACGTTCCGCGGGGCGAGCTCGATCCCCTCGTCGGCGCTGTCGTCTTTTCCGCTGCCGCTGCCGGCGTCGGCGGCGTCGGCGGCGGCGGCGTCAACAGGCGGCGGCGGTAAAGACGGCGGGCCCGGCGGCGAAGAAGGAGGAGGAAAAGCCGGGCGGCCGAAAAGCGGCGGCCCGCGCTCGCCCGTCGGCGACCAGCGCCCGCCCCCCCTGCTCCTCCCCGCGGCCGTCATCGCGGGCGAGAAGGCCCCCGACGTCGCCGGGACCGCCCTCGCCGCCGCCTTTGGCGGCGCCGCGCGGGGACCGACCCGCCTCGCGTGCGGCAGCGTCCGCTTGGCCTACACAGTGCGCGTGGGCCCCTTTGGCCCGGACGACTGCGGCGCCCGTTACGTCCTGGCGACGGTGGCGACGGCCAACCCGACCAACGGCACGCAGACGACCGTGGCGGCGACGGGAGGGGCGGCCGTGGTGGTCGAGGGGGGCCAGTGCGGCGGCGGCGGCGGCGGCCTCGGCGGCGGCGGCCTCAACGGCGGCGGCGGCGGCGGCGGCGGCCTGGACGGCGCGCGGCTGGCGGCGGGCGCCGCCGACCCTTCCGACGACGCCGACGGCGACGTGCCCGCCTCGCAGCTCGCGCTCAGCAAGCCGTCCCTGCGGCCCCCCCAGGTGCTGGTCGGCGGCGACATGCCGCAGTACGAGTGGCGCGTGGCCGTGCGCCCCGTCGGCGGGGTGCTCGGCGGCAGCAGCGTCGCAGACGTCGCCCTGCTGGCAGCCGACGGCGCGGCGGCGGCGGCGGTGGTGGCGGCGGGCGACGGCGGCGGGGACGGCAGCGCGGACGGCGCCCCCGGGGACAGCGGCAGGGACGGCCCTCTGTGGTCCGGCGGCGACGGCGTCGTGGGCGGCGAGATGGTCAGCGTCCCCTACAGCGGCAGGCGGCAGGCCGCGTTCGACGTGACCTACACGCGCGCGGTCGTGCAGGCAAAGCAGGGCGGCGGCAGCGGCAACGGCAACGGCGGCGGCAGCAACGACGGCGGCGGCGGCAGCAACGACGGCGGCGGCGGCAGCAACGGCGGCGGCGGAAAAAAGGCGCTCTTTGGGTTTGTGACGGTTTCCAACCCAAACCTCTACGAGCCGCTGCTGCTGTCCGAGGTGCAGGTCGAGATGGCGCGCGTCTCCGCCGACACGGGGAGCCCCGCCCCCCCGCTGAGCGCGCGCGCCAGCTGCGCGCGCGCGGCCCAGGGCGAGGCCGCGCCGTTTGCGCCGGCCGTGCGCGCGCTCGCCGAGGCCGGGTGGCTGCGGCTCGGCCCCGCCATGACTTCCGACGGCGGCGGCGCCCCGCCCTCGGCCTCGTGCTCCTTCCTCCTGCCGTTCGACGGCGAGGCCGGGCCCCTCACGGTCGTCGCGGTCACGGCCGACGGGCGCGAGGCCGCGCTCGGGCCCGCGTCCCCCGTGCCCGAGGGCGGGTGGGGCGGCGGCATGGAGCGCTACGGCGGGGGGTCGTGCGCCGCGGTGAGCGCCGTGTTTGCGGCGCCGCCGGGCGGCGGCGGGAACAGTGGCAGCGACGGCGGCGGCGGCCTCGTCGGCGGCGGCGCCAGCGCCGACGCCGACGCCGGCCTGCCCCCCCCGGCCCTGCCCCTGCTCGTCCCGCGCGCCACCGGCAACGGCGCCCGCCTCCTCCCCGGGGAGCGCGGCGGCGGCACTCGCGCCGACGTGCTGTGCGGCGGGTCGCGCACGATCCGGTACGCCGCCGCGCTCGGGCCCGAGGCCGACGACCGCTGCGGCGCCTTCGCCGTCCGCCTGGCCGCGCGCGCCAACCCGACCACCACGGGCGGCGGCGCCACGGCCACCGGCCACGGCGACCTGCGCGTGGCGGTTGTCGGATGCCCGGCCTCGGACCCGGACGTGTTCCTGAGCGACGTGTCGGCCGCGATCGTGCGGCCGTACGCGTGGGCGGCGGCCGCCAGCGTCCAGCCAGAGGGGCCGCTGGTCGTGGCGCCGTGGGGGGCGGCGGCGGCGGCGGCGGCGGCGGGGGGCATGGGCGGCGCCGCGCCCCCCGCGACGGCCGCGGCCGACGTGACGGTCTCGTTCACGCGCACGGCCCTCCCCGAGGCGGCACGCGTGTCGGGCGTGGTCGTGCTGCAGAACCCCAACACCAGCCCCCTGCGCGTGGCGCAGGTGCAGGTTGAGGCGTCTTCGTCTTTGGTGGCGGCTTCTGGCGGCGGCGGCGGCGGCGGCGGCGGCGGCAAGCCCCCCCCGCTCCTCGCGCTGCCCGCCGCGCCCGTCTTTGCCAACGCCGACTGCCCCCAGGCCGAGGACGGCAGCGTGACGATCCCCGCGGCCGGGTCGCTGGCGTGCCGCTTCTCGGTGCCCTTCCCCGCCGAGGGGGCGGGCACGGTGGTCGCACGGGTGCAGTCGCCCGACTCATCCGACGGCAACGCCTCTGCCTCGTCGTCGTCGTCGAACGGCGCCGTGTCTGGCCGCGGCGGCGGCGAGGCGGCCAGCGCGCCTGCCGCGTTTGACTTTTCGGGCGCCCGCGCCTCGCCGCCGGCCGAGTCGGGCGCGTGCGCGGTGGTCAGCGACGGCTTCTCGCACCCCAACGGCCGCACCGTCGCGCCCTCGGGCGTGTCGCGCCCGCCCGCCGCCGGCGGCGCGCGGCGCGTGTGCTCGCCGCTCGGCCAGACCGTCCGGTACCGCGCCTTTTTCTCGGCGCCGCGGCGGGGCGGCGCCGGCGTCGGAGGCGGCGGGGGCACGTGCGGCGAGTTCTCGGCCATGCTGACCGCGCGGGCCAACCCGGCCACGGGGGACCAGCCGACGAGCACGTCGCGCGTGCCCGTGCGCGTCAAGGTGCTTTGCCCGGGAGAGGCGGTCGGCGCCGGAGCTGAGGGGGTCGCATAGTGAGCGAGCGAGCGAGAAAGAGGGCGAGGGAGCGAGAGAGCGAGTGCGCCGCTTCGCGCGGCGGCAAAATTTCTTCGTCCTTTTGTGTGTGCTCTCTACTCTCGCCACACGCCAATTTAGACAATACAAACACAAACACAATAACGTTTCGCATCTTCTGACGACGTTGACACACACACACACACACACACACACACACACACACGCGAGAGAGGGGCCGGAACCGATTTCGGAAAATCATGACGACGACGACGCACAAGAAAAAGAGCAGCCTCCGGCGCGTTTGTTTGTGGCGTGAGCTTTGTCGCGCGGCGCGGGGAACCAACGTCAGGCGCCCAGCAAGCACTTGGCTTCGATGCGGTGCTTTGGCCACGTGCTCCTCCTCCCTTTGCTGCCAAAGCATCGCAACGACGCCGCCGCGCTCGACCCTGGCATGCCTCACGTTGGTTCCCACGCGCCGCGCCCCGAGCGCGCGAGGCAGCGTCGTGCGCCTCGCCGAGGCCGCCGCAGCTCACAAGTTGTGCCTGCGCATGCCGCGCTCGGCCACCACCAACCGCCGCGAGCGCGCGCCCCGTCGCGAATGGCGGTGGCCGAGCGCTGGCATTCTAGGGTGTCCACTGAGACTGCCGGCGGCCGCGGCGAGGCGCAGCTCTCGCGGCCGCGCTCCTGTCGCGCGCTCCGTCGCGGCGGCAATGGCGGCAGCAGCAGCGATGGCCGTGCGTGCCCCCCCGTCCACCCGCGCAAGACAGGGGGCCTGACCCTCACGCGCGAGGTTCCCCTCGGCGGCGGCGGCGGCGGCGGCGGCGGCTGCGCCAACTGCAGTGAGAACCAGGGGCCGGCCTTTTTTCTTGCCGACAACGCGCTCGCCCCCGGCCCCCACGCACTTGGTCCTTGTTGCTGTCTGCGCAACCGCGGCCGTCGAGGCCGTGCACCGCTAGCGCGTGTGGGTCAGGCCCGGTCTTGCGCGCAGGGCGGCTGCGCTGCGCGCGTGGCGACGCCGCCGCGTCGGGAGTCGGACGGTCTAGCGTTGTTCAAAAATGAAATCTGGGAACCCGCATCCCTTTTGCGCCGCCCGTCCACCCTGCATCGGCGCACCTCTCGCTCACGCGCTTATGGGGCCCGTGGCGATGGCTGGATGGGTGGCGCAAGGGGGGTAGGCGATTTTCCAGATTTTATCTTTTGGACAAAGCGGAATCGTTCGACTTTTTTTGAAGCACCGGCGCGGCGTGGCGTACGGGTCGCTCCCGGGCAGGGCGAGCGCGCCGGTGAAGGCGAGGAATTTTTGAAGCACCGGCGCGGCGTGGCGTACGGGTCGCTCCCGGGCAGGGCGAGCGCGCCGGTGAAGGCGAGGAATTTTTGAAGCACCGGCGCCGCTTCCGGCGCGCGCGCCCAGCGCAACCCTGCAACAAAGCGATCTGAAAAACGGCGCACGCAGGACCGTAGCACGGTGTAAATCGACAAGGGCGCACCAAGCAGCTGCGGCGTTCTCTCCACGTCGGCGTCGGCGGAGGGCGGACCCGGCGGTGGCGTCGTCCGGGCGTGAGCGAGCGAGCGGCGCGCTCCTTCGCGGCGGCGACGAGATTTTGTTCATCGATTTTGTGCTCTTCGACGCAGACCTCTCACCCAGTCAGACGACAAACTACAATAACCTTGTCACGACGTTGACACGCGCACACGTCCAAACGCGCCAGAGAGGGGCCGAATCACGGCGGCGATTGGGCACCCACCTGTCGCGCCTGTCTTGTCACTTGACTCTCTCAAAGCAAGCGCGGGGCGACATTCAGCCATCGTCGACTGGATGATCAGAAGCGTCAGATTTACATCTGACTCACGCGCGCGCGCGCGCCCGTGACCCGTGGGGGCGGACAGATGGCGCTCGGAAGAGCAAGAGCACCAGGAGCAGTCTCGGAGGCGTCGTCTCTGGCCGTGGCGCAGGCGCTGCTGAGGAGGACGCGGTGGCGTGGACAGGTTCTCCTGACGCGAGCAGTGCCGCAGGCATTGAGCGCCGGGCTGGCGCGCGGCGCTGGCGATGCTGCGACCGCCGCCGCCGATGCGCTGCTGCGGCCGGCGCCGCCGCCGCCGTCGCGGGACGACGACGACGAGACCGGCGAGCAGCCCCTCCGCCGCCTCCCCGCGCGCAGGCGAAGCGTCTCCCGTCCGCCGCGCGCGGCGTCCTCTGAAGACGCCCGCGAGGACGACCTGGGCTTGACCCTCCCGGACATCGCGGCGCGCCTGGTGCGCCTGGCGAGCATGTCGCCGGGGAACGGCGGCGGCGGCGGCGGCGGCGGCGGCGGCGGCGGCAATGGCGGCGGCAGAGGAGGCGCAGCAGCAGCAGCAGCAGCAGCGGTCGCGACCACAGCCCGCGGCCGCGCCGACGCGCGCGCGCAGGCGGCCAAGACGCCGCCGCCCGCGGTGCTGGCCGAGCGCGCCCGCGGCCTCGTGCGCGCGCTCGGGTCGGAGCTGCGCCGCGCCTCCGCCGCTGCCGCGGCGAGGGACGAGGGCGGCGACGGCGGCGATGGCGGCGGCGAACAGGCGTGCGTCGCCGCCTGCTGCAGCGCCCTCTGGGCCGCCGCCCGCCTGCAGGTGCGCCCGAGCGCCGCGGCGCTGGACGCGGCCGAGGCGCTGCTCCTCGGGCGCGTGGCGGGAGCAGCAGCAGCAGCCGCAGCGGCGGCAGCAGCGACGGCGCCGGACGGCGGGGCGGCCCAAGGCGGCGGCGCGAGGCCGTCCCGCCTGCGCGCGCTGTGCGGGCCGCGCGACGTCGCGTCCGCCGCGTACGCCTTTCACTTCTTCGAGGGGGGCGCGGCGCGGCGGCACGCCGCCGCCGCGACGGCGGCGGCGCGCGCCGAGCGCGAGGAGCGGCCGCAGCAGCGAGGCGGCAGGGACAAGGCGCCGTCGCCCTCGACGCCGCCAGAATCGCCGCCGCCGCCGCCGCCGCCCCCCGCCCCGCACTCAAGTGCCGGCCCCCGCCTCGAGCTCTGGCTTGAGCTCGCCGCCGCCGCCGCCGACCACCTGGAGCGCCTGCCCCCCGCCGCGATCGTCCACGTGGCCTCGGGCCTCGCCGCCGCTTGCGGGCGCGGCGGCCCGGCCGCCGCCTCGCCGCGCGCCGCGAAATTTTACGGCGCCGCCGCCGGCCTCGTCGGCGCGCGCCCCGGCGCGCTTCGACGCTTCCGGCTGCGCGACGTGGCGGGGCTGGCCGAGGCGTACGCGTCGCTCGGCCGGTACGACCCGCCGCTGTTCTCGGCGCTGGCGGCGCACCTGCTGGGCGCGCCGGTGGAGCTGCCGCCTCTCGCCGAGGAGGGGGGGCGGCAGCGGCAGCGGCAGCGGCAACAGCACCAGCACCAGCACCAGCACCAGCACCAGCACCAGCACCAGCAGAGGGAGCGCGAAAGAGACCCTCTTTCGTCCTTGTCGCCGCCGCCGCCGCCGCCGCCGCCGCCTGCATCGGCGGCCCAGCAGCAAACAACCAAGAGCCCTGTCCCTTTCAGCCCGCCGCTCAACAGCGCCACGGGCCCGCAGCTCGCGACCCTGGCCTGGGCGTTCGCGGCCGCGCTGCATCCCGCCTGCGCGCTCTTCGACGCCGTCGCCGCCCGGTTCGCCGACTCTCCGCCCAGCGCGGCGGCCCTGCGCCCGCCGGACGCCTCGCGCCTGCTCTGGGCGTTCGCCGCCGTGGCGCCGGTGCGGGGTCCCGGCTTTGGGCCGGCCTCTCATCCGTCGCCGTCCTCCTCGGCGCGGCTGCGCGCGCGAATGCTCTCTGTGGTGGCGCCGGCGGCGGCGCGCGCGATCGGCGAGGAGGGCGCGTCGCCCGGCGTGGCGGCGGCCTGCCTGTGGGCGCTCGGGCAGCAGGGGTTCGAGTCGCCCGCGCTGGTCGAGGCGGCACTGGACGCGCTGGTCGGGGCGCTCGAGGACGACGGCGACGGCGGAGGAGGTGGTGGTGGTGGTGCTTCGAGCGGCGGCGACGACGACTCGTCGCGGGCGACGGCGGCGGCGGCGGCTCCCGGGGGGCGGCCTCCTCCTCCTGCTGCTGCTTCCGCTGCTGCTGCTGCTGCTGCTGCCGATTCGATGCCGCCGTCCGCGCCGCGGGAGAGCATGAGCGCGCTCGCGCGCCTGCTCGCGCGCCGCGGCATGCTGCGCCGCACGGTCGACGAGGACCAGCAGGAGGACGAGCAGGGGCAGGACGAGGAGGACGATGGGGACGAGGCGGCCGGCGCCGCCGCCGCCGTTGCCGCCGCCCCTGGCCCGAGGCGGCGGCGGCAGCAGCAAGAGCGCCCGCCCCAAACGCCGCCTCCTCCGGCCGCTCGGGTCCCCCGCGTCTCCGCGCGCGACGCCAGCCAGGCGCTCTGGGCCTGCGCCCGCCTCGGTCACCGCAACCTGCCCGCGCTCGAGGCGCTGTCGTCGCACCTCGCGCGCACGGCGTCGCCGGCCGGCGGGCGCGGCAGCGGCCCGGGCGGCGGCGGCGGCTCGGGCGGCGGTGGCGGCAGAGGCGGCGGCGGCGGCGGCGGCCTGTCCCCCGTCGAGGCCGCCACCGCGCTCTGGGCCCTTGCGCGCCTGGGCCCCTGGCATCCGGGCGGCGTCTTGAAGGGCCGCGCGAGTGGCGGCGCGGCCGCCGCCGCCTCGGCGCTCGCGCGCGCGGCGGCCGAGGGCGCGGGCGGCCGCGGCGGGGCCGCGGCGGGCCGGGCCGTGGCGACGGCGCTGTGGTCGCTCGCGGCGCTGCGGTGGGGCGGCGCGCAGGAGGTGGCGGCGCTGTCGGGCGCCGCCGCGCGCCTGCTCGAGGCCGACCGGCGCGCCTCGCAGCAGCGGCAGCCAGCCCGGTTTGCGCCGCGTGACCTGGCCGTCCTGGCCGGGGCGCTGGCCGACTTGCAGTCGAGGCCACCTCCGCCGCCGCCGCCGGGGGACGCCGCTTCCCCTCGCCCCGCGGATCGGAGGCGGCAGGGCTCGTCGCCGTCGTCGTCGTCGCCCTCAGCGCCGCCCCTCCTGCCGCTGCTGGCCGGGCGGCTGTCCGACCCGGGCGTGCTGCGGGCCCTGGGGCCCTCGGGCGCCGCGCGCGTGCTGTGGTCGGCCGCCGTCGGCAGGTGGGCGGACGAGTCGCTGGTGCGCGCGTGCTGCGAGGCAGTGAGCGCGGCCGGCGGCGACGGCGGCGGCGACGGCAAGGGCGGCGGCGGCGACGGCAAGGGCGGCGACGGCGGCGGCGACGCCGACGAGCGCGCGCCGGCGAGCGCGCCTCTGACGTCCATCGCGCTGGTGCAGCTGTTCCAGGCGATGATGCTGCTGGCCGAGGAGTTTGCGGCGGGCGGCGCCGAGGGCGTGGCGACGACGCTGCCGCCCGCAAGAGGCGGAGGAAAAGCGCCCGCGGCCGCCGCCAACGCCCTGCCTCTGCCGCTGTCCTTGTCGGCGCTTCCGCGAATGCTCCCCCGCGTCGCGCCCCTGTCGACGCTTTCGTTCTCCCCGTCCTCCTCCTCCTCCTCTTCCTCGCCCGCGGGCGCGGGCGACGGCGGCCTCATGCCCGTCGGCGGGCCCCAAGCGCTCCTGCCCGCGCGCCTCATGGCCTCGGCCGAGGCCGCCTGGCTGCGCTCGGCGGCCGGCGGCGGCGGCGGCGGCGGCGGCGGCTCGGGGGGCGACGGCGGCCTGCTCGCTGCACTGCTGCGCCCGCCCGCGCCGCCCTCTGCCTTCCAGGCGTCGGTCACCGCGGCCCTCTGCGAGGCGGCGCGCCGCGCCGGGTGCCCGCCCCCGGCCGCGGAGGTGCCTACGGTCGACGGGCTGTTCCGCGTCGACGCGGCCGTGCGGTGGCCGCTGATGCGGCGGCAACACGAGGCGGCGGCGGCGGCAGCGGCGGCGGGCGGCGGCGGCGCGCGCGGCGGCGCCCCTGGCGGCGGCGCCGTCACTCCCCCTCGCTCGGCGGCCCCTCTCGGCGCCCCTCACCCGCTCTGCGCCGTCGGCGTCGAGGCCGACGGCCCGCACCACTTTTTGCGCGCGCCCACGGGCGGGCGGCCGCGGCCCACCGGCGCGACCGCCGCGCGCCGCCGGTGCCTGGCCGCGCGCGGCTACCTGGTCGTGCACGTGCCGCACGACGAGTGGCCGAGGAGGGAGGCGAGGGGCGGTGGCGGCGGTGGCGGCGGCGGTGGCGGCGGCGGGACGGGCGGCGGCGCTCGGGGGGCGGCGGCGGCGGCTGCGGCGGCGGCGGCCGCAGCAAAAGCGGACGCAGAGGAGGGCGAGACGGACGCCGAGCTGCTGGAGCGGCGCGTGGCGTACCTGACGGTGCTGCTCGACGGCGCCGCTCGGAGAGCGCGGGAGGCCGCCGCGGGCGGGTGACTGTAAAGTGGTGGTGGGTCGATACATCGAGTGATGGGGGAGGACACGAGAGCGAGCGCGCGCCCTCTTTGTCGACGCCGCCGCCGACGCGCGCGCGCGCGCTCGCTCGGGCGCGCTCTCGCTCGCCGGTTCTCCCTCCCCTGCCCGCCCCCGCCCCTAGACACACACACCAAAACCGCGCGTCACACCCGCGACTCGTAAACACATCACGCGCTTGAAAGAGCAACCACACGCAACACGAACAAGAGCGTCAGCGGAGAAGCGAATCTCCTCCGACTCCAATTTGAAAAGGAAACAGCTCCTTCCTCTCGCATACGCGCGTCCTTCATCGACCCATCCGCCGCACACGAGCCCAGGGGATCGGCGCGACCCACGCGTTCCATCTCTCGTGCCTTTGTGAGGGCAAAAGCGCCAGCTCTTTCAGCAGAGAGAGAGGCAGAGAGGACCGACGCTCCTCAAACCAACTTTTTTTGCGAGAGAGGGAGGACCTTCGCCTTGCCTCTCTCTCTGACCCACGCGCAAGCAGGCAGAGAGAGGCGAGGTCCACGCTCCAAGCGCAGCCGCCAAGGCAGCCAAAACCATCCAGCATGGGCATCGTCCGCGGCGGATACGCGGGCGGCAGCGGCGGCCTCGTCGGCGGCGGCGGCCTCGTCGGCGGCAGCGGCAACGGCGGCGGCGGCGGCGGCCACGGCAACGGCCCGCCCTGGTTTAAGGCCCTGCGGCGGCTGGACGCCTTTCCCAAGGTCACGTCCGACTTTGCGACCACCTCGGCCTCGGGCGGCGCCATCACCCTCGCCGCCGCGGCCGTCATGCTCGTCCTGTTCGCCAACGAGGCGCGCGCCTTCCTGTCGCCCGAGCCGCGCCACCAGCTGTCTGTGGACACCACCCGCGACCCCCGCCTGGACGTCCGCTTCGACCTCTCCTTCCCGCGCCTGCCCTGCGCCTGGCTGACGCTCGACGTGATGGACGCCTCGGGCGAGATGCACCTGGACGTCGAGTCGCACGACGTGCACAAGGAGCGCCTCGAGCAGGGCTCGGGCCTGCCGGTGGCGGGCGGGGCGCACAAGCACGACCTGCACGCGCCGGCGCACGTGGCGGGAGCGCCGGCCAGGCACGGGCCCGGCGGCACGGCCGCCTGTGGCTCTTGCTACGGCGCCGAGGACGCCGCGGCGCCGGCGTCGAGCGCCGCGCGCTGCTGCAACACGTGCGACGAGGTCAAGGCCGCGTACGCGCGGCGCGGGTGGGTCATGAAGCGCCTGCTCGACGTGGACCAGTGCGCGCACGACGGGTACGTCGAGTCCATCCGCGCCCAGGAGGGAGAGGGGTGCCGCCTGCACGGCCACATGTCGGTCAAGCGGATGAGCGGAAATTTCCACGTCGCCGCCGGGCGCGCGTTCCAATCCGGGAGCGTCCACACTCACGACCTCTCGCCCTTTGAGGGCAAGGCGGTCGACTTTTCGCACGCGATCCACCACCTGTCCTTCGGCCCGAGCGCGCAGGAGGCCGTGGCCTCGGGGACCGGGACGCGGCGCGCAAAGGGCCCGCTCGAGGGCAGCCGGGCGGAGGACCCCGAGGCCGAGAAGTACGCGCGCGCGCTGGAGCAGCGCGCGGCGGCGGCGGCGGCCAAAGCCGGAAAAGGCGTCGGCGCGAACGGCGGCGCGCTCGGCTCCTCCCCGCCCCCCTTCCAGGCGGGCGTCTTCCAGTACCACCTGAAGGTGGTGCCCGCCGAGTACGTCTCGCGCCGCAACCAGACCGTCCGCAGCGCCCAGTACAGCGTCACCGAGACGTACAAGCCGGCCGTCGGGCCCGACGCGGGCCAGGGGCGCTCGCTGCCCGGCGTCTTTTTCTTCTACGAGCCGTCGGCGGTCCGCTTGAGCGTGCTGGAGGCGCGCCCGCCCTTTCTTGGGTTCTTGGCCAACACGTGCGCGATCGTGGGGGGTGTTTTTGCGGTGAGCGGGATGCTGGACGCCGGGGTGTACCACACGCAGCGGGTGGTGAAGAAGAAGCTGGAGCTCGGCAAGTTTTCGTGATTTCTTTTTTTCTGTTTTTTTTTTCCTCGGCGGGGCGGGGGCGGGGGGCGAAGAGTCGACGGGCGGCGGTCCCCGCTCGCTCGCTCGATCGATCGATCGATCGGCGGCGGCGCTTTCCTCTTTCCATTGCTGCGCGCGTCTCTCGGTCTCTCTTTCCTTTTATCTCTCTCGACGAGCACAACGCAGCCACGCTCCCTCGCCCGTTTTTTGTGGAAGAGAAAACACACACACGCACGTTCGCGCGTTTGTCGCGATTTCTGAAAGGGGGAGACAGACAGCAAAACAAAAAACCGATTCTCTCGCAATCGGCAAAATCAGTCATGGCGGCGCAGCACGCCGGCGCTGAGGGCGCGCTCGACGCAGGCGCCCTGGCCAGCGCCGCGGCAGCAGCAGCGGTTGCTGGGCGCCTGCGCAGCAGCAAGCGCGTCGCTGCCTCCTCCACCGCCGCCGGCGCGCCGCCGACGCCGACGCCGGGCCCGGGCCGTCCTCCTGCCGCCGCCTCTCCCTCGGGCGGGGGCCCGGCGACGCCCGCCCCCGCCGCGCTGGCCCGGCCGCGCCGCGGCCGCAGCGGCGGCGCCGGCGCCGACGCCGGCGCCGACGACCCCAACAAGCGCCGCCGCCTCGCCCATGGCGGCGGCGGCGGCAGCAGCGGCCTCGGCCCCTTCCCCCCCGCCCGCCCCGCCGCCGCCGCCGCCGGCCTCTCCGCCAAGCTCGGCTGCGGCCGCCCGCTGCGCCTGATCGTCCTCGGGCACAACCCGAGCGAGGCGGCCTGGCGGGCGGGCCACTTCTACGCGCACGGCAGCAACAAGATGTGGCCCCTCCTGCGGCGCGTCGGCGTCTCGCCGCCCGGCACGCCCCCGGGGCCTGCGGCGGACGACCTGCTGCCGCTCACGGCGGGCGTCGGATTTTTGGACGTCGGAACCGGTTTTCCCGGCACGCACTCGTCGGCCTTCTCGAGCCGGGACTTTGCGCGGTGGCGCCCGCTCTTCTACGCGCGGCTACGCGCTCACGTGGCGCGGGCGTCGGCGCTCCTGTCGTCGGCGGAGGCGGGGGCGGCGGCGGCGCAAGAGGACGGGCGAGAGGGGGGCGGCGCGGGCGGGGGGCAGGGGGCGGGAGGCGGCGGGTGCGCGTGCGGCGAGTGCGGCGCGCCGCTGGCGGTCGCGTTCGCGGGCAAGCGCCAGTTCCAGGAGCTGCTGGCGCTGCCGCCCATGCTCGGGGCGGAGGCCGAGGCGGCGGCGGCGGCGGTCAAGCGCGAGGAGGAGGGGGAGGAAGACGGGGCGCGCGGCGCCGCCGCCGTCGGGGCGGCAGGGGGCGGCGGCGGCGGCGGTGCAGGCGCCATGGCAGCGGCGGCGCCGGCCGTAAAGCGCGAGACGAACGACGAGACGCCGGCGGGCAACAAGCGGCAGGGCAAAAAGGCGGCAAAGGGCGCGGGCATCAAGGGCGCGGGCAACAACAGCCTCCCGCCGGTCGCGCTCGGCCTGCAGACCGTCCTCCCGCGCGGGTGGCCCCTCCCCCAGTCGACGCAGGTGTGGGTGACGGCCACCACCAGCGGCGCCGCCGGCCTGACCGACAGCGCGCGCGAGGCGTCCTGGCGCGAGATGTGGGCGGCGGTGGGAAGCGCGCCGTGGCCGCGGGCGGCGGCGGCGGCGGCGTGCCGCGCGCGCGGGGCGGGGTGCGGGGCGGCGGGAGTGAAGAAGGAGGAGGGCGGCGGCGGCGGCGGCGCGTGACGGGTTTTTTTCCCAGGAAAGGAGAGGGGTTCGGGGAGGGGCGCACCCTCGATCATGAGCACAACGAGGTAGCGCACAATCAAGAGACCCCGACGCAAGGGACGGCGCAGTCGGCCGGGTTGGTGATGTCCGGCCGACGCCGTCGCACGCTCAGCCAAAAAATGTCGCGACCAGCTTTCCCAGACAAGCGGCGGCCGGGTTTCTTGCTCTTCCTTTCTCTACCATCGACCACCACCACCACCACCACTACTTGGCGCACAGAGTGCCCCCATCATAAACAGCAAGAAAAAAACCGCGAAACTCACGAAATCACGATCCTGATCGCGCTCCGTTGCCCCTCTTCGCGTTCACGCGCGCGTCGTCGAGCGGGGAACAAGGCGCGGGAGCACCAGCCCCGCGCACGAGTGGCCAGCCCAAACCGCTGCGCGCCCCTAACTCTTGTGTCCCGGCGAGCGTTTCTCCGCCGACGCCGCCGCTTGTCCGAGAGCGCGCGTGCAGCACCCTCAAAACCCTCGAGCCGACGCCGATCCTCGGACGCCGACGACGCCCATAACAACACGATGCCGAGGCGGCGCCGCCCCACAACCGCCGCCGCGCCCGCCGCGCCCGCGCCCCCCCCGATGTCGCCGCCCGGCGCGCGCCCGCCGCCGCCCGCCGCGCGCCCGGCGGCGGGGCACAGGGGCCTGTTCGTCCCCACCGACGACGCCTTCCGCCGCGCGGCGCTCGCCGAGCCCCGCGGCCTTGTCACGCGCGCCCTCTACCACGTGCTGGAGCGCGCCGCGGGGCGCGGCGGCCTCCGCGCGTCCGAGGTGTACGCCAAGGTGTGGGCGCTGCTCGACCCCGTCAACGCGCAACTGGGCCTGAAGACCCTCCGCGCGACGACCAGCACCATCTCGTCCGCGCTGTCGGAGCAGGTGCGCAACCGCAAGGCGCGCGCAGGGCGGCGCATCGTGCGGACGGGCGTGGGGGCCTACACGATGGTGGATGCGGGGGAGGCCGAGGGGGCGGAGGAAGAGGAGGAGAAGGAGGAGGAGGGGGCCGAGGGGGGCGGCGGCGCGGACGGGGCCTCGGAGCAGCCGTCCGCTCCGTCGTCGTCCGGGGAAGGGGGAGGAGGAGAAGAGGAGGACGAGGCGACGTGGGCAGCGGCGGCCGCCGCCACGGCCCTCGTCGCCGTCGCCGCGCCGCGGCCCCGGCCGGCGCCCAAGCGCGAGGACGGCAGCGGCAGCGGCCCGGGAGACGACGACCGCGACGAGGCCGCCGCCGCCGCTCCCGTTCCCGGCGGCAGCGGCGGCCGGCGCGCGGCAGCGGCGGCGGCGGCGCCCAAGCGCCCCAAGGCGCCTGCTGCCGGGCGCGCGCCGGCCAAGCGCCCGGCGGCGCCGGCGGTTGGGCGCGCGGCGCCCCCTTCCAAGCGGGTGGCGCGCGGCCCGGCGCACAGCCCCGCCGCCTCGCCCGCCCTCGCCGCCGGCGCGCCGCGCGCCAGCGGCGGTGGCGGCGGCGGCGCGGCGGCGGCGGTGGTGGCTGTGGCGGTGGCCGCGCCGCCTCCGCCCGCGTCCGCGCTCGCTCCCGTGTCTGCTGCGCTCGCCCCCCGCTCGCCGATCGGCGGCGCCGCGCGGACGCAGGACCCTCCTTGCCCGCTGCAGCAGGTGCAGGCGCGGCACGCGCAGGCGGTGGCCGAGATGATCCGGGCGTCGGCGCAGGCGCGGCAGCGGCAGCTGGCGGACGTGATGGGGCGGCTCTGGCCGGGGGGCGACGAGGAGGAGGAGGAAGAGGAGGGGAGGCACGAGCGGCGGCGCGAGCAGCCGGCGGCCGGCGGCGGCGGCCGGCGCTCGGCCTACGCCGCAGAGGAGGACCGCCGCGCCGAGGACCGCGCGTGGACCGCACGCCTGGAGGCCGAGCGGCGGCGGATCCTGCTCGACGTCCCCACGCCGCCGCCACGGGGCCCGCGCCCGGCCGCCCTGACAGCGCCGGGCGGCGGAAGCGGCGGCGGCGGCGGCGGCGGCCAAGACGACGACGATGGCGCCGCCAACGACGACGACGGCCCAAAGGACGAGGAGGGCAAACCTGCCGCCGCCGCCGCGCAGCCGCCGACGATGTCGCCGGCGGCGTCGGGCCCCGAGCTCACGAACGCCGAGCGCAAGCTGGTGGGCCGCGCCATCAAGAAGCTCTGCAACGAGGGCCGCTCGATCACGCTCCGGGAGCTGCGGGAGGAGCTGTGGTCCCGGGGGTTTGAGGGGCTCGAGGAGGAGGAGGACGAGGGCGGCGGCGGCGGCGCAACGGGCGGCGGCGGCGGCGGCGGCGGCGGAGGCCCTCGCGCGGCCGCGCTGCGGGCTCTCTTGGCCGAGGCGGACGAGGCGGACGGCAACGGGCGGCGGCTGATGCGCGGCTGGCC
>Ga0105053_10001814_pt1 | contig 33895 bp, 17 predicted proteins | sample BON01_FD_78093 | JGI IMG/M metagenome (GOLD analysis project Ga0105053, IMG submission 78093) | Freshwater microbial communities from Lake Bonney liftoff mats and glacier meltwater in Antarctica - BON-01 | ecosystem: Environmental > Aquatic > Freshwater > Ice > Glacier meltwater | place: Lake... | reverse complement strand
CGCCCTGGTCGGCGGCGCGGCCTCCGCCGCCGGCCTCGGCGGCCTGGCGGCGTCCAAGGCGGTGCGCGGCCTCCTATCCTTCGGCCGCCGCCGCGCGGCCGAGTGACCAGTGGGTACACGGGATGGGACTCACGGGCCGCGGGCGCTGCACAAGCGTCCTTTCCTGGGGCCCTTTTCCCCCCCCCCCCCCCCCCCCCCTTTCTTCATGTGCGGCGCCTCGCGCTCTCTCTCTGTCGCTCATCCGCCTTGTCGCTGCAGCGCGCGTTCCGTCGGCGCGCGCCGCCTTCATTTATGCCGCCCTCCCTCCATCCCTCCATCCCTCCAATGCCAAACAATACCCGCAGCAGCCACATAACCTTCGTCAGCTCATTCCTCCCTCGCAACCCTCATACCCCGACCCCCGCCCTCCCCTCGTGATTCCGTCGCCGCCACGGCCTCCCGCTCCCCGCGCGCTCTCGCCCCCGCCACCCCCCGCCGACCGTCGCCCTCTCGTTTTCGGGCTCATTCACTTGTCGCAGCAGCAGCACCATCCCTCAGCCGCAACAACGGTTCCTCCCTGTTCCTCCACGCTTGAATTCCTCTCCCTTCCTCCGCCGCTCCTCCTCCCCCTCCCCCCCTTCCTTTTTCTGACACCAACGCCAACGCCCGACCGCCCCTTTCTGCTCCTCCTCGTTCGGCGCCGCGTCTCCGCGGAACGCTTGCTGCACTCCACCTTTTGCGTGGACGTGCGCTGCTTTCGCGGGATGCGCGCTTGATCAGGGGGCGCTTGAAGGGGGCGGGACGGTGGTGGGCGGCGGCAAAGAGAGCGGAACAGGGGGTGAGGGCGTGGCAGAGCGGTGAAGGAGGACGCGAGCGAGCGAGCGCTGGTCGGTGATGCTTCGACGACAGAAAAAGTACAAAAAAATACAAATAAAAGATATCGCAGCAGGACGATGAAACGTGAAATGTAAAAGCCAATAGCCGTCATTCAGCCGTTGCCGGTTCCAGATGTATTTCACACACAGCGAAAAAGGGGGGTCGGGGGTCTCGATTGATTTGCTAGGGACCAGGGTGGTGTGGGGCCGGTCGGGGGTTATTCTCTCGAGGCGAGCGAATGCACACACAGCGCCCGGTGTTTGCCCTTTGTTCCCCCTCACCACCCGGAAAGGAGCCTCGTCACAGGGGTGCGCCGCGTGCCCGGCAGCTTGAACGAAAAGCACGATCCCGGCGATCGCGTGCACCACGCCGCTGCTCGCGCCCGTGTTGGAACGCACGACGGGCGCGGACGGGGTTGGCAGGGCGCCGGGAGGCGGCGCAACCGCCGTCAGACCGCCACGCTACGCTCTCTTCGCCGTCCCTCGTCTCATTGGTCTGAACGAAGATAATGATTCCATCGGATGTGATTGCAAAATTGTCAAGCCGTCACGCTGCTCGTCGCGGGCGTGTGCCTGGGGCGCGCTAGAACGTGTTCGTTGGACAAGACGTCGTCGATCGAGCCGCGCGGGCGCTTGCTGCCGCCAGCGCCGCCGCCGCCGCGGCGCGCGCTGCCGCCTGCGCCTCCGCTTCCTCCTGCTCCTCCTCCGGCTCCTCCGCCTGCGGTCCCGCTCCGCGGCCTGTGTGGAGTCACCGCTCCGCCGCCGGCGACAGCAGCGCCGGCAGCAGCACCACCAGCAAGGGCACGCAGGTCCGCCGCCGAAGGAGCAGGAGGTGGCGCGCCGAGGTTGCTGGCAGCGGGGACGGCGAGCGCGGCGGCGGCGGCGGCGGCGGCCGCCGCTGCCGCGCCGCCCTCCTCGGCGCGGCTGCCGCTCAGCGCCCTGCTTCCGCCGCTCACCTGGCTGCCGCCGTAGATACGGCTGTCGACGCCGTGGCCGCCGGCGAGCCCGTCGGGGGCCGCGTAAAAAGGAGGGCCGCCCGCGACGCTGCTGTGCTGCGCGCGGCCCGCCGCGGCAGCAGCCGTGCCTCCCCCGCCGCCGCCGCCGCCGCCGCCGACCGCGCCGCCGCCGCCAGTTGTGCGGCGGCGGCCGGGCGCGCGCACAAACGAGTGGCTCCCGAGGACGGCGTACTGCTGCTGGTACTGCTGCTGACGGCGGGCCACCCCGCCGCCGCCGCCGCTGCCGTCACCGCCACGGGTCGAGAGGGCCGCGGCGGCGGCGGCGGCGGCGCCGCCGCCACTAACGCGCGCGATCGGCGGCGGCGGAGGGGGCGGGGGAAAGGCAGGGGCAGCCTCCCCCGCCACGAGCGACGCGGGCGGCGGCAAGACTGCGGCGTGGTGCGGGTGCTCATGCTGCTGCTGCTGCTGTTGCTGGGCGCGGCGCGGTAGGGCGGGCATGTGCTCGCCCTGGCTCGGGTTGACGCCGTCGCCGTCGCCATTGCCCCCGCCGGCAGCAACGTCCGGCGCAGCAGCCGCGCCGCCGCCGCCGCCGCCGCCGCCTCCGCCGCCGCCGCCGCCGATCGAGCCCTCGAGCTGCTGCCCTCCCATCGGCAGGAGGGAGCCCAGCGCGGCAGCAGCACCGGCAGCAGCAGCAGCAGCAGCACCCGCCGCCGCCGCCGCCGCCGCGCCGTTCTCGCCGCACTCGCCGTCCTCGGCCTCGCCCTCGCCCTCCCCCTCTCCGCCCTCGCCCTCGCCCTCGGCGGCGCCACCCTCGTCGCCGCCCTCGGCCTCGGCGGCCGCGCCGCGCGCGGTGGTTGCCACGGCCAGGGTGCTGCCTTCCCTCCGCGCGCGCTCGACGCCGCCCTCCGCCAAGGCGGGCGGGGGAACGCTGCCGACGATGCCGTCCGCTGCATCTGCCGCCGCCTCGGCGGCCATCGCGGCAGGGTCTGCCGCGCGGCCGGCAGCAGCGGCGGCCGCAGCGGCAGCGGCGGCAGCGGCGGCCGCGGTGCCGCCCAGGGCCGGCTGCCGGCTCGAGCTCAGCAGGCGCGCGCGCCAGCGGCGGTCGGCCGCCGGGTCGCTGGTGGTCGTGTTGCCGCCACCAGCCTCGCCCTGTCCCTCCTCGCCCGCCTCACCCGCGGCCTCCCCGCCGCCCTCCTCGCCGTCGTCGTGCTCATCGGCGGCGGCGGCGACGACGGCGGCAGCGGCGGCGGCAGCGGCAGCGCATGCGGCCGCAACAGCGGCCGCTGCTGTTGGGGCCACGGATGGGCCGGCGGCAGTGCCGTCAATGACGGCAGCGACGGCGCCCGCGCCGCCGCCCTCGGCAGGCGCCACCGCGACAGCGCCCTCGTGCTCGTCGCCCTCGTCGTCGTTGCCGGCCGTCGCGGCCGCGAGCATGGCCGGGCGGGCGTGGCTGCCGGCGCCCTCGCTGCCGGCCGCGCCGCCGCCGCCGGCAACCCCAGAGGAGGGGCAGGGGCCACCGCCGCCGATGCCGCCGCCGTCCAGGGCGGAGGCGGCCACCAGGGCGGGGGCGCCCGCGCTCGAGCCCGGCCGAGCGTGCCGCGGAGACAGGCCGGCGCCGGCCGCCAAAGTCCCCGCCGCCGCCGGCGAGGGCGGCGGCGGAGGCGCCATCATCGACGACGGCGCCGGCTGGTGGTGGTGGTGGTGGTGGTGCTGCTGCTGCTGCTGGCGATGGTGCTGGTGGCGGCCACTGCCCGCTCCGCCCGCGGCGACAAAGGCCGAGGCGGCGAGCGCGAGCTGGTCGTCCAGCTGCCGCGTGGGGCTGAGACCCCTCTTGCTGCCCTCCTGGCCGGCGGCGGGGCCGGCGGGGCCGCCGCTGCCGTGGCCCCAGCTGCCACCTCCGCCAGCTGCGCCTAATGCTGCTGCTGCTGCTGCGACGGCGGCCAGCATGCCGACGGGGCTGTGAGGCGGCGGCGGACCCCCTAGACCGGCGCCAGAGGCCGCAGGAGCAGCGGCGGCGGCGGCCGCAGGGGCCGCCGTCGCGCCGCCGCCCCCGGAAGGCCCCGCCAGGGCCCCCCGCGCTGCTTGCGCGAGGAGGGGCTTGGCGATGCTGCCGGGGCTGCTGCGCTGGTAGAGGGGCGCAAAGGGCGCGCCAGCCATCCCCCCGCCCGCGCCGCGCGAGCACCGTCCACCGCCGCCGCTGCTGGCGCTGCCGCCGCCGCCGCCGCCCGAGGCGGGCGCCAGGCGTGAGGGCGGCGGAGGCGGCGGCGGGGCAAACGCAGCAGCAGCAGCAGCAGGAGCAGCACCGCCGCCGACTCCGCCCCCGCCGCTCGAGGGACCGGCCCACTGGCCGTGATGCGCGTGCGAGTGAGGGCGCGGCGGCAGACCGCTGTGCGGAGCAGCAGCGTTGGTGCCCGGCGTGGCGCCGCCGCCCGCGCCAAACCCGAGCCCGAGCGGCGTCAAAAACTGGGGCTGCTGCTGCTGCTGGTGCTGGTGCTGGTGCTGGTGCAGCGGCGGAGGCGGCTGGGCGTGCGCGTGGTGGGCGCCGCTGGGAGGGGGAGGCTGCTGGCGCAGAGGCGAGGGCTGGGGCGCGGGGACCTGCTGCTGCTGCTGCCGCTGGGGGTGGTCGAGAGGCGTGGCGGGGCCGGCGGCGGCGCCCCCAGCCCCGCCCGCCGCCGCCGCCGCCTGCTGCGCGCCGGCGGCCGTGCCCGCGAGGCCGCCTCCAAACACGCCGTGCAGCTCCGTGACCTGGGGCACGTTGGCGTCCGAGAGGGCGGCGGCGTTGGCCGCGGCGGCGGCCGCGACCGCTGCAGCGAGATCGGCGACCGGCAGCGCGCCAGGCTGCTCGCCGGCCGCCGCGACAGGCGCCGCTACTGCGGTCGGAGGCCCCTCGTCGAGCGCGCCGGCTCGTCCGGCGCCGCCGGCAGCGGCGCTCGCCGTCGCGCCCGCGGCCGCCTGCTGCTGCGCGGCCGCCTGCTGCTGCGCGGCCGCCGCCGTCGCGCGCCGGAACCCGCCCGCCAGCCCGAGGGCCCCGTGCACCTCGGTGTACTGCGGCGTCGCGTCCACCTCGTCCTCGCGCTGCGCGCGACTGCCGTCGGCCGACTGCGGCGGGCTCGAGCCGGGCGGCAGATCGCCGGCGGGGCCGGCCCCGCCGACGGCAGCCGCGGCCGCGGCGGCAGCGATTGGCGCCGCGGCCGCCGCCTGCGCCGCGGCGGCAGACGGCGGCGCGGGAAAGGCAGCGGCAGCGGCAGCCAGCCCGGGGGCCGCGGACTCGACCCGCCGGCGCTGCAAAGCGGGCTGCTCGTGCGCGAGGGCGGGCAGGCGCTGGCGCGTGGCCGAGGTGCGCGCGGCGCGCGACGACGGGCCGGCGCCGCCAAAAGGGCCGGCGCCGGCGCCGGCGCCGCCGCCGCGGTCCTGCTGCAGCGAGGCGCCCGTGACCACAGAGGCGGGCGGGGGCATCAGCAGGGTCGCCGCTGCTGCTGCGGCCGCGGCGGCTGCTGCGGCCGCGGCGGCCGCTCCTGGCGCGCCGCCACCACCGCCACCGCTGGCCAGGCGGCCGGCGGCAGAGAGGACGCCCGCGCCGCCCGCGCTGCCGCCCGCGCCGCCGCCCTCCTCGGCGGCGACTGCGGCGGCGGCGGCGGCTGCGGCGGCGCTGTGAATGGCGCGCCGGATGGCCTGCGACGTGGCGCTCTGCGCGGCCTGGAGCTGTCCGGCCTGCCCGAATGGAAGGGGCCGAGAGATGGTCGCAGCGGCGGCGGCAGCGGCCACCGCCGCCGCCGCCGTGACGCTGCCGACGGCCGTGGCCTGAGACGGCTGCTGCTGCAAGCCCGCCTGCTGCTGCAGCGGCAGGGGCAAGAGCTGCTGCTGCTGCTGCTGCTGCTGCTGCAGGCTGCGCTCAAAGCCGGGCGTCGGGGGCGGAGCCGGCAGGGCCGCGGCGTGCAGAGGCGCGGGCACCGACGGCGCGGCCGAGTAGCCCGCCAGCGGCGGCGAGGCGAACCGCGCGCTGAGCGCGTGCGCCGCCGCCGCGCCGTCGGCGGCGGCGGGGGTGCCGCCGCCGTTCCCGCCGCCGCCGCCGTTCCCGCCGCCGCCCTCCATGGCCGTGTTGTTCTCGCCCGCGGCGCTCCAGACGCCTCCGCCTGCCATCGGGCGCTGAGCGAGCGACAACTGCGGCAGGAGCACGGTGGTTTGGTAGTGCCTCGAGGCGGGCGTGCGGTGGTGGGGGTGGGCCGAGGGGCCAGCGCCGCCGCCGCCGCTGCCGCCGCCGCCGCCGCCGTTTGCCCTCGGGGCCGCGCCGCTGGCCGCGGCCTGCAGCAGCGACGCCTGCGCCTGCGGGCGCGGCAGCGCCATCGAGCCGGCGGCCCATCCAGCAGAGACGCTCCCGGGCACGGCCTCCGCGAACGGGTCCTGGTCGCCCTCGTCCATGCCGTCGCCCGAGCCCCCTCCGCCGCCGCCGTCGGCCCCCCCGCCGCCGCCGCCGCCGCCCCCCCCGTCCGCGGTCGCCGTCGTGGTGCCGCCCCCGCCCTCCCCGGCCTCGTCGGCGCGGACGGAGCCACCCACTGCCTCTGCGGCTGCGGCTGCCGCGGCCAGGTCGTTGCCGCCCGCGCCCTCGAGCCCTGCCTCGTCGGCGCCCTCGTCGTCGTCGCGGCCGCCGCCGCCCTCCTCTGCCTTGCCACCTCCCTCCTGGTGCCGTGGCTGCTGCTGCTGCTGCTCGGCGTCCTCCTCCTCTTGTTCGCGCCCAGCGCGCGGGCCCACGTGAGGAAGGTTGCTGGCGGCGCCGCCGAAAGCGTCGCCCTCGCGAGAATCGCGGGCGGCCGCGCCCGATGCATCAGGGAGAGGCGGCGGCGGCGGCGGCTGCGCCGAGCCCGCGACGGCGACCGCGGCTGTGCCAAAGGAGGGAGGAGGACCCGCCGCGGCTGCTGCTGCTGCTGCAGCAGCATCGGCGGTGGTGGGACGCGCGGGGAGTGAAGGGCCTGCATCGCCCGCCACGCCCGCGTTCGCCACGCCAACACCACCGCAGCCGCTGTCGCCCCCGCCCCCGCCAGGCTCGCCGCCGCCCCTGCCGCCGCCGCCGCCGTTGCCGCGCTCGCCGCCGCCGCCGCTGAGCATGCTCTCCGTGCGCGCCGACATGTCGACCGTGCCGCTGTGGTGGCCGCCCGGGCCGCTTCGAGTCGAGAGGCCACCTCCGGCCGTGGCCATGGAGCTGTCGCGCAGCCCGCCCACAGCGCGAGCGGCGGCGGCGGCGGCGGCAGCGGCGGCGACCGCGGCGGCGGCAGCGGCGGCGCTGCCACCGCCGCCAGCGAGGGCGGTGGCGGCGGCAGCAGCAGCAGCCGTGGCCGCCTGCCGGTGGTTAGAGGCGCTCGCGACAGGGCGGCGGCTAGCCGCAGCCCCGCGGCCGGCGTTGCCGGACGCGGTCGGCGCGTACCCGGCGCCGCTGCTGCGCCGGCGGTTGGCCAGCGGCGCGGCAGCCGCTGCCGCAGCGCCCCTGCCCGCCGCCGCCGCCACGCCTCCGGCCGCCGTCGCGAGACGAGCGGTGGCGGTGCCGCCGGCCCCGCCGCCGCGCGCCGCCGCGCCCGCGCTGCTGATGCCCGCGCGTGCGGGAGATCCCCCGTGCGTCTCGCGACGCAAGCGCCGGGCGCGAGCGGCCGCGTCGTCGTCGTCGCCGTCGTCGTCGCCCTTGCTGTCGCCGCCGCCGCCGCCGCCGCCGCCGTCGGCGCCCGTGCCCGTGCCAGGGGCCGCGCCCCCGGCCGCGTCCTCGTCGGCCTCCCCCTCGGGCGGCGGCATGAACATCGTCGCCTCGGCCGGGGCGGGGCGGGCGGCGGGGGCAGCGCCGGGCGCGCTGCCCCCGCCGCCGACGCCGCTGCCGCCACCGCCGCCCGGGCCGCCGCCGCCCGCCGAGCCCCGGGCGAGGTCGGCGGCGGCGGCTGCTGCTGCTGCTGCTTGGCGCCCTCCCGCCTGGGCGTTCGATGTGCCGCCGCGGCCGCCTCCATCAGCCGTGCTGCCGCGACCGCGCCCGCTGCCGCCACCGCGGCGCTGGCGGCTGTGCCCCCCGGCGGCCGCGCCCGCGCCCCCTGCAAGGGCCGTGCCCGGCCGGCTGCCCTGGCCGCCGTTGCCGCCGCCGCCGCCTCCGCCGCCGCCCCCGGCAAACGCGGCCTCGCCCTCGCCCTCCTCCGTGGTGCCCGCGGGGCCGGCGCGCCCGCCGACGGCCACGTCGCCGTCGTCTGCGACAGTCATGCCGTCGATCTCGGCGGCCGCGGGCTCGGCCGGCTGCAAGGCGCCCGCCGGCGCGGGGCGGGCCCTGTCGTCTTGGTTCGCACCGCCGTGCCCGGCCGCGGTCCGGACGGGTCTGCCCGGGCCCGGTCCGCCCGCCGCCGCTGCCGCCGCGTCAGTCCCGGCCGCCGCCGCCTCGCCCGCGACGCGCCGCGCCTCGGACGAGGGGTCCGACCGCGACGACGAGCACGCGCCGCTGCCCTCGCTGCCGGCCGCGGCGCCCTCGTCGTCGTCGTCCTCCTCGTCGCGGGCGTTGGCCTCGGGGTCGTCGGCATCCTCGGCGTCGGCGTGCTCGTCGCCCTCTGCAAAGACGACGGCCGCGTGCACCGATGCCGCCGGGTGGCCCCCGCCGGCGCCGGACACTGGGCGCGCAACCGGGCCGGCGGCATCGGCGGCGGCAACGGCGGCGGTTGTCGGCACCGGCGGCGGCGCGGCTCCCGCTGCGGCTGTTGCTGTTGCCCGCTGCTGCTGCTGCTGCTGCTGCTGCTGCTGCTTCCGCGGGTCCGTCCCACCACCAGCAGCGCCGCCAAAAGACGGCGGCAGCGCCATCGCCGCGTCGGCCGGCGAGGGCGCGTCGTCGACGTCCATCGCGTCTGCGCCGCCGCTCGCGCCGCCAGCCCCCGCCCGCAGTCCCGCTCGGCCCCCGCCCGGAGCGGCCGCTCCCGTCAGGGCCGAGCGCGCGCGCGCTGGCGGGGGGCCCATAGAGCCGGCGGCGGAAGCGGCGTGCCCGACGGCCGCAGCAGCTCCATCGCCGGCAAGGGAGCGGCGCGCCGGGGCCGCGGGCGCGCTGGCAGCAGCAGCGGCCGCAGCGGCAGCGGCAGCGGCGGCCGCTGTCCCGCCGACGCTCTCGGCGACGGCCCTGTTGGTCGCGTATGCCGCAGTGGCGCCGCCAGCGCCCGAGCGCCGGCGAGATGGCCCGACAACGTCGTCGTTGGCTGCTGCTGCTGCTGCTGCTGCTGCTGCTGTTGTTGCCGTCGGCGGTGCGGCGGCCCCGTAGCCGGGCGCACCAGCATCTGCGGCACCAGAGGGGAGAGCGGCGGCGGCTCTGCCGTCCAAGGGCGCCCGCGGGCGCCCGACCGAGGCGGCTGCGGGGACGCGCGCGGCACCCACGACGGGTGGCGGGTGATGCGCGCTCTCGGCGCGAAGGATAGCGGCGGCAGCGGCGGCAGCATCTGCGAGCTCGGGCGCCACGGCAGCCGGCGCTGGCGTCGCGTCGGCCCCGGCGGCTGGCCCGGCGCCTGTCGCGACGGCGGCGGCCCTGGGGGCGGCCGCTGAGCGCGCCGGCTGCTCGAGCTCTCGCAGCGAAGGCTCGTGGCAACCCGCGACCGATGCCGTGGCGGGCAGCACAACGGGCATGAGGCTCGAAGGCACCGGCGCCGCCGCGACGGGCGCCAGCGCAGGGACGGGCTGCGCGCCCGGCGCCGCGGGCGCTGCTGCTGTTGCTGCTGCTGCTGCTGCTGCTGCTGCTGCTGCTCCTGGCGTGCGGTGTTGATGCTGCTGCGACGCGGCGGGGTGGCCCTTTCCCCCCTCGCCCTCCGCCGCCTCCTCTTTGCGCGTTGCCACCGCCGCCGCCGCCGCCGCCGCCGCAGAGGCTCGCCGGCGCTGGCGGGCCGGCGCCCTCCTCTGCTGCTGCTGCTCCGGCGACACGCCGCCGTCCTCGTCCATGGGCACGGCCTCTTTGTCCCCCCCGGGCTCTCCTGGCTCGGCATCTTCGCCGCCCCGCGCGGCCCTGCCTTGCGCCGTCGTCCTCGTTGCGACGGCGGCGGGGTTCTCCTTGCTCCCCGGCGTCGGCTTGGCGGGAGCGGCGTCCTGTCCCGCCTGCTCCTCTGCCTGCTGCTGCTGCTGCTCCTGCTGCGCGGGTCCCTGCGGCTGGTCCTCTCCCTGCTTGCTCGGGTGCTCCTGCTGGCGCCGCTGCTGCCGAGTGCTGCGGCGCAACAGAACCGGCGGCGGCTCCTCCTCCTCATGCTGCTTCTGCTGCTGCTGCTGCTGCTGCTGCGGCCGCTGCTGCGCCTTTGGCTTTGCCTGCGGTTTGGACGTTGAGGGCTCTTGCTCCTTCTGCGCCTGCTGCTGCCCCTGCTCCAGCTGCTGCTGAAGTGCCGCGCGAGGCGACACGCTGGCCGGGACCGACAACTGGCCCCCGGCCGCCGCGGCCCCCGCCCCGCCCGCCGAGCGGCGCCGCGCCGACGCGCGGCGCGCCACGGCCGACGCCGGCTGCACGGAAGCGCACGCCGGGCCCGCCGCCGCAGAGCGCTGCTGCGCGTCCTCTGCCCGCTTGAGCTTCGGGGCGGGCTGCAGCTGCGGCTGCGGCTGCGGCTGCTGCTGTGGCTGTTGCTGCTGCTGTCGCCGCGGCGCCTCGGTTGGCTGTTGCTGCGGCTGCGGCTGCTCTCGCGCCGCCTGCCTGCGCGTGCGTGGCCGCAGCGCAGCCTGCTGCTCCGGCTGCTGCTGCCGCTGCTGCTGCCGCTGCTGCTGCTGCTGCGGAGCCCCAACGGCCGAGACGAGCGACACGGTGGGATGGATCAGCCCTGCTGCTGCTGCTGCTGCTGCTGCTGCTGCTGCTGCAAGCGCGGCCGCGGCTGCAGCAGTGCCGGCGCCTGCGCCAGTGCCCGGCTGCTGCCGCTGCTGCTGCTGCGGCGGCTGCGGCTGCTGCTGCTCGTCATGCTGCTGCCCTTGCTGCTGCTGGCCACCCTCGCCCTCGTCCGCCGCTGTCGCCGCCTCGGCCCGCCGCCCGCTCCCCTGCCCCCCGGCCGAGTCGGCGTCAGCTTCAGCCGCAGACAGCGCGCTCTGCTCCTCGAGCGAGCGCGAGGGCAGCGCGGCCGACCCGGCCGCCCGCGCGCCCTCGAACGAGACGGCGGTCGAGACCTGGCTGCGAGCGGCGCGCTGTTGCTTGTTTGTTTTGGCGTGGTGTTTTTTTGAGGCGGGAGGAGTGACGGTTGTGAGCGCGGAGGAGGTTTGGAGCGACGGGTCAACGGCAGGCAGCGCGACGGCCGGCGACGCTCGAACGGGCAGTTTCCCGACGTCGGTTCGCTCCGCCCATTTGTGCCGGGCAGGCGATTGTTGTCGCTTCTAGGAACCAGCCGATCATGAGCGGCGGGGAGAGGAGGAGAAAGGCGCCCTTGGTTGTCGGAAAAGTGCGCACGGCAAGGACCAACGGGCGAGGTGTGCGAGGACGCGCGGGTGGGCGCGCCCGCCCGGCCTAAAGCTAGCCAGCGTGCGGATCCCTCACCGGGCTCAAAGGGCCCCCGCCGACGGATCCCGAGTCATTGGTGGGCGGATTGGTCGCTCCCGAGAAAGCGTCGGCCAGAGGAACGTCCTCTTGTTGTGGCTGGTGGTGGCCCTGCTGCTGCTGCTGCTGCTGCTGGTGCTGGTGGTGGGGCCCCACGCCCGCACCCGCCCCGGACATCCGTCTCTCTCAGGACGTGCCGCTCGGCGTCGTCGCGCTCGCGATCATTTTTGCGGTGCTACTAGTTTTTTTTTCGGGTTGCGTTCGCGCGCGCGCCTCCGCCCTCTAGCAGATGAATGAACCAATGAATGAGCGAGACGGGAGGAATGATGCGGTCTAGTTGAAGCGGTCACAGCGTCAGTGTGCTCAATGCACACCGGGTGGGACTGGCGACAGAAAAAAGCGCTCGGCGCTTCAAAAAAGCAAAACAACGGCGCTCGTCAAAGACGCAAAAACCACGGGCCCTCCTTTCAATCAAAGCAGCTTTTTCAAACACACGTCCATCACCTCACAGGGCGGCCAGTTCCAGTCCCATCATTATATCGTCATAGAGGACAGAGCAAGCGCGAAAACGGGGCGAGGAGGGGCGGGCAAAAGCGCGCGCAGGCAAGAACAAAAAAAGGGCCAGAAACAAAAAAAAGCGGGCGGCGGCGGCGGCGGCGGCGGCGGCGGCGGCGGCAAGGACGAGGACGAGGATGGGGACGCAGGGGAGAAGGACGCTCGAGCAGCGCGCGACTCGCTCCGACACTCCGCCGCCCGCTCCATCCCCCCCCCTTTCAAAACACACGCGCAAGCAGGAGTCCGTCCCCCCCCCCGCTTTAGGACGACCAGTCGTTGCTGTTCCAGGGGAACAGCGGCACGCTCTCCTTCTCGCCCTTGGGCGCCAGCGCCCGCGTCGCCTCGACGATCATCGGGTAGACCGACAGCACCGCCACGGTCACCGTCGACTCTGGACCCACCGACGAGGTGAAGATGTTGGTCGCCCACGGGTTGGCGATGTGCTCCTTGAGCGAGTCGATGGGCCCGAGCCCGCGCACGGCCGCCTGCGAGCAGAAGCCCACGAAGGCGAGCATGGCCAGGCGCCCGTTCTTGAGCTCCTTGAGCTTCTTCTCCTCCGAGCGCATGCCCATCGGGTCGAAGGGGAAGCTGTTGAGAAACCCCGTCTCACCCGTCTTTTTAAACCCCTCGTAGCGCTTGCTCTCGAGGAAGGCGAAGAGCGCGACCTCGACGACCGCGAGGGTCTTGAAGTCGAGGGCGTAGGTCTCGGCGCCCGCGAGCCAGAACTTGGGCAGGCCGACCAGGTCGGTAAACAGGATGCCCGCCACCGCGGCCATGGCCCAGCGGCCGTTGGTCAGCTCGGCCTCGCGGAACCAGGCCAGGCGCGTCTTGTCGGTGCCCAGGCGCAGCGGGTCGAAGCCGTAGTCGCCGACTATAGCGAAGGAAGGGGGGGGAATGAGGTTTTGTGTTTGGGTTGGTTGGGTGGGTGGGGCGGAGCGCGTGAGACTGAGGGCTCGCTAGGCGTCGGCGTCGGCGTCGGCGGCGAGGAGATCGGCCGGCGCCGCCGCTGCCGGCGGCGGCGGGCGGCTGCGACGGGGACGACGCGCTCGCGAGAGAGCGCAAACAAAACCAGCGAGAGACTCACGCAGCGAGCCATCGAGGTGGGCAGGGGGGGTGGCTCCGGGGTACCTGCGGGCATTGGATGATTCGCGGCGGGTTCGGATGGAGGATTGGGGCTGGGAGTGAGTCTTTGGGGGGGGGGCGCGCGGGAGAGGGGAGACAGGGGAACAACTTTCAGCTCTTTCTGCCATTCGCGAGAGCGCTCGCAGCACGCGCGAGAGGTCGCTTGATCTTCGCCCGACGATACATGCGCTGCGTCGGCCGTCGTCGGATCTCACCAGGTCGGGCGGGTCGTGGCGCGGGCGACGGTCGTCGAGGCGCGCTTCACGGAGGAGAGGGAGGAGACACCCGCCTGCTTCATGAGCATGGCCATCCTGGTGCTGTTGTGCGCGCGTTGGGCAGATCAAGGGTTCGGAAGGGGCAGAGGTCGGGTGTGGTCGGGTTGGCGGGGGCGGATCTCGGGCTGTTCCTACGGGGGAGAGACGACTTTTTCGGAGAAGAGGCGAGGGAGGAGAGAGGAGAGAGGAGGGGCAGTAGGCAGGAGGAGGAGGGGAAAAAAGGTCGCGTTCTCAGACTTTCTCAGGCTCTCCTCACCACTTTTCATCAGTCGCCCTCCATCTACTGCACCATCAATCGACCGCCTTTACTCTCTTCCCAACGTACTTGTCCTAGTCCTCAAGGCCCCCTTTCCTCGGCCCAGCGCGCCTCACACACATTCAACCAAAAAAAGCAGCACCACCACAGACACCACCGAAGCACAGAAACGAAACGCCCGAGTACCCCACACACCTCACCAGGAGCTGCACTCGATGCAGCAGGTCGGCCAGAGCGGCGCTGTCGGCGGCGGCGCCGCGCGCGCCGGCGCGAGCAGCACCATGCGCGCGATGCCGTCGGCAACATCGGCGCCGACGCCGGCGCGCGCCGCGAACCGCCGCTCGTCGTCGTCGTCGCCGAACCGCCACCACCGCCACGCAAAACCGACGAAAACCGCGGCCACGACCAGCCGCTCGAGCTCCCTGTCCTCGCTGTCGTCCCAGATGCGGGACGCGCGGCGGCAGATCGACGAGTCGGGCGACGAGCGCGTCGGCGCCCTGGTCGCCGGCTTCCGCGGCTCAAACCTGGACACGGCCGACTTTGCCGACAAGGACACAAAGATGCGGCTGATCGGCGGCGGCGCCGACGGCGGCGACGACGACGACGGCAGCCAGCTGCTCGGCCTGCCGCTGACGTACGACCCGGCCGCCATCGCCGCCTACTGGGAGCGCCGCCCGACAGGCGTCGCCACGCGCGTCGTGCAGCTGGTCAGCTCCGGCGGCGCCTTCCTCGGCCGCCTGCTGTTCGACGTCGTGCGCGGCCATCGCGACGAGGCCACCGAGGTCCGGCGCGCGGTCGAGGCGCGCGAGGCGCTCACCAGCCTGGGGCCCGCGGCCATCAAGCTCGGGCAGGCGCTGGCCATCCGCCCGGACGTCCTGTCGCCCACCGCCATGGCCGAGCTCCAGAAACTGTGCGACAAGGTGCCCTCGTTCGACTCGCGCGTCGCCATGGCCGTGCTGTGCCGCGAGCTGGGCGTCTCGTCGCCGCTCGATGTGTATGAGAGCATCACGCCAGAGCCCATCGCGGCGGCGTCGCTCGGGCAGGTGTACCGCGCCGTGCTTCGCGAGACGGGCGAGACGGTCGCCGTGAAGGTGCAGCGCCCGGGCGTCCTGGAGACCGTGAGCGTGGACCTGTTCATCCTGCGCAGCGTCGCGACCTTTCTTAAGGGCCTGGCGTCGCCCAAGCGCAACAGCGCGGGCGAAGAGGTGGGCGGCACCGACTTTGTCGCGCTGCTTGACGAGTGGGCCTCGCGCTTCTTCGAGGAGCTCGACTACGTGAAGGAGGGGCAGAACGCCGAGGTGTTCGCGGAGCAGCTCGCGCGCGACCTGCCCCAGGTGGTCGTCCCGCGCACGTTCGCAAAGTACACCTCGCGCCGCGTGCTGACCGCCGAGTGGGTCGAGGGCGAGAAGCTGGCGCAGTCGAGCGCCAGCGACGTCGGCGCGCTGGTCAACCTGGGCGTCATCTGCTACCTCAAGCAGCTGCTCGAGCCCGGCATGCTGTTCCACGCGGACCCGCACCCGGGGAACCTGGTGAGTCGTAGTAGTCGACCGCGGGCGCGAAGAGAGAGAGAGGCGGGCGGGGGGGAGGAGGAAGAGATGGATGGCCGCCGCGCGCAACGAGCATCCGAAAAAAGACAACGACGCGTCTCGCGCTCACGCCCTCTCGCCGCAATACCACAAAACCCAACCGCCCCTCGCAACCAACCTCCTTCCCCCCTCTTCCCTCCCTTACTCCCACCAACCAAAACAAACAACAGATCCGCACGCCCGATGGCCGCCTCGCCATCCTCGACTTTGGCCTCATGACGACGATCGACGAGAGCGCCAAATTCGGCATGATCGACGCCATCGCGCACCTGGTGCACCGCGACTACAGCCGCATCACCGAGGACTTTGTGGAGCTCGGGTTCATCCCCCCAGGGACCGACCTCTCGGCCCTGCAGCCCGCGCTCGAGCGCGTGTTCGACGCGGCGCTGGCTGGCGGCGGCGCCAAGTCGATCAACTTCAACGAGCTGTCGGCCGACCTGGCCGCCATCACCTTCCAATTCCCCTTCCGCATCCCGCCCTTCTTCGCGCTGACCATCCGCGCCATCGGTGTGCTCGAGGGCATCGCCCTGTCGTCCAACAAGGATTTCGCCCTGGTCGACGAGAGCTTCCCCTACCTGGCCAACAAGCTGCTGACCGACGAAAGCCCGCGGATGCGCGCCGCCCTTAGGTACATGTGCTACGGCGACCGCAACGTGTTCGACGTGGACCGGCTGATCGACCTGCTCAACGCGTTTGAGTCGTACGAGGTGGCGGCGGGGTCGGCGCTCGGGGACCTGGAGCTGCAGGTGAGCGTGAGCGGGGGGGGGGCAGCAGGCGGCGGCGGTGGTGGCGGCGGCGGCGGCGGCATGGTGCGCGCGGCGGCGGCGGCCGAGGCAGCGGCGGCGGCGGCGGCGGCGGGATCATCGGGCCCCGGCGCCGTGGGCCTGTTTGGCCTGCCGCCCAACCGCTTCGACGTGCGCCAGGGCACGACGCTCGGCAGCCAGGGCCGCCTGCGCGACGCCCTCCGGTTCGTCTTCTCGCCCGAGGGCGCGCTCTTCCGCACCTTCTTACAGGAGGAGCTCGTCAAGAGCATCGACGCCATGTCGCGCGACCAGCTGGGGCTGCTGGTTGCGCGCCTGGGGCTAGGGGGCGTGCGCGTGCCCGTGCTGCTGCCCGGGGCCAAGGTGACGTCGCTGCCGCTGGCGCCGTCGCTGACGGACGAGGACCGGCAGGTGGTGGACAACGTGCACAAGCTGATGGCATTCCTGTCGACAGGGGCGCGGGCGGGCGACGCGCCGGCGGCCGAGTGGGGGGCGGGGGGCTCGGGTTCTCGGCCCGGCGCGCTCGACGTGCCGGCGCTCGTGCGCGAGCTGCTGCCGCTGCTGCCGACGGTCGCGCGCGACACGCTGCCGGAGCTCGGCGGCGCCCTGCTGTCGCGCATCTCGGCGCGCGTCGTGCGGGAGCTCTATGTGTAACATCGGTCGCTTCTGTGTCTGCGCGGGTGGTTGAATCGCTTACCCTCCCCTGAGATGCAAAGTCTGCGTTTTTTTTCATTGAATCTCATCGGGGGCGCGTCGTCCGTCGGCGAAAGGATAAAGCGGCGACGTCGGCGAGCTTTGTCGCACAAACACGCGCAACTCAAGCACCAACATACTAGGCAGCAGCACATCGCACATACACACGCCCTCCCAAGGCATCCCAGCAGCAACCATGCTCGCGCAGCGCAGCGCGGCGGGTCCGGTGGTCGGAGGAGGAGCAGGAGGACGCACACCAGTTCGCCCGCGCCTCTCCACCGCCGCGGCGCCGCGGCGCCAGGCGCGCACGTGCACCGTGGCGGTGCTCGCGCACGCGTCCATGGCGACGGGCGTCAAGATGACGGGTGCGTTCGAAACGGAGAGAGACTTTTGCACTGCTCGTTCAAAGAGAGGCTGGGAAGCGCTCGAGCGCGAGCTTTTTATTCACGCCGTCCTCCCCTGACCCACCATCGAAAACCAACAAACACAGGCTTCGTCGGCGAGATGCGCAAGCGGGCGATGGCCCTGCACACCCGCGAGCAGGCCCCGAAAGAGGGCGGCGTCAAGGCTGAGGCGCCGCTCAAGCAGGCGCCCTGGGTGCCGACGCCGGTCGGCTACGCGCGCTTCCTCGACGAGAGCAAGATCGTCTTTGGCACGTTCGAGTCGATCATGGCGGCGGCGGACGGGCACCCCGAGTGTGAGTTTTGTTTTGGGGTTGACGTTGATTGTGCTGTCCAGGTTCTGCGCGCGGGCAAGCGCGCGAAGAGAGACCACACGCGCGCGCGCCGCGGCCGTCTGTCGCTATCTCCTCAAAAAACCTAAAAAAATCCTCAACGCGCGCCCCAACGACGACGCCCCACAAAAATAAAATAAAAAATAGACGCCAAGTTTCGCAACACGGGCCTCGAGCGCGGCGCCGCCCTCACCGAGGACCTCGCCTACATGGCCAGCGAGCACGGCGTCGTGCCCCCGACCCCCGCGCCCGACGGCCCGGGCCACACCTACGCCGACTTTCTCAAGCGGCTGGCCAAGGACGACCCGCCCGCCTTCATCTGCCACTACTACAACTACTCGTTCGCGCACACGGCGGGCGGCCGCATGATCGGCGCGCGCGTGTCGCAGGACCTGTTCGGGGGCAAGGACCTCGCGTTCTACCGGTACGAGGGCGGCGACGTGACCCCGCTTCTGGACGCCGTGCGCGGGTCGATCAACGCGCTGGCCGAGGGGTGGGAGGGCGAGCAGAAGGCGCGGTGCCTCGAGGAGACGTCGGCGTCGTTCAAGTGGTCGGGGCAGCTGCTGCGGCTGATCACCGAGACGGCATGATTCGTCTTGATGATGTGTGTCGCGGTTTGGTGTGTTTCTTTCTGCGTGGGTGTGTGTACGTCCTAGCCCTCCCTTTTTTGTTCTTGTGGTTTTTTGGGCGCGCGGGGGAGCGCCCACCTCCCCCCCTCCCCGCGCGCGAGAGAGGGACGCGTCGCGGCGCCGTCTTCGATCCGCCGCCGTCCCGCCCGTCGCTCTCCCGACCCGATCCTCGCCGCGCTGTGTAAAAACGGTGCCTAGTCCTAGTTTGAAGCGTCGAGCCTTCTGGCGTCGAACGCACGCGCGCTCTCTCTGTGGTTGTTGGGGCGGCGACAGCGGGTCGCTCTCCGCTCCGCCTGCTGTCGCGTCGCCACAACAACAAACGCCGCCCTGCTCTCCCCTTTCAGAGCACAGAGCGCGCAATTCTACCAGCCGCGCGCGACGCGTTCCGCCTGTGCGCCCTCCGGCACCTCATTGCCTCTCTGCGCCACGCCCCCCTCGTTGTTGATTATTCTTGAGGGGCGAAAGAGAGGAAGGCGGGCCTCTTCTCCTCTTCTCCTTCCTCCCTCCTCGGATGCTGGGCCTCTGCCCCACCAGCACACCGCGGATCGCGCACCCAGAGCGGGAGGCGTGACAGCGTCGCCGCGTCCTCCTCCGTCCTCCCGCGCAGCAGCGCAACCGGTTGGCGGCGCTCCTCGAGCCAGGTCTTGGCGCTTCCCCACGAGCGGGGCGAGGGCGTCATCCCCGCGGCCGCCAACACAGACGCCGGCGCGACGACGGTTGAAGAAGGGCTGCCGCGGGACGTCACGCCGGAGGACCTCCTCCGAGAGTTCGAGCACAAGCTCCAAGGCGACGTCAAGGCCGTGGGCACGACGATCACGGCCATCACGGGCGTCATCGTCTTCTGGCGCGGCGTCTGGTCGCTGCTCGACAGCCTGCTCGGCGACTCGGTCTTTGGCGACGTCGCGTGCATCGTCGTCGGCCTGCTGACGGTCCTGGGCATCCGGCTCTCCGGCGCCAAGATGTCGTCGTTCTGGCCGACTTCGTGAGGAGGGTACAACACGGCGGGAGGAGGAGGAGGTTGGACGCGCCGTCGGGGCGTCGCCGCCGCCTCTTCTTGCTCGTCGTCGTCGTCGTCGTCGTCGCGCGTCGAGGCCCTCATCCCCGTACCATCAAAAGCGCAACGCACTCCCGCGCGCCGGATAAAAATTGCCACGCACCGCGGACCCAAACACAACCGGAACGCACATTGTTTCTTGCCTGTACAACCCCCCCCCCCCTCCTCCTCCAACTTTTGGTCGCCCGCGCGCGCGTTCGCCTGCGCCAGATTTGTTCTCGTGACGCTTTAGCGACGTTGTGCAACACCACACTACAGATCGACCTTCGCTCAGACGCCCCCGCCGCCGCCGGTCAGGAGCAGCTCCAGCATCGTCGCGCACATGGCCTTGGGCGGCGGCAGCGCGTGCGACGGCGCGTCGAGCAGGCCGCGCACCGCGCACCGCGCCGCCGCCAGCAGCTCGAGCCCCTCGGCGTCAAACAGCGGCGGCTGCTGCTGCTGCCTGCCGTCGGCGCCGCCCCCCTCCCCGACCAAAGGCGTCTTGCCAAACACGGCCTCGATGACCGAGGGCGCGGCACCGCCCGCCGCCGCCGTCTCGGCGAACGCGCCCGTGGGACCCGCCGCCGCCGAAGCCGCCGCCGCCGCCGCCGCCGCCGCCGCCGCCGCCGCGCGCCCGCCGGGCGACGTCAGGGCGGCGTAGCGCCGGTCGGCGGTCAGCATCAGCAAGGGGCTGAGGCCGCGCGGGGCCGAGGCGGCGGCGGCGGCCGCGAGCGGCACGTCGCGGGGCACAAAAAGCAGGGCGCAGGGCGGGGAGGAGCCGGGGACGGCGCAGGCGCGGCGCGGGGCGGGCGAGGACGCGTCAAAGACGAGCACGTGGCCGCAGCCGACGCCGCCGACGCCGCTGACGCTGTTGCCGCTGCTGCTGCTCGCCCGGCCGCCGCCGCCGCTGCCGTTGGCCGCGGGAGCGCTGCCGCTCTGGCCCAGCCTCGCGGCGGCCGGGGGGGTCGCGGGGGCGATCGCGCGCCCGTTGCCCGTGGGCGACGTGGGGCCCTCAGCAGCAGCGGCGCTGGCAGGGTCGGCAGCAGCACCGGCAGGGGCAGCAGGGGCAGCGGTGGCAGCAGGCGCAGTGGCCCCCCCCCCGCGCGCCGCCGGCGGCACGCCGACCACAAAGACGCCCGCGTGGCCCGGGTCGGCCGCGAGCGCCGTCGTCTCGAGCTCGACCGCCCACGCCGCCGACGCCGTCAGCAGGTCCCACACGACGACGCGCGGGTGGGGCGCCGCCGTGCACGCGACGAGGCGCGGCGGGGCGCCGGGGGCGCCCGCCACAAACGCCAGGCGCACGATCGGGCCGGCCGACGCGTCGCCGGCCGCAGCAGCAGCAGCAGCAGCAGCAGCAGCCGCAGGCCCACGCGCCGCCCCGTCCACGGGCGGCGCGACCAGGGCCGCCACCAGGCGGCACTGCACGGGGTCCCACAGCGTCGCGGTCGTGCCGGCCCCGACGGCCAGCAGCGAGCCGTCCGGGCTGAACGCGGCCGCGCCCAGCGGCCGCCGCTTGTACCCGCCGACAGAGGCGCAGCGCCACGCCGCGGCCGCCGCCGGCGCGCCTCGTGCGCCTCCTCCTGCGCCGCCACCTCCCGCCGCCGCCGCCGCCGCGCGCGCCCACACCTTGAACTCGCCGTCGTCCGAGCACGTGGCGACCATGTCCTGCGACGGGTGCGCGGCCAGGCCCGTCACGGCGCCGCCGTGCGGCGCGTCGATGCACGCCGCCAGCGCAAAGCCCGACCCGGCGCCCGCCCGCCCCCCGCCGGCCCCGACCAGGTCCCAAAGGCGCAGGCTCGAGGCGCCGCCGGCCGCCGAGGCGGCGGCCGCGGCCGCGACGGCGCAGGCCGAGGCGTCGGCGGGCGCGGCGCCCTCGGCGGCAGCCGCGGCCGAGGCCAGCGCAGCCGCCGCCGCCGACGCCGTGTCGGGGCGCACGTCGACGGTGGCCATGGCGCCCGCCGCGCCGCCCGCGAACGCCACGTGCGTCACCTGCGGCTCGCCCGGCGCCGCCGCCGTCGGCGCGGGGCGCTGCTGGTGCTGCTGCTGCTGGGCGGCGGAGGCGGCGGCCGCCGCCTTGCTGCTGTGCTGCTGGTAGTTGGCGTAGTCGCCCTGCGCCACCCACCCGCCGGCGCCGCCGGGGACAGGGGGTGGAGCCCCAGGCCCCGCCGCCCCTGCCCCTGCCCCCGCCGCCGCCGCGACCGCCACCGCGTTGCGCGGCGCCACCTGCATGCGCCCGACGTGCCGGTCGGCCGCCGCGTCGAAGAACTGCAGCTGTGCGTTCTCGCACGGCACGACCAGGTGCCCCGACGACGGGTGCAGGGCGGCGGCCGTGGCGGTGGCCGACTGCCACGGCGGCGGCACGGAAGACGCCGCGCGCCACCACCACGCGGCCAGCGCGTTGCGCTGGTCGGCGCTCCGGAGGCCCTGCGAGGCGTAGCCCGCCGCCGCCGCCGCCGCCGCCATGGCCGCCGCCGCCGCCGCCACGGCCGCGGGCGTCGGCGCGGGCGGCGGCCTCAGGCCGTGCACGGTCGCCTCAACGCGCATGGCCGCGCTGTTGACAACGCGCAGCGTGTTGTCCGACTGCGCCACCAGCAGACGCGCGCCGTCCGCGGGCGAGGGCAGCACCTGCACCAGGGGGCCCCCCAAGCGCGGCAGGTAGGTCCGGCGCCCCGAGGCGACGTGCCACTGCACGAGCACGCCCTCGGCGCCGCCGGACATGAGGTGCGCGCCGTCGGCGCTGAACGCGAGGCACCCGACGGCCGAGGCGTGCCAGTGCACGGTCGTGCAGGGCGGGGGGCCGCCGTGCATGTTGTGGTGGTGGTGCTGGTGCTGCTGCTGGTGCTGCTGCTGCACGGCCCCGGCGCCCGCGCTGCTGCCGCCGCGCCCGCCGAGCGTGCCGCCGCGCACGGCCGCCGCAAAGTCGTGCCAGAGGAGGATGCGGCCGGACGCGTCGCCGGCGGCTAGGGCGCCGTCGCTGGGGTCGAAGGCCAGGGCCGTGTACGCCTTGGTGTGGGTGAGGTTGAGCGGCTTGACGCGGCGGCGCAGGGCGGGGGCGGCGGGGGCGGGGGCGGGGGCGGCTGGGGCGGCCGCTGCTGCCCCTGCCGCGGCCGCGGTGCCCGTGGCCTGAGACGGCGGCGCTGCGTGCTGCTGCTGCGTCTGCCCGTGCCCGTGCCCGATCAGGCCCGCATCCGCCAGGTCCGCCGCCGCCGACCACACGAACAGCGAGTTGCGGTCCAGCACCGCCACGTACGCCCCCGACGGGCTCACGGCCAGGCGCGCGCCCCGCCGCACCTTGAGCCGGCCGCCCGCCGCCAGCGGCGCGCCCGTCAGCAGCGCGACGGCCTGCACGCGCCCGGCGGCGCCGCCGCGGTGCCGCAGCACGCAGTAGGCGACGCCGAGGGGCGCCGAGATGGCGAGCGCTTCGACGCCCTCGTCGGCGGCGACCGTGTGCACGGCGAGGCACTCGCCCGTGGCCGCGTCCCAGTGGCGCAGCGTGCCGTCGGCGCTGGACGAGTAGAGGCGCAACGCCGTCGCGGTCGCCGTCGCCGTCGCCGTCGCGGTCGCCGTCGGCGCCGGTGCCGCCGCCGCCGCCGTCGCCGGGTCGAGCACGACGGCCGTCACCTCGCCTTGGTGCCCGCGCAGCGTGCCGACGTGCTCGCCGGACAGGGCGCTGTAGACGCGGATGTCGGTCGAAACGGGCACGTAGATCAGGCGCCCGTCCGGCGAGAAGCACGCGGGGCGGCGGGTGAGGAAGCCGCCCTTGAGCGCTGCTCTCCCTGTCCCTCCTGCTCCTGCATCGCCTCCTCCTCCTGGTGCCGCCGGCATGGTGGTTTGTCCCGCCGCGGCGTCGTCGGATGTGACCTCACTCGGAGCGCCTCGTCGGGGCCGCAGCTCGGGCGCTTTCGGACGAGATAGAGGGGAAATCAGAGAGGCGGCGCGTTTTTTTTTTTTTGCGGGGGCAGGTCTCGAGTCGTGTCGTTCGATTTCCTGATGGGTGTGGGACGACCTTATCACTCTGGCGTGAGGGGCATCGACGTCGTTTCCATTACTGCGTGTCGTCGATGACTTGTGGGAGGGTAGAAAGGACGCCGGATAGAGAGATCAATGAGGTAAACAACGCCTTTGCTGAGTTCAACGCCGACCCGCGCAGTCGTCCCCGCCTGTTTGCCGCCGCCCCCCGCCTCAGCCGCGCTCTCGCAGCAAGCGCCCTCTACCGCGCAGCGGCCTTGCGCGCGCTCCGCCGCACGGCGGGCGTGACGTCCGCCCCATCATTGCCGCCGCCGGCGCCGCCGCCAGCAAACCGCACGCGCCCGGGCCCCGTAGAAACCGCCCCGGCCTTGGCCCCGGCCTTGGCCGTCCGCGGGGGAGGCGGCGTGGCAACCGCCGCGGCCGCGGCCGCGGCGCGCGCCGCGGCCGCGCCAACCGCCGACTTGGCGTTGTTGCCGCCCTGGGCGGCGCCGCCAAAGACGGGCGTCGCAGGCGTGGCGCAGGCCGGCGCAGTCGGCGCTGGAGCAGCAGAAGCAGCAGCAGCGGTGGGGGCGAACGAAAACGTGTCGGCCTGGTCGTCGTCGTCGCCGCCGCCGCCGCTGCTGCTGCTGGCGTTGCTGTCGTCGCCGGCAGGGGCGCGCCCCCGCTCGCTGAGGTGGTCCTCCTCCTCCTCCGCCTCCTCCTCCTCCTCATCGCCATCATCATCAGCGGCGCCGTCAAAGTTGGCGCGCACAGGCGTCCGGAAGCTGAGGCGCCCCTTGCCGGCGCCACGGCCGTCCCCGCCCACGCCGCCGCTCCTTCCGGCCGCGCGGGCCGCCGCCGCCGCCGCCGCCGACGCGCGGCCAGAGTAGGGCGTGCAGCCGGCCTGGTACGCGACGGACCCGTGCGTGGCGCGCCCGGAGAAGGGCGTGTGCCCGGCCTGGTGCCGCGACCACCGCCCGCCCTCTGCCGCCGTCGCCGCGTCCTCAGCCGCGTGCTGCTGGTGCGCCTGCTCCTGCTGCTGGCCCGCGGGCGTCGACGCGTGCGGCGTCAGGCCGAACGAGACGCGCGGGACGGTCGACGCCGCCGTGGCCACGCCCACGTGCCGCCAGGGCGGGTGCGACGTGCGCAGTGCCGAGCGGGGCGGCGGCGCCGGGAGCGTCGCCGTGCCCAGCTGCTGCTGCTGCTGCTGCGAAAGCTGCTGCTGCCGCTTGTTGGCGGCAGCGGCGGCGGCGCAGGCGCCGCCCCCCTGCCGAGTGCTGACGGCCACCTCAAACTGCGCAAACAGGCTCGTCGCGGGCGTGCGCAACTCGGGCGTCGCTGCTGCTGCTGCTGCTGCTGCTGTCGTCGTAGGAGCAGCAACGGTCGTCGCCGCCGCGTCGTCGCGAGCGGGGTCGGCGTCCGCGCCCAAGGGCACGCGGCGCGACGGGCCGATGCCGGGCGTCGACTTGATGCCGATGGGCGTCAGCACGACGCCGCGCGGCTTCGGGACGTTGGCCGTCGCCGGCTTTTGCTGCGAGAGCGTGAGCTTGGACGCCCACGACTCCACGAGCAGGTTTTCAGCCTCCATATGTTTTAAACTACGGCAGCTGTCTCGGTTCTCTCCCTTGTTTCTTTTCGTTGTGCGGCGCTCTCGTCGACGACAAAGACGGGTGATGTTGGCGTGTGGTTAAAGAACGCCGCGTTGTTCGGGATCGCGCGAAGGGGTGAGACGTTGCGCGCCTTGCAGAGAGAGAGGGACGGGGGAAGGAAGAAGAGAGAGAGGGGAGCCTAAAAAAATCACTTGCACACCACCCCTTGGCCTCTTCCCTCCATGAAGAATCTCGAGCTCCATCTCTCGCTCTCGCCCTCCAAGCCACCTCAATTGCCATATCTGGTCCCGCCCCGCATTCATATCGCCGACCCCGCACCACCATCCCCGCGTCAAGAACCCAGCACCCATCAAGAGAGCTCTCTCCTCGTTCTACCGCCCGCCTCCCCAACACCTCGGACGGATCTGCCGCCCGCTCGCCAGCACAAGCTCTCGCTCGCGACACTCAAAGTACTCGACGCGCGCGCGCCGCCGACCAGGGCGCGCGGAAGCGGGCTCACCCAACAAGAGAGAGGGGAGAGGGCAAAGGCAAAACGACAACAGAGGGGTTGCGACCTTCGCCCGCCTCTCTTGGATAGACACCTGGCTCCCAGCGCCATGCACCGCAGCAGCTTCAGGAGCAGCCGGGCCACGGCCGGCCGCGCCGCCGTCCTCGGCCGGCGCGTGCCCCGCCTCGGCGCGCCCAACCGCCTGGTGCTGCTCAACAGCGGCAGCGCCCTGCAGGCGGCGGCCGCTTTCGCAAGCGGCGGCGCCGGCGGCGGCAGCGCCAGCAGCAGCAGCAGCAGCAGCAGCCAGGCGGCTGCCACCAACAACGCCACTTCCGCCAACGCCGTTGCGTCCGCCGCCCCCGCCGCGGGCGCCGCCGCCGCCCTCTTTGACGAGGTCGGCCGCACGGCGACGGCGGCCGGCGACAAGGCCAGCAGCAGCGGCGCCGCGGCGCCCAGCGCCAAAGCCGCCGCCGCCGCTGCCGCCGCCGCCCCCGCCTCGGCCGCGGCGGCCCGCGCCCTGCGCCCGTCCGCGCCCCCGCCCACCGCGCTGCGCAACCTCGTGTTCGTCACGTCCGAGGTCGCGCCCTGGTCCAAGACCGGCGGCCTCGGCGACGTCATGGGCTCCCTGCCCGCCGCCCTCGCCGCCCGCGGCCACCGCGTCATGGTCGTCGCGCCCCGCTACGCCCCCTACCCGGAAGCCGTGGACACGGGCGTGCGGCACAAGATCCCGGGAGGGCTCGCGGGCGGCGAGCCCGAGGTCGGCTACTTCCACCACGTCGACCGCGGCGTGGACTACGTCTTCGTGGACCACCCGTCGTACCCGCGGCCGGGGGGCTTCTACGCGGACGCCGACGGCGCCTATGGCGACAACCAGTTCCGCTTCTCGCTGCTGTGCCTGGCCGCGCTCGAGGCGCCGCTGGTGCTGCGCGCGCTGCAGCCAGGCAAGGGCGCCTACGGCCAGGACTGCGTCTTCATGGCCAACGACTGGCACGCCGCCCTCGTGCCCGTCTACCTGGCCGCCAAGTACCGCCCCCACGGCGTCTACGCAGGCGCGCGCTCCGTCGTGGCCATCCACAACCTGCGCCACCAGGGCGTCTTCCCCCCAGGGTCGTTCCGCCAGCTCGGCCTGCCGGCCGAGTGGTACCCGGCGGTCGAGTATCAGTACCCGCCGCACCTGAGGAGCGGCCCTTGGGCGGAGGAGGGTCGGTCGGTCAACCTGCTCAAGGCCGGGGTGGCGGTGGCCGACCGGCTGGTGACCGTGTCGCCCGGGTACGCGCGCGAGGTGACCACGTGGCTGGGCGGGTGGGGACTTGAGGGCCTGCTGGCGGCGCGGTCGCCCGTGCTGTCCGGCATCGTCAACGGCATCGAGGAGGCCGAGTGGGACCCCGCGACGGACAAGGACATCGCGCGCAACTACACGGCCGCGACATTGCGCGAGGGCAAGGCGGCCAACAAGCTCGCCCTGCAGCGCGAGCTCGGCCTGCCGGAGGACCCGGACGCGCCGCTGCTGGCCTTCATCGGGCGACTGGACTACCAAAAGGGCGCCGACCTGATCCTCCAGGCCGCGCCGCGCATCCTGCAGGAGCAGGGCGGGCGCGCGCAGCTCGTGTGCCTGGGCTCGGGCACGGCCGACCTCGAGGGCGGCCTGAGGTGGCTCGAGGCCGCGTACCCGACCCAGGCGCGCGGGTGGGTCGGCTTTAACGTCGCGCTGTCGCACCGCATCACGGCGGCCGCCGACATGCTGCTGATGCCCTCGCGCTTCGAGCCGTGCGGCCTCAACCAGCTGTACGCCATGGCCTACGGCACGGTGCCCATCGCGCACAAGACGGGCGGCCTCGCGGACACGGTCGTCGACTTTGACCCCTTTGCGGACGGCGGGCCCAAAGGGACCGGCTGGACCTTCTCGCCGTGCGACGCGCAGGGCCTGGCCGCCGCCGCGGGCAACGCGCTGCGCACCTACGGCGAGCACCGCGAGGAGTGGGAGGGCATCGCGCGGCGCGGCATGGCGCGCGACTCGTCTTGGGAGCAGGCCGCCGTGACGTACGAGCAGGTGTTCGAGTGGGCGCTGGTCGACCCGCCGTACGCTCGCTGATCGGACTCGATGGGCAGGGATGATGGAAGGAGGACGCGAGCGCGGGAGAGAGAGAGAGAGAGAGAGCCCAAAATAGAGGGGGTTTGTGGCGTTGTTCGTCTGACGCCCCGCGGACGACGGAGACACGAACGCAACGACGACGACGAGCCTGTCCTTTTCTCCCCGTTGCCTCCGCCCCCATCCCACCACCCTTCTTTGTCCTTGATCTCTCTGCATAATCTCCTTTTGTCAGGCCTAGAGGCAAAGAGATACAGACCCCCTCCCCCAACAACAACAACAATACAAAACGCAACGACATCACACGCACCCCCCCCTATTTGTTGTCGACGGACGGCGTGCCCACGCGCGCGCGCGCGCAAGACACGGACGCACGCGCGCCACCACCCCGCTCGTGTGTGCACGCGCGCGTGTGTGTCCGTGCGTGTTTGCGCGCGCTCTTTTCTCGCTCTCTTTCGCTGTTGTACGCGCGTGCGTGTTCTTTGCGTTTAGATAGAACCCCGTCCAAATGCAGGGACGTGAAGACGTGCGGCAGCGCGCGTGCTGCCGTCCTCTCCAAAGAACCCAAACCGCCCTCCTTTGCCCGCCGGTGGGGGTTTCGCTCGTCGCGGGTCGGGATCCCAATTTGTGTCAGGCACACCAGGGGCGATCGGCGGGCGCTCCCCTTGATACATTACGAGCAGCAATGTTTTGAATGAAGAAGAAAAAAAACGACGCTCACCCTCGCCGCCGCCGGAGTAGGACGCGGAAGATGCTCTTGCGAGCGCTCTTGCCGCCGCTCGTCACGTAGTGCTCGCGCTCGGTGGGCACGCCGAGGGGGTTGACCGACAGCCACCCGCCCTCGCGCGCCCACGCCGACACAAAGGGCGCGGCGTCGTCGTCCTCCTCGTCCTCCTCCTCCTCCTCGGCGTCGTCACCGTCGTCGTCACCGTCCTCGTCGCCGCCGTCGTCAGCCGCTTTGTCGGCGGCTCCTGCTGCGCCTGCTGCTGCTCGCTGGTCCTCGCCCATCCTCTGCTTCTTCGACAGTTGGTCCGTGCCGCCACCGCCGCCACCGCGCACCTGCTCCGGGGGCGGCCCGGCGTCTGGGAACGTCGCGCCGGCCTCAAAGTGCTCGCCCGACAGCTCAAAGGCGCCGCCGCACTCGGCCTCAACGGCGTCGCGCATGGCGGCGGCCGCCGAGTGGATGTCCGACTGCAGAAAGACGCAGCCGCCCGGGGCGACGCGGTCCCGCAGGAACCGCGCGAGCGCCGGCTGAAGCACGCGGCGCTTGTGGTGCCGCTTTTTCCAGTGCGGGTCGGGGAACTGCAGCAGGCACGCGACGACGGGGCCCGGGTACGCGTCGAGGAAGCATGCGGGCAGGGCGACGGTGGCGTTGGCGAAGCAAAACGCGACGTCGTCCTGGAGGCCGAGCACCTCGGCCCAACGGTTGGCCCGATCGACGAGTGCCTCGCGGATCTCGATGCCCAGGTAGTTGCACGCGGGCGTCGCCGCGAACGTGGCGGCGGCGGCCTTTGCTGCTGTCGCAGCTGTCGGCAGCAGGACGGCCGGCGACTGCTTCGGCGGCGCCGTTTGCTGCTGCGCCTCGGCGGCGCGCAACTCCCGCATGCGCCGCGCCAGCAGCAGCAAGAAGCGCCCCTGGCCGCACCCGACGTCCACGACCAGCGGCCGCGTCGGGTCGGCGAACGTTTTTGACCAGTCGGGCGGCGGCGGCGGCGGCGCCGAAAACTCGGCCCTGAGCGGGTTGACGTGTTGCCGCGCGCGCGTCTTGCCCTGGCCCGCGCACGAGATGGCCAGGCCCAGCTCGAAAAAGGGGGAGCCCGGGTTGTCTCCGATGGTGCGGATGGCGTCCGGGTCCTGCCGGCTGGGCGGACGGTCCGTGGCCGGGAGCTGCGGCTTTTGCGGCTTTTGCGGCTTTTGCTTGTTGGTCGGCTTATGTTGCTTGCGACCACCGCCGCCGCCGTCGCCGCCGCCGCCCGCACGCTCGGCCGCCGCCGCCGCCGCAGCCGCTTTCGCGCCGCTGGCGATCGACGACGACATCCGGCCGCCGACCGTGCGTTTGGCTGATGCTGCTGCTGCGGTCGCGTGCTTGCTGAGAAAAAGCATGTGAGGGGAGTGGCGGCGGGAGGGAGAGGAGCAAAATTGACTGGGTCGACGACAGCGACCCGACCGACCCGCGGCGATTCGGCACAAGACTGAGGGTGATTCTTGTTAAATGGGCACGAGAAGCACTTACGGGCGGAAAGATGAGCCGTCCCTCCGCCTGAGGACCGGGACTCCCGGTCCGAAAATTTTGGTGACCAAAATCCAACAGGATGGGACCCACGACAGTTTTCTCGAGCGGTGAGGGGCGCGGGCAGGCCCCGTTTCAATCAACAAACAAACCAATCCAGCATCCCCTCGAATCGCCACAGCAGACCAAGCACCGTCCCGAAGAGACGCTCGCGCGCGCAACTCGGAGAACTCTCACCTCGCAGTGAACTTCAGCTCCCTCTCTCTCTCTCTCTCTCTCTCTCTCTCTCTTTCTGGCCGTCGAGCCGCCGTGCGTTTGCACCAACAGGTGCGCAAGTGGGCGTCTGCTCGTCAGGGGGAGGAGGGGGCGGGTGTCGACGGCCGTGCGTTGTTTTGCGACCGGCCGGCGACGATGCAGCGCGAACGCCGCCGCCGACGACGCCGACCGGGGGTTGCGAGCGGATGCGGGGGCGCCGCAAGCGGCCTTTGGCAATGGCGGTGCCAACGCGGCCGTGGCGCACAGACCGCCGTCCTCGTGTTGTCCGAATCCAGAACGCGTGACCACAGCGTCGCAGAAAGCTGCAGGAGCGCCGAGAGAGGACAGCCAAACTCCCGCTGCCGCCGCCGCTGTTTTCACACCCGCTCGCTCACACGCCTCGCACCCGCCCATTTTTCTCGTCCTTGCTGACACTGACACCAACAACAAAATCAGGACAGGCAGCAATCGCCCAAGCATCATGTCGCACGTCCTGGTGACCGGCGGCCTGGGGTTCATTGGTCAGCAGTCTCGATTTCTTTGTTGGGTTTTCTTCTCGATCCTTTCGCCGCGCCCCCTCTTCTCACCGCCCCCGCCCCTTGTTCTCACCCCACCCTCCCTCTCGCCGCCTCTTCTCAACAACACAGGCTCGCACACCGTCATCGCCCTGCTCGAGGCCGGATCCTCGGTCACGATCGTCGACAACCTGAGCAACTCGTTCCTGCGCGTCCTCGACCACGTAAAGAAGCTCGCGGGCGACAAGGCGTCCAAGATCGCGTTTGAGCAGGTGAGCCGGCAAGGCGGGTGCCCGTCCCTCGCCGCCGCCGCACTTTGCGCGCTCTCGTCTGCGATCGTCCGCCGCATCCTTTCAAAAACCACATCCACACAACAACCGAATCGACACCCCCACAAAAAAAAACAGATCGACCTGCGCAACCGCGAGGAGCTGGACAAGGTGTTTGCGGCTAAAAAGTGAGCCCCGTTGCTGTTGTTGGTTTTGTTTGGGCGCACAGCCATCATTGTCTTTGTCGTCGACCGGGCGCCCCCCCGAAAAAAAAACCAACCGTCGCCCCCGCCCCTGCTAAAAAACCAAAAACAAAAAAACAGAGTCGACGCCGTCATCCACTTTGCGGGCTACAAGGCCGTCGGCGAGTCCGTCGACAAGCCCCTCGAGTACTACGACAACAACATCGTCAGCACAGTCGTGCTGGTCGAGACGATGCGCAAGCACGGCGTCTACAACCTCGTCTTTTCGTCGAGCTGCACGGTGTACGGCAACCCCGACACGGTGCCCATCACTGAGCAGGTCAAGCTCACGGCCACCTCGCCGTACGGGCGCACCAAGCTCTACCAGGAGGAGATGTTCCGCGACCTGGCCGCGAGCCCGGTCGAGAAGGGCCAGTGGCGCATCCTGCTGCTGCGCTACTTCAACCCGGTCGGCGCTCACGCCTCGGGCGAGCTCGGCGAGCACCCCGTCGGCGTGCCCAACAACCTCATGCCCTACGTGCACCAGGTGGCCCTGGGGCAGCGCGAATTTTTGCGCGTGTTTGGCGGCGACTACCCGACCCCCGACGGCACGTGCATCCGCGACTACATCCACGTCGTTGACCTCGCCGACGGCCACGTGAGCGCGGTCGAGAAGCTGCTATCGGCCCCCGGGTTTGGGTGCCAGGCCGTCAACCTGGGCACGGGCAAAGGCACCAGCGTGCTCGAGATGGTCAAGACGTTCCAGGAGGTCACGGGCGCCAAGGTTGCGTACCAGGTCGTCGACCGCCGCGCGGGCGACGTGATCGAGGTGTGGGCGTCGACCGCGACGGCCGAGAAGGCGCTCGGGTGGAAGGCCAAGCGGTCGCTGGAGGACATGTGCCGCGACCAGTGGAACTGGGCGAGCAAGTACCCGCAGGGGTACGAGACCAAGGAGTGAAGGAGAGTGGACGAGTCGGATTATCTGGTGACGACGACGACGACGGCGACGTACATTGATGATGCTCTTCTGCACGCCCATCGTCAAACAGTTTCGTAGATATAGACCGAGAGAGATAGCCGCTTTTATTTCCCCATGCAAATCAAGACACAACAATCACGGAACAGCGATCGATCGATCGTTCGGGCCATTGTCGGCCGATCCTTTTGGGAGCGATTCGACAGAATGGCGAGACAAGTCGACCGGTCGACCGATCGATCGATCGATCGATCGATCGACCGACGCATCTCGACCGATCGACCGATCGACCGATCGATCGGTCGATCGGTCGACGCGTGGCCGATAGAGAGTGAGCTAGCATTGATCGACAGAGATCCCAAGTCATCGGTCGGTCGATCAATCTATTTGTTCGAAAGATCGGCCGACCGACCTCATCGCTTTTACGAGACGGGGGCGATCGACTTCGAATCGTCGGACGGAGCGACGAGTCGATTGATCGATCGACCGATCAATTCAGTGAAGAGGGCGGGTGATCGACCGACCGATCGATCAACTAACAATTGCTCTCCAAGCGATCGCGAGAGAAAGGGATCGATCATCGACCGATCAACCGATGGTCTTTGAGCCGATAGAAGAATCGATCGATCGATCGACATCGCAACGATAGAGAGAGCGAGAGTTTGACCGGCTAACACATCGTTCGATCGATTGACGAGGGAGATGCGCCCAAGACATCGACCTGCCCGCGGTGCTCGTGATGGCCGAGTCGCTCGTGCGCAACCGTCACACTGTCAACGAGCTCTACGGGCTCAAGGCATCGACCCGCCCGCGGCTGCAGACTTTTCGTTAGTGGACTGAACGCATGGCGCAGCGCAGTAGGAGATTGTGGATTGGTCGAGAGAAAAAGAAGGAGAATTTCCGGCTGCTCGCTCGATCGATCGACTTTCTCTCGGCCTGCAAGTCTTCGTGGAACGTCGTCGTCGTCGCTCGGCTGGGAGGAGTTGAGCGCTCCCCTCGTCGTCAGCCATGCCGAGTCGATCGCGTCAGCCAAAATCGCTCGGTAGATCGATTGAAGATCAAGTCGAAGAAGACGGATCGATCGATCGATCGTTTGTCGGCCTTGGCTTGACTCCCAAAACTCGCGACGACGATATCGACGTTACCATACATAGGAAATGATCGCGTTGTCGTTGTTCTTACAAAAGCTGTGGTTGTCCCACTCATCCCTTCTTACAACTTACGCAGGTTGTCCAGGCGGGCCTGCAAGTCCTCGTCGATGCCGCCACCCCCGCCGCCCCCACCCCCAAAGCTTGGCCCACCGGGCGGCGGCGGCGGGGGAGGTGCGGACGGCAGACCCCCCGCTCCGCCTCCTGCTCCTGCTCCTGCACCGCTTGGCCCCGCCGCCGCTTCTCCTCCTCCTCCTCCTCCTCCACCTCCGGCGCCCGCCGCCTCGGCCATCATGGGCACGCGCTGTGGCGCGGCCGCGGGCCCGACCTGCTGCTCTGGCGCCGACACCATGTCTTGCGTGGTGCTGATGCCGATCTCGTCGAGCACCTGGTTGACCAGGTCGTCGGCCTCGCCCTCCTCGTCCTCGCCCTCCATGGCGTCGTCGATCGCGTCGCCCATCATCTCGCCGGTCATCTCCATGCGCTCGTTCTGCCGGTCAAACTCCATGAGGATCTTCTGCATGTTGGGCAAATTCATGCGCTGGTTCATGACGCGCATGGCCTGCGTGGCGCCGCGCATGGCCTGCGCCATGGATTCCGTCGACTTGAGGGTCTGGATGCGCAAGGAGACGCCCTGCAGCTGCGACTTGAGCCCGTAGAGCTTGTTGACGGTGTGGCGGTTGCGCACGAGCGACTTGGCCATCACGCGCACCGCGGGCTGTCGTATCATGTATATTTTTGATGCATTTGCGCGCGATGTGTGTTTTGTGTGAGTGAGAGAGAGCGAGATCGATGTCGGCGACGGGGGCGTGAGGGAGGTTGGCGACCTTTCGGTTCAATCGACGAATTTGCCGCCCCCGTCCCCCCGCCCGAGACTCGAGACCAACACCACCACCACGCACCATCTGTCCCTCCTTGGCCATCTTTTTGATCTCCGCAACCGTCTTCTTCTCCTGATTCTGCAGCGCCATGCGCTCGCGGTCGAGCTCGCGGATCGCCTTGTCGAGCATGCGCTTGTTCTCCCTCAGGATTTCTGCCGCCGTCTTGCGCTTGCCGAAGAGCCAGTCCATGGTTGCTGATCGCTCTCGCTCGGTCCCTGTCCCCGGGCCGCGCGCGCGCCCTCGGCGCAATGAGACGAGCGCGGCGGCGCCTGTGTGTGAATTTGGGGGGGGGGGGGGGGAGGCCGATCTGGGCGGGGGCACGGTGGCGCCCCGCCATTTTTGGGCGGCGGCGGCACTAAGGGGGG
>Ga0105053_10001812_pt1 | contig 33910 bp, 34 predicted proteins | sample BON01_FD_78093 | JGI IMG/M metagenome (GOLD analysis project Ga0105053, IMG submission 78093) | Freshwater microbial communities from Lake Bonney liftoff mats and glacier meltwater in Antarctica - BON-01 | ecosystem: Environmental > Aquatic > Freshwater > Ice > Glacier meltwater | place: Lake... | reverse complement strand
GTGTCCGATGCCACGTCTTCTTGTGCATCCTGGCCTACTACGTCGAGTGGCACATGCGCGCCGCCCTCAAAACCGTGCTCTTTGACGAAGACGACCACGAGGCCTCCCGCGCAGAGCGCCCGGATATCGTCGCCCCCAAGAAGCCCTCACCCTCGGCCAAACGCAAAGCCTGCACCAAACGCTGCCCCGACGGCCTTCCTGTCCACAGCTTCCAGACTTTGCTCGAAGACCTGGCCACCATCACCGGCAACACCATCGTCCCCAATCTGGTCGGTGCTCCTGGCTGGCAGCAGGACACCGAACCCAGGCCTCTGCAGGCAAAGATTATCAAACTTTTGAAAAACCACACGATGCCGTAGCCAGTAGCCGGAAGTTCGAAATAGCCGCAGAACCCAGTGTTCATGTGGCTTCCCGCTTGTTTTGCCCTTGGAAGTTCAGTTTAAAGACGAAAATGACGCGATTTACCTCGCATCGCGTGCGAACGGTTTCCTCCCGATGCTCCTCGGATTGCCGGGGATTCGCTGATACAATTGACTTGAAAGAGGAAATGAAGATGAAGCAACTCTGGCGGAGCCGCTGCGGGGAGGCAGTTGCGGAATATTCGGCGGTCGTAGGCCATTTGGATCTATTCCACCCGGCTGCAAAGGATGCGTGGCAACGGCCAGGCAATCAGTCACACAGAGTCACGGAGGACACGGAGGAAAGTGTGATTGAACCGGGTAGGGAGCCACGGCCAAGCGAGCAGCCGTCGAGGCACAGATTTTGTTCAAGCACATTCAGGATTCTCTGCGCCCCCGCGTCTCCGCGCGCAGTTTCCGGATGCACCTCCCACGGGAAGCGAGCTCCTGCAAAATTTGTGGAGCGGAGGTTCGGGAATTGATGAATCCTATTTGGACGCATTCGAGCGTGCAGCCCTCGCTGCCTGCGCTCAGCGCGCCGGTGCCACGGGATTCGTTGCTGGCGGGGTTGGTGCCGCGATGCGCCTCACGGCAAGTATGAGATTGGACTCACCAAGTTGCCATTTGTATCCGGTTCCAAAGTCCATCGGCGGCGACGGTGGGGCGGTGCGGTAGGCATCGATCAGGTCAGGCTGGATGTATTTTTGGAACAGGTCCAACGTTCCGGTGTAATTTCCAAAGACCGAGATGCTCCATTCTCCTGGAGTGAAATATTGCAGGGGAATTCCCGAGTCGTCCTGCAGCACGGCTTGGCTGTCATTGAGAAGAAAACTCCGCACGGTGGAGAAGTATGGCTCGTGGAGAAGATAGGATGCCGCCTTCAGATATGACACACCTGGAGAAAACCTGCGCATCCAGTTGAGCATCGCGGGATTTGCTTTGAGCGCACCGTCGGACGCATCCGCACGGATATAATACAGCGATTGCGTCGGAGCAGTTGGGCTTTTGCGAAACTCAACCAATACGCCAGGCAATGTGCCTGCGATGGAAGCGGGGGTTGCACTGAGGGCGAGATCTCCAGCGCGGCTGATACCGAAGAACTGGACGTTCACGATTTCGGCACCCCCGAGGGACACGAATGCCAGCAAAATCGGAAGCACTCCTTTAAAATCGGTTTTTCCAAAATCCACTTTCATGTCCTTAGTGATGAAATGGCTGAATTGTAGGATAAGCGATGTTGATTCCCTCAATCCGCTCAGCCCAGCTGCCAGCCGCACCTCGTCCAGTTGTTCCGGCGGCACCATCGATCCCACCGGCTCGAGTCCGCCAAGGATGTAGTTTTGCGCATCAGGAAACAACGCATAAACATTGATGAAATCCGGGCCTCCGAAGAGATAGAATACAGTGGGCGGGTTGCCAATGCGGGGTGCGACCTGCTGTGCTGACCACGCCCGCATTTTTGAAAAGTATTTTTCGTCGAAGCCGCGCCATGAGGAGGAAAATGCTTTGGCATGGTTCAAGTACCATGGCGTGCTTTGGATGGATGCAATCCGCGAGCCTGGTAGCAGTCTCCGTCCTGCGAGAAAGCGAGCCTTCTCATCGGGGGTGGTTGGTGGCGCGTCGATGATCAGCGGGCTTTCAACAGGTGGCTGTGCTGCAGAGAAACTTGGTATCTCCACCGTCGCAGGCGAATTGGGGACCGTCGGATCCGTAATCACCGGGGACGGCACTGCCGGACCGGAACGGGGCGCGACTCCCGGCGGAAGCGAATCGGTTTCATATTGCGCGAATGCCGCAAATGGAATGCTGAACAATGCCAGCGCAGCAAAGGCAGCTGTTGTCAAATAATGTCGGATTAGGAGTCGGTTCATTTTTTGGGTCGGGCTCTAAGCCAAGGTGGATACGATGAAATTCGAGGGTAGACAGGATGACAGGATTTTTCAGAATTAACAGGAGGATGCCGGCGGAAATTTTGGAGCTGGACAACCCGCATCTGTATAATCCTGTGAATCCGGATAATCATCTAAATCCTGTTTAGTTTTGCTCTCGCGAGTCTGTCTTAACTCCACAGCCCCTTTGCGTGCCTTGCGTCCTTGGCGCGAGCCCTCATCGGTTCCGAATTTTTATGTCTTTGCCCGGCGTGTCGCGCCACGCGAAACCGAAGAATCGCACACCGATGAAGTACAATCCCAATGCCCCGCCCAGCGTCAATACTCCAGCCAGTGCATGCATCGGACGCTGCACAGCTGTGTAGTATAGCGAAAAGATCGCCGTCACTGCAAAAAGGATCGGCGGGACAGGGTAGCCCCAGCATCGGAAGGGGCGTGGCAACCGTGGCTCCCGGTAGCGAAGCACGATCACACCCACCACGGTGAGCAGGCTGCAGGACACGAGAGCGAATTGCGTGTAGAGCAATACGGATTGAAAGCTGGCCGTGAGCAGCAGCACGATAACCAGCGAGTATTGCAGTGCGATCGCAAGCAATGGGATGCCGCTGCGGGTGTTCCATGAGAGCACGCGCAGCGCCGGAAAGTCCTGGCCGATCGTCTGCATCACGCGTGGCCCGGCCCATGTCATCGCACTAATACACGAGATGAGGCCTCCTGCAATCAGACCTGACATAATCCGGCCACCAGCATCACCAAAAATTGCTGCGGCGGCGATGCTGCCCACGTCGAGTTTTCCAGCGAGCGCTGTGATTGGCACTACCTTGAGAAAGGTCGCATTCAGGGCAATGTATAGGATGCCGACAATGAGCGATCCGAGAATGAGGGACCATGGCACCGTGCGTGCCGGATGACGCACCTCTCCCATGATGTAGGTCGATGCATTCCAACCCGAATAGGAATACATCACGTACATCAGGGCGATAGCAAATGGCGTGCTGGTAAGAAGCGCTCCGTCGCCAGCGACGGGCAGGAAGCCCAACGGTTCTGTAGGTCCCAAAAACCATCCGGCAAAGATGAGCGTCAGGATCAAAATCACCTTCAGGCTCGTGACGATATTCTGGAACACCATACTCGACCTGATGGTGATGCCATGCGCGATGGTTGCCAGGGAAACGATGGCGATGGACGCTGAAAATGGGCTGACCTCAGGTGCCAAGTTGTGGAAATATTCGCCAAAGGCCATCGATGCCAGTGCTACCGGCGCCGCGAACCCGACCGTTGAGGAAACGACTCCACCCATGAATCCGATTCCGGGATGATAAATCCGAGAGAGAAAATTATATTCGCCACCTGAGCGGGGCAGGGCACCGGCCAACTCGGCGTAGGTCAACGCACCGCAGAGCGCAAATACCGCTCCAAGCGCCCAAACCATGAGAATCGGGAATACAGATGGCAGGTCCGCGACTTGAAATCCCAAGCTGGTGAACACACCCGTCCCGATCATATTCGCAACCACAATGCATGTGCAGGTCGCGAGGCCGATTTTACTTTTCATCGCCCTACCACAATTCCTGCGGGTGGGGAAACTGCCAGCGGCATTAGGTGGAGAACCTCCAGTAAATCCGCGGCATCCCAGCAGCTAATTTCCCTAGCCGCTATCATTGAGATCGCGCCCTTAAGCGCCGGGATGGGTTGCAGTCTTGTTTTGGGCGGCGGCCGGGGCAACTGCCGCCGGACTTTCCGGTGCTGGCGCATTCGGATCTGCGGATGGTGCTGCGGGTGCCGGGGCTGCATCAGAGATCACCTGTTTCGGGATTGCCTGAAGCTCAGGTTGCGTCCATGGCTCGGTGCGAACCCCTGTGCTTTCGCGAACTGCTGCCACAAATTCCGGTGTGATTGGAGGAGCCGCATTCCCCCATTCGGTTCGGATGTAGGTCAGGATTAACGCGATTTGGTCGTCTTTGAGCTGCTGCCACTGCGGCATCGCATTGTTATACGGCTCACCCATCACTTGAATCGGGCCTTGCAGGCCTTGGAGCATGATTTTTACGAGATGATTGTCGCCGTTCCAGTCGCCACCGAGCACCCATTCGCTGCCGACGAGGGGAGGGAATTGTTTGGCCACACCGAGTCCTGTGGTTTGGTGACAAGCAACACAGTTTGCGGTGTAAAGCCGTTTTCCGAGCACCAAGGGGTCTGGTGGCGCGACCGGTCCACTTGATCCACCCACCCATGAGACCTGACTGGCATCATAAACATCAGTGCGAAAGCCGCCACTATTGAAGGCAAGATACATTCCCGCCCAGAAGATAATTCCGAAGAACAACGTGATAAGCCAAAATGGGATCGGCTCATATCCGTCCTCCGGATCTTGCTGCTCGCGCAGGATTGAGCCGTGGACGTTCGCGACATTCATCTCGTCCGAGACATTGGCGTCGGAAAAGGGTTCTTCGGGTTTGGATTCAGTGGGATCTGTCACGATGGGATCGTTTGTGAAAAATTAAGGGCGGTCGATGATAGTCCATGCCACAGCCGTTACTGCTCCTCTGGGACCTCGGGCAGTGGGTAGTTGCGTTTCAGCGAAATGAGGTAGGCTACGAGGTCCTTGGCTTCCTGCGTTGGCACGACCTCATATCCCGGGCCGGGGGCGTGAGGACCGCGGACAGGGATGGCTTCTGCGCTGGGCTGACCTTGAATTTCGCGGACTTTGTAAAGGTAGCGATAGGACGGCATGATCGATCCTTCGGATACCACGCCCGGTTCGAAAAGATGCTGATGGTGCCACTCCACGCTGGGCTGGCGCACACCGATATTGGTGAGATCGGGCCCTGTTCGCATGGTGCCGAGGAAAACAGTGCGTTCGTTGATATAGTCTCTTGCTACAGTCCGGCGGGGGCCAAGACCTTTGGCGATATCCGTGCTCAGCGACGCCGGGCGCACCTGCTGGCTATGGCAATAGAGACACCCGTTTGCGGCGTAAACTTTTTGCCCCGCGATCGCACTACCCGAAAGTGGAGGGGGTAGGAGACCGCCCGTTTCCTCCGAGATGACCGGTTGCAGCGAGCCAAGGTTCACGTATGCGTAGGCAACAACCCCCAGCCATGCTGAACCGAATGTCGCAAGGATACCGATAAATAGGAGAGGTAGCCTATTCATACCGTGGCCATCTCCCGGGTGGACTTGGCGAAAAGGGTGGCAGATTTCTTTTGTTCGCCCGAACGCAGAAGCATCAATGTGAAGTGCACCGCAAAGACCACATGCGCAGCGGTCAGAATAATTCCAGTCAGTGATCGCACGTAGCGGAATGGGGCTTCGAGATAGACGGAAGTCATAAATGAAACTTCAACGTCTCGAAGGGCAAGTCCCTGAATCACGCCACCCACCGTCAATGTCCCAACCATCAGGATGATGCCAACGGCAGCCAACCAGAAGTGCCAACGGATGAGACTGGCAGATGGCCATTCCCAGCCAGTCAGACGAGGGATGATGTAATACATCGCGCCAAACATCATCATGGAGAAAAACCCATACACTCCGAGGTGCGAGTGGCCGATGGTGTAGTCCGTGAAGTGGGTGATGCTATTGAGGGCAGGGATCGCCATGGTGCTGCCTTGAAAGCTTACCAAGGTGTATGTCATCGCTCCGAACACCGTGAACCGCAGCGTCGGACTCCATTTGAGGTATTCGAAATTCCCGCGCATCGTCATGTGGTGATTGATCGCCACAGTGAAGACGGGAATGAACATCATGATGCTGGCGACGACAGCCGCGCTGATCATCCATGCAGGGAAGGGCCCACCGATGAGATGGTGCATCCCGTTCCAGCTGTAAAAGAGGGCAAGTGACCAAAATCCCAGAATGCTCAGGTAGTAGCTGTGGATCGGGCGACCGATCACTTTCGGGATAAAATAGTATGCACTGGCAAGCCCAATCGGTGTGAACCAAAGCCCAAGCACGTTATGCGCGAACCACCAGTTCACTGCGGCCTGCCCGGAACCTTGCATCGGCTGCCAGATCAAGAGGATATTTGCCGTGGCATATAGCCAGGGAAACCATAGAAATCCCGCGAGTAAATACCACTGAGACACATACACATGTCCCGGCTTTCGAAAGCGGAACATGATGATTGTCCACACACCGATCAAGCCATAGGCGAAAAATAAGATCGGGGTTGCAAAACCGGGAAACTCCAGCCACTCGATGGACCTGCTATACCCGGCGAGGATCGCCAGTGTGCCCACCAATATTCCTACATTCCAGATAATGCCTGCGGAGATGACGAGGTTTTGACTTCGGAGCGGCACGCGACAGAGGCGAGCCATGAGCCAGATTCCCACACCAATGCCGGCAGTAGAAGCCCAGCCATAAACGACCACGTTCAGGTGCGCCGGGCGCATGCGGCCAAACGTCAGCCAGGCTTCAGAATCCAGGAAGCCGGGGTAACTCATCTTAAAGGCAGCCAGCGTCCCGAGGATCGAGCCAATGAGAAGCCAGAAGATCGAGGTGCCAAAAAATAATAAGACAGGCGCACGGAGCGAGCGATCGATCTCGTACCGCTCTTGCGGGCTCAAGACTTCCGTGTGGGTCGAGGGATGGGGTGCTGCGGCAGTAGCGGCGCTCATGATTTCATCAATTTCTCCACAGCATCATGGCTGCGCTTGTCCGGGAAGCAATCTGTAGCTTCACCGATGGGTTCATCTTCATCAAATATGACTTCCGCTCCGGATGCTAAATCCTGAAGCTGACCGTTGCGCACCGCCCAGAAAAAGGCACCGAGTGCGGATCCGCCGAGGAGGAAAAACCCAATTGCTAGTAAGAGAACGCCAGCTTCCATTTCTATTGCACTGCAGGGGTTGCGCCTGACGGAGCTTCCTGCGCCGGGACGGGTGCGGGTGCCGTATTGACGGGATTTGCCGCCGCAGGGGCGGTGATATCAGAAGGGGCGGTGGATTGTGCCTTTGCAGCAGCCTCCGCAGCAGCTGCATCGGGATCGGTGAGCGTGGACGGTTTCGGCTTCGTTTCGTTCAGTGCGGCAATTTCTAGTTCCATGGCCCGCTCGATCGGAATCCGAACAGTACCCGCATCTTTGTTAACCCAGGTATAGCCAAATAACTCTGTTTGGTTAGTCGCGGTGAGATCTTGGAGATTTTTAACGCGGATTTCGCTCTGCTCCGACTCGTAATTCGAACCGGTGGAGACCCACGAACGGATCAACTCGGTGGAACCCCAGAATAGAAGGATCATGAGCAATCCTGCCAGAAACATAGGCACGACCGTGCGCAGGGATACGCGGGTGGTTTCAGGTGACGCGGAAGACATCAGTTTTTAAGTTGAACAGAGGGTTCGATGCGTGGGTCCTTGGACGGGAAAAGTCCCGTGTCGCCAAGGCGCTTGAGGAAAACCGCAGCAAGGATGCAACCGATGGCAAGCGGACAAAGGAAATCCATAAAATGCACAGAAACCCCCGTGCGGTGCAGCACCGGCAGGACCATAACGTAAAGATCTAACAAATGCATGAACAGAATCCAGACAGCCACACCGCAGAGAAAGGCCGGACGGCGCTTATTCGAGTATGGCATCAGGAGGAGGAATGGGACAAAAAAGTGCCCGATCACCAGCGCAATGTTCAGATACCACCAGGATGCGGTGTTCCGCTGCAAAAACCAGATGGTTTCCTCGGGAATGTTTGCATACCAGATAAGCATGTATTGGCTGAAGGTGATGTATGCCCAGAAGACGGTGAACGCAAACATCAGTTTGCCCATGATGTGGTAATGCTCCACGGTGACGACGTCCCTGAGATATCCGGCACTCCGAAGTGCTGTGATGATCAGCACGAGCACGCACAGCGAACTCAATGCGGTGCCTGCAAAAATATAGACGCCCCACATGGTCGAGTACCAATGGAAGTCGAGGCCCATCAGGTAATCGACTGCGGCAAACGAGAGCGCGATTGCGAATAGCGGAAGGCTGATGAAGGTAACTCTACGATTTCTGATCGTATACTTTGTGTCCCCGTCAATGTCCTGCCGCACGGAGTTGCGCTTGAGCAGGTACGAGGCAACCGCAAAAAACACGAAGTAAAAAACACAGCGGATCCAAAAAAACGGTTGATTGAGGTAGGCTGACTTGCCATCCAGCAAAGCATCCTCGCCGGGCCCCATTTTCATCCATTTCCAGAGTTCCTCCCGGACGAAAAACAAGGGAATAAACAAGATGCCAAGGATCAGTAGCAGACTGGCAATGTTCTCCAGTTGCCGTCGGAGCACCGTGCTCCACTCCGCATCAAATCCATGGTGGACCAATTGCCAAAACAACCCACCCATGCAGATAGTAAAAAAGAAGTAGAATCCAAATAGATAGGAAAATGCAAACTGCCGGGAATCAAAGAAAAACCCGTAGGCAAAACACGCCAAGAGCGTGAGTCCGCCGACTGCGGATAGAAGGAGAAACTTTCCGCCAACATGCTTGTAGTCGAATGTCTCGGGCTTGATTTCAACGTGGGAGTGATCACTCATGATTCAGACAAGAAAATTAAGCTTACTGAGCTTCAAGCTGGGCGCGTTCGGTGACCGGCACATCGTCGATCCCCGTGCCTTGCGACCGTTGCAGCGCCCGGACATACGCGACAATCGCCCAACGATCCGCAACTTGGATGTTTTGACCGTATCCCATCATCGTATTTTTGCCGTGCGTGATCGTATTGTAAATCTCGCCATCCCCCATGTCACGGATGCGTGACTGGTGCAGGTTCGCGATGCCGACGAGGCCGTATTTCGAGGTGATGCCATTGCCTGCTCCTGTCGCGCCGTGGCAGACCGCGCAACTGATCGTGTAACGCTCCTTGCCGCGTGCCATCACGCCTGCCGTGACTTCAAACGGGAGGCCAGTGCCCCAACGGTCTCCCATTTTGCCCGTGTTTAGATAATCTGGAGCACCGCCAAATACGATGTTTTCGTAGGGCCCGAAGGCCTCTGCTGTGACGCTGAGGTCTACGTTGCTCTGCGGCATTACGTAGCCTAGCGGCACAGTACTCTTGACCGGAAGGCGAGTGGCGGAACCATCCGCAAAAAATTCGCTGGGCTTCTGCGCTTTCACCTTTGCCTGGTGGTCCATGTCCGGAAAAATCTCGATCGGTGGGGCAGTGGATTTTTGGCCACGAAATCCCGCGATGGATATCACTACTACGACCAGTAATCCGAAAATGATAAAAAAGTATTTGAGCATGGGTATAATCACTTCCCGTAGGGAGTCTGCGAGCAAGCGTGTTATCGGTGACGGTGTTGTGCCGTCAATGTATTTTACGCTCACCTGCTGCGTCTGGTTGTGAACATTACAGCGTGTCGCAGAGAATTCGGAAACCGTTCGCAGTGGTCAAGGACATATTAGATTTTCTAATGAATAAATTCCAGTTTTTTTACGTTATCGCGCGGTCTTGACCTCCGATTGAGATCTGGCAATGCTCCGATTACGGGATGGCGGAAGTGGATTACATCGGGTTAACAAGATGAAAGTCGCGAAGGGGCATCGACGATATCCAGCATGGTGGCCGGGCGATGAGACGCTTGTTTGGATCAGTGGGGATGTGGTAACCGCCCGGATAGAAGACACCGCTCAGCCGGAGAATATCGATCATGTCTGGTTCTCCGTGGATATCGGCTCGCGTCTCCCCGTGGAAGTTTCGATCAATACCCGGTCGCTCAAAAATGCGTTGGCAGGATTCGATCCGCGTATCCGGGCCGGGGTCGTCCGGGGATCATGGAGCGTGCTCCCCGGTCGTGGCGTGCGAGCGATGCCCGAGGGATTCGACTACGCGGTGGTCGAACAATCGGAAAACGTTTTCTACGAACATCTGGCACGCTCTCAGATGGAGGATCTGCTCGTCACCACCTCGGAACGTTGTCTCCGGTTGGAGGTGTGGGGAATGCCGTACCATCATCGCCGTCCGGGAATCCACCAAATCCACTCGCGGCGATCCAGTTGCGCCGTCGCATCGAATGTCGTCGGATTTGACGGTGGGCTTAAATTTTATTTCGATGCACAGCACGCCACCGAGATGTGGATGTTTAAGTTTTGCGGTCAGCCGTAGGAGTAATGAACAAAGCTCCGGATAAGCGCCCCCGGTTGCGGTTGCCATGTGCAGGATTGTTCCTTGCGGCGATTGCGGGGGTGATCGGCGGCGCTTTGTTTGCGGTGCCGGGGATGATTTGGCTGACGGCGGCAGGGGTTGCTGCGGGGCTTGCGCTTGTGCCCCGGCTGGGTGGGTTCGTCTGGCTGGCGACCGCGCTGGCATTTGCCGCTCTGCATGCGGGTCAATCGAGGGAGTCGGGCGGCGCGCGGCTGGCAGAATGGGTTGGCGAAGGATACTGGTCGGGCGAGGTCAACCTGCGCATCGATGAGCCATTCAAGTCTGCAGGCGGTGGTGCAATCCCGCGCTGGCGGGCGAGGGGAGCGGTAGGTCTGGCTCCCGATGAGGCAGGGCAGCGATGGATTCCGGTATTGCTCACATGGCAGGGGGATGCGCCTCCCGCGTATGGTGATCGCATCCTCACGGACGCAAGCATCCGGCGAATCCCGCCGACTCGCAATCCGGGGGAGTTCAACGCGCGGGCGTGGTATCAACTCGCAGGCATCTATTGCGAACTCAGTGTGGACGCCTCAACCGGATTTCATGTCACCTCGCGTCAGGCAAACCCGCTGATCCTTGTTGCTCAGCGCTCTCGCGCGGCAGTCGAACAGATTTTATCCATTGGCATCGCAGGCACGGTCGAGTCCGGAGTCATACTGGGAATGACCATCGGCGACACGCGGGAGACACCGGAAGAACTCGAAGATGCCTTTCGAGAGGTGGGGGTATTTCATTTGTTTTCGGTAAGCGGATTGCATGTCGGGATGATTGCGACGATCCTGTGGTTCCTGCTCGGCACTGCCGGGGTGGAGAAGCGTCGCGCAGCCTTGATCCTTATTCCGTGCGTGTTTTTCTACGCGCTCCTGACAGGATGGAAACCTGCCAGCGTGCGTGCTGCCACGATGGTGGCTCTGGTTGCTTCCGGCATCATCATTTACCGCCAGCCCCTCGCGCTGAACAGCCTCTGTGCCGCAGGATTGATTTTACTCGGGATCAATACGAACGAGCTGTTCAACCCCGGATTCCAGCTTTCGTTCACCGTGGTTGCGGCAATTTTGATCCTTGCGCTGCCGATGTATCGGGCCTTCGAGTCATGGGTTGCACCCGATCCGTTTCTGCCGCGGGCCTTAATTCCGAAATGGCGGTTGGGGGTATGGGATGCGGCGCTTGGCGTTGCGGGATTGGTTTCTGTGTCATTGGCGGCGTGGATCGGATCGCTGCCGCTGACGATCTACTATTTTAACCTCGTGTCGCTGGTATCCATTCCGGCGAACATCCTTATTGTCCCGATGGCATTCTTTTCGCTGGCACTGGCGGCCGGATCGCTTTTCACCGGTTGGGTGATTCCCTTGCTTGCCGATCTGGCAAACCACGCGAACCTGCTGGTGACGCAAGGGATTATTGGGATTGTCTCGATTTGTGCCGCGGTTCCGGGCGGGCATTTTTATGTGGCTGCGCCAATGCCGCCCGGCCGGATCGTGGAAGTCACGGTAATGGATTTTGGCTCTGGCGGGGCCAGTGTCATCCGCACGAACGATGGCGTTTGGCTGGTGGACGGGGGCGAAAGCTACCATGGTCGTGCCACGCTTTTCCGCTACCTGCGGGAACTCGGCGTGAATGAATTGGCCGGCGTCGTGCTTACCCACGGAGACTCCCGTCATCTGGGTGGACTGACCAGTCTCGCGGATCGCCTGCCGATACGCACAGCCATGGAAAGCGGCGCTCCGGACCGTTCGCCCACGCGCAAGCGCTTACTCAGTCAGCTCCGAAACGCAGGAACAAACGTGATCGCTGCGACGCCGGGTGACACCATCGAACTCTCTCCAGGAGTTCGCCTCACAGTCCTATTCCCGCCTACCGGATTGGAACACCCGTTCGCCGATGAAAAATCGCTCGTGCTGCGACTCGACGCCGGTGACGTGAGTTTCGTCTTCCTCTCCGATGCGGGAACCTCTGTGGAGGATTGGTTGATTGAGGATGCCGCTGATCAAATCACGGCAGATATTCTAATCAAAGGCCATCCGAGGGTGGGCGATTCGGGTTCCTTGGGATTTCTAGAAAGGGCTGCTCCGAAGGTGATCATCCAGTCTGCTTCGGATCGTCGCCGGTCCGAAAGCGTCTCTCCGACTTTGATTGTAAATACGGCCCGGTTGGGAATTCCGATGTTCCTGCAAAACCGGACGGGTGCTGTCCAGATCAACGTGGATGCTGACGGGGCAACGGATATCGTGCCTTTTATTCCCGTCGAACCCGGGCTTGTATTGTCTCCGTCGAGACAACGCGAGTGACCGATCAGCCGTCTGCTCTGGTTGCGGCTCGTGGATGAAGGGCCAAGATTTGTTGGAAGCCAGGCGGGATTTGAGCGCAATGGCGGCCTAAACTTTGATCGTGCGCTCGTCGTACCGTACGTGGCCATGGCCGGAATCTAGCATGTGGCAGGCAAAAAAGGGGGGGCCTTCGTTAAAGAGCTGTTTAGTTGAAGTAAGTGTGCAAGATGGATTTTCGATCCATCCGCCCGCGCCTCATGCTGCGAACCAGTCAATGACAATTTACCAACTATGATTAACCCTGACATTCCAGACGACCCCGGACTTTCTCCAGATGAACCTTCTGAACCGGCATCCGTTGCTAAAGACAAAGCCCAAGCTCCATTAAACCAAAGCAAACAGTATGTCCGCGACAACCCAATGCCGTCGGTGCTTGCAGCATTTGTGGTAGGGCTGCTGATCGGCCTTCTCCTTGGCAGGCACGAGTCCGGGTCGCCTGCACGGAAAAACGGCGTTCGCAATTGGTGGGACACCTGCGCGGGTAGTATTCCTTCCTCGAAAGATGTTTCAAAAGTGCTCGCTTCGAAGGAAGCTTCTCTCCGTCGCGGTGCGGATAAACTCCGTAAAAAACTTTACCCCTGATAAACCCCTATGCAAAATCCATCTACACCGATTGAGTCGTCTGCGTTTGAAGTCATCGATAGCCTGGAGGAATCATCGCGGCATTGTTTCCAAGACTGCGAAGAGAGAATCCGCACGTCTCCGATTAGTGCCGTGGTTGTGGCCGCGGCAGTGGGCTACCTTCTCAGGTTTCTGCCCTTAGGGATGCTCCTTGGGGGCATCGTGCGATTGCTTCTGCTCTTGGTGAAACCAGTCATCGTGGTCTTCGGTGCGGTGAAACTCTATGAGTTGTTCCGTCAGAATTCTGCAAAGAATCTGTAGTTCCTGAACGATCAGGAAAAATCCTCCAGATAGAGAGATCGTAACCCCGGACCAGTGGTAGCGCTGGTGGTGCGGGATTCTTTTTTTGCGTCGGCTACCGCTTGGTCTCTCTTCATTTTCGCCAGGGCTCAATGGTGCATCGATCCGGAAGTATCCCATGCCGGATATCACCGGCCCTGATACCGAACTAAGAGTGGTGCCTGAAAGCCCTCTCCCCTTGGAGGGGCCATATTCAAAACATGACCTCACCCTTTTTAAAAGTACTGGTTATCCGTTTTTGAGCCGCTTCCGGGATACAGACTGAATCTGCATTACACAGCGTGCCGCGAAGAGAAATGGCAGTTGGTCCGACCGGGCATTTGTTTCCCCTGTCGTCCGCCCTGCGCATCGCATCTGAGCGATCGGCGATCCCTAAATCCATCGTTACCGGTGCACCTCTCTCCCAGATCCTGAGCGATTTAACGTGCTTGGTCGAAGGCGACGGGATGGCTGTCCATTGTGGGATATGTGTTTTTGATCGCACCCGGAGCCAAGTCGTGCTTTCGGTGGGACCGAACTTGCCCGGCGAGTATTGCTCCCAACTGTTGGACATACCACCAAGTGAATTGGAACCGTGTCCAAAATACACGAAAATCCCCACCTCCGGGTGCTAACCTCATAGTCACATCTCAGAATGTTGGCAGTATCGTTCGGGTGGGTGTTTGTGATCGTGGCACTGGCATTAACCCGGAGATTCTCCACCGCATATTCGATGCATTCGGAGCCGACTCACCGGAGTTACCTAGGCCGGGTGGGCGTTGGACTGGGGTATGGTAGTATCCAAGGCGGTAATCGATGCTCACGGCGGAAGGCTCATGGCCAGCAGTGATGGTGTCGACGCGGGAACTCAGCTCGCGGTTGCGTTACCAACTATTGCCGGATGAACCGTGCTCCGGATCGAGAAACGGGTGGGCACATTTTTAGGTGGAACGTCACGCGTCAGCCTCTACTCTGACTTCTTATGGCCCTATTGCTAAAGATCTTTGTTGTCGAAAATCATGACGATATTCGCTTTTACTTGAGCAAATACCTGGAGCAGCAAGGGCATGAAGTTGAAAGCGCGTCTGACATGCACTCCGCCTTGGACCTCCTTGAAAAAGGTGCTCCGGACGTGTTGATCAGCGATATCGGGCTTCCGGATGGCAACGGATGGGAGCTTCTTGAAGCGTTGGATCCCAAGCCGTTTGCAATAGCTATGAGCGGTTTCGGAAGTTCGGATGATTTTCAACGGAGTGAAAAGGCCGGCTATAAACACCATATTACCAAGCCGTTCCTGCCCGAGGATCTAGATGTTTTGATTTCCCTAGCGATTGAGGAACGCACCGCGCGAGGCGAGAAAGAATCCAAATAGTAAGTTCACCCATCCAAGCAGGGAACGCGGGGCGATCCGTGTAGTAACAACAATTATCGAATTATGCTTAGCTGGAGTGTCACATTTTTAATAGTCGCCATTATCGCGGCGGTATTTGGATTTGCGGGAATCGCAGGAACAGCTGCTTGGATCGCTCAAATTCTTTTCGGGCTGTTCATCATTCTCTTTGTGCTATCGTTGATTTTTGGACGGCGTCCCCGGATTTAGCCAAGGTGGAAGTTTTAGCGGTGTTCCACTATCTGTGCATCAGGCGTAGTCCTGATGCGTTGATGGTTGGAAAAGCCCTTTCGATCACTTAACCTCACATTCTATGAAGTCAGCAGATTCAGTAAAGAGAGGGAATTCCCTCACTCCTTCAGAAAAAAGGAATGTTTTGATCGTGGATGACCATCCGGTATTTCGGCACGGTATCGCGTCTCTGATTAATGCGGAAGCAGATCTTCATGTATGCGGTGAAGCAGCAACCTCACCGCTTGCGCTTGATGCAATGCGACGGCTGAAGCCCGATGTGGCTCTTCTCGATATCTCGCTTCCTGGAACTAATGGAGTGGAATTAATTAAGTTGATGAAGGCCGAGCAACCGAAACTTCCCCTGCTGGTGCTATCCATGCACGACGAGTCGCTCTACGCATTGCGATCCCTTCGGGCTGGCGCACTGGGGTATGTCATGAAGGCAGAGGCTCTCAACCATGTGCTTGCCGCTCTGCGTAAGGTTCTGAAGGGCGAGGTTTACGTTAGCGAGAAATTTTCTGAGCGCCTCATATTTAAGGCGATCCAGTCGATCGATGGCGGTCTCGGGTCTCCAGTGGATAAACTTTCGGATCGGGAACTCGAGGTGCTGGAACTCCTTGGACGTGGATTTGGCACCCGGGAAATCGCGAACGAATTACATTTGAGCGTCAAAACAATTGAAACCCACCGCGCACACATCAAGGAAAAACTCGGATTTAAAGACGCGGGCGAGATGGTGCGGTTCTCGATCGACTGGGTCGCTCAGGAAAAAGAAGCTTGAACCCGCTCCTCCGCCTGGGAGTTGATTGGTGATTACTCTCGGGCGCGGGTGGACTGCCACGAGATCAGCTGCCACCGGCGATCAATGCGCTCGTAAATCGCGGTGTAGAGAAGTGTTGCCGATTGTTTTTTTCCGGATGTGTGAACGGTCATGTCGATTAGGCCGGTGAGCACCGCCCATCGGCCGTGATCGCGGATCTTGGTTTCCGACGGGACGATCGAGAGATACTTGATATCCCCCGCTTGAACGGCGTCCAGAAACTCGATCTTATTTTCCAGAATGCCATTGGAGTGGATGTAAACCAACTCCTCGGCAAGCATGGGGGCCAGTGCCGTGCGGTCGGCAGCGATCATCGCCTCGTAGCGTTTGGCCTCCACGGCGAGCAACGGGTGGGGTTGCATCCGTGAGCCTGCGGTTGATGATCCCGTCGGGATAAGCGTGCAGGCAATCAGTAATACAACAAGGCGGAGTGGCTGGATCATAGTAGGTGTCGATTGTCGATTCGATTCACGGACACCGCAAGTTTGTCATGCGCCGCGGCCGCAACAATTCTTGAATTTCTTTCCACTGCCGCAGGGACAGGGGTCATTGCGGCCGGCTCGCACGGCTTCTCGTCGCACGGGGAATTCCAGTCGCGGCTCGGATGGCTCGTTACTTTGCGGTCGCTGCGGATCTTGTTGCCGGGTGGGACGGCGGGTGGAGTCGTCTCCAGACTGATCATCGCTGAGGAAGCTTTGAGGCAGATTGGAAAGAAATTGCTCGAACGCCTGTAGATTGGTGGTACTTCGGAAGAGGTTGTTGAGGACCTCATTTTTAATGTTGTTCATCAACTCAACGAACATCGCGTAGCCGTCGTTCTTATACTCGACTAGTGGATCTTTCTGACCGAAAGCGCGCAGGGAGACCGCCTCGCGGAGACCATCCATTGCGTAGAGGTGCTCCTGCCAGAGCCGGTCAATGGCGTTGAGGATGATGTATCGTTCAAGGCCCTTTAATGCACCTTGAGTCTCAATCGCTGCCTTTTTGTCGTAGGCGTCCTTGATGGTGGAGATCAGGTAGCTGGTTATGTCATCGGCAGATTTACCTTCGAAGCCTGCACGCTCCATGCTCAGCGCTAGAGGGAAGGTGGTATTTACCCACGTCAGTAGACCGGTATAGTCTGGAACGGTCTCGGTGTCATCGGTATCTACAAATTCCCCCACACGTCCGGGCAGGACCTCGTCGATCACCTCAAAAATCATCGAGCGAGGATCTTCGGTATCCATGACTTCGTTACGGTATCCGTAAACGACCTCGCGCTGCTGGTTCATGACGTCGTCGAACTCAAGCGTCCTGCGCCGGATCATGTAGTTCCGCTGCTCGACCCGCTTCTGGGCGGTCTCAACGCTCTTGTTAAGCCATGGATGCTCTAGTTCTTCGCCTTCTTTCATGCCGAAGGTCTCCATGATTTTGGTCATCCGGTCGCTGGCACCGAAGTTCCGCATGAGTTCATCTTCGAAGCTGACGTAAAACCGGGATTGCCCGGAGTCGCCCTGCCGGGCGCAACGTCCGCGAAGCTGGCGGTCGATCCGTCGCGATTCGTGCCGCTCCGTGCCGACGACGTATAGTCCTCCGAGGTCACCGACGCCTTCGCCTAGCTTAATGTCGGTTCCACGACCAGCCATGTTGGTCGCAATAGTAATCGCGCCTTTCAATCCTGCACGGGCGACGATGTCGGCCTCTTGCATGTGGTATTTGGCATTGAGCACCGTATGCGGTATTTTCTCGCGCTTCAACATACGACTTACCAGTTCGGATGCCTCGACGCTGGCGGTGCCAACCAAAACCGGCTGTTGCCGCCCGTAAGCGCCGCGGATTTCTTCGACGACGGCGCTATATTTTTCGCGACGTGTTTTATAAATCCGGTCGTTGAGATCGGTGCGTTTGACCGGTCGATTCGTCGGGATCACTGAGACGTCGAGTTTGTAGATGTCGTGGAACTCGGCGATCTCGGTCTCTGCGGTTCCTGTCATGCCTGCGAGTTTTTCGTAAAGGCGGAAGTAGTTCTGGATGGTGATCGTCGCGAGTGTCTGGGTCTCGCGGTCAATCTGAACTCCCTCTTTGGCCTCAACGGCCTGGTGCAGACCATCGCTCCAGCGCCGCCCCGGCATTTTACGACCGGTGAATGTGTCAACGATGATGACTTTGTTTTCTTCGACAACGTATTCTACGTCTTTTTCGTAGAGGCAATAAGCTTTCACCAACTGCGTGATATTGTGGATTCGCTCGGCCTGAGCATCACAAAATTGCTGACGTTTTTGTTTTTCGAGTCCTTTCTGTTCGGCTGTCAGAGAGGCATTCGTTTCGATGTCGGCAAACTCGGTGAGCAAGTCCGGCAGGACAAACGCATTGGGATCGTCCGGATTAAGGAAATTCCGTCCTTGTTCGGTCAGATCCGCATCGTGCTGGCGCTCATCGATCGAGAAAAACATCTCTTCTTTCAGTGCGATGAGTTGTTCCTTGGCTGTGTTATCCTGATAGTAGGACAGCTCCGTTTTATCCACGAGGCGTCGGATATCTGGATCTTCCAGCACGCGGCCAAGCGCCTTGTTGCGAGGCTGGCCAAGTTTTACTTTGAGCAAATTACGTCCGGCCTGATCTCGATCGCCGCCGGTGTTCAGCATTTCCTTAGCTTCATTAACCAGTCGGCTGGCCAGCAGGCTTTGTCGTTTGACCAGTTGATCCACCAGCGGCTTAAAGCGATCGTATTGGTGAGTCGAAACTGTGGCGGGGCCGCTAATGATCAGTGGAGTCCGGGCTTCGTCGATCAAGATGGAATCGACTTCATCGACGATAGCAAAATAATGCCCGCGTTGGACCTGCTGCTCACGGCTGGTAGCCATGCCATTGTCGCGTAGATAGTCGAAGCCGAAATGCGAATTCGTGCCATACGTGATGTCCGATAGATATTGTTCGCGGCGGTTCTCCGGCATTTGATCTTCTTGGATGCATCCAACCGTGAGCCCTAGCAACCGGTAGAGTTGCCCCATCCAGTCGGAGTCACGTTTTGCGAGGTAGTCGTTTACCGTGATCACATGCACCCCGCGACCTGAGAGCGCGTTGAGGTAAACGGGAAGCGTCGCGACAAGCGTCTTACCTTCGCCGGTCGCCATCTCCGCGATGCGTCCCTTGTGCAGAACCATGCCGCCGATGAGCTGCACGTCAAAGTGTGTCATATTCCATGTCAGCGGCTGGTCGCAAACCGGGAACTCCCGTCCACACAACCTACGTGCCCCGTTTTTTACCACAGCGAATGCCTCAGGAAGGATCTCCTCAAGCCGCTGTTGCTGAAGCACCGGGTCAGAAATCTGAGCCAGTTCTGCTTTCCATGCAGCAGTTTTTTCCCGTAGTTGCTCCTCGGGCCCGTTCTGAAGTTCTGCTTCGAATGCATTGATCTGCCGCACGGTGGGCTGCATGCGACGCAGTTCGCGCTGGTTCTTCGATCCGACGATTGCCTTAAGTATCCAATTAATCATTTGAAATGAGCGCCTGTTTCAGGCGGAAAACGCACAGTCAAAGCGGGATTTGCAGGATTGTAAACCGGAAAGCGGCATCGGTTGCATTGCAAATCGTTTTAGACGACGAGGAATCATCAGACGAGAATCACTGCGCGGCATTTGCGGTAAGCGGATGCACGCGGTCCAGGAGGATGTCCGCAATCGATACCTCGATCTCGCGGACGCCGCCCAGAAGTTCCAGAAGGATCGCAATACGCTGCCTTGCGGGGAGGACCCGGGTCACTACGGCGCGTATGCCGGAAAATACTCCGCTGACCAAGCTCACCTCGTCGCCAGGCGCGACATCGGCTTGCACGGTTACAGTTTCGCCCTCAGCGACGAAAATACGAAGATCGGCGATCACGTTGTCGGGCAGCACGGAAGGGACGCCGCCGAATCCAACCACATTCGACACGCCTCGCGTCGCCCGGACATGGCGCATGGCATCACAAAAATGAAATCGCGCAAAAACATAGCCGGGAAATAATGCTTCCGTAACCCACATCATGCCTTTACCGCGGGATCGCTGAAAACGCAGCGAGGGTGCGAAAACCTCAAGATGCACATCTGTCCGCAGCGAGCGCGCGGTCATGCCTTCCTGTTTAGGACGCACCTTGATGCAGTACCAGACCAGATCATTGTTCTGGAACTCCGGCGTGTTGGCTTGAGCACTCATCTGACATATTTATATATCAAATCTCCCGCCGGTTCACGAAAAAGAAACTGCACATTTGTTTCTTGAGAAATCGTGGTTACACTGTGGGTGCTCTTGCTCCATCTATTTATGAAAAAATTAGTTACGACCCCGGTGGGTCGCCTCCGGATTATCGCCATCGTCGAGGGAATATCGTTTCTTGTTCTCCTCGGCATCGCCATGCCGCTGAAATACGGCCTGGGGTGGGACTACGCCGTTCGGTGGACCGGATGGGCTCACGGGGTTTTGTTTATCCTGTTCTGCTTTGCGCTATTGATCGCCATGCAAACCGCGCGGTGGCCCCTATGGAAAGCGGCCATTGTTTTCATCGCGGCACTGGTTCCCTTTGGCCCGTTCGTGATCGATCATCGGTTGCGTGACGAGGACGGACGGAAGTAACCGATTGATTGCTGCATGTGTTTGAACGCCGCCGTTTTCAGAAAACTTTCCGACCTGCATGAGGCTGGGTTTTCTTGTGCGGGCGTCACTCTGACGGGGGCTACTGGCAGCGTACCTCAGGAGGTCGGAGCCAAGATGGTGGTCACGGAAAGTGGTCCTGCGGTTGGCACTGTCGGCGGGGGACGCGTTGAGGATGCGGCGATCCGGCACGCACGGAAGTTGCTTGCGCAGGAATCACCGGCCGTATTTGACCAGGTAGAATGGAATCTGCAGCGCGACATCGGCATGACTTGTGGCGGAGTTGTCCGTATGGCATTTGAGGTGTTCCGGCCGTCGGCGTCGCTTGTCGTCATCTTTGGGGCCGGGCATGTTGCAAATGCATTGGCGCGGGTCTTGATTGCATTGGACTGCCGGATTCTTGTCTATGATTCCCGTTCGGACTGGCTGGACGCGCTGCCGTCTGCGCCAAATTTGGAATACGCGCTTGTTGAACCTCTTGACGAGGCGGTAAATCGCATTCCGGACGGTGCCTTTGTGGCAGTGATGACGCAGGGGCACCGTTCAGACATGCCCATCTTGGCGCGGATTCTTAAAACCCGCTCATTTCCTTACCTCGGGGTGATTGGAAGCCCTGCCAAGGCGGGTGTCCTCCGTCGGGAGCTGCTCGACGCCGGAGTTGTCACTGATTTGGAAAAGGCTTTCCGGTGCCCGATTGGATTGCCCATCGGACGCAATACTCCCGAGGAGATTGCGATCAGCATCGCGGCGGAATTGCTCCAGGCCCGCGATGCATAGCAAGTCAGCGTCCGATCGTGACTGGACGGTCTTCGTCCGACGACAACAGGCACGCATCGAGGATGCGTTGAGCATCAGCCCCCTGCTGAAAGGTCGGTAAGTCAGGTTTTCCCGTTCGAATCGCGCGGATGAACCGGGCGTAGTTATTTGGCGTTGCCGGGGCCTCCACGTCGATCCAGGTATTTGTGTCGAGGTCAGCGCCACTGCAGATCCGGTAGCTACTGGTTGAACGATCCGAGTCGATTTCCACCGATCCGAGTGTGCCCGCGATTTTCAGAAATAACCGATTCGCATGGCCACCGCACCAGCGCGTCGTGTGGATTGTTCCAATCGCCCCGTTTTTAAACGTGGTATTAATGACCGCCGAGTCGTTCGCATCCATGATGTATTTGCCGATGCGGTTTCCTTTTGCTTTCGGAAACGTCTTTAACTGACAGTAAACTTTGGAAATGGGACCTGCTGGAAACGTCGCAAAATCCACGATGTGCACGCCCACATCTCCGAGCACGCCGTTGCTCCCGTGTTTGCGCGACAGGCGCCAGAGCCAAGTGGGCATCGTACGCCAATCGCCCCAGGCTTTGCTGGCAAGCCAGGCCTGGAGATAGCTTGCCTCCACGTGCCTGAGCTCACCAATGGTGCCGCCCGCCACGAGCTTCGCTACTGCCTGAATGGCAGGCCAATCACGGTACGAAAGATTGACCATGTTCACCACGCCGGCCTTGTTCGCTGCGATGGTCATTCGTTTGGCGTCCGCATATGTCAGCGCGAGCGGCTTTTCACACAAGACGTGTTTTCCTGCCGCAATTGCAGCGAGGGACAACGGGGCGTGGAAAGCATCGGGTGTCACAATCGAAACCGCTTCAATGTCTGGCGCTGCAAGGAGTTTATCGACATCGGAGAATGCCGACGGAATCGAATGCGTCGCGGCAAACGCCTCGACACGATCGGCGTCAATATCGCACGCCGCCACAATCTTGCAGCCGTGGACAGCCCCGAATTGCTGCGCGTGCTGGGCAGCCATGCCACCTGTTCCAATAATTGCTAACCGAACGGGAGAGCGACGTGTTTTACTTTTTGTCATAGTGTCCAGGCTTGCAATTGCCTACTTAAACCCCTCGGTCGGACGGGAGGTTTCCTCGGAGTCCGGCGGCAGGGGCTCAAGGGCAGGGGAGTTGGGGCAATCATCGGGAATGCAAACGCTCTGCCTCGCCCAACGCACAGCGTTGGTGATAACTGTCTGCACTTCCTTTTGATGATAAGTCGGGTAAGTCTCATGGCCCGGTCGGAAATAGAAAATTTTCCCATGCCCCCGCTGCCATGTCGCGCCGCTGCGGAAGACCTCGCCTCCGGTGAACCACGAGATGAAAATCAACTCGTCCGGCTCCGGAATTCCAAATGGCTCACCGTACATTTCCTCCATCGGGATTTCAAAATAGTCGCCGATCCCATGCGTGATAGGATGCGACGGACGCAGGTTCCATATGCGCTCCTTGTCCGTGGATTCCCTCCACTTCAGCGAACACGTGGTGCCGAGCAAGCGCTTGAAAACCTTGGCGTAGTGTCCGGAGTGCAGGACGATCAGGCCCATGCCCTCCAGTACCCGCATCTGGACGCGCGAAGCAATCTCATCCGACACTTCTCCATGTGCCATGTGACCCCACCAGATCAAAACATCGGTTGTAGCCAAGACGTCGGCAGTGAGCCCATGCTCCGGTTCGTCGAGCGTGGCGGTGCGCACGACGAAGTCGTCCGAGGTTCTCAGGAACCCGGCGATGGTCTCGTGCATGCCATCGGGGTAGATCCCGGCAACTTTTGGGTTTTTCTTCTCGTGGCGAAATTCGCCCCAGACTGTGACTGTAATGCTCATGATTTTGTTTTGGTAACGGGTGATCTACGCCCGGCCCATGTAGGTGCCGGTGCGGGTGTCGACGCGGATCGTCTCGCCTTCCTTGATGAACAGCGGGACGTTGATGATTTTTCCTGTCTCGAGTGTGGCTGGCTTTTGGACATTGTTGGCAGAATCGCCCCGGATGCCATCTGCGGACTCCGTGACTTTTAGTGCGACCGCCGAAGGAAGCTCGATCTGCACGGGCCGACCCTCAACGCTGAGCACGTCCACTTTCAAATTCTCCACCAAATAATCTTTGCATTCGGAGACGAGATCTGCGTTCAGCGTGATGGTCTCGTAGGAATCGGGATCCATAAAATGGTAGCCCTGATGATCGGAGTAGCTGAATTCCAATTGCTGGCGGTTGGTTTCCACGGTGTCCACTTTTTCCGTGGACGAGAACCGGATGTCGGCGGATTTTCCGGTGCCAATATACCGGACGATCACCTGAACGAATGCGCGCAGGTTGCCCGGGGTGCGGTGTTGAACTTCTAATACGATGGCTGGGTTTCCGTTGTAACGGACGGCCATCCCCTTGCGGAGGTCGTTAGCGAGTGCCATGGAGTGTGTTTTGGTTTTTGGTTGGTAAATTGAATGCCGGGCGCAGAATCACCACAGGTTAGTTGGCGCCCGGGGGATTAGAGCAGTTTATGTCTTGAGAGGTCCTGCGAATCAACAATCCCGAGGGGGCGGTCGTCTTCGTCCACGACAGGGAGGTCGTCGATTGCGTGGGTTTGTAACACGTGGAGCACGTCCACGGCAAGCTTGTCACTGCGAATTCGCACCGGGTTGCGTGTCATTAATTCCTCCACCGCCACGGTGCCGATGCCAGGCGTCGATGGAAAATGCCTCGCAAAGTCGCCGTGCGTAAAAACCCCGGCGATGCGTCCGTCCCCGTCAATGATGACGGCCGCGCCAGACCTGCAGCGTGTCATTGCTCGCACGACGTCCACGATGAGCGTCCCGGGGGTGACCATGGGCAGGCGGTCTGCTCCGCGCATGATTTCGCTCACCTTGAGGAGTAGTGATCGACCAAGCTGTCCGCCCGGATGGAATTTTGCAAAGTCGTCCTTATTAAATCCCCGCGCCTCAAGCAGCACCATGGCAAGGGCGTCGCCCAGGACGAGCATTGCCGTCGTGCTGGAGGTTGGCGCGAGGTTTAGCGGACACGCTTCTTGCGAAATGCTTACGTTCAGGACATGGTTGGCAGCCCGCCCCAGCGCAGAGTCAGGATTCCCAGTGATTGCAATCAGCGTGATATCAAACCGCCGAAGCGCTGGCAGAATGTTGGTAAGTTCATCGGTCTGCCCGCTGTAGGAAAGGGTAAGCACGATGTCGCCATCAGCAACGATTCCCAGATCCCCGTGAAGCGCATTGAGGGAATTGAGGACCACGGCCGGGCAGCCGGTGCTCGTGAGCGTCGCTGCGATCTTGTCACCGATGTGGCCAGATTTCCCCACACCCATGACCACGACTTTGCCGGATCGGGAAACCGCAGACTTGATGGCGTCCACAGCATCAATAAATGCTGCATCCAACCGGGATGCAACCGCGAGGATTTGGGAGATCTCGATCTCGAAGACTTTTTTGGCTTTGGCGATATAATCCATATTCTACGTCTGGTCGCCCGATAGCAGGATGCCGCAGCACGGAAATCCGACGATCTACACAATTTCGTTACTCGTTGATTCCGGGTCAAGATCGCAAAATACGATTCTTCGCCGGGTTTGCATTCGGATGCGTTCTCGGATACTTACGACGCGATGTCGATCTACACGCGCACCCTCGGATATTTCAGGCCATTCGTATGGCCCACGGTGATCGGTGTGATTGCCATGCTGGTTGCCGTGGGACTGAGCCTGCTTACGCCATGGCCGTTTAAATACATCATCGATGGTGTGTTGCCGACAGACGATAACGAAGCCGCGCTGGTGGCGAGGGAGCAAATCGCGACGTGGTTCCCCGGGCAGTCGCCGGGCATGGTGATTGCATGGCTGTGCATTGCGCTCGTCGGGATCAAACTTTTTTGGGGGATCGTCAATCTGGTTTCGAACTACCTGTTCATCAAAACGGGATTGCATGCGATGCTGAAGCTGCGCACGGAATTATATTCCTGTTTGCAGGCGCTGCCGTTGCGGTTCCATGACTCCCGTCGGAGTGCGGACTCCTCTTTTCGTGTTGCCTACGATTCTCAATCGATTCAGACGATCTATAATAAAGGCTTCGCGACTGTGCTCGGGTCGCTGGTGATGCTGGCCGGTGCGATTGCCCTTATGCTTCGCATTGATTGGAAACTCACGCTTGCCTCACTGGCGGTGCTCCCATTTGTATTCGTCGCCATTCGGTTTTACGCAGAGCGCATCCGGCGCGAATCGACCGACATCCAGGAACGTGAGAGCGATGTCCTCGCGGTGACGCAGGAGGGGCTCAGCTCGATCCGCCTGGTGCATGCATTCGGGCGTGAACAATTTGAGGTGCGGCAATTTTTCAGCCGCGCCAGTCAGAGCCTTCAGGCAAACTTGCGACTCAACGTGACGTCGGTGTCCAGTGCGCTTGTGATCGGCACGCTCATGACCTGTGGAACGGCGCTCATGTATTATGTGGGGTCCATGCAGGTGTTGGCTGGGGAACTTTCGATTGGTGATTTGTGGCTCTTTTCCGCCTACCTGCTGATGCTGTATCAACCGATCGAGCAGTTGAGCTACACCGCATGGGCGTTGGAGGGAGCCGCCGCCGGAATGCAGCGGTGCTTCGAAGTCTTGGACCGCGAACCCGAAACACGCGACGAACCCGGCGCGATTGATCTCGGAAATGTGCGTGGAGAAATCCAATTCAGTGGCGTGGGCTTCAGCTATGGCCCGGACCGTGTGATCCTCCGGGATGTTGACCTTCGCATCGCTCCGGGCGAGACCGTTGCCTTTGTTGGAGGAACAGGCGCAGGGAAAAGCACACTCATGAGCCTGCTGCTCCGGTTCTACGAACCTGATATCGGCAAGGTGCTCGTGGATGGCAACGACATCCGGCACGTCACCCGCAAATCGCTCCGGTCTCACGTGGGCATGGTGTTACAGGACACGCTCTTGTTTTCCAGCTCGGTGCGAGAAAATATCGCGTATGGCCGACCGGGCGCAAGCGAGGAGGATGTCATTAATGCGGCGAAACAGGCGCAGGCATACGAGTTCATCATGCAGATGCCGCAGGGATTTGATAGTATGGTGGGCGAGCGTGGCGGCCACCTCAGCGTCGGCCAAAGACAGCGCATTGGCATTGCCAGGGCATTTCTCAAAGACGCGCCAATCCTCCTGCTTGATGAGCCGACGTCCGCGCTGGACCCGACCACCGAGTCTGCCATCATGCAAACCATCGAAATCCTCATGCGGGGGCGGACGACGTTGATCGTCACCCATCGACTCGCCACAGTGCATCAGATCGGAAATATCGCCGTCCTGAAAAATGGTACCATTGCCGAATTTGGCAAGGGTCCTGATCTATTGCGCCAAGGCGGGGTGTATGCCGAGTTATATAAGGCCGGCCAATACGACGGCGCGTAGTCTCCGGGCTCGCTTTCATTAACGCAACTATCGGATTCCATATTGCCAAATTCATCTAATATGGGAATATGGGTGAATGAAGACCACGCTTGAAATTCCAGAGGACATGTTCCGGCAGGCGAAGGCTCGGGCGGCCATCCGCGGGCAGACTCTAAAGTCTTTTTTTACCGAGGCATTGGCGGCCAAGCTGGCGGAACAGAAAACGGTATCCGCTCAGCCTTGGATGAAGCACTTTGGAGCACTGCGGCATCTCGGAAAAGAAAGGAATGTGATCGAAAAGCGAATCGAAACCGAATTCGAGACCGTTGAGGGCTCTGAATGGAAGTAATTCTCGATACGAACGCGCTGTCGGCTTGGCTGGATGGCGACCCTGAAATTAAATCCGTTCTCTCCGTCGTCACGCGGGTATGGCTTTCGCCAATCGTGCTCGGGGAGTATCGGTTCGGAGTCTTGGTTTCCAAGCGAAGACGGGAGTATGAGGATTGGCTTGCGCTGATACAAAACGATCTGGCCATCCTGGCGGTGGACACTGAAACTGCTGTCCACTATGCGAGCGTGCGTCAGGAACTGAAAGCCAATGGGACTCCGATTCCGTGGCATGACGTCTGGATCGCCGCGCAGCTCCGGCAGTATCGGTGTTCCATTTTATCACGGGACTCGCATTTTGACTTGGTCGGCGGCATCACCCGCGTAGCTTGGTAAACTTAAACCTATTTATTATCCAGTTTGACCGCCTCGTTCATCCGCTCAAAGAAATCGGGCATCGCTGAAATGACGCGGTTCCAACTCGGAATCAACGGGTCGCCAAGCGGATCGTGGAGGTACTCTTTGGACGCGTGACGAATGCTCCGGACAAAGGTCGAAACAGCCAACTCCTCTTCGTGTCGGTCGTATTTTAGATAGTTGATTTCTGCGTCCGCTGCATAAAAGCGCATCGTGTCCTCGGCCTTGCGCATGTAGGCACTCAGCAGCGTGTCGAACAATCCCGTGTCGAGCTTGACCCCTTGGCCAGCCAGCGTCCGGAAAATACACTTGAGAACATCAACTGCCATTTTGTTCAGTCCACGTGTCGCGTCCCGAGCTGAGATTTCCTGGTGTTTGTGGTCGTAGCGTTCCGCGATATCGACCTGACAAATCGCTTTGGGCGAACTCACGCGAAACACCTCCGCCAGCATACCAACTTCGACACCCCAATCGGAGGGCATCCGAATCCGGCGCAGGATGTCCAAGTCCAGACTGACCTCGCCGGAAAGCGGGTAGCGGAACGTATCGAGGTAAACTAAAAAATCGTGAACACCGATGATCGTCTCCAGTGACCGCAGTAGCGGCGTGATAAGCAGTCGCATCACACGTCCGTTGAGTTTGGTCGAAAATCTCGCGCTGTAGCCTTTACAAAAATCGAATCCTAGATTCGGGTGGGCCACCGGGTAGCACAGGCGTGCAAGCATCTCGCGGCTGTAGGTAATGATGTCGCAATCATGGACCACGACCATTTTTGCCCGCTCACTCGCGAGCACGAATCCGAAGCAGATCCACAGGTTGCGTCCTTTGCCGGTAGGGCCTGCGTGGAGATCCGATTTTGAAAGCGTATCAAATAGTTGTCGCATCCGCGGCCCATCGTTCCACACAAGCACGGTATCCTGCGGCAGGCGCCCAAACACCTCCTTGGCTTTACGCCAGCCAGCGGCATTCGCTCCATCAATCCCGATCACGATCTGCGAAATATAATCCACCTTCTGCAACTCGGTGATGATGTGCCTCAGCGCCGTGGTGCCGAGTTCGTTGACGTGGCAGGGCAAGACAAGAGCGATGGGTGTCTCTGAGGCAAATGCACGGAGGTCGGATTCCAGTTTTTCCACGTTGGGATTGCCCAGGCGGTGAAGCGTTGCGATGGATCCAGTTTGGAAAAAATCAGCCATTTCGCTGCCGATCCTTGATGACAATCAGGGATCCGTCAACCTCGACTATTCCGAGTTTGCGATTGTATGCTTGATCGATTGCTACGTTTTCTTCCCAATGTCGCGCAATGTCTGCTGTGCAGCAAATCCACCCGCACCATTTGCTTGTCGTTCACTACCATTTGCGTCCCGGCGGCGTTCGGCGCGTCATCGAACTCACAGTGCCGGATATCGTCGCCGCACATCCCTCTCTGCAACGAATCACGTTACTGGTCGGTGAGGCCCTGGATAGTGGCTGGGTAGAGCGGCTCCGGTCGCGTGTCCGCGGCGTCAATCTGGATGTCGTGACGGATCCGAATGTTGGCTATTTTTCAGAATCCGGCGACCCCGCATCGACGATTCGTGCCGACCTCCATCAATTGCTTGCGAGCATTGTTGCCGACGGAGAGGAAACGCTGATCTGGGCGCATAACCTGGGACTGGCGAGGAATCTGATTCTTGCCTCGGAATTGGCCATCGCCGCCGCGCGGCCCCATGTGCGGCTCGTTTCCCACCATCATGATTTCTGGTTTGAAAACCGCTGGAACCGATGGCCGGAGTTTGGCCCGTCCGGTGCCGAATCGCTCGATGCCGTGGCAGATGTGATCTTTTCCATGGGAGCAAAGGTCGCTTTCGCCACGATCAATCGCTTTGACCTCCGTGGCATAGCGAAGCATGCAAAAAAGCAATCGGTATGGCTCCCGAATCCGGCAGAATTCACGTTGTCCCCTGACCCAGCGGCCGTAGCTGCGGCGTCCGATTGGTTGCACGATCAACTCGGAGACAATGCGCCGGTGTGGGTGATCCCTGCGCGGTTCTTACGGCGGAAAAATATTGCGGAGGCAATGCTGTTGACCCGCTGGCTGTGTCCGCACGGCTGGTTGGTGACGACTGCTGCAGCGAGTTCAGCCGATGAGATTCCTGTGTTTGAGGCGTTGTCACAGTTTGCCAACGAACACGAAATGCGGTGCAGGTTTGCGATCCTCGCCAATACGCGCACAAATCCCCCGGATGTCAGCCACCTCATCGCCGCAAGCACCGGAGTGATCGTGACGTCTATCCAGGAAGGATTTGGTCTGCCCTATCTGGAGGCCTCGGCAGCAGGGAAGCCAATCATCGCACGCCGCCTCCCGAATGTCTTTCCCGACCTGCAACGGTTGGGGTTAAGATTCTCAAACTCCTACAACGAGGTGTGGATTCACTCGGATTTGCTTGACATCGTCGCAGAGCAAAGGAGACAGCGCGAACGCTGGCAAGCGTGGATGGAGAACCTCCCGCCCGTGGCCCGGCGGGAGACCGGGGAGCCGTGGATCTTCGGCTGGAGGCAGGGCGCGCCGGTCGCGTTCAGCCGGTTGACGCTGGAGGGCCAAATGGACGTCCTCTCCAAGGCCCCAGCGGACTCATGGCAGATGTGCCGAAGATGGAATCGACCGCTTCAGAAAATCCAAGACCGAATCCAAACCGGTACGCTCCAGCCGGATGAGATCGCCCCGACGATGATCGAGCGCCTAAGCACCCAATTTTATGCGGAGTCGTTCCGTGATCTCGCCGGAAGGGCTGCCGTCCTGTCGCCCACCGACCCGGCAGCGATCCAGCGCGGAATGCTGGTTCGCCGGTTGAACGATGAGTTTGTTTACCCCCTGTTGTGGTAGGTTAGGCCCTGGTCAGAGCGGTGTGGATTTCGGTCCAGTCGTCGAGGTTGTTAAGGCTGACGGCATCGAGGATTTCACCCTCGTCCGGCAGGCCGCTGGCACTGAGGATCGACTTACGGACAGATTCCTCATGGTTGTACCCGCTGATCGATGCGTTCACTGCTGCCACAGTGGCCGAGTCCAATTTAACCCCGGGGTAAGCAACGACCCATTTTTCAAACTCGGGATAGCTGGGTTTTTGGCTATGAATGAACTCACGAGCCTTATCAGGATCGATGCCGATTCCCTCGAAGACCATAAAGTCATAGCCAGGTCCGATGTCTTTATAACCATCGGCAAGCCGTCCAGTAGCACCCAAGAGGGCTTTGAGCCAAACGCGGGGCAGGTGAAGTAGTCCAAGAGGGCCAACGGACCCGGTGCTAATGAGAGGAACGATTTTATCCATCGCGGTAGTGTTCACTCATCTTCTCAATTTGCCAACACAAAGAATCGGATAGGAATGGCGGGCTCGCGCCGTCCGACTATTTGGTCTGGGAAGCGTGCGTTTACGGACGGCGTGGAGCGGAGCGATGAAATGCATTACCATTCTGTAAATTCTGTCAAAATCCACCTCACGTCGAGCCAGGGGAGAAGTCGGCCGGCGAGAGACCGCTATCCCTACCAGTTGGTGGGTAGGGCGTGGAGTCCCATCCGCGCCGACTATATTGCAATGGGAAGCGTGTGTCTTCGGGGATTATCGAGGCGCATTGAATGATGAGCGAGACATTCACTCTGGAAAAAAGGAGAAATTGCAGAAACACTTCCGGGATTCGTTTTTCATGCCTCTAAAAGTCATTAAATTTACTCGGAGCCTATGCTTGCCCTCCTTCGGCTTGCTCTTTTTCCGGCGCGGCGTGGATGTCGCTAGCTTCGACCGCATCCGCTCGATAGGAGACGCGGCACTTTTCGGCAGACACACCACGCAGGCGATGAAGGACAAATTCGGCATCCCCCAAAATTTGCCCAGCCTTTGCGACGGGCTACGCTTCGCCTGAACGATACATGAGCCTTGTCAAATCCAAACAACGCGTCGCCGATCATGGGGAGGTCTTCACCCCCGAGTGGATGGTCGAGGCGATGCTGGACCTTGTCAAGGGCGAGACCGAGCGTATTGATTCGCGTTTTCTGGAGTCGGCTTGCGGGGACGGCAACTTTCTCGTGCAGGTTCTTCGGCGCAAGCTCGCCGCCGTGGAACTCAAATACGGCAAGTCCGATTTCGAGCGGCGGCACTACGCGTTGCTTGGATTGATGTGCATTTACGGCATCGAACTGTTGGCGGACAACATTGCCGATTGTCGCAGGAAACTGCTGGAAATCTTCGCCGAGTATCTGAACCTCGATCCGACGGACGACCTGTATCGCGCCGCCGTCAGCGTACTTTCGCAAAACCTCATCCATGGCGACGCCCTGACGATGCGCACCCATGACGCACTGGCGATCACCTTCGCCGAGTGGGGCTATCTGGGTAAGGGCAAGTTCCAGCGGCGTGACTTCCGCTTTGACAGCCTCACTCAATCAGCCGCCTTCAGCGCCGAAGACTCGCTCTTCGCCCATCTCGGCAAGCACGAGATATTCATTCCGAGCAAGACCTACCCGCCGATGACGGTGAGTGAGCTGGCCGCCGTTTCGCAGGAGGTAACACTATGAGCGGCCACCTGCATCGGAAGAACACGCACGCGGAGGCGCGGGGAACGCGGAGGAAGGAGCCATGAAAAAACTCGATGAAATCACCGGAGCCATCGTGGACGCGGCCATGAAGATTCACATGGGACTTGGACCGGGGCTGTTGGAGTCGGTTTACGAGGCCGTGCTGGCGCGGGCGCTGGAGCGGCGGGGATTTCACGTCGAGCGTCAAAAGGTCATCCGGTTTGAATACGATGACATGGTCTTTGAAGAGGGGTTTCGCACTGACCTGCTCGTGGAAGGCCGCGTGGTCGTGGAACTCAAGTCTGTGGAAAAGCTCGCTCCCGTCTACAGCAAGCAACTGCTCACTCACCTCCGTCTGATGAATCTTCCGGTCGGATTGCTCATCAATTTCGGTGCCGCCACGCTCAAGGAAGGTTTTCACCGGATCGTCAACAATCTCCAACCCTCCGCGTCTCCGCGCCTCCGCGTGAACCAATGTATCCCACCCAGGCCAGCTTCACCCTGCGCAACCGCAACCCGGACGTACTGACGTGCATCGCGAACCTCTCCAACGACGAGGTGTTCACACCGCCTGAGTTTGCCAACAGGATGCTGGACACGCTGACCGAGACGTGGGCGGCCAGCCACAATGGCGCGAACCTCTGGGCCGACCAGACGGTGAAGTTCCTGGACCCCTGCACGAAATCCGGCGTGTTCCTCCGCGAGATCACCAGCCGCCTCACGCAGGGATTGGAGCAGGAGATTCCGAACCTGGCGAAGCGCGTAAATCATATCCTGACCAAGCAGGTCTTTGGCATCGGCATCACGCAAATCACCAGCCTGCTGGCGCGCCGGAGCGTCTATTGCTCGAAGCACGCCAAAGGCGAGCACTCCATTGCCAAGGGCTTCGCCACCGACGACGGGAACATCTTGGTTCAAGCGCCTCAAGCACACTTGGGACGGGGAAAAGTGCAAGTTCTGCGGTGCAGGAAAATCAGTTTTTGATCGTGCGAAAGGCCTGGAAACTCACGCCGACACCTTCCGCCGCGACCTCTCCATCGCTTTCCAATCTCCAACTCGCTTTCTGAAAGCCGCCTGATTCCATGATCGAACCCGCCAAATTCAACAACGTCGGCAGTTTCCTCGGGGCGATTGCCGATCTGCTCAACGGCGCTTTCCAGAAAAGCGAGTTTCAGAAAGTCATCCTCCCGTTCACCGTCCTGCGCCGTCTCGACTACGCGCTGGAGAAGACCAAGGCCAAGGTGTTGGAGACCGAGCACACGCTGAAGGAGAAGGGGCTGGAGAACCGCCACGGGCAGTTGTGCCGGGCTGCGGGCTACGCCTTCTACAACACCTCCAAGTTCACCTACGAGAGCCTCCTGCACGATGACGCCAATCTGGCCCTGAATCTCCGGCAGTATGTCATGGGCTTCTCCCCGAACGTGCGGGAAATCTTTGCCGCCTTCAATTTCGACGATACCATCCGCGACCTCGGCCGGGTGAACCTGCTTTACCTGCTCATGGAGCGCTTCAACGAGAAGAGCAAGGTGGACCTCCGCCCCGCCTCCATGTCCAACCACGAGATGGGCTACGTCTTCGAGCATCTGCTCCGCAAGTTCAACGAAGCGCTCTACGGCTACGAGTGGAGCAAGGACTACGACGCCGTCTCCACCCGCGAGCCCATGCAAAATAACCCCAGCGTCCGCCAGAGGCTCGCCAGCGCGGCATCAAACCGGAAACCCTGCC